>JACXTT010001462.1_pt1 | contig 39194 bp, 29 predicted proteins | sample 9270951 | NCBI WGS metagenome assembly JACXTT01 (sample SAMN15532306, study PRJNA645909) | rock metagenome | isolation source: weathered quartz diorite | place: Puerto Rico | collected 2017-06-21
CAGCTCGATCCCGGAGCATGGGTTCTCAAAGAGGCGATTGAACTTCCCTTAATACCCGAGCCGAGGGAGTTCCACCTGTTTCAGAATTATCCCAATCCGTTCAACATTTCGACCCGGATTCAGTTCTCTATTCCTCACCGCGCGCGGATACGGCTGACTGTCTATAATCCTCTCGGGGAGAAGGTAGCCAACCTTGCCGACGGGATGCGGACTCCCGGATAATAATCCGTCGAGGGGAATGGTGAGACCTCAAGCGAGTTTTGGGTTAACATACCAAAATTCTACCTCGGTATCACTTGATACTAACCAACGATAGGTTCGGCGGTTTGCTTCCCCCCTATCGTGGTGCGGCGAGCTCCCCTCCTGGGTCATCTGATCAGGAGTAGCTTCCGTTCGTCCCGGAATGTACCCGCCGGATCAGATAGCGTCACAGCCTCAAGGCGGCAAATATATACGCCGCTCGGCAATCCGGCAGCATTCCACTCGACAGAGTACGAGCCCAGAGTCCGGATCCCGTCGGCAAGGATGGCCACCTTCTCCCCGAGAATATTGTAGACAGTGAGCCGTGCCCGCGCTCGGTGAGGAATAGAGAACTGAATCCGTGTGGAATTGTTGAACGGATTGGGATAATTCTGAAACAGGTGGAACTCCTTCGCCTCGGGTATCAAGGGAAGCGCAATCGCCTCTTTGAGAACCCATGCCCCGGGATCGAGCTGCACGGTTTCCACTCTGGCCGGTACGGTGAATGTGAACATCTGCTCCGGCTGATCGTTCCAGACCGTTATCGTTGAGTCCCAGCCATACGATGAAGCCCGGATATCCAGCGGCATTGTAAAGAAGTGCGGATTATCCGTTCCCGTTGACTGTGTGAGCAGCATCTTCAGCGTGTACCCGCCGGAAGAATGAGCGACGTCCCACCCGTAGGTATAATGCGGGTAATTCTCACCATAGATCCATTCGTCGAAAAAGAAGCGGAGGTTCCTCCCGCTCGTTTCTTCAAATGCCCGCTCGAGATCGTCTGTGGTTGCCGTGCCGTATTTGATCAGCGAATCGTTGGCATACGCGCGCATCGACCCGAAAAACACGGTGTCCCCGAGGATATGGCGGAGCATGTGGAGCGCCGAGGCTCCCTTTGAGTACACCCTGTCAGAATTGAAAAGGTTGCGCACATTCGAAGTATCCTGAACGAAGACCGTCCCTTTGGCAGCCCTCGCCTGTTCCATCCTGTAGTTCATGAACGCGTGGTATGCAGAATCCCCATATTTCGCTTCTTCATAGAGGGCGGTGCAGTACGTCGCAAAGCCCTCGTTCAACCAGAGGTTGGACCAGGTGCGGCATGTAATCATATCGCCGAACCACTGATGGGCCAATTCGTGGACGACGGTTTCTTCCTCGAACGCGGTAATCGAGGTCATGGTCTGGTGTTCCATCCCGCCGCCGCGGAACTGCGAGTGACCGTATTTTTCCCGTATGAAAGGATAGAGCCCGAAGAGCGACGAGAAGATGCGCAGGCCCTCGACGGCATTGGGCAGGACCGCCTGAGCCGATGCCAGGCTCTCCGGCAGGACATAGTTGAGCACCTGAAGCGACTCGGTCGGAGAATAGCGGAACCAGTTGGAGAACTGTGCGAAATTGGAAACGTTGACCGAAATCAGGTATGCTGCTATCGGGTAGCGTTCCTGCCAGTGCGTTGTCTGTGTCCCGTCGCCGTTCATCGTGACTGACGCCAATCTTCCGTTCGATCCAACCCGGAAGGAAGAGTCGCACGTCACCGTGATATCGGCAGAATCAGCCTTGTCGCCCGGATAGTCCTTGCACGGCCACCAATCCCGCGCGCCGTATGGCTCGCTCAGAGACCAGACCCAGGGGGTTCCGTTGTGCGAATCGAAGAGGAAGCTGCCGAAACCTGTCGGCTGGGGCACTCCCTCGTAAAACACATCGGCAGTTATGAGGTCGTTAATCCTGTAAGCGGAATCGATGGTCAAACTCACAGTGGCCTGCTGCTGCGTAAAACCGGCCCTGACACCTCCAACCTTCGCCGAATCCACACGCATTGAGTTCATGAGATCGAGCACCAGGTACCTCGGGAGATTCTGGTTGCAGATCCCGCGGATGGTTACAGCGCCGGAAAGCAGGGGCGGAGAAACTGTGATGCGCAGATTCAGACCGTAAAAGGTCACGTCATACCATGAGCTTGCGAGGCTTGAGGCGGTGGACTGGCGTCCCGGCCGCCGCGCCTCCTCCGAATGGTCCGGCTGGGTCCCGGCAAACCCTTTGGAGACAATCACAGCAAGCAACAGATGTTTCAGCGCCAGGCGCGCGGTCATGGAGAGATCGGTTGGTAGTAACTCTCGCTTGGGAAAGTGTACGAAATTCCGGCATGAGATTCGACCTCATTAGTTGACACTCCGCGCGTTTCTGGCTAAATTGAGTTTGAACGAATCAACCCATCATGAAATCGGTTCCCAACAGACAGAAGCGGATCGTCAGAGCGAATGAGGCCCGGCAGAAGTTCAACATGAAGAAACCGCGGGCCAGTTCCGGCAGGAGGAGGAATGCAGCCACTCCGGTGCGGCACGATCGGCGGCAGACCACCGAGAATTCCGCAAAGGCCGGCATCGGTACCCTCGAAACGGTTCGTAAAAAGATCAGCGAGATCGATGACCGAATTCTCGAGCTTCTCGGCCAAAGGCGCACTCTCGCGCATGAGGTCATAAAGGTCAAAGACGAGCACAAAATGCCGCTCCGCGACACTCAGCGAGAGGAAGCACTCCTTTCCAATCTTATCCGAAAGGGGAGGGAGCTGAAACTCGACGCTCATCTCATCACCAGAGTGTTCCATGAGATCATCGACGACTCCATCCGGTCGCAGCAGAATCTTCTCCAAAAAAACCTCAATCCCGACAGAGGTCCTTCCCGCCGGATCGCCTATCAGGGGATCGACGGAGCATACAGCCATCTCGCCGCGAAGAAGTTTTTCGGCGACGCGCTCGACGCCGCAAACTTCATGGGTTACTCGTCGTTCGCTGAAGTCGTCGGCGCGGTGGAAGAGGGGGTTGCGGACTACGGGATGCTTCCCGTTGAAAATACGACTGCGGGGAGCATCAACGAGGTCTACGACATCCTCTCACGCACCAGGCTCAGCATCGTGGGGGAAGAGATCTTCCGCGTTGAGCACTGCCTTATCGGATTGAAGGCGGTTCCGCTCGCCGCCCTTCGAATTGTGTACTCGCACCCTCAGGCCCTTGCCCAATGCGGGAGGTTTCTCGCACAGCTTACGAATTGCCGGACGGAGGAATTCACTGATACCGCGATGGCGGTCCGGATGATCAAGGCGGAGGGAGATCCCGCAATGGCTGCGGTGGCTAGCGAGGAGGCCTCCAAATTATACGGCCTTGAGATACTTACCAGGAACATCGCGGATCACCCCGAAAACTTCACCAGATTCCTGGTCGTCGCACCGAAGCCGATCAACGTCGATCCGCGCGTGGCCAGCAAGACTTCCATTATCATGGCAACCAGACACCAGGAGGGCGCGCTTCTTCGAGCGCTCGACGTGCTCCACCGTGCTCAAATAAGCCTGACCAAGCTTGAGTCCCGGCCGAAGGCCGGCTCCCCGTTTGAGTATCTCTTCTATATCGACTTCGAGGGGGGCATTGGAGAGGGGCGTGTATCAAAAGCCCTGGAGGAACTGCGTGGTGCTACAAGCTATCTGAAAATCCTCGGGAGTTACCCCAGCGAGATCCGCTCGAAAACGGCGCCTCGAATGGAGGCGCAACTCGCCGTGCTCGGAGCCAAAGCCGACCGGGAGAAGAAGAGGCCTTCGTAAACTCAGGGATGGAATCACCATGAGCCGACATCTGATCGCCTCTCTGGGCATATCTATTCTCGCGGCGTCTCTTTTCTCATCATGCCAGAAGCCGGACCTGACTCCGAGGGAGGGATTTATCGACGTTCCCGGGGGAAAGGTCTGGTACCGGATTACGGGCACCGGAAGCCGCACGCCTCTTCTTATCCTCCACGGCGGCCCCGGCGTGCCGAGCTATTATCTGAAACCCCTCGCGGCCCTGGGGGATGACCGGCCCGTCGTATTCTACGATCAGCTCGGATGCGGACATTCGGATCATCCCACCGACACTACGCTCTGGACGATCGACCGGTTCATTAAAGAACTGGTAACCGTGCGTCAGGCGCTCGGACTGAACGAGGTTCACATTCTCGGACAATCCTGGGGTACGATGCTTGCGGTCGATTATATGCTGACGAAGCCGAGCGGCGTCAAGAGTCTCGTTCTCGCGAGTCCCGCGCTGAGCATCCCTCGCTGGGTCCGTGACGCAGACAGCCTTAAGTCGACCCTTCCCGAATCCACGCGGTCGGCAATTTCACGTCATGAAGCCGACGGAACGTATGATTCCCCCGAGTATCAGTCCGCGATTCTGGAGTATTACCACCGTTTCGTCTGTCTCCGCAACCCATGGCCTGCCGATGTGGAAAGCACGCTCGCTCAGATAGGCCAGTCGGTGTATCTGACGATGTGCGGTCCGAGCGAGTTCACACTTACCGGCTCGCTCAAGACGTATGACCGGACAGACCGCCTCCACGATATCAAGGTCCCCACCCTTTTCACTGCAGGCCGGTACGACGAAGCGACTCCCGCCACGGTTCAGTATTATTCGAGCCTCATGCCCGGCTCGAAACTGGAGATCTTCGAGAACAGCGCCCATATCACGATGGAGGACGAGCCCGAGAGGTATAACCAGGTCGTGCGCGACTTCCTGCGCGAAGTGGATTCGCGGTAGGCGCGGGCATCAGCCCGCGTATCAATCTGAAGAATCGTCTCATCCTCACTCCATGCCCCGCCCGCAAGAAATCCCTTTTTTCGTTGTCTAATTCAATAGATGGATGGAATTCCGTGGGAAATCACGCGCAGCGTGCGGCACGGAGAATTGGAGGTTGCACCCCCAATGGGTGAGCGGGCCGCGCCTGCCACGTTTGAGGAGATGTATCGAGAGCACGGAGCCCGGGTGCTCAACCTTGCCTTTCGATGCTGCGGAAACGAGGAGCTCGCGCGCGACCTTACCCAGGACGTGTTCGTGAAAGTCTATACGAGTCTCGGATCGTTCCGCGGCGAATCCGACATGTACACATGGATCCATCGCATCGCGCTCAATCATATCATGAACGTACTGAAAAGGGAAAGACGGTTTCGTTGGATCGGGCTCATGGAAGAGAGTGTCGCCGACGCGCTCCACGACGAACGGCAGACATCATCTTCGGCGATGCACTCCCCCGACCCCGGGCCTGACCGGGTTCTGGAGCAGGCCGAAAGGGAAGCGGTCGTGCAGTCCGCGGTCGGTTCATTGCCGGTGAAGTATCGCATCCCGTTCGTACTCTTCCGATACGACGGATTGAGCTATCTTGAGATTGCGGGAATGATGAACCTGAGCCTGAGCGCCGTCGAAGCGAGGATCCATCGGGCGAAAAAACAGTTGATCGCGAAACTCCAACCGTGGCTCGGCCACATCTGAGACGACAGGAGTATGTATGCACACCCATGTGAAAAATCTCTTCCTCCCCTGGCAGGAGAAACGGCTTTCCGAACCTGACGCGACCCGCGTTGAGGATCATCTGATGGCCTGCGATGAGTGCCGGCGCTATTTCGATGCGGTTGATTCAATGATCGCACCGGCAGAGCGCTCATTTCCCACTACTCTTGTCCCCGATCCGTTCCTTCCCGAGCGCGTTAAGGCGATTGCGGCGGGGCAGACCGGCTCCCGATCTGACAGATTGCGAACTCGCCTGATCAGACCGGAGCTGGCGATTATGGGGGCGGCGGTCGCCATCGCCGTGGGAATCCTCATCGGAACGGAATCTTCCGGGAGCGGGCAGCGGCAGGAGCAGTTTGACCTTGCCGACTACTACCGGGCCTTGTCTCAAAACGGCTTCACGGCGAATTTTGACAGTGTGTTCACCTCCAACCGGAAAGAACCGCAATGAAAATGAAAATTCTCGTCGGCGTCCTCGTATTTCTTATCCTCATCAACCTTGCGACCATTGGCACGCATCTGTACCTCCGGTTTTTCCATCACGGAGCCGAGCCGCCGGGGCATATGCCGCCTCCGGGCCATCTCCCCCCGATGTTGGAGCAGATGAACGAGGAGCAGCGCCATAAACTCTTTGCACTGATGGATTCCTTCCACGACGAGACGGACGGCCTGCGCAAGCATACGGATGAGATCGAAGGCGAAACCTTCAAACTCCTTCAGGAGAACCCCGTTCAGCACGACAAGGTGGACGCGAAGCTGAAAGAGTTGGCAGACGCGCGGCTCGAGATCAGCAGGAAAGCCGTAGGGAAGATGATCGAGGCAAAGTCGTTCCTCACTCCGGAACAGCAGCAGCACTTTTTCGATGCGGTCATGAGCGGTCGGCCTGCGGGCCTTCCACCGCCTCGCGGGGGACCGCACCTCAGGGGACACGACTCGATGGACTTCCCTCCGCCCATGAGAGACGGCGAACGTCCGCCGCCCCCTCCCGGTGGGGGCCGGTAGCCCCGATCTGTAGGCGCCGGCTGTAGGCGCCGGCTTTAGCCGGCGTTCTTCTCCGCCCCGTAGTCGTTGCGCTCCGCGCCCCGCTTGTTTTTGGGATTACGGCCTCGTAGATTAGCAATGGGAACTCTATGAGGCCTCTCCTCGTCATCCCGGTTATCTCCGCCATCCTCGCGCAATCCTCCGTCGCCATTGCATACGCCGAACCTCAGGATGGCAACTTCCGCGGAGAGACGGTATCTCCCACTGCGGTAACGCTCCCTGCAGACAGCATTACTTCTCGCTCCGCGCGTCTTCGGGGGTTATGCAGTACCAATGGAGTCCAGTCGTCGGTTTTCTTCTATTGGGGATTGTCGCTTGATCCGGACACGAACGGTGTTGGCACAAATCCTCAGATCCTGCAGCCCGATACCGGCAAAATTGAGATTACTGAACGGATCGGTCCGCTGATGCCCGGACAGACATATTATTTCCGAGTTTTAATCGGGGACTATCACAGCACAATCCTGTCGTTTACAACGAACACAGACACGAGCGCCTATTGGATGGCAATTCCGTTGCGGGTTTCGGCGGAGGGAACGCCAGGCGTCGCGAGACGATTCGGTGTACACTCATACGCGACGAACTGCGGAGATCCGGGACTCGGAGAATATGCGCTCCCTCCCAAACCTCCCGAGGGTTCGATGGAGACGCGGTTTGTCGGTCGATGCCTCCAGTTGGGACTGTATTTGGACCTCCGGCCGTACATCTCCCCGGCTCAGACAGATACATATCATGTCAATTTCCTCGCAGGTGGATACGGCTACCCTGTGACCATCTCCTGGCCGGAGCTCACCGCGCTCTATGAAGGCCCTGTCCTCTTGCAGACGGTGGACACGACCGTCGACATGCTGGGAACAACACACTTTGCAATCACTAACACTGAGGTAGAGGACGCCCGGATCATCGCGCACGGTCCGAGGCCGAAGAAAATCTGTCCGGGAGTTGCCCCTGACACGGTGTCGGCTCCGGCCGCGGGGACGGTTATCCTGAGTGCGACAGTCTATCCGCACGGTCTCCCGACAGACGGGTGGTTCGAGTGGGGCGCAAGCGACCGGTACGGCAACCAGACCGTGCCTCAACCGCTCGGTGACACGATCGGCGCCGTGACGCTCACAGCGGCCCTCTCCGGTCTCCCCGGACGCGCGCAGTATCACTACAGAGTCGTCGCGCGCAACATGGCAGCTACAATCTACGGACCGGATAACGTGTTCACCTCTCCCGGGCCTCCTCCGCCTGAGCTCCCGAAAACATTCGCACTCTACCAGAACTATCCTAACCCGTTCAATCCCACCACGATGATCAGGTACGATCTTCCTGCAGACGCTCATGTCGTCATGAAAGTCTACGACCTCCTGGGACGCCCCGTTCAGACGCTTGTCGACCGCGAGGAAACGGCCGGGTATAAGTCGATTCCCTTCGACGGGAGCGGGCTTTCCACCGGCATTTACTTGTATCGGCTCACTGCGGGGGACCATTCAGAGATTAGAAGGGCCCTTGTAATAAGGTAGGGACACTAGCCGCGGCCGATCCAGATGAGGCGCTTGTCCGACCTCCTTACAATTGAAGAGAGGTAACAACGCAGTACCGTCTAGTTACAGACGTTATGCGCCATTCAGCGTTCACTGAATGATGTACGATGGATAACAACCTGGACAAGTACCTTTCACAGTCCGTGATAAGTCGGATCGGAAATCTTCTCTCACACCATAGATTTACTCTTTTGCAATCCAGGGATGAGGAGGAGCATTTCCTCGTTTCGTACTCTCGCAATCGCGACCGGGTCATATTGTATGAATCGAGAAATCGTCTCGATTCCCCATACATAGACGTTATACTCGGTCGAGAAGGCTGGTGTTCGTTCTTCAATCGTGCTGTGACATTGCACGGACTACGAGAGGCTCATCTGAAAACCAATTGTGTTTTCGGCGCCTACTCGCTGCTGAGCGTCGACAGCCCCGCGGACGTAGACATCGTAGCCAACCGGATTATTTCAGATCTGTGTACTTACGCTGCTGACTTCCTTGCCGGTGACTACGCGACTTTTAACAAAGAATATTCGAGGAACGGCGCGAAATACGGAAACTATTTTTACTACATTTGGAGCCTGGAAGAACAGTAGCGAATGAACACGGGACAGCGCGTAACAGGCAGCGATACGCCCCAGCAATGCTTTACCCGTCGTCAATTCGGGCGCCTTTCGCTTTTCGGCATGGGTATAATCCTCTCTCGGGTTGGCGTCGGTTGTGACGGTAGCAGAAGCGTAACAAGAAATCAAACTCAGGGAACTCGCATGCGCAAGGCACAATCGAAGGACGGGACGCAGATTGCCTGTTGGGTTGCCGGGTCGGGCCCGCCATTGATTCTCGTCCATGGTACCACCGCCGATCACACACGATGGGCATCTGTCTCATCTGCATTCGAACAGAAGTTCACAGTCCATGTACCTGACAGGCGTGGCCGTGGAGAGAGTGGCGACACAATGCCATACGCAATCGAACGCGAATTTGAAGATATAGCCTCCGTTATCGACTCAATCCCTGAGCCGGTAAATGTCCTGGGCCATTCCTATGGTGCTATCTGCTCACTCGAAGCCGCGCTGCTAACAAAGAATATTGCAAGACTTATCCTCTATGAACCCCCCATTCCTACGGGAACCGATATTTATCCACCTGGTGCCGCCGACCACATTCAGAAGCTGGTAGACATAGGTGACCAGGAAGGAGCCGTTGCAACATTTTTTCGCGAGATCGTGAGAATGCCAGAGCACGATTTAGAAATGCTCCGCTCGCTTCCTGCGTGGAAAGCAAGAGTTGCCGCGGCACAAACAATCGCTAGAGAAATGAAAGCAGACGAACAGTACAAGTTTATCCCGGAACGATTCCGAAACCTGAAGCTCCCTACCCTTCTGCTACTTGGCGGGGATAGTCCTGCTTTCTTCAAGAGAGCGATCGACCTGGTTAACCAATCGTTATCGAACAGTCATATTGTGGTGATGGCTGGCCAACAGCATACCGCAATGAATACGGCGCCCGAATTGTTTACCGCTGAAGTCTTGAAATTTCTCTTACGCTGAAAACCCAAACACCGCCTGCCCTGTGCCTAACAGGCAGCGCGGGATGATAAGTGTCGGCGGAAGTTGAGGTGAAGGCATTCGTCGTCGAGAAATATGGCAAGGGGGGCCTCCGCGCAGCCAACATGCCAGCGCCCATGGTCGGGCCGCGTGACGTCCTGGTTCGGGTGAGTGCTGCCAGCATCAACCCGCTGGATACGATGGTCCGCAACGGCCAGTTCAAGCTGGTCCTGAAGTACAGGACGCCGTTTGTGCTCGGACACGACCTAGCGGGCGTCGTGACGCGGGTCGGTGCCGACGTGCGCGAGTACAAGGTCGGAGACGAGGTCTACGCCCGACCCCGCGACCTGCGTATCGGGGGCTTCGCGGAGTATATCGCCGTCGACCACGCAGACATCGCCCTCAGGCCGAACTCACTCACGATGGAAGAGTCTGCTGCGGTCCCGCTGGTAGCGCTTGCAGGGTGGCAAGCGCTGGTCAACCTCGCACAGGTCAGGCCGGGGCAGAAGATCCTCGTTCACGCCGGCGCCGGCGGACTGGGCTCGACAGTCATCCAACTCGCCAGGCACCTGGGCGCATACGTCGCCACGACTGCGCACGGTAACGACGAGGCTAAGTTGCGCGGCCTCGGGGCGAGCGAAATCGTCGATTACAAGAAGTCAGACTTCGCCGAGGTGCTCTCCGGCTACGACGTCGTGCTCGACTCCCTCGGCGGCGACAATCTCGCAAAGTCGCTGACCGTGCTCAAACCTGGTGGCCTGGCCATCAGCGTCCTCGGACCGCCGGACGCCGCGTTTGCCGAGCAGGTCGGCCGACCACTACTAAGGCCTGTGATGGCACTGATGAGCCGCAGGGTCCGGGCGCGTGCCAGGAAGCTGGGGGTGCGCTACTCGTTCTTCTTCATGCGCGCCGATGGCGCGCAACTGAAGACGTTGGCGGCTCTCTATGATGCGGGCACCCTTCGTCCGGTGCTCGACCGCACGTTCTCATTCGACGACACGCTCGATGCGATGGCATATGTGGAAAAAGGGCGCGCGAAGGGCAAGATCGTCGTCACCATGCCGCCGTCAGGCACTTGACAACTGAAGCTGCTGCAGATGGGCTGCTGGATGCACTATCGCCGGAGAGGTCTTAGTTCCTCTTCGTTCCGCCGCTCCGCGGTGGAACCCATCATTGGGGCACTCCGCGCCCCCACTCGGGATCTCAACGCACCCCGCAACCGGCCCGGATAAGGCCCACGTCCGACCTGATAATTGAAGTCAGCGGGAAGAGCTCTCATGAAGGAACTTTCCATCCTTTTTTTCAAGCTGGGCACAGTCGCTTTCGGCGGCCCCGCCGCCCACATCGCTATGATGGAGGACGAAGTGGTGAAGCGAAGAGGGTGGATTACCCACGAACATTTTCTCGACCTTCTTGGCGCAACGAATCTGATTCCCGGGCCCAACTCGACCGAGATGGCGATTCACATTGGCTATGTGCGGGCGGGTTTGAAAGGCCTCATTCTAGCTGGCTTGTGCTTCATTCTACCGGCAGTCATAATCACAATGTTGCTTGCTCAGCTCTACGTCGCTTACGGTTCGACTCCAGAGCTTCGCCCGTTTGTGGCCGGCATACGGCCAGCGATCATAGCCGTCATTCTTGCCGCTGTGTATCGGTTGAGCAAACCGATTGTGAAGAACCGACTTTCTGTCATTCTTGGCGTCTTGGTTGTTATGCTCAACTTATTTGGTGTCGACGAGCTTTTACTTCTTCTCGCCTCGGGTATAGTCGGGTTTCTGTGGAACGGTCGCAACAAACTCATGCAAGGTGCTGCAGGGCTCGTTACACTCCTGCCCATCTTCAATCTGCAATCTGCAACGTCATCAGTACCGACAGTTACCTCTGCGTCCCTTCCAGGTCTTGGCTTGTTCTTCTCGAAAGTAGGTTCCGCTCTGTACGGAAGCGGATATGTTCTCGTAGCTTTCCTTCAAAGCGGGCTTGTCGATGTCAGACATTGGCTTTCGCAGCAGCAGTTAATTGATGCAATCGCAGTCGGACAGTTCACGCCGGGGCCGGTGCTCTCAGCCGCGACATTCATCGGCTATCTTATTCTTGGAATTCCCGGCGCCTCGGTAGCGACTCTCGGAATCTTTTTACCCTCTTTCGTTTTTGTCCTCATCAGTAATCCGTTCATCCCTAAACTCCGAAAATCACCGTTGACGAGTGGCTTCCTCGATGGAGTGAATGGGGCTTCGATCGGTCTGATGCTTGCGGTAACCATTGAACTTGCGATGACAGCGCTATCGAGCCTCGGCTCGTGGTTGATCTTCCTTGCAGCGGCAACCGTTGTCATCCTAAAGAATCCCAACGCTGCCTGGATTGTGATTGGTTCAGCAATTCTGGGTTGGCTCTTGTCACTTCTCGGCGCGTAGACTGGAGGAAAGGATCGACTCATGAAACGGAATGTTCCGGCAATTGTTGCCGTCGTTCTCCTGATCGTGTTCGTCATACTACATTATTTTTGGGCTTCCCAGACAACGAGGGAGTTCAACGGTCTCGCCAACACGGTCGCGCAACTGAGGGATTCACTAAGTTTGATGCAGCGCGCAGTCGACTCTTTGAAGTCATATGCCCCGGGGCTCGGCGAATATATGTCCACTATACAACTTCACACTGCCAAGTTATGGTTTGCCGGCCAAGCCGCCAATTGGAAACTCGCCAAGTATGAGCTAGACGAACTCGGAGAAACCATCGCAGCCGCCGAGGCGCTTCGGGCAAAGAAGAACAATGTAGACATTACCGCGGTGCTTCAAAGTCTGCGGCAGACGCAACTGCCTTTGCTTGAGCGAGCTGTTTCGGTCAAGAGTCTTCGTGCATTCAACAACGCTTACCATGAAACGCTCGCCGCTTGCAACGGTTGTCACCGGCCTGCCGGCTATGAATTCATTCACATCATAGTACCGACACGAGAACCGGTGACCGATCAGCAATGGAAAGCAGCTAATCCATAAGACTTGCGCCTAAACAGAGCACGACATCCCAGCGGCGTTTTTGGCTGGTTGATTGAGTCTGGGGACGGCATCTCCGGCAATACCCCCTTCCAGACCCCCCCTGCAAGAAAATCCCTCCTTGTCTGTCTAACTGATTGGAGCGCCAAATAGGGGCCGTTCCCTCAGAGTCTCCACGCCCGCAATGTTCATCCACGCAACTCTATGGTGAAAGGTGGCAGAATGTCCGACAACCGCAATGCAGTCGTTTTGGGCTTCATAACCCTCCTCACTCTCTCCGGAGGATGCTCGCAGGATTCCCAGACGACCGCGCCGTCTTCAGGCTCGATCACAGCAGGAACGTCGAGCACCCTTGCTGTCAACGTGTGGCAGAGTGAGCTGACTCTTCTCAAATCCGCGGGTTATGACCTTGGAAACAGCCGCGGAATTTTCTCCCTCGGCTGGAGAGAAGTCTTCAACCCACAGAGCCGCTCCGGCTCGACACTCGGGCAGGCGATGGCCGTTGGGTTTGACAGCGACGCGGCGGCCGATGCAGATTGGCCCCGGGGCGGTGTCGATATGGGATCCGTGTATCTGAACTACGGTGGAGAGCATCTTGCAATGCACAAGCGCATCACACCCGGCGGCGGAGTGGTGTACACGTCGTCGACGGGCCCCGGAGAGGCATCAGGGACCTCCAATGTTTCTTTCATCCCTGGCGGATCATACGAATTTGATGTCACCGGCAGTTCCAAATTCAGCGCGATCCAGACCACCCTCACCGCGCCCTCGGCTCTCATCAATATCACGAGCCCTGCACCCGGAGATTCGATCAGTTCTTCCAGCGACCTCACACTGACATGGAGCGGAGGAAATACAGGTTCGGGAGTCCTGATTGCGATAGTGCCTCCTCCGCCGAGACGCCCGGGCGACGGCGGACCAGGAAGCCCCCCTCTCGGCGATGACAACGGTCGGATGGGGCCGGGCGGCGGATTCCAGGGACCGATCGGCGCGCTCTCGGGCTCCGGACCTGACGGCAGGATGCCGGGACCCGGAGACGGGATGCAGGGACCCGGCGGTATGCGCGGACCGGGCGGGGGGATGCCCCCCGGAGGCGGACCGCCTCCCGGAGGTCCTCCCCCGATGCTCGATTCGACAAGAGCGATCATCGTCCGTCTCAGCAACAGTCCAGGTACATACACGATAGCAGGATCGAGACTCGGAAGCCTCGTATCGAGCACGGGAGCGAGAGGGCTCATGTGCACGGTCTCCCAGGTCGCGATGTCGCAGGTCGGCCACGACGGCGGGAATATCCAGCTCGCGGTTCGGAATGGGGACGGAGTAATGGTAAAAATCCGATAGATTCGGCATGTATTGTGGAAGGCGGCCTCGTCGGTCCCCGAACCGACGGGGCCGTTCCATGTTTGTTGACATTGATTTCTTACCTCGGTACATTTCCACCATCGCAAGCCTATTACTTAGGGTTGGATTGTAGAAAGCCGTTCCTTCTTTTCCTTCCGCGGTGCGTCTAACATGTGGTTTCATGAGAGGAGGATTAGCCATGAAATCGATTGCCCTTCTTCTTGTACTCACCGGCACCATGGCAATCGCGCAAAACCAGGCGTGGGTCGCCCGATACCATGAGCGTGGCTACTGGTCCAACCTTCCCAACACCTCTCCCGATTCTATCAGCGAAGAATTTGCTACGGCTATGACCGTTGACGACAGCGGAAATGTATACGTCGCAGGGTGGAACTATCTTTCCGCGCCGCCGATTAACAACTCCGAAAACAAATTCGTGACCCTCAAGTATGATCCGCTCGGCAGGCTTTGCTGGGCTTCGTTTTATGACAATCCGTCGTGGCGCGCAAACGGTACTACACTTGTGCTGGCACAACCAACCTCGATCGCAGTCGACGGGGCACATAACGTCTATGTGACGGGTTCGGCGCCAAACGCCTTGGGGACAGATCTTGATTTTGCGACGATCAAGTACGACCTCAACGGCAACCAGCTCTGGATCGCGACGTATGATGGACCGGGCCACGGGATCGACAGGGCCGCGAAAGTCGCTGTGGACCAATCCGGCAATGTCTATGTTGCCGGATCAAGCGCTGGATCCGGAACGGGTTTCGATTATGCTACGATCAAGTATGACGCGAACGGCAATCAGGAATGGGCTTCACGGTATGACGGAAGCAGGCACACGGATGACTATGGCCTCAGTGTCGCTCCCGATGGTTCCGGAAACGTGTTCGTCACCGGCACGAGCGCAAACGCAGGAGGGTTTGTCGATATCGTTTCGGCCAAGTATGATGCAAACGGAAACGAGCTCTGGAACCGCACCTTTGACGGTTCGGGAAACGCTCCCAGCAATCCGACTTCAATTGCCGTTGACGCCTCCGGCAATCTGTATGTGACAGGCGGCACCTATCTCATGCGCGCCGACACGGTATACGTGGTCGACTCAACAAACGGGCGGATTGTCGCCCGCGTTCAACCCGGGCCGCTGGGAGCCTATATGGTGACGCTCAAATACAACGGGAATGGTGATCAGGTCTGGATGAAGACTTTTAACGGATCCAGGGATCCACAGCAATACGGCGCCACCTCGTATGCTATGGAGCTTGATGGATCCGGCAGAATCAACCTCCTCGAAGGCGATGGCGGATCCGGGCATGCGATCGTCCAATACGATGCAGGTGGGAATCAACTGAGTGCCAAAAGTGTGAGCAATTATGACGGATCCCTCGCATTTCTGGCGGCCGACGGAAACGGAAATGTCTATGTGGCAGGACAGGGAGCTTCGAATACTCACGGCGGTGGCTTCAGCGGACAGTACGCTACGTTGATGTTTGACGCGCGCGGCAACCAGATATGGGACGCCCGTTATGACAATCCCGCCATCTGGGATGCCCAAGGTTCGCTGCTGGATGCGGAATACCCTAACGCTATGGCCGTTGATGGTCGGGGAAACGTGTACGTCACGGGCACCAGCTTTGTCCCTCACACCGGATACGACATCGCCACGGTGAAATATGCGGCCGCGCCGATCTCCAGCCAGCAGATCGCCTCCGTCCAGGGTTCATTAAAAGCGATTTTCTTCTTCGATCAGACTACGGGCTGGGCTGTGGGCGCGAGAGGGATCATCATGAAAACGACTGACGGCGGCAGTTCCTGGAGCACTCAGCAGGCTGCAGGTTCGTCGCGAGATCTGATGGCGATTTCAATGATAGACGCGAGTAACGGTTTCACCGTCGGGAAGAAGGGCACAATCCTTAAGACAACGGACGGGGGCTCCACATGGATCTCTCAACAGAACGGGTCTCAGAGCTGGACCAGAAAAGACCTGCTCCAGCTCACCTTCGCGGATGCCAACTCGGGAATCGCGACGGGGAAAAGCGGGGCCATACTGAAGACTCTCGACGGGGGCTCGACCTGGTCGGTAACGCCTGCCCGGGGAATCAGCTCCATGAACGACATATGCTTCGCCGATCTCCTCAACGGCTGGGCTGTGGGGAAACGAGGAGCCATCTTAAAGTCCACCGACGGCGGAAACACCTGGACGCCAGTAAAATCATACGGTCAGAACGTGACCACATCGGCGTTGACCCGCGTCTCATTCTCAGACCGGCTGCACGGATGGGCTGCAGGTGCGAACATCGTTCTTTCGACCGCGGATGGCGGAAATGCGTGGACAAGGTACGGTCTTTCGGGCAGGCGATCGTTTACAAGCCTGCATGTAGGGAAAAACGGTTCTGGCGCAGCGGTCGCTAGTAACGGTTCTGTGGTGTATCTGCAGCCTGCCGGCATCATCAGCATGTCGGTTGCGACATCGACGCACAGCCTGAATGACATCTGCTTCGTCAATTCTTCAGATGCATTCGCTGCGGGTGCTGACGGGTCGATTTTGCGGCTCAGCGCGGGGGCTCCTTCGGTGACGATCCCTATCACGGATTTTCGTGGAGACCTTCCCGTAGCATTTGAAGTGAAGCAGAATTACCCCAACCCGTTCAATCCGACGACAACAATAGAGTACACACTCCCCGAATACTCGCGCGTCACCTTGAAGGTGTTCAACCTTCTCGGGCAGGAAGTGAAAACGCTGTTGGATGAGGAAGTGGACGCAGGAGACAACACCGCGGAGTGGAACGCGAGAGGTGTTGCCAGCGGCATTTATTTCTACCGTCTCGACGCCAGGAGTATCGACCATCCGGAAAGAGCTTTTTCCGCCTGGAAGAAGATGGCGCTCATCAAATAGGAAGTTTCCTGACCATACCGGGCACCGCGTCCGTGCGCGGAGCCCCCTCCGTTTTTCCCCTCTCCGCTGCCTCCATTGTATAAACCGACACGAATAGCCGTACTCGGCCTCGGCGGCGTTGGCGGATATCTCGGTGGAAAACTCGCCGCCCTGCAATCTTCACATCATGACCTTCAGGTCTACTTCATCGCAAGGGGAGAAAACCTGAAAGCAATCGGGTCAAACGGGCTGAAGCTCATTACTCCGGGCGGCGAACAACTCGTGCGGCCTGCGGCTGTAACAGACCGGCCGCAGGAGCTTGGGCCCCTGGACCTCATCCTCTGCTGCGTCAAGACCTACGACCTGGAAGCTGCTCTCGCACCGTTTGCCGCGAGCGCAGGACCGGATACGGTCATTCTGCCGATCATGAACGGGGTCGACGGCTCGGAGAGAATCCGAAAGGTCCTCCCGTCCGCCGAAGTATGGGAGGGGCTCATCTACATCGTCGCACGGCTGACCTCTCCCGGAGTTGTCAGCATTTCCGGAAGCAGCGGAGGCCTCGTATTCGGTTCGGAAATTGGCACTCCTGAACGCCTGACAGAGGTTGAAGGATTATTGAAGTCGGCCGGGATCGCCTCGCAACGCTCAGATCAGATTTCTGTAGCGATGTGGGAAAAGTATCTGTACATCTCACCCCTCGCCACGCTCACATCATATCTCGATCTGTCCATCGGCGGAATCCTCGGCGAGCCGCGCCATGTTGAAACGCTCAAGGCGCTCAGCATAGAGCTGCAGTTGATTGTCCGGGCAAAGCGGATACCCCTAAAGCCTGATTTCATTGAGACGACGATCGGCAAATTGAGATCCCTCCCCCCTGATTCAACCACATCGATGCACTCTGATTTCAAGAATGGCAGGAAGACAGAGCTTGATTCGTTGACCGGATACGTCGTTGATCTTGGCCGCCGGTTTGGTCTCTCCACGCCGCTCTACTCAAAGATGTTTGCTGCCCTGAGGGGGAAATCCGCCCGGTAAATCCGCTCCCCGTTTGATTGGAAATCCAGCCAATTATCTCTACCTTTTAGCCCGTATGATCGGCCAAACGATTTCCCACTACAAGATTCTTGAGAAACTCGGGGAGGGGGGGATGGGAGTGGTGTATAAGGCGCTCGACACCAAACTCAATCGCACGGTTGCCCTCAAGTTTCTTCCCCACAGGCTCACACAAAGCGATACCGACCGCACGCGCTTCACGCAGGAAGCCCAGCTCGCGGCAACGCTGAACCACCCGAACATCTGCACGATCTTCGATATCGCCGAGAACGACGGCGAGCTGTTCATCGCCATGGAGTTCGTCGACGGACAGACCCTGCGCGAGAAGAAGGGCACGATCGGATTCAAGCAGGCGATTGATATAGGCGTCCAGCTCGCCGACGGTCTTGCGGCGGCTCATGAAAAAGGGATCGTCCACCGCGACATCAAGCCCGAAAACATCATGATCAGGAAGGATGGAATCGCCCAGATCATGGACTTCGGGCTCGCGAAGCTCAGGGGAAACGTCACCCGCCTCACCAAGGAAGGGAGCACCGTCGGCACCGCAGGGTATATGTCACCCGAACAGGTGCAGGGGCAGGATGCAGATCACCGGTCCGATATTTTCTCGCTTGGCGTAGTGATCTACGAACTCTTCGCGGGGCAGCCTCCGTTCAAAGGCGTCCACGAGACGGCCCTGGCATATGAGATTGTAAATGTCGACGCTCCTCCGATGTCGTCGGTGAAACCCGAAATAGACCCGTCCCTCGACGCGATCATCCTCGAATGCCTTGAGAAGGATCCGAACGAGCGGACACAATCGGCGAAGCAGGTTGCGATCGATTTGAAACGGTACAAACGGGAGTCGGGCCGGGCGCGCGCGAGCAGAATCACGGCCGCGATGCCAATCTCGAAATTCGAGCGCGCTCCGCAGAACGCTGCTCCGCAGCAACCGCGTTCCAGGTGGCGGTTGATGTGGCCCGCCATCACGGGGATCCTTGCAATCGCTCTTATTGCCGTGAGTGTTGTCCTGAGAGAGGCTGAGACTGCGCCTCACACTCCCGTCCGGTTCGCAATCACCCTCCCCCGGGATCAGGTTATCGATCTCGTCACGTATACGGCGGCGGCAATATCTCCCGACGGCTCGCGCATCGTCTATCAGGCCAGCGGAAGGCTCTACCAACGAAAGATCGAGAGCTTTGACGCCGAGGCCATCCCCGGAACCGAAGACGGCACGAGTCCCTTCTTTTCACCGGACGGCAAGTGGGTCGGATTTTTCTCCGAAGGAGCGGTGAAGAAGGTGCCCCTCAGCGGCGGACCGCCCGTTGTGGTGACCCGCGTCTCCGACAACCGCGGGGGCGCATGGGCGCCGGACGGCTCGCTCGTTCTGAGCACGAGCGGAAGATCCGGCCTCATCGGTGTCCGTTCCGACGGATCGGAGCGGCGGGAGATCACGAAAGTGGATAGCGTTCAAGGGGAGCGAACTCACCGTTGGCCTCAAGTCCTGCCCGACGGCAAGACTGTGCTCTTTACGGTGGGGATGATGGACAGCCCCGATTACTATGAGGATGCCGAGATTGCGTCGGTCAATATGGAAACGGGGGAGCGCAAAACAATCATGAAAGGAGCTTCAACCGCGCGATACGTCTCCACCGGGCACCTTGTCTTTTCCCGCACAGGCATCCTCTTTGCCATTCCGTTTGACCTCGGCACGCTCACTACCCACGGCACGGCATCCCCCCTTGTACAAAACGTTTCGGGGGATCCGACGACGGGCGCAGCGAACTATTCGATTTCAGGCAGGGGAACTCTCGCATACATCCCGGGTCATTCCGATCTTGCTAATCGAACGTTGGCGCTCCAGAGCGCGGCGGGCTCCGTGTCTACGTTTCCCGCGCCGTCCCGGCCTTACATGGAGCCTGCGTTGTCGCCCGACGGCCGGCAGGTGGCCGTCATCGTGGGATCCGGAAAGGATGAGGACATTTGGGTCTACGATACACTCCGGAATACGATGACCCGATTGACGTTTGGCGGACAGAATCGTACGCCGAAATGGTCTCCCGACGGCAAGCGGATTGCATACTGTAACAATGAGGTGGGAAATCCGAGGATTGTCATCCGTCAGGCCGACGGGAGCGGGAGTGCGGAAGAGATCAGGTTTGATTACATCCGCGCCTATCTCACATGCTGGTCGCGCGACGGATCGACGCTGGTTCTTGCAGGCACCGGAAAGGGAAGGGGATGGGATATTTTCACCGTGGCATTGACGGGCGACCGCACATCGCACGATTTCCTCACCGGAAAATATGACGAATGGCTTGGCTCCCTCTCACCGGACGGAAAATGGATCGCCTACAATTCGAACGAATCCGGCACCTCGCAGGTATACGTGATGCCGTTCCCGGGCGGATTTGGAAAATGGCAGATTTCAGCCGACTGGGGAAAGGAGCCCCGGTGGTCGTCGGACGGGAAGACATTGTACTACACCACCAAACACGGGTTGGCCGCGGTTGGCATTTCCGGAACGCTGTCGCTTGTTATCGGGAGGAGCCGGGAGATCTACAAGGACATATCCACGTATTCCGCCGAGAGCGGCATCAACTTTGACATCGCGCCCGATGGCCGGTTCCTCTTCACCCGCCCGAAGGATGAGACTCAGCCCATCCAGCAGATTAATGTCGTGATGAACTGGTTCGATGAGCTTACCTCTTCCGCCGGGTCGGGGAAGTAATCCGGCGTGTCCCCCCGAACGTAGGAATCCCCGGCAACACTGAGCCATGCCCTTTATCGGCGAGATCAGCGCATTGCTGGCCGCAACGTTCTGGTCGGGAAGTTCGCTGGCCTTTGCCGAAGCCACCAGGCGCGTCGGATCCGTCCAGGTGAATGTCACCCGGCAATTTCTTGCCGCATCCATTCTGACGGCAGTGGTCTTGATCGCGCGGCCCGGGATGGATCTCTCATATTCCCAGGTCATCTACCTCGCGGTGAGCGGCATCATCGGCTTCGCCTTGGGCGATTCATTCCTTTTTGAGGCCTTTCAGAGGCTCGGCGCACGCGTTACGATGCTGATCATGTCGCTCGCTCCGGCAGTTGCCGCAGGCCTTGCCTACATTATGCTGGGGGAGGGTCTTTCCCCGGGCGCTTTTGGCGGCATCGCCCTAACCATTGCCGGTATCTGTTTCGTGATCATGGAAGGCAACGATGCCCGTAATGATGGTACCGTCCACAAGGTAACTCCGGCCGGGATCTTGCTGGCAATTCTGGCCGCCACGGGGCAGGGAAGCGGGCTTGTCTTCGCGAAGATGGCGTTCCGCGATGGACCGGTCAACGGATTTGTCGCCACGCTGGTTCGGATAACCGCTGCCTTCGTTGTCTTGCTTCCCGCGGCGTTATTGTTTGGCAAGTACCGGCAGCCCGTCGAACCTTTCCGGCGGCATCCGGGGGCTTTTTCTCTCACATTTCTGGGAACAGTTTTCGGCCCGGTGCTCGGTGTGGTCGGCAGTCTCATCGCAATCCAGCACACGCGTGTGGGAATCGCGGCCACACTGATGGCAACGACCCCCGTGATCATGCTCCCGCTTGTCCATTTCATTCACCGGGAGAGTCTTGGCTGGCGCGCCCTTGCAGGGACGGTGACTGCCATTGCGGGCGTGGCGGTTCTTTTCCTCCGGTAGGATCGACGGCGTGGCGGCTCTCCCGATGGGGCCGCGATCACACCTCTTCGTCAGATACCACGTGGTGCCCATGCCCCACCGTCGTCCCGTGCTAATAGCCTCGATTCAGAACCGAAACTCCCGAAAGCCTATACTGCAACCACAAGGCGAGTAGTCTCAATTCTCAAACGGTATGATATTTGGCCGTGAGAGTGCAGAATCAGAAGGAAAAAAACCGTACATTCAAACTAACCAAGAAAAACCTCATGCGAGCTGCAGCGAGATGGGTTTGTGGGAGCGCCGCGCTTATACTCCTTGTGACGCGGACAGGATCGGGCCAAACGTGGACGAACCACGGTCCTACGCATAAGGCGATCAAGGCAGTGTCGATCTCTCCGCAGGATTCTTCAGTCATCTTTGCAGGCGCGTTTGGCTGGGGTGTCTTCAAAAGCACCAACGCCGGCGCATCATGGACCAACTCTCGGGTAGGTCTGGTTAATACGTACGTGCGTTCTCTTGCCGCCCTCTCCAGTAGCGTAGTCTTCTGTGGCACGAACGACGGAGTTTCAAAATCGACCGACGGCGGGGCTGCCTGGTCGACCTCCCTCTCGACTCCCTTCTCCGTCAGAAGTCTTGCGTACGACAATGCAACGAATTCACTCTACGCCGCATCATTCGGCTCCGGCATGTTCAAAAGCACGAATCAGGGCGCCTCGTGGACTTCTATTTCGGTGACCGACCCTCTCGTGATGCAGACGCTTTCGCACCAATGGTCCGTCGCGCTCTTTGGCCATGACTCTCTCTACGCCGGCGGCACGCTCGCCGACGTCACAACAGGCGGCGCTCTTTTCCGGAGTCTCGACGGCGGCGCCAGCTGGATCCAGGTCCAACGGGACATCCACATCCCCAGCAGTGTTCATTCGATTTCAATCAACCCGCTTGCCCCTGCCTTTAGCCTGATAGTCGGAACCGCCACTCACGGAGTTTACAGAACAACGAATGGCGGCTTGAACTGGTTAAACACCAACGACACTTCCTCGGTCCAGAAACTTCCGGACCTGAACATCAATGCAGTGGCATACAATACCAACTACCGATACGCTGGAACTGATTCGCTCGGGGAGTTGTACGTACGAAGCACGAACGATGCAGTGCCGGGGTGGACAGCCGGCACGGGATTGCCGGGATCAGGGTCGGTCGTGAGTTCGATCGAGATCAACCGGATTAATCGGTCGACGGTGTTTGCGGGAACCGAAGGAGAGGGTGTCTATAGAAGCACGAATTCCGGATTCGGCTGGAGCGGGCGGAATTCGGGCATGCTCGGAACTGCGGCCAGAGTCATCAAGAGGAACGGCGACGGTCACCTCATCCTGGGCACGGATTTCGGCGATGGGATATGGATCTCAACGGACCAGGGAAACAATTGGTCCCGGGCCGCCCTCACAACCGTCAACGCGATTACATCTATCGCGATCACCGGTAATTCGTCTCTGCTCTATGCCGGGGCGTTCGGATCGGGCGTATACAAGAGTAACGATGCGGGTGCCAGCTGGACTGTGACCGACACCACGACCCACAATCCCCTCGTCCGGGCTATCGCCGTCGATCCCACGAATGCGAATATCGTATTTGCAGGCACCGACCATAGCGTCTACAAGACGACCAACGGCGGCGCGAGCTGGCAATCCGTCAGCAGCGGAATCCCTTCGACGGCATCGATCCGCTCCCTCGCAGTCGATCCGGGAAGTCCGGGTACTGTGTATGCGGGCACGGATTCACTGTTCCTCTACAAGTCAACCGACGGAGGCGCGAGCTGGTCGCATTATACCAGTTCGAACGGCTTTATTCCGACCGACAGATTTATCCGAACGATCACTGTCGATTATCAGTCCGGCAATATCCTGTATGCCGGCTCCGACAGCGGCCGAATCTATAAGAGCACAACCGGCGGAACAAGCTGGGTCCTCCGCGCCAAACTATCGGCCACGAGTTCGGTTCGCTCGATTCTCATCCACCCCAACGATCATAACACCTTTTTTGCCTGTACCTTCGGCGACGGCGTTTTCGTGAGCAACGACAGCGGAGGAAACTGGAATGCGATGAGTACAGGCCTGGCTGATCTGGACATCTATACGCTCGAAAGCGACCACGGATCTCCCCTGACCGTCTACGCGGGAAGCTCCGACGTTGGGGTCTATTCGACCTCGTACACATTCGTGAACCATCCACCCAAGATAGCACCGATCGGCACCCAGTCTGGCATTCAAAACAATTTGTTGAGCTTCACGGTATCCGCCACAGATCCGGACGCTACCATCCCATCACTCTCTGCGACAGGCCTGCCTTCCGGAGCTTCGTTCACGGACAGTCTCAACGGACGGGGCCTCTTCAAGTGGACTCCCTCGGCGGGACAGGTCGGCGGGCACCTCGTCACCTTCCATGCTTCCGACGGCTCTCTGGCCGACAGTCAGGCGGTATCCATTTACATTCACGATTCGACAGCTTCCCAGGTCTCCCGATCGGTCGAGGCGGGCTGGAATCTCCTGTCGGTTCCTCTCGTTGTGGATGATTTCCGCAAGACGGGCCTCTTCCCCCAGGCGATCTCGAGAGCATTTGCATATAGCGGCGGCTATCTCATCAAGGACACGCTCAGGGTAGGTCCCGCGTACTGGGTGAAGTTTGCATCGCCGGGTAATGTCTCGATGGTCGGCGCATCCGTCGCCCGCGAGACTGTGGCCGTGCAATCCGGCTGGAACCTGATCGGCTCGCTCTCTCACACAATCCCGATCTCATCGGCTGTACCGATCGCACCGGTCATTCGCACCTCTGCGTTTCTCGGGTATAACGGCGTGGCCGGATACTTCATAGCCGATTCGATTAGGCCGGCGGCAGGTTATTGGCTTCGGGTAAGTCAAAACGGCAATGTCGTGCTCAGTTCCGGTCCCACGGCCGTCCCCCAAGCGCCGCGGGAAGCAGCGGAAATTCAGGGTGAGGCGGAGGAATCACTTATCGGAGCGATTACATTTACAGACCGGGCGGGGCGAAGCAGAAGGCTCACCATCTTTTCCTCTCGAGGCATTTCCCACAGAATCCCTCTGTTCGATCTGCCGCCTGTTCCCCCCGACGGGGAATTCGACGCTCGATTCCTGCTCACTCAGAGCTCGGCCGCCGTTATCGATCGAGGCGGGGGACGCGAAGCGTTTCCCATCGCCATCTCGGGCCCGGGGGGAGACCTGACAATCAGCTGGAACTTGACCGATCCTCGCCTCGATGCCGCGCTGGCGCTCGTAGAAGACGGCAGGCCGCGAAATCTGCGGCTCAAAGGCCGGGGTTCGGAGGTATTGAGGATTGGTGAAGAGCCGATCCGCGCGATACTCTTTGCCCGGATCGGGGAGCGGGACGATCGGGAGAAACCAGAGGGTGTCGTTCTGAATCAGAATTATCCGAACCCTTTTAACCCCTCGACGACGATTGAATATTTCCTTCCCGCGGCGGACAGGGTGAAACTCACCATCTTCGGTGTGCTGGGCAACGCGGTGGCCGAGGTAGTGAATTCGTCCCAAGAGGCCGGCTTCCACAGCATCGTGTGGGAGGCATCCCGGATGAGCAGCGGTGTTTACTACTACCGGCTCGAAACCACGCGGGAAAGCCGGACACGGACCATGTTCCTCATCCGATAACAGCCCCGGAATGATCTTCATCGCGGTGATGCTTCTGCTTCTCGTCGTTCTCGGTTTCCGCGAGTACGCCAGACACCAGCGCACGATCCGGTTGATCCCGCACAGGATCCATGTCAACGGCACCCGCGGGAAGTCATCGGTGACGCGCCTGATCACGGGAGGCCTGCAGGGAGGGGGGATCAGGACTCTCGGGAAGACCACGGGGACGATGCCGTGCTATCTCACTCCAGACGGAAGACAGGTGCACATTCAGCGGATCGGCAAGGCGAACACCATCGAACAGGTCTCGATCGCTCAGCGCGCAATGGTCTACGGCGTCGACGCGCTCGTCGTCGAATGCATGGCGGTCCTCCCTGCCAACCAGATGATGTCGGAGCACCAGATGATCCACTCCACGATCGGCGTCATCACGAACGTACGCCCCGACCATCTCGATGAAATGGGCCCGACACTGACCGATGTTGCGAAGGCGCTTGGCGGGACGATCCCGCGGCACGGGACATGTTTCACCGGTGAAGAAACGTATTTCCCGATTCTGAGCGAAGCCGCACGCGAGCGAAATACCGAGATTCACCTGATAAGGGGCGAGTCCGTCCCCGACTCCGTCATGAAGGGTTTTTCCTACCTCGAGCACAAAGACAATGTCGCCATCGCGCTGGCGGTCTGCAGACACATGGGGGTCTCCGAGGCTGACGCGCTCTCGGGGATGCAGCGGGTGATACCCGACCCGGGCGTCCTGAGGATTTATTCGGTCGTGCAATCCGACCGCCGAATCGAATTTGTGAACGCGTTCGCGGCTAATGACCCCGAATCCTACGCGGTGATCTGGCAGCTCCTCAGGCCGCTTATGACGGCCGGGAAGAGAATCGTTGTGATCGTCAACTGTCGAAAAGACCGGATTCAGCGTACGGAGAGTCTGGCCGGGCTGATTGCCCGCCACGCCGCAGCAGACCATTTCATTCTCGTTGGAGAACATACCACGGCCCTCGAGCATCGCGCGGTTTCGCTCGGCCTGCCCGCATCGAAGATCACCAATCTTCCCGGCGGGACGCCGGAATCGGTATTTGAGGAAGTCCTCGCGCAAACCCCCGACCGTTCCCTCGCCATAGGAATCGGAAACATCGTCGGCTTCGGCGAAGAGATCGTCGCCTACTTCGCGCACAGGGGAAAAGAATTTGCATACTGAGGCGGCACGGGAAATCATCATTGAGTCCGTGGGCATCGGACTTGTCCTGAGCCTCATTTTCAGCGAAACTCTCGGACTCGCAGCGGGCGGGATGGTCGTGCCCGGGTATGTTGCCCTCATGATCCATCATCCGCTGAGAATTGTCGGAACCGTCCTTGTGAGCCTCATGACATTCCTGACGATGAAGTACCTCTCGAACTACATGTTCATCTACGGCCGGCGCCGCGTCGTCCTGGTGATTCTCGTGGGGTTCCTCTTCGGGTGGCTCTCGCGCGAAGTATTGGTCATCCAGACCAACGCTGTTACGCTCGAATTACAGACGATTGGATTGATCATACCGGGCCTGATCGCCAACTGGATGGAGAAACAGGGCGTCGTGAAAACCATCACGACCATGATTATCGCCGCAGTGTTCATCCGGCTCCTTCTTATGATCATAACGGGAGGAGAGGTGTTCCTCACGGAGGACTGGATCATATGAAGATGACGGAAGGAAAGCCCTCAAACATCTCGCTGATCGGCCTGGCATCCTTTGCCGTCATTGTCTTCTTTCTTGCCGAGAAGAGCGCTCAACCGGAGCGCCAGCCCTACTACGACCAGAAGCTCCGCGCGGCGAAGACCGCTCTCCTCGCCGCACAGGCCATCAAGGAGTACTCCCGCACGCTCGGGATTTCCATCGATGCTCAGAACGACCCTTACAAGACGGGCCTGATCGGTCAGGAGCGCACTCCCATCACGTCCGATCGGGGAATCGTCACCGCGAAGATACTGGCGACCAATCCGAATTATGCGGCGGCATTTGTCGAGATGTTGATCAAGGCGAGAGCAAAAAAGGGAAGCGCGGTCGCAATCGGCATGACCGGATCTCTCCCGGGCTGGAATATCTCGCTTCTCGCCGCCTGCGACGCACTGGAGCTGAATCCGATCATCATTACTTCCGTGGGAGCCTCCGACTGGGGTGCAAACCTCCCCGCCCTGACATGGCTCGACATGGAGCGGGTTCTCAACGAGCGCGGCATCGTGCAATTCAAATCCGCCGCGGCCTCCATTGGAGGCCCATCCGATAACGGGAGAGGCCTTTCCCCGGAGGGCCGCGATCTCATCAAATCGGCGATTGAGAGGAACAACGTGCGCTTTATCGACGAGCCGACGCTTCAGGCGAGCATTGTGAGAAGGATGGCTCTCTACGACTCCGCGCGCAACGGACAAATGCTCGCCTGTTACGTGAACGTTGGAGGCGGAAGCGCCTCTCTTGGCGGCACTGCGAACTCGCGGCTGGTGCCGCCCGGGCTCACTCAGCATCTCGCCGTAAGAAATTTCCCCATGCGCGGGGTCATCAATCTTATGGCGGAGGAGGGTTTGCCCGTGATCAACCTCCTCGACGTAGAGAAAATCGCTCTCAAGTACGGCCTTCCCGCGGACGTGAAGGAGAAAGCGCCCGACCTCGGAGAGGGAGCGCTATTTTTCAAGGACCGGTATTCGATCTCGAGCACGATCATCCTGACAGTGATCCTGGCGCTGACCGTCTTCGCGGTTATCCGGATCGACGTCAAGCATTACCTTTTCAGGAAGAAATCGCCCCCCTTCCTCAACCCGTGAGCTGAGCGCGGCCATGAAAACTCTTTCTTCGCTCCTTCTTCTTTCATTGCTTCAGACATACACAACTCTGGCGGCGGGGGGAAGTTCTGTGACACTCCTTCCCGCGAACGCACGCCCCGTCACGATCGCTGTCGGCGGTAACGAACGGGATTATTGCATCCTGAGTCCCGCCGAGCCGCTAAAGCTCCGGGTCGACGGACCCGGGAAGCTTTCGGTGATCAGCCGCTGCCTGTTCTCCAGTGACTCGCCCGAACAGCAGCAGTACTCGGTCTGCGTCATGGAAGGCGAAGACACTCTGAAAATGCAGTCGACGCGCACCGAACGATCGGACGCCGCCCTTACAAATTCAATCGTTCCGTTGAAGGCCGTGCCGGGAAAGAGCCGCAAGTTCACTGTGCTCATTTCCGACGGATCCCACCTTCTGCAATTCCGGTCTCAGGGCGCTCCACACGGAACCGCGCTGCGATTGCTCTTCAAGCCGTCGAAGGAAAAGGGAAAGCTTGTCTCGATCGAGCCTCTTTCTTACGACAGGATCGTCACGGCGACGATCAATGAAAACCAGGTCGCATACTACGTCGCGTCGCGCGCCCGGCCTGTCGAGCTCCGCGTGGTGGGTCCGACGAAGGTGCGCGTCAGCATTCGGCTGAATTTCGACGTGAGCATGCAGGGAAAACAGAAATTTTCAGTCGTCGTCACGAGTGGCGCGGAGCGCGTCGCGCAATGGTCGCTCGAGGCCGGTAGGGCTGACGAGCTGGCATACAAGGAATGGCGGGAAGTTGTGCCGGGGAAATTGATATCCGCGCTCTTCGACGTTCCCGCGGGGGAGCACAGGTACACGGTCGCACTGGGGGAGTCGTCCGCGAAATCCGTCTCTCTCAGATTCTCAGTCCCGCAGGCCGACCTGGGTAATGAGGAATGAGCGCCGCCCCATACCGTGTCTCCTCCGGCGCTTTATGCTCGCGGGCGGATTGCTTTTGGCGTCTGCCTGCGCTCCGGCCCAATCAAAGAGCTCCGGAACGGTACGCGGCGCCGTTGTCGACGATTCGACGCGCGCTCCCCTTCCGTCTGCGGCCGTCGTCCTCTTCAACGCAACCGACAGCTCACTCGTCACCGGAGGGATGACTGATGCGGCAGGAAAATTCGAGCTCCAGAACGTCCCCTCCGGCGCGTATTACCTTACGTTCAGTCTCGTCGGATACCGGGAGGAATCGACCGACCCCTTCACGATCGACTCGGTCCATCGGCGGCTGAACGCCGGTACGCATTCCCTCCGCTCCTCCGATATCACGCTGAACGAGGTGACCGTGACGGCGGATCAACCGCGGTTCGTGAGCTCGATCGACCGGATGATCTACAACGTGGATCAGGACGTCACGGCCAAGACCGCCTCGGCAAGCGAAATCCTGGAAAACATTCCGTCCGTTCAGATCGACCTCAACGGAGAGGTCAGCCTCCGCGGTTCCACGCGCGTCCTCCTGATGATCAACGGCAAACGCTCCCCCGTTCTGGAAAAACAGGAAGGGACGTTTCTCGAGCAGCTCCCGGCGAGCTCAATCGAAAAGATCGAAGTGATCACCACACCGTCCGCCCGGTACAGGGCCGAGGGCAAATCGGGCATCATTAACATCGTGTTGAAAAAGGATACCCCTCTCGGGACTCACGGGAACCTCACCGCCCACGCGGGCAACGGAGGACGATATAACAGCAACGCGCGTCTCAATTACAGCCCCGGGGGATTCAACGTCTATGCAAGTTACAGCATCAAGAGGGATAACCGGAACCGGCAGAATCTCGACGTGCGGGAAGTGACATCCGCCTCGAGCCCGTCATCACCTCCTTCGACCTACACCGACAGCCTGTATTCATTCTATCATCCGTTAACGCATCTGCTGACGCTCGGGTTCGATTGGCGCATTGATGAGATGAATAGCGTCGGGCTTTCAGGAAGTTACTTCCAAAACAGCTTCACCCGGCTTGATTCATCACACCGTACCCTGCAGAACAGCAGAGGGATCCCCATCAGCGAGTACGACAGGGACGGAGATGGCAACGAGTTTGACAAGGAACGCACCATAAGCGCCAATTATCATCACGCATTCTCGAGGGCGGACCACAAGATTCGGCTCGAATTCACGGCATCCGAATCGCCCGAACACGACGAGTACGCGTTTACGAATACTTACACCTCTCCTCCCTTCCCCACCGCGTACGACAATTCGGCGATTCACCACGACGACTACAAGGCTCAGGCGGCCGTCGACTATTCCAACGTGCTGACCCGCGTTTCGATGATCGAGGCCGGATACACGGGCGACTTCAACCGGACCGATCTCGACTTTTATGACGAACAGTTCGATCCCATCCAGGACCGGTTTCTGGAAGACAGCGCGAAAACGAGCAGTTACAGTTACAGCGAGTCGATTAACTCGATATATGCCACCTTCAGGCAGTCGTTCGGAAAACTCGGATTTCTGGCGGGAGTCCGGGGCGAGCATACGCGGGCGCGATCGAAGCTGATTACGCTCGATACGATCATTCTGTACGACTACAACAGCTTCTTCCCGAGCCTCCACGTCACATACAACCTCGGCGGCCTTACGGAACTCCGGCTCAGCTACAGCAGACGGATCTCTCGCCCGAGGCCGAGGGATCTCAACCCATTCGCCGAGTACCGGGATCCCAGGAATCTCTCATACGGCAATCCGAACCTCCTCCCGGAGTACCTTCACTCATTCGAGATCGGGTGTCAGGTTCAGCGCGGCCGGCTGTACGTTGTGCCGACACTCTTCTACAGATACTCCACGGACGGCATCGGCACCATCAAGGAGATCGTCAACCGCTCTACACTCCTGAGCACGAAGGAAAACGTGTCTTCCGAGCGGTCGGGAGGCCTGGAACTCATCGCTTCGCTCTCACCGGGCGGCTTCATCAGCGGCCACCTGAGCACGACGGGACTCTACGAGGAGCTCGATGCGACGAATCTCGGCGAGGGACAGTTCAAATCAACCTGGTCGTGGAGCGGGACGCTGACCACAAATCTCAATTTCACAAAGTCTACAAGGCTGGAGATACACTCGCACGTCAATTCACTGCGGCTGACGCCGCAGGGGGAATACCGTCCAAACTCTTCAGTGGGTATGGGGTTCCGGCAGGAATTCTGGGATGGGAAGCTTTCCGTGCTGGCGACCGTATCCGATATTTTCCAGTCGTTGAAGAGAGACTTTGATCTCGACATTCCGCACCTGCATCAGGGCGTTGAGACGACGCGGGAATCAAGAGCGCTGTTTATCGGATTCACCTATCGGCTCGGAAAGCCGCCGGGGAAATCGAGGGAAGAACAGTTTCATTACGACGATGAGGACTGACCGGCTCGAGGAGGAACCAACGCCGGCGGATACTCTCGCCTGTAGAGCGTAGCCCTTCGGGAGGTTCATGCACCGCGATCGCTTTTCTTCCATGACCGAACTCCTCGCCGGACTCCCGGCCGCAGGCAATTATACCATTCAGGTGGACCGGTTGCAGCGCACAAAGGTGAAGCTCATTGCGCCCCACGCGGGATGTATCGAGCCGGCGACGGGACAGATCGTACGATCGCTGGCGGAAGGCAAATTTGACTCGTATCTTTTCAGCGGGATCAGGCGGAAGGACTGCTTCAGGACGCTCCACGTCACGAGCATACGCTACGACGAGCCGCACGCCCTTCGTTTCGCCAGGGACTCCGACCTCGCCGTCGCCGTGCATGGATGTAACGGCGAAGAATCGTATCTTCAGATCGGAGGAGGGAATAGAGAGCGCTCCGAGGGACTGGCGGCCTATCTGGACGGCCTTGGTTACACGATCCGAAAGGAGTCAAACGATCTGAATGGGGAACACCCCGATAATATCGTCAACCTCGCACGTCAACAGGGTATCCAGATGGAACTCAGCGCCGGGTTCCGGAGAGAACTCTTTCCGGGATTTCCCCGAACACTTCAGCGGCATCCCGTGCAGTTTCCGAGGTTTATCGAAGCGTTGAGCAAATGGCTCGACGAGACGGAACTGTCTTTGTCAGCGCAGCCACTCTAGCCGCTGCCGGCGTGGCACAGGGGAAGACATCCGGGTTGGATCGCGCACCGATCGTCCTGTCCGCGGCAAATCTCTCCAAACGCTATGGTCAGATCATGGCTGTGGACGACATCAGCTTCAATGTCCGGCACGGCGAGATCCTCGGACTCCTTGGTCCGAACGGAGCCGGAAAAACCACCACGATCAACATGATCCTGGGCGTCCTCGATCCGACGTCGGGATCCATCCGGATCGAAGACGTCGATCTCGAGCGCGACCGGTCCCTTGCACTCCAATCGACGAACTTCGCGGCAGTCTATGCGCCCCTCCCCGGGAATCTGACTCTCTATCAAAACCTCCGGATTTTCGGCTTGCTCTATGGAGTCCCGCAGCTTTCATCCCGCATCGATTCGCTGATCGACCAGCTCGAACTCCGAGCATTCCGGAACGTCAAGTGCGGCATACTCTCTTCAGGCGAGCAGACCCGAGTCTCCCTCGCGAAGGCCCTCTTAAACCGCCCGCGCCTTCTTCTCCTCGACGAGCCCACGGCGTCGCTCGACCCCGCGTCGGCAAGCGACATCCGCGCGAAGATACTCAGCTGCGCCGCCGAGGGTAAAATGGGAGTTCTCTGGACTTCCCATAACATGCTCGAAGTGCAGGAGGTCTGCGACAGGGTGCTCTTTTTGTCCCACGGAAAAATCCTCCTCGAGGGAGACCCGAAGACCCTTCCGCGGGAACACGGCAAAGAGACGCTCGAGGAATTGTTCATTACGGTGGCGAGAGAGCCCCTCTCGCTGGAGTCATGAGCGGGTTTTCGATTAATCGGACGGCGGCGGTCGTGCTGCGGCAGTACTACCTCATGCGGAGCAGCACCACTCGGATTCTGCCGATATTCGCCTGGGTGGCGGTCGACGTGGTGCTCTGGGGATTTATCACAAAGTACCTTAACAGCATCATGGCCGCCGGCCTGAACTTCATACCCCTCCTTCTCGGAGCGATCCTCTTCTGGGATTTCTTCACCAGGGTCATGCACGGCATCGCGATCGCATTCCTGGAAGACGTGTGGTCCCGGAATTTCCTGAACTTCTTCGCCACTCCCCTGCGGATCTGGGAATATCTCTCAGGCCTTGTGATCACGAGCATCGCAACGAGCGTTCTCGGCCTCATGGTGATGCTCCTCCTCGCGACGGCGGCCTTCGGACTCTCTGTGTTCGTCTTCGGTCTCACGCTCATTCCGTTCCTCCTCATCCTCTTTCTCTTCGGAATGGCGATGGGCATCTTCGCCAGCGGACTCGTCTTCCGGTACGGTCCCGCATCCGAATGGTTTGTGTGGCCGATTCCAGCTCTCCTCTCGCCGTTCGCCGGCGTCTTCTACCCTGTTTCCACTCTCCCGGGATGGATGCAATTGGTCTCGAGTCTCCTGCCCCCATCGTATGTATTTGAAAGCATGAGGGAGGCGCTCTCAGGCCGCGCGGTGTCTCTTGCCGGGCTCTCCGTCGGCGGAGCGCTCGCCGCGGCGTACATCCTCCTTGCCTGCTGGTACTTCGCCCGCGTCTATCGCCGGGCTGTCAGCACCGGTCTCATCGTCCGCTACAGCGCCGAGAGCATCGGCTAGTTGTCTGTCGTTCTATTGCCAATCCTCAGGATTATGCCTACATTTTACACCGGATGATCGGTAAGACAATCTCCCATTATGAGATTCTTGAGAAGCTCGGCGAAGGGGGCATGGGCGTTGTCTACAAGGCGCGCGACGTCCGGCTCGACCGGTTCGTTGCGCTAAAGGTCCTCCCCGCTCAGTTCCTCGTCTCATCGGAAGAAGTCGCCCGTTTCCAGCAGGAGGCAAGGGCGATCTCGTCCCTCAACCATCCAAACATCGCCACGATCTACGACGTCGACCAGATTGACGGACAGAATTTTCTGGTCCTTGAATATCTTGCGGGCGGCACCGTAAAGTCGAAACTTCGTCAGCTCTATTCCTCAGGTTCGTCGCTCGCCATCGCGGAAATCGTCGATTACGGCCTCCACACGGCAGAGGGGCTCGCGCATTCTCATCGCCACGGGATCGTCCACCGCGATATCAAGACCGAGAACCTGATGCTCTCCGACGAGGGCAATATCAAGATCACGGATTTTGGCCTCGCGAAACTAAAAGGCGCCGAAGGCGTAACGAGGGTAGGAACCACCGTCGGGACAGCGGCGTATATGTCGCCCGAGCAATTCCGCGGCGAAGAAATCGACCGGCGTTCCGATATATTCTCGTTCGGAATCGTCCTCTATGAGCTGACGACCGGGAAGCTCCCCTTCCGCGGCGAGCACGAGGCGGCTCTGAGCTATTCGATCGTCAACGAAAACCCGGTGCCGCTTGCTTCGTTTCGCTCCGAAGTGCCTGCGTCGCTCGAGCACGTGATCGGCAGGTGCCTCGAGAAAGACAAGGAGAAGCGATACCAGAGCGCCGAGGAGATATTCGCCGACCTGAACAAGGTCCGGATGGAAATCGGAGGGGCTCTTCCACCCGGACAGGGCCGCCGGATTCCCGCAGCGCTCAGATGGAGCGCTCTCGCACTCGGGGCGGCAGTAGTGGTCATAGGGTTTCTCCTATACCGGTCGAACAAGACCCTTCGCGCCGTCGACCTGATGCAGGTGAAACTCACGCAGATTACATCGGCTGAAGGTACGGAAGAATATCCCTCATGGTCTCACGACGGAACCGCCATCACATACACCGGAGAGGTCAACGGCTTTAAGAAAGTGTTCGTGAAGGATCTTGCCTCGGGTCAGGAGAAACAGCTTACGAAAGGGACCGGCGACGATATTCAACCGGCGTGGTCGAACGACGGCAAGTCGATCCTTTTCGTCCGGTCGCATCAGCCGAACGGGAAGCTCGAGCCGGGGGACATCTTCGGGCAGTTCGAAGGCGGGGACATCTGGACTATCGACGTCTCTTCGGGGACCGAATCCAAATTCATCGAGAATGCATTCAATCCGGCGTACTCTCCCGACGGCCGGCAAATCGCCTGCGACGCGTCATGGGCCGGTCCCCGGCGCATCTGGACGGTCGACAGCCGGGGGCGGAATCCCCGGCAGGTGACTTCCGATGTTTCCGAGGCTGTCGTTCATCTCATGCCTAAATGGTCACCCGACGGTGAGCGGATCGTCTTCCAGAACCTCGAGCGGACGGTCTTCGATATCAAGGTCGCGATCGTCGCTTCGGGAGAAATGTCGTGGATTACGAAGGACCTCTTCATCGACATCGATCCAACCTGGTCGCCCTCCGGCAATGAGATTTACTTCTCCTCGTACAGGAGCGGGGGGTTGAATCTCTGGCGGATCCCGGTCTCATCGAACGGAACTCCGGCGGGCCAACCCCAGCAGCTCACGACGGGGGCCGGACAGGACGTGGAGTGTTCGCTTTCACCCGACGGAAAGCGGCTCGCGTTTTCGATCCTGAAGATCAACGCCGATGTCTGGGAGCTTCCCGTTTCGCCGGATTCGGGAAAACCCGCCGGCCAGCCAGAGCAGGTCATTGCCACTACACGCGAAGACAGCCGCGGGGCCTGGTCTCGAGACGGCTCGATGATCGCCTTCAACTCCGACCGGAACGGCGACATGAACATCTGGGTCTATTCCGTGATTGGCGGTTCCGCCCGCCAGCTCACCAAAGGGCCCGGGGGCGATTTCCAGCCCAACTGGTCGCCCGACGGGAAGCAGGTTACCTTCTTTTCAACGCGAGCTGGAAACACAGATATCTGGTCCGTCGATCAGGCCTCCGGTGCGCTCCGCCAGTTGACGACGGCTCCTTCCCTCGAAATCAACCCCTTCTATTCTCCGGACGGTCACTCCATCGCGTATCAGTCTGACGCGAGCGGACGGCTCGAGCCCTGGGTGATGGCGAGTGACGGGAGCGGCCAGCGCAGGCTTGCCGACATGGAAGTCACGGGACACTTCATGCGCTGGTCGCGCGACGGCTCGGCCGTAATATTCCGTTCGCCGAACCCTGCACAGCCCGGGCTCTGGTCTGCCCCCCCAGGAGGCGGTCAACCGTCGTTCTTTTGCACGGTGAAGGGCGGGTCTCACATATCATTCTCTACGCGTTACGATGCGATCATGGATGTCGTCGGGCATAAGGAGCTCTGGCTCACGCCTGTCAACGGCGGCACGCCATCGAAAGTGTATCAGTTCGAGGATCCGGAAATCCGCATCGATTATCCGGTCTGGTCTCCCGACGGCAAACGAGTCCTGTTCGATCGCGTGAAGTCGCAGGGGGGCGACATCTGGGTCCTCGATAAATTCGAGTAACTCCACGGAATCACATTCATGAGGAGTATCACCATGATATCAGCCCTGAAACACATTCTACTCCTTCTCTCGATCACCATAGCTGTCCTCACGCAGTGCGCCGGACAGTCAGGCGCGCCTTCTCAGCCCGCCGGCATTCTCCCCGCCGACAACCTGGTGGTCGAAGGCATACCGCCGATTCCTCCGGAGATTGCTTCGGCAAGCGGACGCTACACGGAATTCCGGAACGCGTCATTCCAGAGCTGGGATCCGGTGAAGCACGAAATGCTGATCAGCACGCGCTTTGGAGACGTGCCCCAGGTGCATCTGGTAAAGATGCCGGGCGGGGATCGCAGGCAGATGACGTTTTTCCCCGACCGGATCGGCGGAGCGTCATTCAATCCGCGAAGCCGCGGCTACTTTGTCTTCAGCAAAGACGTGGGGGGCGGGGAATGGTTTCAGCTCTACAGGTACGATCTTGCGAACGGCGATGTGACGCTCCTGACCGACGGCAAGTCGAGAAACTCGCTGGGCGTCTGGTCCCGGGACGGGAGCAAACTGGTCTATGGCTCCACGCGCCGGAACGGGAAGGACATGGACTTCTACACCATGGATCCGGCGAATTCAAAAACAGACGCCCTCTTCGCACAGCTGAGCGACGGCGAGGCGTGGAACCCGACCTCCTGGTCGTGGGATGGGACAAAGATACTTGCCGTCAAGCAGGTTTCCGCAAACGAGTCATACGTCTGGTTGTTCGACGTAGCGACGGGCACTAAGACCCTTCTGACTCCCGGGAAGAAAGGCGAGGAGGTAGCATACGGCGACGCGATCTTCGCCGACGACGGCAAGGGTTTTTACACGGTGACTGACAAGGGGTCCGAGTTCCTTCGTCTGACGTACGTCGATATCGCCACAGGCAAGCACGAATACTTGACGACCGGCATCAAGTGGGACGTCGATCAGATGGATCTCAGCGATGACGGGAGCAAACTAGCGTTCGTCACGAATGAGGCAGGATTAAGCAAGCTTCATCTCATGGATACGAAGACCCGGAAGGAGCTTCCTGTGCCCGAGTTGCCCGTGGGGGTGATCGGCGGACTCTCCTTTCACAAGGACGGATCCCTCCTCGCGTTCAACATGTCCTCGGCCAGATCTTCAAGCGATGTCTATACGCTCGACCTCGCCTCGCAGAAGGTGGAACGGTGGACATTTAGCGAGACGGGCGGGCTTAACACCGAAAACTTTCCGGAGCCCCGGCTCGTGAAATGGAAATCGTTCGACGGCATGGAAATCTCGGGCTTTCTGTATATGCCGCCGGCCACATTTCCGGGGAAGAGGCCTGTCGTGGTAAATATTCACGGAGGTCCTGAAGGCCAGTTTCAGCCGACCTTTCTGGGAAGAACCAACTATTACCTCAACGAGCTCGGCGCCGCCGTGATATTCCCCAATGTGAGAGGCTCCTCGGGATACGGAAAGACGTTTCTCAAGCTCGACAACGGCTTCAAGCGCGAGGGATCCTACAAGGACATCGATGCGCTCCTCGACTGGATCAAGCAGCAGCCCGGCCTCGACGGCGACCGGATCATGATCACCGGAGGGAGTTACGGGGGATTTATGACCTATGCCGTTGCGACAAACTACAACGCAAAGATTCGTTGCTCCCTTCCGGTTGTAGGCATTACGAACTTCGTCACGTTCCTCGAGCACACCGAAGCATACCGGCGCGACCTTCGCCGGGTTGAATACGGGGACGAGAGAGACCCGAAGATGCGCAAGTTCCTTGAAAGCATCGCTCCCCTCGGCAAGGCCGCTAACGTCACGAAGCCGATGTTCATCGTGCAGGGAAAGAACGATCCGCGCGTCCCCTATACCGAGGCGGAGCAGATGGCTTCGTCGCTGAAGAAACAGCAGACGCCCGAGTGGTTTCTGCTGGCCAACGATGAAGGCCATGGATTCGCCAAGAAGAAAAACCAGGACTACCAGTTCTACGCGACCGTGATGTTCATGAAGGAATTCCTGCTGAAGTAATGCCGGACTTCTCCCGGTGAGGTGGTTCCTCCTTATTGTCGCCTCGGCCTTTCCCTGGGCCGGAGCATCCGCTCAGGAACAATACGATCTCTCCCGGTTCCAGGATGAAACGGTGGACTTCGTCAAGCTCCCGTTGACCTGGGAAGGTGGCGATTGGCTGAAATTCGGAGTGCTCGCCGGAGGGACATTTCTTACGATGCGAACGGTGGATCAGCCGGTGCGGAACGCCGTCATCCGCGGGGGACAGCAGGATTACAACAGCGTCCCCATCGAGGGGGGAAGAATCTACGGAGAGCTGTACACCCCGGCTTTGTGTTTCACAGGTTATGCCCTCTATTCAATCGCGGCGGACGATCAGGGTGCCCGAAAGATCGCGTATGAAATCGTCCAGTCCACTCTCTACGCCGGGGCAATCACTTTTGGGTTGAAAGTGGCGGTAGGACGGGCGAGGCCGTACACGGACGAGGGCGTCTCGTCGTTCCACCCCTTCTCCTCCCTCACAAACGATGAGGATCACTCATTCCCCAGCGGCCACTGTGCGGTTGCGTTCGCTCTCTCGACGGTGCTTTCGAGAAATGCCGGGCCTGCGTGGCTGAAGGTGCTCGCATACGCTCCGGCCATCTTAACGCCGGTATCCCGTGTCTATCAGGACCAGCATTGGGTATCGAGCACGCTCTTCGGGGGAATCCTCGGATACGCGGTAGCGACCTGGGCGGTCGACCGGCATGAGGAGGGAGACGGCAAAGTGCAATTAGAGTCGATCTATCCCTTCAGAATCAGAATCGCTCTTAACTGACCGCCGATTACCGCATCTTTTGTAGCCGCGGGCTTTAG
>JACXTT010001463.1_pt1 | contig 39191 bp, 38 predicted proteins | sample 9270951 | NCBI WGS metagenome assembly JACXTT01 (sample SAMN15532306, study PRJNA645909) | rock metagenome | isolation source: weathered quartz diorite | place: Puerto Rico | collected 2017-06-21
CCCAAAGATTTTGAAGTAGGTGGCTGTCCATGACTGCGGAAAGGTTTGCAATCGGCTTTTAGTCGAAGGCCAAGTTCACGGCGGACTCGTGCAAGGGATCGCACAGGCGCTGCATGAAGAAGTCGTATACGACGAGAATGGCCAATTGCTGACCGGCTCATTGATGGACTATGCGATTCCGCGCGCTCACGACTTCCCGGAATTCGAACTGGATCGCACGGTAACACCGTCCCCTGTAAATCCTCTGGGCATTAAGGGCGTTGGCGAAGCAGGAACGATCGGATCCACGCCGGCCGTTGTTAATGCCATCGTAGACGCGCTGTCGTCTTTCGGCATCACCCATATCGACATGCCGGTTCGGTCCGAAAAAATCTGGAAGATTTTAAAAGGGAGGAAAGCATCATGATTGCACAAAACTTCGAGTACATCGTTCCAGCATCGCTGGGTGACGCTGTCAACCTCCTGCAAAAGCATGCCGGACGCGCAAAGGTCGTCGCGGGCGGCCACAGTTTGATTCCGATGATGAAGCTTCGCCTCGCGGCGCCGGAATTCTTGATCGATATCGGCCGGATACCGGAGCTGTCCTACATCAAGGAAGACAGTAACAAGATTCGAATCGGCGCCCTCACGACGCACCACGCGATCGAGAGCTCCGATATCCTCCGACGCCGGCTCGCGGCGCTGGCCGATGCCGCCGGTTTAATCGGCGACATCCAGGTGCGCAACAAAGGCACGATCGGAGGCAGCATCGCTCATGCCGATCCCGCCGCCGATTATCCCGCCAGCATTCTTGCCTTTGACACGACCATCGTGACGCTCGGTCCGAAAGGCGAACGCCAACTACCGGCTTCGAAGTTCTTCGTGGACATGATGACCACCGCGCTCGAGCCCAACGAAATCGTCCGCGAAATTCAAATCCCTGTGAAGTCGGGTAACGTGGGAAGCGCGTACCTCAAAATGGCGCAGAAGGCATCGGGCTTTGCCATATGTGGCGTTGCAGCAGTTGTAGAGATCGACGGTTCAGGGGCAATGTCGAATGTGGAAATCGGTGTAACCGGCGTCGGCAGCCGTGCATTCCGCGCAAGTAAGACAGAAGCACTGTTGAAAGGCCAAAAACCTGCGGCCAATGCCATCAAAGCCGCATGCGAGAAGGCCAGCGACGGCGTCATTGCCTTGGACGATATTCACGCATCGGCGGATTACCGTTTGGACCTTGCGCGCATCTTCGCGCGAAGAGCGGTTCAAGCCGCAGTAGAGCGAGCGGCGTGATTCGGTCAATCACCCAGAATCAAAAATGAAAATCGAAGGCCAGTTCACATTCGAAGGCATTGCGCCATTGGCCGTCTGGTCCTTCCTCACCGACGCGAACCGGATCGCAGAATGTCTTCCTGGCTGCGAGAAACTCGTACAAACCAGTGATGGATCCTACGACTTGCAGCTGCGATTCGGTGTGGGTGCGATCAGCGGCGTGTTCAGCGGCTCGATCGGCCTGCATGATCTTCAACCGACATCCCAATATCAGATGACTGTGAACGGCAGCGGCTCGCCCGGATTCGTCAACGGCGAAGGCACGGTTCAGCTCACACCGGATGACACCGGCACACACCTCCGCTATTCCGGCGACGTCAGCGCCGGCGGTCCCATCGCAAGCCTGGGCCAACGCATGATCGGAGGCGCGGCCCGCATGGTGATCGATCAATTCTTCAAGTGTGTGGCAGGCAAACTCGGAGTGGCGCTCATGTAGTCGCGGGCTTTACGCCCGCGTTTCAAAGTAAGACACACTGTTTTGTTTTTCGGACCTTGGACGCGGGCGTAAAGCCCGCGCCTACGTACACCAATCATTCTGTGAAGATAAAAGTGTCGGTAGCTTCCGCCAGTTCGCGCGCCGACGGCGTAATGATCGTTTTCTTGCCGATGACGATCTTTGAATTCGCCTGAATTGCTGCTCGAACGTCATCCTCACAAACAAATCCGACGGGCTTGGATTCCTTTTTCTCCGCTTTGAGTTTTGGTGGTTCCAATTCTTTAAACGAAGACAGCGGCGGAGCGACAGGCTGGCTAGGAGCGGCCTGCGGTGCACGGTATCCGAGCCATTGATCGACGACCTGTTCTATAGTGGCCCGGGCCGCTGCGGCCGCAGCCTTCGGCGGAGGAGCCGCGACATCACGAACCCCATACGCCACGCGTTTCAGATTGATCAGATGAAGCGGCGAGATATTGTCCGACGTTATATTCCCGCCCGCGGCGCCGCAGCCTAGCGTCATTGAAGGAAACAGATTCGTGGTGTATCCCACAGCGCCGAGCGCTGCGGGCGTATTGACGCAAATGCGAAATGCCGGCTTGCGCAAGCCGAACTGCCGCACGACTTCATCGTCCTTCGTATGCAAGCTCAACGTGTGGCCGAGTCCCCCGAAATTCAAAATCTCGATGCACTTCGCGCAACCTTCCTGCCAGTCTTTGACCACGAAGAAGCCGAGAGTGGGCGAAAGCTTTTCCATCGAGATCGGATATTCGGGCCCAACATCATCCGCGTGCGCGACAAGCGCGCGCGTGGCGGCGGGGACGCTGAATCCAGCCATCTCCGCGATCTTCGGAGCGGATTTACCGACGATCTTCGTGTTCAACGTGCGCCGCGGTGTTTGAATAGTACGCTCGAGCTGAACTTTTTCTTGCGGGCTGCACACGTGCGCGCCTTGTTTCTTTAGCTCGTCGAGTACGCTGTCCTTCACGGCTTCATCGCAAACGATCGATTGCTCTGAAGAACACAGAGTGCCGTTATCGAAACACTTGCCCGTCAGAATGTCTCTTACAGCCTTGGTGACGTCCGCAGTCTTTTCAATATAAGTTGGGACGTTTCCCGGGCCGACACCGAACGCCGGTTTGCCTGCACTGTATGCCGCTCGAACCAGCCCCGTACCTCCAGTCGCGAGAATGAGGGAGGTCAGCGTGTGCTTCATTAATTCCTGCGTGCCTTCCATCGTCGGCACCTGCATGCAGGAAATCACGCCGCGAGGGGCCCCAGCTCGCTCGGCCGCGTCAGCAAGAATTTTTGCCGTCTCGCTGATGCATCGCATCGCTGACGGATGCGGACTGAACACGATGACATTGCGGCCTTTGAGAGCAATGAGCGCTTTGTAGATCGTCGTGGAAGTGGGATTCGTCGACGGAATGATCGCAGCAATAACGCCGATCGGGCTCGCAACTTCGAAGACTTTCTTTTCTTTGTCTTCGTTCACCACCCCGACCGTCTTCATGGGGCGGATCGCTCGATAAACATCGTCCGCGCAAAAAAGATTCTTCAGCGTCTTGTGTTCGACGGTTCCGTAGCCGGTTTCTTCAACCGCCAGCTTTGCGAGCGGCTCAGCATTCGCGATGCCGGCTTTGGACATTTCGAGGAGAATGCGTTCGACCTGCTCTTCGGTGAAATGCTCGAACTTTGTCCACGCGTCATGCGCGGCTTGAAGCAAACTGCGTGCCTCTTGAACGGATTTCAAATCGTTGTCCATAATCTGACCGGGAACGCAGGCTAAAGCCCGCGACTACATAATCGGGTCCACCTTTCGGGTAAGTATGTAGTCGCGGGCTTCAGCCCGCGTTCCCATCTTCCGATGTCTTTTTCCTAGTCGACCAGTGTCTCAGAATTTTTTCGGTCTCATCAAATGGACGTGGGATGACATGAACACTGACGAGTTCGCCGACGCGGCGGGCGGCAATGGAGCCGGCTTCAGTCGCGGCTTTTACCGATCCGACGTCGCCGCGGACGAGCACCGTCACATAACCATTCAGAAGATATTCTTTGCCGATTAATTCAACATTTGCGGTCTTGACCATCGCGTCGGCTGCCTCAACAGCTCCGACGAAACCGCGCGTCTCGACCATCCCTAATGCTTCTTGTGACATAGGCGGAGGGGGCAACCCGGCGCGTAACGTAGCAGAAACCCATCACAAAAGCAATTGACCGAACAAAGTCGTTTCCATATGATTCGTTCGTAAGTTAAAGGAACAAATCCTTTTTCCGGTCGACATGACCAATTTTGGTGCAAGTTTAAAGAAAGCCCGCGAATCCCAGGGAATCTCGCTCGATCAGATATCGAAAGAGACGCGCATCAGCATGCGATTCCTGGCGGCGATCGAAAACGAGGAATTTCATCTTCTACCCGGTGGAGTTTTTAATCGGGGATTCGTCCGCACATTTGCGGAAAGAGTCGGCCTCGATCCGGACCAAATGGTCGCGGACTATGTGCGGCTTGTGTCTCCGCCTGAGCCCGTAGCGATAGCACCTGCATCGGTGAATGCGCCTCCTTCTAAAAGTGAGCGCCGCCTGTATCCTGTCGCGATCGGCATCCTGGCCCTTGCACTCGCTATCTTTTATCTCGTCACACGAGAGTCCGGCCGATCTGCCGAAACCGCAAATTTGCCGACGGCCGTTTCTACACCTGCACCCGCTGTTCAGTCACCGCCTACAACATCGACATCGACACCTTCCGCTCCGGAACCGGCGCCAGCACCGGAAACAACGCCGGCGGCACCGTCGCCCCCTCCAGCTGCGGTCAGCACGCCAGAGCCTGCACGACCGGTTGTCACCAAGCCTCAAGCAATGACACTGGACATCGAGGCGCACGAAACAACTTGGATCAAGGTCACATCAGATGGGAATTCCGTAAATGCTGGCGAAGTTTTGGAGCCCGGCATGACCCGCAAGTTCACAGCGCAGAATTCCATCTACATCTCAGTGGGCAACGCGGCCGGCCTAACTCTAAAGATCAACGACAAGCCGCTGAAGCCACTAGGCAAGACCGGTCAAGTCCGCTCGGTTACGATTACTCCGGCAACATTGAAGGACTTTATTGGATAACTCGTGAAGCCGAAGATTCTCTTTACGCTTGCATTCGTTGCCGTTTCCTTTGCCTCGGCCGCGCAGCGTGCTGCTGTTCCCAAGTTCGAGGTCGATCCGTTCTGGCCGAAGCCTCTGCCGAACAAGTGGATGCTGGGACAGGTGGGCGGAACCTTTGTCGATTCTCACGATCACGTCTGGGTAACGACTCGTCCGCGAAGCCTTGACGATCACGATAAGTACGCCGCAGCCGATCCTCCGAAGGCCGATTGCTGCATTGCACCACCGCCAATTCTGGAATTTGATCAGGCGGGGAACATCGTTCAGGGATGGGGTGGACCAGGCGCCGGCTATGAATGGCCGGACAACGAACACGGTATTTTTGTCGATTACAAAGAGAATGTTTGGGTGACCGGCAACGGCGGACAAGACACGAACATCCTAAAGTTCACGAGAAACGGGAAATTCCTGTTGCAGATCGGTCACCACGGGAAATCCGGCGGAAACAACGACACAGAGAATTTCAACAGACCCGCAGGCGTTGCCGTATATCCCAAAACGAACGAAGTCTTCGTTGCCGATGGGTATAACAATCGTCGCGTCATCGTGTTCGATGCGGATACCGGCGCCTACAAACGGCATTGGGGCGCATACGGAAACAAACCCGACGACAACGCTCCGCGAACACGCGTGTACGATGGCCCTGGTTCGCCGCAATTCAATCTGCTGCATAATATTCGAATTTCGAATGACGGATTGGTCTACGTCGCGGATCGCGTTAACAGCCGGATTCAGGTATTCCGGCCGGATGGCACTTTCGTCAAGGAAGGATACATTGAGCGAAAGACCTCCTCAAACGAAGGCACCGCATTCGATATCGCGTTCTCACCGGACAAACAGCAACAGTTCATTTACGTTCCGGATGGAAGTAATAAAAAAGTTCACATCCTGAACCGCGATTCTCTAGAAGTGTTGAGCTTCTTCGGCGGATACGGCGGTCACGGCACCGGCCAGTTCTTTCACGTTCACAGCATTGCCAGCGACTCGAAAGGGAATATCTATCTCGGCGAATCCTTCGGCGCTCGCGTGCTCAAATGGAAGCGGGTGGGGTAATTCCAGGACGGTTGCGTCGTTTCCCTAATTCGGAAAGCTGAATTAGGGAAACGACGCAACCGTCCTGGAATTATTTCGCTTTTTCTTCTGCGCGGGCGCCGGCGAGCACTCCTTCCATGCCGTAGTTTCCTTCGTGACAGGCATACTCGAACAATTGACCCAACGCTTTCTTCATTGGGATTTCACCGGACCAAGGGTTTGCCCATGTGGTCTCGTCCTCAACCTTGAATTGATACAGGAGCGTGTCCGGAGCTGTGCGAGTGAAACGTTCGATGACGCGCAGTTTCTCGCCCGAGCCGCGAAAGTTGGTTACATCGGTGAAATTGGTAGTTTCAACGACCAGCGTGTCGCCTTCCCAGTGACCGCGAGCGTCTCCGAGCCATTGCCGAACGTTCTGCGGAAGATGTGCCTGACCCTTTAGCGGGATGATTCGGACGTCGTGAATCATTTCGACAGCGATCGCCACATAATCGGGTGTCTGCACAATCTGGTAATTGCTGTTGTAGTTTGCGGGAAGCATAGGCGGACCCGATTGCGGCGTTACGAGGCAGCGTTCCTGCAAAGATCGATTCTCCGGCCCGTCAAAAGCACCTCCCAAGCGTCTCCTGGCGTCTGCGCGTTCCGCATTTCTTTTCTGACCCTCCGAGGTGACGGGAGGAACCTTTCCATTCGGCGGATCTACAATCAGCGAGGTACGCATCGTAGACACGACCCTTCCACGATCGCGCCAGAACTCGTTGTACGCGCGGCCGACGTCAGCTTCTGCGGTTCCGTCTCGGCGGTCACCATTGGCCTCGTACACCGCTTTCTTTTCGAATTCAGCCGCTTCTTTGTCGTTCAGGAATTCCTTGTTCGCGAATTCCTGAGGGCGCTCTAACGGCGTCACGGTCGCATTCGACCATACTCCCTGAAGGTCAGGCTTACCGTCTGCGGTGCGTGGCGGAGTCCATTTCTTCTGAGCGATGGCCGGAGAGGCCGTCAACACCAATACCGCAATTCCTGAGGCGAGGAACCGATGCGACAGATGGACCATGGGGAATCTCCCGAAAAGATTTTCGCCAATTGTATAATGATTCGTTTATGGCCACAGCGGCAAACCTCACAGGGACGGAGAGCATCGTTGTTCGGGGCGTCCGAGTCCACAATCTCAAGAATATTGATTTCGAGATCCCTCACAACGCACTGACGATCGTGACGGGCGTTAGCGGGTCTGGTAAGTCGTCACTCGCATTCGACACGATTTACGCGGAAGGCCAGCGCCGGTACATTGAATCGCTTTCCGCGTACGCACGGCAATTTTTGGAGCGCATCGAAAAACCGGAGATCGATGACGTGCATGGCATCGCTCCGGCCATTGCGATCCGGCAGCGAAACACTGCAAGGACACCTCGCTCGACGGTCGCGACATCTACTGAGATTTACGATTACCTGCGGCTGCTTTTTGCTCGAGTGGGCATCACGATTTGCCGCAAATGCGGTTCGATTGTCCAGAAAGACACCGTCGATCAGATTGCAGACGTGGTGATGCAGTGGCCGCTTGATACGCGGTTTTACGTTCTTTATCCGCTTCCGAAGAATCAACCGCAAGACCAACTCGCTGCGCTGCTCTCGGATTTGAAACGCCGCGGCTTCAACCGTATCTACCAAGACGGACAAATCTTCGATTACTCACGGCCGGAATCGTTGCTGGATGTGGATTTTTCGAAAACGGCCTATGTGCTTGTCGATCGTCTCAAAACCGCACCGGACATCCGGCAGCGGCTGATCGATTCCGTCGAGATCTGCTTCCGCGAAAATAACGGCGAAGTCATTCTGCAGGTCCTCGACTGGCCGCCTTCTCCGGACGGTAACGGTACACCGCCGCACGAAAAGCAATTTCGATTCAGCGAGTCGTTCGAATGCAAAAAATGTGGAATCCGATACGAGGATCCCGAGCCGAAACTGTTCTCCTTCAATAGTCCATTCGGTGCGTGCCCCCGCTGCCAAGGCTTCGGGAATACGATCGACCTTGATCTCGATTTGGTCGTTCCGGACAAAGGCAAAACCCTTTTCGAAGGCGCTATCGAACCGTGGACCAAGCCGCGATATCGAACTTACTTGAACGATTTCAGAAAGACTGCGCGCGGGCGCGGGGTTCGGCTCAACGTGCCGTTCCGCGACTTGTCTGTCGATGAACGCGCATTCGTGATGAACGCGATCCGAGAATTCTTCGATTATTTAGAGACAAAGAAATACAAACTGCACGTTCGCGTATTCCTGAGCCGCTATCGTGGATACACAGTTTGTCCGGAATGCCAAGGATCGCGACTGAGACAAGATGCACGCGACATTTTCATCAACGGAAAAAATATAGCGGATGTCTGCCGCATGACGATCCAGGAGAGTCACGAGTTCTTTTCGCAATTGACTTTGAGTTCAGCGCAGGCAGAAATCGCTGCGCGCATCCTTTTGGAGATCCAATCCCGGCTGAGATTCTTGAATGATGTTGGACTGCAATACCTAACCTTGGAGCGGCTCTCTTCGACACTCTCGGGAGGCGAAGCGCAGCGAATACAGCTTGCGACCTCTCTGGGATCATCGCTTGTCGGAGCACTCTACGTCCTTGATGAACCATCCATCGGATTGCATCCCCGCGATGGTCAGCGGCTGATCGAGATTTTGAAGCGGCTGCGTGATATCGGAAATACCGTCCTTGTCGTCGAACATGACGCGGAAATGATGAAAGCCGCCGACCACATTCTCGATCTCGGACCCGGCGCCGGCGAGAACGGAGGGCATCTGGTCTTTTCGGGAACATTGGATGGATTGAAGAACTGTACGGGTTCGCTCACCGGCAAATATCTAATCGGAGAGTTGAAAGTCCCCATTCCGAAGAAACGGCGGACGTCAGGGCCGAAGATGCTCAAGCTGCGAAACGCGGCGAAACATAATCTGAAAAATGTCGATATCGAAGTTCCACTTGGAATGATGACTTGCATTACCGGCGTATCCGGTTCCGGTAAGTCCACACTCGTGCACGAATGCTTATTCGAGGCGATGAGGGCTGCTCTGCAGGGCACGGATCCCGGTCCGGGGACGGGGATGGTCGACACCGGAATGAAATGGATTTCGGATACGGTTCTCGTCGATCAAAGCCCTATCGGACGCACACCGCGCTCGAATCCCGTGACGTACATCAAGGCATTCGATCACATACGCGATGTCTTCGCTTCCACACGCGAAGCGCAGGCACGCGGATACAACTCCGGCAGTTTTTCATTCAATATTCCCGGCGGACGGTGCGAGGTCTGTCAAGGAGACGGAACGGTCACCGTGGAAATGCAGTTCCTCGCGGACGTCGAATTGGTCTGCGAAGAATGCAAAGGCACGAGATACAAGAGCGGCGTGCTCGAGGTTCTATACAAGGGCAAGAACATCTATCAGGTTCTGCACATGACGGTCCGTGAGGCACTGCTGTTTTTCGCGAACGTTCCGAAGATCACGAAGAAATTGAAGGTTCTTGAAGAGGTCGGCCTTGGGTACCTCCGGCTCGGTCAATCGGCTACAACGCTCTCCGGCGGCGAGGCCCAGCGGATCAAGCTCGCGTCGTATCTAGCGCGCGAGACCAGCGAAAAGACGTTATTCATTTTCGATGAGCCGACCACAGGTTTACACTTTGACGACATCAATAAGCTGCTTGTCGCATTCAAACGTCTGATCGAAGCAGGAGGTTCGGTGCTCATCATCGAACACAATCTGGATGTCATCAAGTCTGCCGACTGGGTCATCGATCTCGGACCGGAAGGCGGAGACGCCGGCGGTTATGTTGTCGCCGTTGGGACTCCGGAACAGGTCGCGGCGAATAGCGCGTCGATTACGGGCGAGTATTTGAAAAGGGTCCTGTGAAAGATTCTTTAGCCACAAAAAAGCACAAAGAGCTCAAAAACTTTATGTGTTTTTTGTGCTTTTTTGTGGCTATTCCCTTTCAGTCCGTCGAGGGAATATATAAGTCCGCCAACGCCGATTTCGACGCGGGAAAATGGAGCGAAGCGGCAGCAAAATACGAAGAGGTCTTAAAGGAAGATCCGTCGCACATTCCGTCCCGCTTCAATCTCGCGGTTTGCTTTGCCAAGACGGGAAAGACAGACGAAGCTATCGCAACCTACAGAACCCTGCTCGACCAAAACAGCAGCATTTATGAAGCCCGCGTGAACCTCGCATTGCTGCTCGATCAAACCGGCAAACGAGCCGAAGCCGGAGAGCAGTTCGAAAAAGCTTTGGCACTCCGGCCTGATGATCTGCAAGCGGAACTGAACGTCAGCATGTTCTGGGTGCGCGGCAATGAATTGGAGAAAGCTTACCCGCATCTGATCCGCGTTGCAGAGAAAGGTATCAATTCCCGCGATGTCTACATCGCCCTCAGCGAAATCGAGCACACCCGCAACAATGAGCTGAAGTCGCGCGAATATCTCGAAAAGGCAATCCAACTCGATCCCCAAAACACCAAACTGCTGCAGCAGCTCGCGACCTCGTATTATTTGGAAAAGAATTATGCCAAGGCTGCGCCGCTCCTCGAACAACTAACAAAAGCAGATCCCAAGAACCCGGATTACTTTTACCTTCTCGGCAAATCCTACGAAGAACTCAAAGTGTATCCGCGTGCGCTATCGGCAATGCAGCAGGTTCTTCAGATCAAACCCGACTATTTCGAAGCATATGGAACGATCAGCGCGATTTTTTATGCTCAAGAAGATTGGGCGCGAGCCGCTCAAGCGCTCCTGAGGCTTGTGGAGCTGCGGCCGCGTGACGCAGTGGCACACTTCGTCTTGGCCACTTGCTTGGACAAATTAGGAAACGCTAAGGAAGCGCTCGTACACTATAATAAATTCCTGGAATTTGACGACGGCTCAAACGATACGAGGTCCTTCCAGGCACGGCAACGGGCCCAAACGCTTGACCGCCGTTTGAAGAGGTAAAACAGCCAGCCCTCTATGCGAACAATCGAGCGGCTCTTTTTAGTGCTGATTGTCGTTGCTCTCAGTTCTTGCGCAATTCATACCACTTCCCTTCGCGGCCAATACGACAAACGCCTCGAACGTCTCCAGAGAGAAAAAGACAAGCTCAGTAGACTCACGGATCCCGTCGATCGCACCAAAAGCGATATCGCGATATCCGAAATCTTGCTCAGCCTCGCCAGCGATGCCATCAAGACAGGCGAACCGGAAGTCTTGGGGAAACGATTGACCGAATATGTCGAAACAATTCGCGATGCGCATCAAACCATGATGAAAACCGGCCGCGATGCGCATCGGAAGCCGAAAGGGTTCAAGGAACTCGAAATCGCGCTGAGGCGTCAGATTCGAGTCCTTGACGATCTCTCGCACAGCGTAACTTTCGATCAGCGAGACCCTGTCGACAAAGCGAAACAAGAAGCCTCCGATATCCGGGAAGATATATTTCGGGCGCTATTCGGGGAACAAAATGCACCGTCTCGCAAAGGCTAGCATCACGCTCGTTCTCGCTTGTGCTTTTACCCTTTCCCTCTGGGAGAGGGTGGCCGAAGGCCGGGTGAGGACAGCACAAAAGAAGGAGTACTTCACCGAGGACGAAATCGATCTCCTTCGCGATGCCCAGGAGCTCAGCGCGCGTGTCCCTACGTATTTCAAGCTGGCTGAACGTCGCTTGATTTTCCTCGGCATTATGGAAAAGAGCCAGCAACAGATCGAAAAGGAACGGAAAGAAAAGGAAAAGCGGGAGAAGGAACAGAAAAAGACCATCGACTCGCGGGCTAACGCAAATAAAGCGCCGATCGATGACACTTCGTACCTCGACAATTTCTCTCCAGCGGAACTTCTCCGCGGCTACATCCAGGTGCTGGATGAAGTCACAGACAATATCGACGACGCCTACAAGAGCAAGCTCGATATTCGGGACTCTCTCGAGGATTTGGCGAAATTCGTTCGCGATACGGTGCCTTTACTGGAAAAGTACAAGCCCAAGAACGAAAGCGCCCGGATCGCTTTACAAGACGCCGTCGATCGCGCGAAGCAAGTCGCTGCGGATACTAAAGAAGCATTGAGTATCGTTCCTAAAACGGAGAAGAAGAGGAAGTAGGGTAAAAAACACGGAGACACAGAGGCACCAAGAAGAACTCGAAATCATCTTCAGGAAAGCGCACCGCGAGCTGCGGCCCCGAACACCCATTCCCCAGATGAAGATCGAATTCTTCCCCTTCGCCGGCCTCAATCACACCGCGCGATTACATGAAAACCGGTTGATCATCCGGGTCAGCGACATCTTCACAGACGCGCCATCGGAGATCTACCACTCGCTTGCTCTGATCCTATTGGCGAAACTCTACCGAAAGAAAATCGACCACGCATACCAGGAAGCCTACCGTACCTTCATTCTCACCGACACGATGCAGGAACGCGCCCGTGTCGTGCGAAACGATCGATGCCGCTTAACGCGAACTCGAGGCACTCAGGGGCGGTACATTGATTTGAACGCCATATTCGACCGCCTCAACGGGCAATACTTCGAGAACTTGCTTTCGAAGCCTCGCCTGTCGTGGTCAGTGAAAAAGACTCGGTACGTGCTGGGCAGGTTCGATATCACTCACGATACAATCTTCATCAGCCGTCTGTTTGACTCGCCCGACGTGCCGGTGTCGGTCACCGAATTTGTCATGTTTCACGAAATGCTCCACGTGAAGCATCAAGGTCGCGTCAAAGATTCGCGTCTGATCGTTCACACTCCGGAATTCAAGGCCGAAGAAAAACGTTTCGCTTCTTATCACGAAGCGAAAGCCTGGTTGAAACGCATTTGATAAGGTGGCAATCCGATTCCACAGAAGTTGTGCATAAGCTTGTGGAAAAACCGGCAAGTGGACCACATAAGCCCGCGCAAAAGCGGCCTCTTATAGCACTTTGCACCTGTTTCGGTCAGCCCTGACCCTGTTGAAAAATGCGCAGCAACCGATCCACAGACTGGACGGCCCGCCGGCCAGGGACCTGCCCGACAACATTGAAGCTGCCTGAATCTTCCAGACTCATCATGCCGCGACCCAAGACCAGCTGGACGTCCGGATACAGGGCGTTTGCGGGATCCACGTCCGGCGCGGCATTCGGCGATTCCGCCGCGGCAGATACTCCAAGCAGGCGGCTCAGACGCGCAAGCGACTGCGCAAGATCGCCACGAAGTATTGGCGCCGAAGGCTCGAAATTGTGGTTGGGAAAAGGCTCCATGAGCCCGATACCAACAACGATTTGGATTTCCGCTAATGCGGGTGAATCTTGACTGTCGGTAATAATTTGCGGACTTTGCCGGAATTCGGCTATCTGCGGAAAATATCGCGCGATCAGAATGGCAAACTGCTCGCGTGTGATGCTTTCTGCATCGCGAATCTGGTGGAACAACACGATGTCGCTACCCCACCGGCCCAGATCCTCGAGATCATCCGTCTTCACCTCATCAGGCGGCCGCTCTTTCGCTGCGCGACGTGGCATGAGGTCTTCGGCGGTCTTCTTCTCCGCCTCGGCTTCCTCTTTCTTATTCTCCTTCATTAGAAGATCCGCCAACCGGGCGTGCAGAACAGGTTCGTTCGGCGCGAGTCTCAATGCCTGCCGATAGTAATCTTCCGCCTCAGCGAGCCGGTTTTCGCCTTCAGCGCGAGCGGCACCGCGCAGCAGATTATCGGTCGCAAGCAAAAACGCTTTCTGACGTTTCGTTTCGAGCTCCGGATGACCTGCTTCAATCGAGATCAATTGCGCATACAGCGTCGCCGCGCGCGCATACTCGCCATGGTTGTAGGCAAGTTCGGCCAGATAGTACATCGCGATGCGGTTATTCGGATTTGCCGTTAACGCTTTTGTGAACTTCTCCCGAGCCGCAATGTCATCACCTTTGTGCAAGGCGACATACGCTTGGATGATCCACCCGGGGTCGAAGGTTTTTTGCTTCTCGAGAAACTTGTCCAAATCCTTCACCAGCTTCGCGTCTTCCCTCCCGGCAACAAAACGAATCCATAGCTTTTCGTAGTCTTGCTGAAGCTTCTGCGGGATCGGAGAAACGGCCGCAGGGTTCTCCATCGCTGTTCTCGGCGGTAGCAGCAACGACGATTGGAAGATTAATGCGAATATCAATGCATTCATACGCGAACAGGACTCACCTGTTTGACGATTGCGCCGAGAAGCTGCTCCAAACCTTCACCGGTCACAGCGGAGACCAGCAACTGGCGCGAGTCCCTCTCCTCCGAGGGCAGCAGATCCACTTTGTTGTATACCTGCAACATTGGATGATCGCCGGCTCCAATCCCCTTCAGCACGTCCAGAACAACCCGCTCTTTCTCCTCTCGGTCGGGGTCCGACACATCAATCACATGCAATATGAGGTCCGCCTCGACGACTTCTTCCAGAGTCGCGCGAAAGGCGGACACCAACTGATGCGGAAGCTTTCGTATGAATCCAACCGTATCGGAAATCAGTATCGGAAAATTCTTTCCGAGCTGAATGCGCCGGATCAAGGTATCGAGCGTGGAAAAGAGGCGCCGCGACACCAACGTATCTTCCTTGGAAAGCGCTCGAAACAATGTGGACTTGCCGGCGTTCGTATAGCCGACCAGCGACACCAGCGGGAGTTGCTCTCTGCGCCGCCGCTCTCTATGAAGCTGGCGATGCTTTCGAATCTGCTCGATGTCGCGTTTTAAAGTGCTGATACGATGGCGAATTTGGCGACGATCCATTTCCAACTTCGTTTCACCGGGACCGCGGGTTCCAATGCCGCCGCCCAAACGGGACAAATATTCTCGATATCCAGTCAACCGTGTCAGGCGGTATTCAAGCTGGGCAAGCTCGACTTGCAGCTTGCCTTCTTTGGTGCGTGCACGCCTGGCGAAGATGTCGAGGATAAGACCGGTTCGATCAACGACTTTCGTTTCGAGCGCTTCTTCGAGATTCTTGGCCTGGCTCGGTGAAAGTTCGTCATCCAGGATGACAACATCTACACGCTCGAGAAGGACTTGCTCGCGCAACTCCTCGACTTTGCCCTTCCCGATGAATGTTGCCGGATCGGGCCGTTCGCGCCGCTGTATGACTTCGTCAATAACGCGGGCGCCGGCCGTTATGGCCAACTCGCGCAATTCTTCCAGCTCGTGGGTGCCGACTAATATCGCGTTTTCCAAATTACGTTGTACGTTCAGTCGCGGCCGTCTGAGGCACTGGTGGCGGCGGTGGCGGGGCGGAGACCGCCTTCGCAGTGGTCACAGTCGAGATCGCGTGCTTAAAAATCAATTGTTCTTGGTTATTCGCTTCAAGGATGACCGAGTACTTGTCGAATCCTTTAATCTTTCCAATCAATTTTACACCGCTGATCAGGAAAACGGTGACGGGCGCCTTATCTCGGCGCACGGTGTTAAGGTAGACGTCTTGAATGTTTTGGGAAGGCGTTTTGTTTTCCATAAGGAACTCCCTAAAAAGTGACAAGCGGTTTCAGAAACTGATGGACCTTGTTCTTAATCTCCTGGCTGTCTCCAGGCCCATCAAACCAAGTGACCTCAGACTGTTTTCGGAACCACGTCAGTTGACGTTTGGCATAGTGTCTCGTATCACGCTGGATTATACGAATCGTTTCCTCTTGCGTGTTAGAGGAATCGATATTGGCGATAACATGCCAATACCCAATTGCTTCAAATGGTTTCGCGCTCGGTGGAATGCCGCGGTCTAGTAACGACTGGACCTCTTCGACGAGCCCGCCTTTAAACATCCGGCAAACCCGCTCATTGATTCGTCTATAGAGCTCGTCTCGAGGAGGATTCAACCCGATTGAATGGACATTGAAGCCCGCTATCGGCTGGCGCGGCCGCTCCTCCAGATGCTGAGTCAACGGCTTACCCGTTTCTAAGCGGACCTCCAGCGCGCGAATGATTTTTTGTTTATCGCGTTCGGCGATGCGGGATGCTGAAGCCGGATCGAGACGTTTCAAGACACGATGGAGATAGGCGCGGCCCTTGCCGTCCGCCATCATTTCCAGGCGGTTCCTCCAATACATCGAACGGGTCGGCCCATTGAAGAGTCCATCGGTTACCGCGCGCAGGTAGAGCCCGGTCCCACCAACGAGGATCGGCACTCTGCCGCGGCTGCGAATATCATCGAGCACGCGGCGCGCCTCGCGTTGATAATCACCCGCAGTGAAGATTTCGATTGGTTCCCGAATGTCGATCATGTGATGCGGAACGCGCTGCCGCTCCTCCAGCGAAGGCTTGGCGGTGCCGATGTCCAAATGACGGAAAATTTGCAGGGAATCGTAGTTGACGATCTCACCCGAAAATGACTTCGCAAGGAACAGGCCCAGCTCCGATTTACCGCTTGCGGTGGGACCCACTATCGCGATAAGAGGATGCGCCTGGGTTAGCATGGGTTAATAAGAATTTTGAAATTGGACGAATCCTGCACCTCAAATCCGAAATCCGAAATTTCAAATTGGACGGGTCCAATTTCCATTTTCGGATTTCGGATTTGAGGTGCAGGATTCGTCCAATTTCAAAATTCCCCGTCCTCTACTGCTCTAATAAACTTTCTTGAGCTCAATCCCCTTGTAGTATTTCTTCAGGATCTGATCATACGTCGCGCCGTCCAGGGCCATGCCGTAAGCGCCGATTTGGCACATACCGACACCATGGCCCCAACCACGGCCGAAAAGCGTCATGCCCAACACTTCGCCTTGCGCGTTGCGTTCGATGTCGAACGAAAAGAGACTGTCGCGCAGTCCCAGCAGCGTGCGCAGCCGCAGCGCGCGCACGGTGGCGCGGCCATTCGTTCCGACGATCTCCGTGTTGATCGGACGTTCGGAAGGGCCACGTCTAATGACACGCATGCCTTGAATGGCGCCAATATTCAGCGGCTTGAACGCGGTATCGAGGTCCTGACGTGTCTTGTGGACTTGCCACAAGGCCAGCCGCGAATAACGATCTGCCGCAGGGTTCGCAAAATTGATCCGATAAACGACCATTTGAATCGTGTCGGCCACGGCTCGGAAGTCCATCAACTCACCGCCGATCCACGAACCCTGACGCAAGGCAAGCCGCTCGTCGCCCACGCGCTGGTAGATCGGCGCATCAGGACTCAACATGAATTCCCGTGGCAGGCCGTTGATCACAACCTTCATCATCTTGCCGTCCCACGAGTTCAGCACGCCCTGTTGCCAATCGAAAGCATTCTTCTTGTCGATGAGGCGGAACAGGATTTCCTTCGTCGGCAGACCACCCGATGGCGGCAAGATGCCTTGCTCTGTGATGAATGAAAGATCGGAGGTCGTCAACACTGTCGGATAAAAAGACTGCCGGATAAAGGTAGCAAGCGCAGCCGTGTCCGAAGAGCGCGGTTCACCTTGCCCCCGCAGTCCCATGAAACGGCGCGCCTCGGTGTAATTCGAAACACCTGCCACAGCGAGGACGGCATCCTTCCAATCCGGGAATGATCGCGAGGTGGTGAATTGAACGGGCTCCGGATGCTTGTACTCGCAAATCGTCGAGACAAGATAGGGATACCTTTCGTCGAAGATGTTCGCCGCATCTTCAGTCCGCCCGCCGCACGTCGAACTGTAGAGCGCGTTGATGGGCTGGTCGTTATAGACAGCAATCACCCCTTGCGTATCGGCGACAGCCTGAGTTGTAAGGGGCTGCTCGCTTCCCTGACCCATGTAGACCTGGCATGCGTCGGTTGAACAAATATCATAGCCTTCGCTCTTGAACTGCCCGAGATTGCGCATCACATAGGTTCGGGCTGCGACAGCCTGCGCCTTGAGAGCTTCAATTTCTCCGAACGTTGTCGGATTCAATTCATTCGGGACTACACCCAACAGGTACTCTTCAAGAGGCAGTTCGTTGACGACCGTAAGCGTGTTTCGGGAATTACCGAAGACCTCAAGTTTTCCACGGTAGGTCCGGTTATCGAACTCGATGGGCGTGTTGCCGGCATCGATCTGGGCCTTCGCCCCTTTCGGCAAGATGATAATTTTGCCGCCATCCAATTCCACAAGCATCCGGTACTGAAGATTCGCCTGGGTGAGTGGGCCACTGACGGCGGGATCCACGGTCAAAACCAATGTGAATTTTGCAGTGCGCGTCCGGTTTTGCTCGATATTGAAGCCGTTGCTTGCACGAATGCTGACTGTCGGAGCGGACTGCGTAAGTCCGATCCGCACTGTCGGCACGGTCTGCGATCGCACCGGGCGCTCATAGAGCGCCCCTACAGCTAGAAACAACAGCAGCACAAAACGCTTAAACATATGCGTGTTTCTTACATCTTTTTCTGCCCCTCCTTCGAGGAGGGGCGGCCGCGCCGATCAAACAAATGCAACGCTACCTTCGAATCGGCGCGGCCGGGAAGGTCAGAAACATTGTCTGACCTACCGCGTAAACCACTCACCTAATGTTATACAAGAACGTGAACTGAAGAACGAGATGATCGCCGTCAAACCCAGCCGGTAATCGAGCAAAGGGATTCGAAGCAGTAATCGCTCCAAACGCCGCGCGATCCAGCGGCTCTGTACCTGAATTCGCTACGACGTGCGGATTATCAATCGTGCCATTCTGCGTGATTGTGAAGATGATGACGACTCGCCCTTTCTTGCCGAGGCGAGCGATTTCGGGAATCAGGCTGTACCAATTGTAACGAACACGGTTGACGACCTGATTCATGTACGGACCAAAATCGTAACCTTTGGTGTCGGACAGAATCTGAGGCTCTTCCGTTGAAAAATCCGGATTCTCCTGCGCGCCAGGCAAACCGGTTCGCGGGCCCTGGACGTATCGCTTGCGGTTTTCCTCAATCTCTTGCTGCACGATGCGGCCTGCACTATCCATGAGATTCGGGCCCGGAATCTTGAGCGCATTCGGATTCGTATTTGGTAGCGCGGGCTTGCTCTCCAGTTGGGCTTGCTGCTTCGGCGTCTCGGGCTTGGGCTGCTCCTGAGCTCCTGTTCCCGCCCTCGCTTGTTCCGTTGTATCGCCGCGCGACGCTTTCGGTTGCGCATCAGGCCGCGCACCTTCCTTGAGAATGTCGTCCGGTCCGATCACCGGCGGCGGAGTTTGAGGTGGAGGTGGAGGCGGCGGTGGTTGAGGAGACGGCGGCGGTTGGTTTTCCGGCTTCGGAACTGGCGGTTGAACTAACGGCTTGTCTGGCACCGGCGGCGCAGGCTGCGGGCGCGCCGCGTCCGGGGGAATGGCCAACTCCGTGAGCTGCTGTTTGCTCAAGTCGTAGTCCTGACCCATGATCCGAATAAACCGCTTCGGAGTCTGGGTCAGCAATTCCGGATTAAGCACAAGGAGAATCAGCAAGAGAATGTGAATGCCGATCGAGATCAGCAGAGTGTTTTTTCTCTTAGGTTGAAGCCGAAGTTCCTCGTCGTTACTAAACAGCATTTTTTTCTTTACCGTCGGGCCCACCGGCCAGGCTATTTCGGTGCACCGCTTCGCGGCCTTTTTGATTGGGCAATGGCCGGTCCCCCCACGGGCTCACCGTAGCACAAGTCGTTCTGCTATGGCAGTGTTAATCCGCATCGCCAATTCCAACGCTCGCAGACCATCTTCACCACTGACTTTCGGCGTTCGATTTGTTTTTATACATTCCGCAAACGCCATCAATTCCAGCTTCAAAGGCTCTTCATTAACGGGCTCCAATTTTCGCTCAGTGACGCGACCCATCCGCAATGAAACCATAATTCCCGTTTGACTAGCATAATCCACCGAAATGTAATCGTGCGGTTGAAAGAAACGCAGCTTGCGCGTCTTCTCGAAACTCACGCGGCTGGCCGTGAAATTCGCTACACAGCCGTCCTCGAACTCGACGCGCGCATTTGCGATGTCCGCCTTCTGCGACAGTATCGGAATGCCCACGGCGCGGACTTCGCGAACGGCCGCAGGGACTAAACTCAGAACGATATCGATGTCGTGAATCATCAGGTCGAGCACCACATCGATGTCGAGGCTTCGAGGAGTGAATTCGGCCAGTCGGTGAATCTCGAAAAACTGCGGCCTTGTCGCAAGCTCGCGCGCAGCCATAACGACGGGATTGAATCGTTCGACGTGGCCGACCTGAAGTACACGCTTGTGCAGCTTCGCACCGTCAATCAAGGCTTTGGCCTGCTCGGGTGTGGAGGCTATCGGTTTCTCAACGAGCACATCGACTCCATGCTCGAGAAGATCGACTCCGATGCGAGCGTGATCCACTGTGGGAATCGCAAGACTCACGGCCTCGACTTTCCCGAACAAGTCGCGGTAATCGGTAAACGGCGTGGTCTTGTAGAGGGAAGCGATTTCCTCGGCTCTAGGCCGCTGGATGTCGGCAACGCCGACCAACTCGACACCCGACAGTTCGGCGTACAACCGCGCGTGCTGCCTGCCGAGATGCCCAACGCCGATGACTCCGACCTTCATGTGATGATTAGCCGCCAATTACACCAATGACGCCAAGGAATGATTCGCGTCATTGGCGTAATTCGCGGCTACTCCCTCGCTATTATCGTAATTCCTGCAGCGTCCGCTTCACGCAAAAGATCATCCCGATCCATCATTAATGTTTTACGTGCTTCAACCGCCAAAGCCGTGACCCTTAGACGCGCCATGAGCCTGACGGTAGCAAGCCCAATCACGGGCACGTCAAAGCGCAAATCCTGATTCGGCTTCGCTAATTTAACAATTCTTAACATTCGGCCATTCACCAGCGATGCCGCTCGTTCCATGACCGCATCAGTGCCTTCCATCGCCTCCAATGCGACGCACGCACCGTCGCAAACGGCCACGCTTTGACCCAAATCGAGACGCCCGAGTTCCCGTGCAATCCGGTATCCATAATCGAGGTCGCGTTTCTCTTCCTCAGATGGCGACCGCCGGGTGAGCACACCTGGTTCCGGCAGCAGCGGCTGGAGAAACGAAGTCGAATCCATCAACCGAATTCCTTCATCTTCGAGCATCTTTGCGACGCCGCCAATCAATGAATCGGTATTCTTTGTGGCGAGGCTGGCCAGCAGTTGAATCATTTTCAAATCGGGAACGATCGAACTGAAAATCTGTTTATGCTTCACTTGGCCTGCCATGACAGCGTGATTCACACCTTCCGACTTGAAGGTCTTGATCAGCTTCCCAAGTTGACCCAGCGACAACCAATGCACCGTCTTCGCATGATGCTCAATTTCCGGAAATGTTTCTTCCTTGATTGCCGCCACGACCATATCGATGCCTTGGCTTCGCGCCGCCTCCAGTACGAGGAAGGGAAACTTTCCATTACCGGCAATGAGACCGTATTTACTTGATGACGCCACGATCCGCCGTCTCGATGAAATCAAGAATGATCTGAACTTCCGGAGACTGAATCTTCTTCGCCTGAATTGCTTCGACAGCCTGGGTAGTGTTGAGCTTGGATTGAAGGAGTAATCGAAAAGCCGCCTTTATATTGTGGATTTGCTCGGGCGAGAAGCCCTTTCGCTCGAGACCGAGCACGTTCGGTCCGTACGCGTGCGTGTCGCGTTCGCTGACCGTTTTTGAATACGGCAGCACGTCTTTGGTGACGACACTGTAGCCGCCGACGTAACCGTGTGTCCCGATGCGACAGAACTGATGAACTCCGGAAAACGCTCCCACGGTCGCATAATCTTGGATGATCACGTGACCCGCCAGCGTCGCTGCATTCGCCAGAATGATGTGGTTGCCGAGTTTGCTGTCGTGCCCGACATGCACATATGCCATCAGAAAATTATGATCTCCTATCCGCGTCTGCCCACCGCCGCCTTTCGTACCACGATGGATGTTCACGTACTCGCGAAAGATATTGTGATTGCCGATCGTCAGAAAAGTCTCTTCACCTCTGAACTTGAGATCCTGCGGCGGAAGGCCGATGGTGCCGAAAGGAAAGAAGTGATTGTCATCGCCGATCGTCGTCGGACCTTCAACAATCACGTGCGAGTCGAACCGGCTCCCCTTTCCGATCTTGACGCAACCACCAATACGGCAATACGGGCCGATCGTTACATTGTCTGCGATCTTGGCTTCCGGACTTACGATCGCAGTGGAATGAATCACGGCTGCTGACTCATCGACGAAAGTAGTGTTGCCTCGGCGGCGAGATCGGAGCCGACATAGACCTCGCCCTTCATCTTCCAGACGCGGGCCTTTCCGCGGAGCTGTTCCACAACGATCCGCATCTGGTCACCGGGCACGATCGGCCGGCGGAACCTCGCCTCATCGATACCCATGAAATAGACCAACGTTTTCGAAAGGTCCGCGGGATCCTGCTCGAGTAAGCCTAAAATCGCGCCTGCTTGCGCCATCGATTCGATGATCAGAACTCCCGGCATAACCGGCACACCTGGAAAGTGTCCGGCGAAGAATGGCTCGTTGATACTGACGTTCTTAATCGCAACAAGCCGCTTCCCCCGATCCACTTCGACAATCCTGTCGACCAGGAGAAACGGATACCGATGCGGAAGGATCCGCATGATCTCGGCAATTCGGAGTTCGTCCACTATTTCTTGGCAGGCTCGGCTGGCTTAGGCGCTGCGGCGCCTGGGGCTGTCGCAGCCGGCGCTTTTGCAGCGGCCGCATCCATACGGCGAATAATTTCAGTGGTGATGTCTGCGACTTCCGAGTAGTGGACGATGCTGTTCGCCTGACTCGACAGGTCGAAAACAACAGCAAATCCGTTCTCAGTCGAATACGACTTCACCGCTTCTTGTGCTTTCTCAGCGATGGGCCGGAATAACTCCTGTTGCAGGCCGCCGAGTTCCTTTTGCGCATCGTCGTTCATTCGTTGAAGCTCGGTGTTGTACTTGTCGATCTGCTTCGTTAGATCCGCTTTTGCCGCGTCGCTCAAAGCTTTGTCGCCCGTTTGCAGCTTCGTTTGCGCCTCTGTCAGTGCCTTTTGCTTGGCTTCGAATTCGGATTGGCGCTTATTCAGCTCCGTCATGAATTTCTCTTGCGCCTTCTTGCCCTCGGCATTTTCGGTCACCGCTTTTTGGAAATCCAGGACCGCAACTCGACCCGCCCCTGTCGCTGCTGCGGGCGCCTGCGCGAACACTGCAGCAGGCAGCAACACAAATAAAATAATTAAACTGAGTTTTCTCATCTCACCCTCGTTTTTTAGGAGAATGGGGGAGGGAGCCGCAAATTGCGCAATTTGCGGCTCCCTCTTCTCTCATTTCCGTTTCAGAATGTCCTTCCAACCGTAAATTTGAAATCGTGCCCCTTTTCATTGATCGTAAAAGGCAAGCCCGTCGCACTCCCATAGAACTGACTGTGGATGCGGTTCGGATTCACGGCGAAGATCAGCCGGAACGGCGCATTGATAACAGGCATCATAACCTGAAGCTCGATGCCGGTGCTGCTCCTAAATCCGGAGTTGGTGCCGGGAAGGAATTTCACTTGTTCGGTCGTCAGCACACCTTCGCTGTTGTAGACTTGCCGTGTCAATTGGCTCTTTCTCAGGACCCACGCATTGCCGATGTCAAAATAAGGAGCCATCGTGAAGACGCGCCCGATAATCGGAATACGGTACTCGATATTCAATACAGACTGCGTATCGCCGCCCACATAGACCACGTCATCGAAAGGCCGCGTCACCGCATTCCCGGTTTCCGGATCGGTGACGGCAATGTTGCGCACGACGTACGCAATCGGCGTGATCTGGCGGAAATCGAATCCGCGAATGTCGAAATCACCGCCCAAGAAAAAGCGCTGATAATAGGGTACGGCTGTGCCCCTGAATCCGCTGACGTATGAACCGAGGAACCGCATAGCAAGTGTATTGCGGCCTTTATTCATCGGATGGAAAAAGCGGAAGTCCACTGTCGGACGGTAATAGTTCACTGTCCCGCCCAGAGGTCCGCCCGTGTACTCGAATGTCGCGGATAAGCTGGACCCGCTTGTCGGACTGATCGCCGGCCCATTCGTGCGGTTGCGGCTGAAGCTGGGAATCAACGTGTGGGCGTGGAAATTCGAAAAGCCTCCGCCTCCTGATGTGGAAATGAACGACTGATCCTGCTGCGTCTTCACAGATCCGAAATAATCTTGAGTCGCCTGATTGATGGCGCTCGTTTGCGAATGGTTGATCCCGAAGTTAAGGCCAAAGCGGTTCCAGATCTTGAACGGATAACTACCAAACAGATTGAAGCCGGAACCCTTCTGTTCGAAATTCAACCGATTTTCGAATCCCAATCCCTGAGGAAGTTTCGTCGGATCGATGCCGAAAAACTCTCGAGCTTGGTCGTATCGGTAGCTCGTGTTGAAGACCGTGAAGCCCGTCGTCAGTGGACGATTAAACAAATACGGCTCTGTGAAACTGAATTGATATTGCGATTGCCGCGTTCCCCCTTGAAGCGTGACGCCGAGCGTTTCGCCGAAACCGAGGAAGTTGTTGGTCTCGTAGCTCAAGCCCAGGAAACTTCCGCCGATTCCGCTGACGCCGCCGTTGAAGCCGATCGAATTGCGGCCTTTCTCTTTCACTTTTAAGTTGATATCGACTTGCGGCTCCGTCGCGCTTGGCTTGACCTCGGCATCTTCCGTCTTGATCTCGTCGAAATAGCCGAGCTGGTTCAGGCGTTGCAGGCTCATATCCCACAATTGCGAATTAAAAACCTGTCCTTCCTCGACCATGATTTCGCGGCGGATCACTTTGTCGCGTGTCGTCGTATTGCCGGAAAATGCGATGCGATTGACGAAATATCGCCGCTCCTCATCCACGTTGATGGTCAGATTGACCACCTTCTTTTGCTCATCGAAATCCTGCTGCGGTACCGCCGTGAAGTTGATATAGCCCTGCCCGCCATAAATCTTCTTCAGGTTATCGAAGCTTTTCCGCAAGCGTTCCTCATTGAAGATCTCACCAGGCACGAGACCCAGGACAGCTCGAATAAAAAGCTCATTGAAGAGTTTGTTGCCGGTAACCTTTACCTCGCCGACGCGATACTGATCATTTTCTTCGATGGTGATCGTGATGAAGTACCGATCAACCGTTTTCCTCCAGAAAGGAACCGGTACACCAAAGGGAAACGGCGGCCTGACAAAAGGCAACGTTCGCATGACTTCATGAGGCTTGGTTTCCACGACCGGGTCGAGAACGTTGGCGCGGACGTAGCCATGTTCGGCGTAGAGCATTCGAATACGGGTGATGTCGTCCGCAAGCTTCAGATCGAAGTACGTATCCTTGCTGTTGAAGACGGTCAGCGGGCTGGCTTCTTTGATCAGCTTCATCGCCTTCTTGACCTGTCCATCGGAAAAGACCTTGTTCCCTTCGATGTCGATCTTTTGGATGCGGACCTTCGGTCCTTCATTCACTTTGAAAGTGAGCGCGATGGAACTCGGGGGAACATCTTCCGTAGTCGTTTCAATAGTGGCATCCTGATGCCCCTTTTCCGCGAGCATCATCTTGATGATGGTTTCCGCTTTCCTGACCTTGCTGGGATCGTAGGTCGATTCCTGTGAGATCGTCGCCTTTTTTTCTCTCAGCTTCTCCAAGACCTCGGAGTTCGTGATGGAGTTGAGGCCTTCATACTTGACGCTGCGGATCAATTTTTTTTCGACCACCCAAAAGATGATGATTTTTCCATTTTTGCCGTCTTCTTCATCCACTCGGATATCGTCGAAATGCCCTTCAGCGTAAAGTCGCTTGACGTCACCTCGGATCGTATCCATGTTGAGCCGGTCGCCCGCTTTGGTTTGGAGCCGGTACTTGATGGTGTCTTGGGGAATGCGGCGGTTGTTTCGGACTTGAACTTCTTCGATGCGGTTTGGATCGAAAGTTTGCAGCGTTTGTGGCTCGACAACGCCAAAAACCAGAGCCAGCAACACTGTAAGGACCATCTTCACGCCTCCAATCGGGGGATTTTACTACAGAAACGGAGGGAGTTAGACTTGGTTCCGACAGGGGTGTCACCACAAAGGCACAGAGACACAAAGAAAGCCGGCGTACCTAGCGCCGGCTTTCTTTGTGTCTCTGTGCCTTTGTGGTGACACCCCTCTACATCGAGAGCGGTACGCCGACTTCTTCTCGATCTCGATCGACCGGTCGATACCAAAGCTGCCCTCCGTCCATATAAACCTCAACTTTTGACAATTCCTTGAGATTCCCCTGGATGAGAGCCTCCGACAACGGATCTTCAATATACCGCTGAATCGCGCGGCGGAGCGGCCGGGCGCCGTAGTTCTTATCCCGGCACGCCTTATCGAGGATCCACTGCTTGGCGTCATCGGTGATCGTGACCTCGAGCCTCTTGTGGGCAAGGTTCTCGTTGAGCTGTCCGATCATCATGTCGACGATCCGGCTCAGATCGGAATTCGTCAGCGAGTTGAAGATGATGATTTCATCCAACCGGTTGATGAACTCCGGATTGAAGAGCCGCTTCACTTCCTGCATAACGGCCTCTTCCATCTTCTGAGCTGTCGCTTCTTCGCTCGGCCCCTGGAATCCAAGACTGGTGTGCTTGGAAAGGAACCGCGCGCCGATGTTCGAGGTCATGATGATGATGGTGTTCTTGAAATCGATGGTGTTGCCGAGGCCGTCGGTCAGATGGCCGTCTTCAAACACCTGCAACAAGATGTTGTACACATCCGGATGCGCTTTTTCGATTTCATCGAGCAGAATGACTGAATACGGATTCCGCTTCACGCGTTCCGTGAGCTGTCCGCCTTCCTCGTATCCAACGTAGCCCGGAGGCGAACCAATCAGCTTCGATACCGAGTGCTTTTCCATGAACTCGGACATATCAAAACGGATGAGGGACTTCTCGCTGCCGAAGAGGAATGCCGCCAGCGTCCGCGCCATTTCGGTTTTGCCGACGCCCGTCGGTCCCAGAAACAGGAACGAACCCGCCGGACGATGCGGCGACTTCAAACCTGCGCGCGATCGGCGAATGGCGCGAGCCAGCGCGTTGATCGCTTGATCCTGACTGACGATCCGGCGATGCAGCTCTTCCTCGATACGGGACAGCCGCTGCATTTCTTCTTCTTTGATCGAATTCACCGGAACACCGGTCCAGCGCGAGACAACGTCTTCGATGTCCGACTTCGCAACGACACTCATGCTGGTCGTTTCGCTGATATTGAATTTCTCTCGAGCATTCCGCAGGTTTTCGCGCTCGAGCTGTTCCTGATTCTTGTAGTGCTCGGCTTTCTCGAAATCTTTGCTCGAAATCGCGCTTTCCATGCGAGCAACGATGAACTTGATGCGGCGCTCGATATCTTTCATTTCCGACGGCAGCGATGCCTGACGCAGCTTCACACGCGCGCCGGCCTCGTCGAGCAAATCGATCGCCTTGTCCGGAAGGAAACGATCCGGGATGTACCGGTTCGAGAGATACACAGCCGATTCGATCGCTTCATCCGTGTAACTCACCATGTGGAATTTTTCGTAGCGCGACTTGACGCCTTGCAGGATTCGGACGGCTTCGTCTTCACTAGGCGCGCCGACTTTTACCGCTTGGAAACGCCGCTCGAGAGAGCGGTCTTTTTCAATCGACTTGCGATACTCTGCCGGCGTGGTTGCTCCGATGCACTGGATCTCTCCACGCGAGAGTGCGGGCTTCAAAATATTCGCAGCGTCGAGCGAACCTTCGGCCGAACCCGCGCCCACCAAGGTGTGCAGCTCATCGATGAACACAACCGTGTTCGGATTATCGACAAGCTCTTTCATGATCGTCTTCAACCGTTCTTCGAACTGACCACGATACTTGGTCCCGGCGACGATCAACGAGAGATCCAAAACGAGAATGCGCTTGTCGGCCAGGAAAGAAGGAACTTCGCCATCGACTATGCGCTGCGCGAGGCCCTCGACGATCGCGGTCTTTCCAACGCCAGGATCGCCTATCAACACAGGATTGTTTTTCGTGCGGCGGCACAAAATCTGAATCACGCGATCGATCTCGCTATCGCGCCCTACCAACGGGTCCAACACGCCGTCCATCGCAGCCTGGGTCAGATCACGAGAAAACTCGCTGAGAAGCGGCGTTTCTTTCGGCTTGATCAATGTTTGCCGATCCACAACGGAGCGAGCCAATTCTTCACGAATCGCGTTCAGGCGAAGACCGCGTTCATGAAGAATTTCCGCAGCCACACATTTCTCTTCGCGAAGGATTCCGAGCAATAAATGCTCCGTCCCAATGTGCCTGTGATTCAACCGCTCAGCCTCTTCGGCGGCATAAGCGAGAATGCGTTTGCATTCATTGGAAAGCGGCAAATCGATGGACGTGGAAACCTTCTCGCGGATGGTGGTCCGGCCTTCAATTTCCTTGCGGATGCTCTCAATGGAAGAATGATTTCGTAAGAAGCGGTTGGTCAGGTTCTTGTCTTCGCGAATCAACCCCAACAGCAGATGCTCAGTCTCTATCGTCGTGCTACCAAACTGGCTGGCTTCGTAGCGAGCGAAGAAAATAACTCTCCGGGCTCTCTCTGTATATCTTTCGAACATATTTTTTGGTTCTCTTCAAAAAGCCGGGTTTTACGGCTGATCCGATTCTATCTGATGCGCCTAAGTCGAACAATACCGAAATTTAAGACACAATTGGCCGCCAGCTAAATTCTCCTGAAAACGCCAGCGTCGAGCTCCCAAACTTCGTCGCATTGGACCGCTATTCGTTCGTTATGAGTCACCAATACCGAAGTTAGGTCCTTTTCGCCATGTAATTCTCTCAGCATTTGGAATATATGCTCCCCGGTCCGATGGTCCAGGTTCCCGGTCGGCTCATCCGCCAATAGCAACTGGGGTCCGCCAATGAGGGCCCGGGCGATCGCGACCCGCTGTTGCTCGCCACCGGAGATCTCACCCACCTTGTGGTCCAGACGATGTGAAAGCCCAACGCGCGTCAGTATGTCCCGCGCCGCGACTTCTGTTTCAGCTCGATCATCCCCACGGATGAGCTTTGGCATCATCGTGTTTTCGATGGCCGTAAATTCCGGCAGCAAGTGATGGAATTGAAATACGAAGCCAACACGACGGTTTCGAAATCGAGCCAACTCGGCCGAACCCCACTGGAAGATACTCTCGTTTTTAAAGAACACTTCGCCCCGTGTCGGCGTATCTAAACCGCCAAACAGATGCAGCAAAGTACTCTTTCCAGCACCCGAAGGACCAATGATCGAAACGAGTTTTCCCCGCTCTACGACGAGATTCAGGTCTTCAAAAACAACCACATGCGCTGCGGGCGTCTTGTAGATCTTTGTTAGGTTTCGGGCTTCAATCATGGGAATTAGAGCCACAAAAGGCACAAAATTTCACAAGTGCATTTGTGTTTTTTGTGCCTTTTTGTGGCCCTTCATTCATAACGTAAGGCTTCCACAGGTTGGAGTTTCGCCGCGGCTGCCGACGGATAAAGCGTTGCCAGGAAGCTAATCAAAATTGCCGCTGCAGCAACAATTGCCGTATCGACCGGAGACGCTTTGAAGGGCACGTACGCGATCGTGTACACCTCGGGCGCGAGCCGGATCACGTGGTACTTGTCTGCGAAATGACAAGCAATCTGACCAACGACGACGCCAAAAAAAGTCCCGACGATCCCGATGATCACACCTTGAAGAATGAAAATGCGCCGGATGTTGTCGTTCGTGGCGCCCATAGACATCAGGATCGCGATGTCGCGTGTCTTTTCGAGAACCATCATGATGAGGGTTGCAACGATGTTCAAAGACGCAACGAGCACGATGAGCCCAATCGTGATGAACGTCACCTTGTACTCGAGACTCAGCGCCTGAAAGATGGTTTGATTCGTGGTCATCCAATCGGTGAAATCAAAGCCGTCGCCAAGGCGGTCGATCATCTTCTGACCGATCGTTTTCGCTTGATAGATATCTTTGACCTTCACTTCGATCACATTCGCAACGTCGCTCACGCCGATGAGCCGCTGTGCCGTCGGCAGAGTCACGTAGGCCCACCCGCTGTCGTAGTCGTACAAACCGGATTCAAAAATTCCTGTTACCTGCAGGTACAGGTTTTTCGGGGCCAAGCCAAAAGGGGTTGATCGCACACCGGTGCTGACAGCGGTCAAATGATCGCCGACGACTGCACCTAGCGTTTTGGAGAGTTCTCGACCGATAACAATCGAGTCCTCACGGAAATCATTCAAGCTCCCTTCAACCATATTCTGAGAGAGAGCAGACAATCGGCTCTCCATTTCCGGAATGATGCCTTTGAGAACGACGCCGTGCGACTGCGCCTCGCTCAAAATAAAAGCGTTCTGATACACAGCCGGTGCCGCGAACACGACTCCCGGTACCTGCTCGACCTCCTTCGTGATTTGCATGTAATTCGAAATCCCCGTGCGGCGCCCCTTCGGAAGAATGTTCACGTGCGCCTGTGCGCCGAGCAGTTTCTTTTGCAGATCGTCACGAAACCCCGACGTAATCGCCAACGCAATGATCAGCGTCGCTACTCCAGCAGCCACACCAACAATCGAGATGAGGGTAATGAGCGAGATGACCGCCTGCTTGCGCTTGGCCTTGAGATATCGGATCGCGACAAGAAGTTCGAATTTCATTTGCGTAATTCGCGTAATTGGCGGCTATTACTCCGCTCTCAGGTGCGGGAATAGTATGACATCCCGAATCGACGTCGAGTTCGTCAGCAGCATCGTCAAGCGGTCCACACCAATGCCTTCTCCGGCGGTCGGAGGCATGCCGTAACTGAGCGCGCGGATATAATCCTCATCCATTTGGTGTGCTTCCTCATCTCCGCGCTCGCGCGCCTCCAGTTGCGTGAGGAACCGGTTCCGCTGATCGAACGGATCATTCAACTCCGAATAACCGTTTGCGATCTCCATCCCTCCGATGTACAGCTCAAACCGCTCGACCAAACTTTTATCGCCGGCCTTTTGCTTCGATAGTGGCGAAAGCTCCAGCGGATAGTCATAAATGAACGTCGGCTGCACGAGATGCTCTTCCGCGACAGCTTCGAACAAACTGCCGATCAAGTTCCCCAGCGGCATTCTCGGATCGAACTCTGCATGAACTCTCTTTAACAGGCCCTCGACGGCACTGCGATCCTTCAGCATCGCCTCATCCACTTTCTCCGGCGAATACTTCAAAATCGCATCCTTCATTGAAAGGCGCGTCCACTTTCCGAAATCGATCTGCTGATCGTCATACGTGATAACTCTGGACCCGCAAACTTTTTCGACAATACCGGTGAGCATTTCTTCCGTGAGGTCCAGCAGGTCCGTGTAATTGCTGTACGCCTGATAAAACTCCAGCATCGTGAACTCCGGATTGTGGCGTGTCGAAATGCCTTCATTCCGGAAAATGCGATTCAAGTCGTAAACGCGATTCAGGCCGCCGACGATCAGCCGCTTCAAATACAGCTCCGGCGCAATGCGCAAATACAGCGGCATATCCAGTGCGTTGTGGTGCGTCTTGAACGGCTTCGCAAGCGCGCCGCCCGCGACGGCATGCAGAATCGGAGTTTCGACCTCGAGATAACCGCGTTCATCCAAGAATCGCCGCAACTCCCGCACGATCAGACTTCTCTTCACAAACACATCGCGCACTTCGCGATTGACGACGAGATCGACATAGCGCTGCCGGTATCGGATCTCGATATCCTTGAGTCCGTGCCACTTCTCCGGCAACGGTAGAAACGATTTCGCGAGAAATGCGATCTCGCTCACCAAGACCGTCAGCTCTCCCGTCCGCGTGCGAAAGAGCGTCCCTTCAACGCCGATGAAATCGCCGATATCCAGAAGCTTGTACAACTGAAAATCACGATCCGGAAGTTGATCCTTCTTCGCGTACACCTGCAGCTGGCCTTCACCGTCGGACAGCGTCATGAACCCAGCTTTTCCAAACGGCCGGTTCGTGAGAATGCGCCCGGCCACGCGCACCTTGTATTTCCCGTGCTCCAAATCTTCGGCAGACTTTTCGGAAAACTCCTTGCTGGCTTGCGCAAGCGTGTGCGTGTACCGGTAAAACGTGGGATAGGGATCGTAACCGAGCTCCTGAATCTCCTTCACCTTCTGAATGCGAACTTGTTCGAGTGAATCCATTAATTAGCGTGGGGCCCCACGCCCCCTCCATTATGAGCTTTCCAACTCCTTTTTAATGCTGTCCAGAACCCCATTAATAAATTGCGGAGATTCTTGCGAACTGAAGCGCCGCGCGATTTCGATGGCTTCGTTGATGACCACGGTCTTCGGAATATCTTTCGAGTAAAGAAACTCTTGAATGGCCAACCTCAGGAGGTTGCGATCCACAATGGCCATGCGATCCAGCCGCCAGTGCTCGGCATGACGACGGATGAGTTGATCGATTTGCTCGACGTGCTCCGCCGTCTTTTTCACAAGATCACGCGCAAAGCCGGCGACGTCTTCCGATTCTTCAGGTTGATTCTGAAAGAACGTAGCGATGACTTGATCGATCTCATCATGGGTAATGTCCCACTGGAACAACATCTGCAGCGCGTATTCTCTGGCCTTACGTCTTGGTCCCATTTGGTATTAGCCGCCAATTTCGCCAATTACGCGAATCATAGCAAGCGCTGTCAGTGCCGCTTCCGCACCTTTGTTGGCGGACTCGCCGGACCGCTCCATCGCTTGTTGGACCGTGTCCACGGTCAGGACTCCGAAGCCGACCGGAATCCCGGTTTCCAGGGCGACCTGTTGCAATCCGGAACTCACTGCGCTGCTGATGTACTCGAAATGCGGCGTATCGCCGCGCAGGACACAACCGAGGGCAACGATAGCGTCGTACTTTTTCGACAAAGCCGCTCGTTTCGCGACCAATGGAATTTCGAACGAGCCGGGAACGCGGATCACGCTGACCTGCTTTTGGTCTTTCAAGGCGCGTTTGGCGCCATCGATCAGCCGGTCCATGATGACAGAGTTGTATTCGCTGGCGACGATGGCAAACCGGTACAAGATTACTTACCTCTAAAATTCGGAGCGCGCTTTTCGAGGAATGCCTTCGTTCCTTCTTTCATGTCTTCCGTCGCACAGCTTAAGCCAAACAGGGTAGCTTCGAATTCCATCCCGCGGTCGATTGCATCGAGGCAAAATTTTACTGCCAGCGGTGCGTTGGCCATAATCTTCTTTGCGATTCCTTCCGCCACCGCCATGAGATCCTGATGCGCTACAACTTGATTCACCAGGCCGATTCTCAGAGCTTCGGCTGCCTTGATGATCTCTCCCGTCACAAGCATCTGCGCGGCTTGCCCGCGTCCCACAAGCCGAGCGAGACGCTGCGTCCCGCCGTAGCCGGGAATGATGCCGAGTTTCACTTCCGGCTGGCCGAACACGGCATTCTCGGAAGCAATGCGAAAGGTGCACGCCATCGCCAATTCGCATCCACCACCGAGTGCGTAACCATTGACGGCCGCAATCACCGGCTTTCCGAGTTGCTCGATGGAATCGAAAACCGCCTGACCGCCGAGGGAATAGTCCTTCCCCTCCACAGCATCGAGCCTTGCCAGTTCGTTGATATCCGCGCCTGCCACAAAAGCTTTATCGCCGGAGCCCGTGAGAATGACAACGCGGACCGTATCGTCCGCCTTGATCTGCTCGAACACGCTGCGCAGGTCCCGCATTGTTGCAGTATTCAGCGCATTCAGCACGGCCGGCCGGTTCACGGTGACAAACGCGATACCGGATTTGTTTTCGTAATTTAAATTCTCAAACACCGTTTTCCATTCGCGTAATTCGCGCAATTGGCGGCTAAAACATCGGTTTCGGATTTGCCGGATCGCTGTAATCGTAAAACCCCCGGCCTGTTTTCCGGCCGTGATACCCGGCGAGCACAAGACGCTTCAACAACGGCGGCGGCGCGAATCGTTTCTCGCGAAATTCCTCGAACATGATGTTCGCGATGTAATACGTCGTCTCGAGCCCCACAAAATCCAGAAGCGTGAAAGGTCCCATCGGATAGCCGCATCCCAATTTCATTCCCTTATCGATATCCTCCACGCTGCCGACGCCCTCTTCCAAGGCTCGGACGGCATCCAACAAGTACGGCACAAGCAATCGATTCACGATAAACCCGGACCGGTCCGAGGCCCGAATCGGCACCTTTCCCAAACTGGCCGCAAACTTCATCGCCTGGTCCATGACTTCAGGTGAAGTCGTAATCGTGCTCACCACTTCAACGAGCTTCATCAACGGCACGGGATTGAAAAAATGCATCCCGATAAATCGGTCGACGCGCTTCGTCGCAGTCATCATCTCCGTGATCACCAACGAGGACGTGTTGCTTGCAAAGATCGCGGCGGGTTTGACGATCTTGTCCAGTGCAGCGTAGGTCTCGCGCTTGACTTGCAGGTTTTCAGTGATGGCTTCGATAACGATGTCGCAATCCGCGAGGTCCTCGAATTTGAGCGTACCTCGCAGGCGGTCCAACGTGTCATTTCGTTGGTCCGTCGTCAGTGTTCCCTTTTCGACAAACTTGCCCAGCGATTTTTCAATTCCTGCCATGCCCTTTTTCAGGAACTCTTCTGCGACTTCCTTGACGACCGTCGGATATCCAGCCGTCGCGGCCACTTGAGCGATACCGGATCCCATCAACCCGCAACCCAATACGCCGACTTTCATTAAAGGGCCTCCACGATCATTGCGATTCCCTGCCCGCCGCCAATACAAGCCGCGGCAAGGCCGTACTTCTTCTTCCTCCGCCGCAGTTCATACAACAGCGTTATCACCAACCGCGTACCTGTTGCGCCTAACGGATGTCCGAGCGCAATGGCGCCGCCGTTCACATTCACTTTATTTCGATCCAGCTCGAGCGCTTTTTCGACCGCGAGATATTGGGCCGCGAACGCCTCATTCACTTCTACGAGATCAATGTCGGTTAAGTTCAGCTTGGCTTTTTCCAGCGCGATCTTCGATGCCGGAACCGGACCGATGCCCATGATCTCCGGCGGCACGCCTGCAATCCCCCAACTCACAATGCGCCCAAGCGGTTTGGCTTTTGCGCGATCCCGCGTCGTCACGACAACGGCCGCACCGCCATCGACGATGCCGCTCGCATTCCCCGCCGTAACGAAGCCGTCTTTTCCAAATGCAGGTTTGAGCTTCGCCAGACCGTCGAGAGTCGTATCCGGGCGTAAGTGGTCGTCACGATCGAACTTATCAACCGGTGTTACTTCATCCCGAAACCGTCCGGCGTCCCATGCCGCTGCCGCGAGCTTCTGACTTCGGAGCGCGTACTCATCTTGCGTCTCACGAGTGATTCCATACTTACGCGCCAGAGTCTCTGCGGTCGTCGCCATGTAGCAACCGCAGTACGTATCCAGGAGCGCGACCATCAACGAATCTTCGAGTTTGCCCTGGCCGAATTTGAATCCCCAGCGTGCGCCGCGAATCACGTGCGGAGCCTGGCTCATCGATTCCATTCCGCCGGCGAGAACAACACTCGCTTCGCCAAGCTCAATGAGTTGTGCCGCAGAGATGATCGACTGGATGCCGGAACCGCACAACCGGTTCACCGTGAGTGCTGGAACTTCGACAGGCAATCCTGCCTTGAGAGCCACGTGCCGAGCGCCGTAAAGCGCGTCACCACTGGTTTGAAGCGCATTTCCGAAGATGGAGTGATCGAAGTCCCCCGGTTCGAATTGGGATTGCTGGATCGCCGCCTTGGCCGCAATGGAACCAAGTTCGAGCGCGCTGTAATCGCGAAGGACGCCGCCATACTCACCCATCGGCGTCCGCTTGCCCGCAGTTATGACTATTTCCTTCATTGAGAAATTATATCGAGAGTGATAGCCGCAAATTGCGCGAATTACGCAAATTGGATTCGCGTAATTTGCGTAATTTGCGGCTATTCTTGAGCTATGTCGGATTTTCTGTCAGCACTTGAAGCACGCGTTCTCGTTTGCGATGGCGCAATGGGAACGATGCTCTACAGCAAAGGCATTTTTATCAGCCGGTGCTTCGACGAACTCAACATCTCGAAGCCCGATCTCGTGCGCGAGGTGCATGCGGAATACGTGAAGGCGGGCGTCGATATCATCGAAACGAATACGTTCGGCGCGAATCGGACAAAGTTGATGTCGCATGGTCTCGCGGATCAAGTACGCGAAATCAACCTCCAAGGTGCGCGCATCGCGCGCGAGGCAGCCGGCAAGAACACCTTCGTTGCCGGAGCAATCGGGCCGCTCGGAATTCGCATCGAGCCGTGGGGCAAAATGTCGATCGACGAAGCGAAAACCATCTTTCGCGAGCAGGCGCAAGCGCTGCTCGATGGCAGCGTCGATCTGTTCATCCTCGAAACTTTTTCTGATCTGAACGAAGTCCATGCGGCCATTCGCGGGGTGCGGGACGTGACGGCATTGCCGCTCGTCGTGCAAATGTCGGTTGAAGATGACGGCAACAGCCTGGAAGGAACGCCGCCGGAAGTTTTCGCGAAGCGTCTGGAGGAATGGGGAGCCGACGTCGTTGGACTGAATTGCAGCGTGGGCCCGCAGACGATGCTGGATGCAATCGAGCGGATCGAGAATGTGACGTCGAAGAAATTGTCAGTGCAGCCGAATGCAGGTAAGCCGAGAAATATCGAGGGCCGGAACATCTACCTTTGTTCGCCGGAGTACATGGCGTCGTATGCGAAGAGATTTGTGCAGCATGGCGTGAGGATTGTCGGTGGATGTTGTGGGACAACGCCGGAACACATTAAAGCAATTCGAGCGACAGTGACGAGCGGTCTAGCGGCACGACAGCCCTCACCCGGCGCGTCGCCACCCTCTCGCCTTTTCTTCAAGGCGGGAGAGGGTCGGTCCACCATACCCTTAGATCAGAAATCGAAACTGGGTTTGAAACTAGCTCACGGTGAGTTCATCAAGATCGTCGAAATGATTCCGCCGATCGGCCACGATTACGCGGAAGCGATCGAAAAGGCCAGGTACCTGCAGGCCCATCAAATCGATGCGATCAACGTTCCCGACGCGCCGCGCGGGAGCGCGCGCATGAGCGCGATTTCACTGGCGATCCTTCTGGAGAAATCGACGGAAATCCAAAGCCTGGCTCACTACACCTGCCGCGACAAGAATCTTCTTGTGATGCAGGCGGACCTGCTTGGCGCTTACGCTCTCGGCATCCGCAATTTGCTCCTCACCACAGGAGATCCGCCTCAATTCGGCGATTACATCGATGTGACCGCCGTCTTTGAAGTCGATTCGATCGGTCTCACGAATATGGTCCACCGCTTGAACCACGGCATTGACGTTGGTGAAAAATCGATCGGCAAGCCCACGGGTTTTGTCAGCGGGGTCGGAGCAAATCCGGGCACTATTCATAATGATCCGGACGATTTGAGCCGTTTTCGCTACAAAGTCCAAGCGGGTGCCGAGTTTGCGCTGACGCAGCCTGTTTTCGACGTGGCGGTGTTCGAAAACTTCCTCCGGCGCATCGAAAATTGCAAAATCCCAATCATTATCGGTATCTTGCCCCTGCCGAATTTCAAGACGGCCGAGTTCATGCATTACGAAGTGCCGGGCTGCTCCGTGCCTGAACTCATTCGTGAACGCATGCGTTCAGCCGAAGCCAAAGGGCTCGAATATGCCCGAGCTGAAGGCATCGCGATCGCGCGCGAACTTCTGCAGGGCGTGCGAGGAATGGTGCAAGGCGTCCAGATCCGCGGCCCATTCGATCGATATGAAACGCCGCTAGAGGTGTTGTCATGAAAAAAATCGTGATGTCCCTTTTCTTCATCACTCCGCTTGCATTCGGACAAGCAAACCGCGCTGCACTCACGAAGCCATCGGGTTTGAACGAACGTGCGCCCAACCTTTACAAAGCGAAGTTCGATACGACGGCGGGCATCTTCGTGATCGAAGTCCACGCGGCCTGGGCTCCCAACGGCGCCGATCGTTTTTACAATCTGGTGAAGAATGGATATTACGACGGATGCCGCTTCTTTCGCGTGCTTCCGGGCTTCATGGTGCAGTTCGGAATTAACGGCGATCCCGCGATTCAACGCTATTGGCAAACCGCAACCATTCCCGATGAAAAAGTGACGCAAGGCAACACGCGTGGACTTGTCACATTCGCGAAAGGTCAAACGCCGAATAGCCGAACCACGCAGGTGTTCATCAATTTCGCAGACAACTCACGACTGAATCGTGACGGTTTTTCGCCGTTCGGTAAGGTGATGTCCGGGATGGAAGTCGTGGACAAGATTTACAGCGGTTATGGGCAGAACCCAAACCAGGCGCGGATACAAACTGAAGGCAATGCTTATCTAATGAAGGACTTTCCCAAATTGGACTACATCAAGAAAGCGACAATCGAAAAATGAAAAAAGGAACCTACGCGAAGTTTGAGACCTCGATGGGCGATTTCACGATCGAGCTGTTCGAACAGCAAGTGCCGAAGACCGTCGGTAATTTCGTGAAGCTCGCGGAGAAGAATTTTTACGATGGGGTGATTTTCCATCGCGTGATCGATGGATTCATGATTCAAGGCGGAGATCCCACCGGAACCGGGAGAGGCGGGCCGGGATATCAGTTTCCCGATGAATTTCATCCGCAGCTCAAGCACACCTCCGAGGGAATCCTTTCGATGGCCAATGCCGGGCCGAATACGAACGGCAGCCAGTTCTTCATCACACTCGCGCCAACGCCACATCTGGATGGCCGGCATGCGGTGTTCGGGAAAGTGGTCGAAGGGATGGATATCGTCAAGAAGATCGGCAAGACGCAAACGAAAGCGGGCGATCGGCCGGCAACCGATGTTGTGATGAAGAGTGTGCGGATCGAAAAACTGTAGCCGCCAATTACGCAAATTACGCCAATGATTTGTGTAATTCGCGTAATTGGCGGCTAAGTAGTTCCCGCACGAAGTCCCGCGCGTCATAACCGGACGGCACGACCTCCACCCCCAACTCGCGTTCGACGTCCTTGATGGTGAGATCATCCAAGAAGAGGTGATCGTCTCCGATCATCGACTCTGAAGGCAGCACCACGAAATCGCCATAGACGTTATCCTTCAAGGCCGCAATGAAATCACTGCCCGTGAGCAACCCTGCCACTCCAATTCCCGAACCCCAAAAACGGCTCTCCACCGCAACGGTCTTCAAATCCATCCCGAGCCGGTCGACACACCGTTTCAAATACGGATGAAAGACCTTCCCCGTACACACCGTCCCTCTCACTCCGGGAGAGGGCCCCGCGGAGCGGCAGGTGAGGGCCGCCCTGAACTTCGTCATGAACCTTCTCAACATCCGGGCCCCGATCTCCCACCGGGAGAAAACCGCCGAGTGAGTTCCCGCCCGAACATCAGCCACCGCCATGTAAACATCCTCCCACCAACCAAAACCCCA
>JACXTT010001464.1_pt1 | contig 39190 bp, 23 predicted proteins | sample 9270951 | NCBI WGS metagenome assembly JACXTT01 (sample SAMN15532306, study PRJNA645909) | rock metagenome | isolation source: weathered quartz diorite | place: Puerto Rico | collected 2017-06-21
AGGAAGAAAGTTAGCCCTTCCAGAGGAACACTCGTTCAGTCTGCCCCAGTTGAGAGACCTGCACTACTTGCTCAATCGACTGCCCGTGCATTTGGGCTCTAATGTGATAGGTCCCTGCTGGGAGTTTGATAAGAAACCAGGGGCCTTGCGAGATCGCTTCAACAACAGTCTGACCTGCAGCGTCGGTAATCTGAACTTCGACGTCGCTGACGTAATTGCCTTGTGCAAGCGCGAAGTTGAGATGTAGATTGTATTTCTTTCCTCTAGCGCGGAGCATTTCCCGTTCATCGAGCCCGATACCGCCGCTGACGTAAGGAGCCCCACCATAAGGACCAGTATCAGGATTGTTAGAGACTCGGGCATGGGCTTGCGCTATCCACCCCAAGCCCATGACGAGCCCAACAAGTATGCCGATTGCTCTATAGTTCTTGTTCATGAAAAAGACCTCCTTAGAAGCGTCGGGGTCCCGTTAAAAGACAGTGAGGACAATCCACGAGCAAGAGGTAGGCCATTCAATCGGTCCGAGAACAGTTGAGAAATCCTCTCCAGAACTTGAACTTTCCTACCTCGGGACATGGATACGATTTGCTAGTCATTCGCTCTATAAGAAAAGAAGAGCCTTATGTCTCAGAAGTAAGACACAACTATGCATCGGTGTGCCAGGATTAGGACAAGGGCTAGTTGTGTCGCCGACCTCAGTGCGCATTAATTTTTCCTATCTTTTTGGTGAGAACGGTATTCTTATGGCTATTCCATGATTTTTGGTTTTTGTTCCATCGTGGCGTAGATCTTGCTCCCTCGTGGGTAGCTTCTGTTCCGCCTACCAAGCGTGATAGGAGACGCAGCGCGCCGAACCGAACTCGGTCCCTTCAGCTTTGGCTAGATTGCCGCGATGAGAGGTGAAGTCATGATTCAGGAAGACCGGGTTACCGTAACGCCCGTGCACGTTTCCTCGGAGCAGGCTCCGATGGCGCGAATTCCCTTTGCTACCTATCGGTTGCAGTTTACTCCCTCATTCACATTTGCCGATGCTACCCGGTTGGTGTCCTATCTGCACGCCCTCGGGGTCAGCGATTGTTATGCCTCTCCTTATTTCAAGGCTTGTCCGGGGAGCCCACACGGATATGATGTCATCGATCACAATGCGCTCAATCCAGAGATAGGCAGTGAAGCGGATTACCTTTCGTTCACTCGAGAGTTGCAGCGACACGATATGGGCCACATCCTTGATATGGTTCCTAATCACATGGGGATCGCCAGAAGCCAGAATCCCTGGTGGGCCGACGTGTTGGAGAACGGCCCGAGTTCAGTGTACGCTTCCTGCTTTGATATTGATTGGACTCCGGTGAAGGATGAACTGGCCAATAAGGTCTTGTTGCCCATCCTGGGGGCCCAATATGGCCAGGTGCTGGAAAACCAGGAACTGATCCTCCGTTACGAAGACGGGGCGTTCTTTGTGACGTATTATGATCACTGCTTGCCAATCGCCCCGCGCCCATCCACCGCAATTTTGTCGCACCGCCTCGGGGATCTCGAGCATACCCTTGGCCCGGAGCATCCCCATCTGCTCGAATTCCGCAGCATCATCACCGCCCTGACTCATCTCCCGCTGCGGACGGAAACTGACCGGGAGAAAGTGATTGAGCGCCACCGGGAAAAAGAGATTATTAAAAAGCGCTTAGCTGCGTTAACCTCTGCCTGCCCAGAGGTGCGGTCGTTTATCGATGACAATGTGCGCTTTTTTAACGGCGTCAAAGGGGACCCTCATAGCTTCGATCCATTGGACACCTTGCTGGCGGACCAGGCATACCGTCTCGCCAACTGGCGTGTTGCCGCCGAGGAGATCAATTACCGCCGATTCTTTGATGTGAACGAACTCGCCGCGATCAGGACAGAAGATCTCACTGTTTTTGCAGCAACTCATCAGCTTCTTCTGCAACTGTTCGCGGAAGGGCAAGTCACGGGCTTCCGCATTGATCATGTTGATGGGCTCTACGACCCGGCGGGCTATCTACGGCGACTCCAGCAAGCCGCCGCTTTGGCGCTCCAGCACGGGAGGTCTCCGGAAGCACCCTCGTCCCTCTCGCGCAGCGACCAACTAATCGCCCAGCTCCAGGTTGAATCGCTTCCCCTTTCGGCTGACTTGCCCTGTTACCTCATGGTGGAAAAGATCTTGAGCGCAGGAGAGACCCTCCCCGAGCACTGGCCGATTCATGGCACGACCGGGTACGATTTTCTATCTGTACTCAACGGGATTTTTGTTGATCAAGCCAATGAAAAGCATCTGACCGACATCTACACTCGATTTGTTCGCTCCCGCGTCGATTTCTCCGATCTTGTTTATGAAAGCAAGAAGCTGATCATGCAGGCGTCGCTCCCCAGCGAAATCAACGTCCTGGGACATCAGCTCAATCGCCTCTCCGAGAAAAACCGTCACGCGCGGGACTTTACGCTCAACAGCCTCACCCATGCGATCCGGGAAGTCATCGCCTGCTTTCCCGTCTATCGTACTTACGTCAATGGCGGAGGAGTGACCGAGCGAGACCGCGCCATTATCGAATTGGCGGTGGCTCGCGCTAAGCGCAAGAATCCAGCCCGTGAAAGTTCAGTCTTCAATTATCTTCGCGATGTTCTGCTGCTGCGCTTCCCCGATAGGGCGAGAGAGGAAGATCGCCAAGCTCAACGAGCGTTCATGATGAAATGGCAACAATGCACGAGTCCGGTCATGGCGAAAAGCGTCGAAGACACCGCCTTCTACCGATACAACCGGCTGGTTTCGCTCAACGAGGTGGGCGGTGCGCCAGAGCAGTTTGGCGCGACACTCGCCTCATTCCACGAGCAGAATCGCCAACGTTTTCGGCAGTGGCCATTCTCAATGTTGGCCACCACCACCCACGACACCAAGCGCAGCGAAGATGTACGCGCTCGCATTAACGTCCTTTCTGAGATTCCGCAGGAGTGGCGAGCCGCGCTACGTCACTGGAGCGCACGCAACAAGAAGAAGAAACTTCTCGTTGACGGCCAACCAGCGCCAGACCGCCAGGACGAATATCTGCTGTACCAGACCCTTCTTGGCGTCTGGCCCCTCGCCGCAATGACAGGAGACGAGTACTCGGTGTTCAAACGGCGGATACAGGACTATATGCGCAAGGCCACGAAAGAAGCCAAGGTCAATACGAGTTGGATCAATCCCAATGAGGCGTACGATGACGCAGTGCAAGAATTTGTCAGCGCCGTGCTTGATGACTGTCTGTTGAGTGAGGATTTCCAAGCGTTCTGTCACAAGGTCGCGCAGCACGGCATGTACAATGCGCTCGCGCAGACCCTCCTGAAACTCACCGCGCCTGGCGTGCCGGATATTTATCAAGGAAATGAACTCTGGGATTTCAGTTTAGTTGATCCCGATAATCGCCGACCGGTAGATTACGGCCACCGCCGCCAGCTCCTACACACATTGCAGGCGCGCATCGGCGCCGCGGGGCCAGACCTGCGCGCTTTCGTCCGGGAACTGCTTGACACATGGCGCGATGGACGGATCAAACTTTATGTGACACATCAGATCCTGAACTATCGCCGGGAACACCCCAAGGTGTTTTTTGCCGGTGAGTATGTCCCGTTAGAGGGGATTGGCGCCGGGCAAAAACATCTCTGTGCGTTTGCGCGACGGCATGCACAACACGCCGTGCTTGTAGCGGCGCCGCGCTTCCTGACAAGCCTCGTGTCGCATCCCGGCCCCATGCCCCTCGGCTCTCCGGTGTGGGGGGACTCGTGGCTGGTGCTCCCTGTGACAGCTGACCATCTTCGTTACCGCAATCTGTTTACTGGTGAGTTCGTGACCCCAGTGCACCGGGAAGGCCAGGCGATGCTTGCGCTGGATGAGGTGTTTGCGACCTTCCCGATCGCCTTATTGGCGACGGAAGAGTAAATGCACGGTGGGCTTTTTTAAGGGTGCTGAGATGATTCCATTGGGCGACCAAGATCTTTACTTCTTTAACGAAGGCACACACGTCCGGCTGTACGAGCATCTGGGAGCCCATCCTCTCGTTGTGGACGGCGTCGAAGGCGCGTATTTCGCCGTGTGGGCGCCTGACGCCGAGCACGTGTCGGTGATGGGTGAGTTCAACAATTGGGACAAGATGAGTCACCCCTTATCTCCGCGGGGACAGTCAGGAATCTGGGAACGCTTTTTCCCTGGGCTCGGCCAGGGCGCCGTCTACAAGTACCATGTGGTCTCACGATACAACAACTACCGGGTAGATAAGGCCGATCCCTTCGCATTCTACAGCGAAACGCCGCCGCGCACTGGTTCGATCGTGTGGGATCTCACGTATACCTGGAGCGACCGGGAATGGATGAAGCAGCGGCGCCAGCGCAACGCGCTGGATGCGCCAATGGCGATCTACGAGGTGCATCTGGGTTCGTGGCGCCGCGTGCCTGAGGAAGGAAATCGTCCGCTGACGTATCGGGAGTTCGCTGATCAGTTGGGGGCGTATGTCCAGCAAATGGGGTTCACCCACGTAGAGTTTCTGCCTCTCATGGAGCACCCTTTCTACGGCTCTTGGGGCTACGAGGTGAGTGGATATTTTGCGCCAACGAGTCGCTACGGGAAACCGCAAGACCTTATGTACCTTATTGATGTCCTGCATCAGCACGGCATCGGTGTGATTCTCGATTGGGCGCCAGCGCATTTCCCGCGAGATGAGCATAGCCTTGGCTACTTTGATGGGGTGCACCTCTTTGAGCATGAGGATCCCCGACAAGGCGTCCATCCCGATTGGGACAGTTTTATTTTCAACTACGGACGGAACGAGGTCCGCAGCTTTCTCATCAGCAACGCGCTGTTCTGGCTCGAAAAGTACCACGTCGATGGGCTGCGCATCGACGCCGTCGCGTCGATGCTTTATCTTGACTACTCTCGCAAAGACGGAGAGTGGATCCCGAACGAATATGGCGGGCGAGAAAATTTGCACGCCGTCGCGTTCCTGCGTCGTTGCGATGAGGAAATCTACCAGCGCTATCCAGACGTGCAAACGATTGCGGAGGAATCAACCGCATGGCCGTTGGTGTCTCGCCCTGGCTATCTTGGCGGATTGGGTTTCGGGTTGAAATGGGACATGGGCTGGATGCATGATACTCTGAATTACTTGAGCCGCGACCCCATTTATCGCCGCTATCATCATAACGAGCTCACGTTTCGTCTGACGTACGCATTCTCCGAAAACTTTGTCTTGCCGCTGTCGCACGATGAAGTAGTGCACGGCAAAGGGTCGCTCCTGAGTAAGATGCCAGGAGACGATTGGCGAAAGTTTGCCAACCTACGGCTCCTGCTGGGCTATATGTATGGGCAGCCTGGCAAGAAACTTCTCTTTATGGGCGGAGAGTTTGGTCAGTGGCGTGAGTGGAATCACGATGCAAGTCTCGATTGGCATGTCCTTGAGCGTGCTCCTCATGCCAGTTTGCAGACGTGGGTTGCGGACCTCAATCGACTCTACCGTCGCGAGCCCGCGCTCTACGAGGGTGATTGTGACTCTGGTGGATTCGAGTGGATTGACTGTAATGATTCTGATCACAGTGTCTTGAGTTTTCTTCGTAAAGGACGTTCGACAGGCGAGAGGGTGCTCGTCATCTGTAATTTTACTCCTGTGGTGCGTCATAACTATCGGGTCGGGGTTCCGTATGGCGGCTTCTGGGAAGAGGTGCTGAATAGTGATGCGGAGATATATGGCGGCTCCCAGCAGGGCAATCAAGGAGGGCTAGAGGCCAGCCCGGTCTCTTCCCATGGTCATTACCATTCTCTGAACTTAACCCTGCCCCCCCTAGCGTCGGTGTTTTTCAAACACTCCGGAGCTGAGCTATGAATACCTGCGCGATGACGGATGGCCAGATACGAGTGGTGATTGCAAACGTGCAGCCCGAGATCGAGCACGGCCGCTTCCCCGTCAAACGGACAGTTGGCGAGAAAGTTGTGGTCGAAGCTGATGTCTTTACCGATGGACACGATGCTCTAGCTGCTGTCCTCCTCTACCGTCATGAGAAAGAGCGACATTGGCGCGAAACGCCGCTCCTTGCCCTGGTGAACGACGAGTGGCGGGGCGAGTTCATCGTCAGTGAACTCGGACGCTATGTTTACACTGTGCACGCCTGGGTCGATCACTTCACCTCCTGGCGTCGCGCCCTGGCAAAGAAGGTTGAGGCGGGGCAGGACGTGGCCGTCGACCTCTTGGTCGGAGCCCAGCTTCTTGGGGAAGCGAGCACGCGGGCTGCCGGACAAGACGCAGAAAATTTGCAGGAATGGGCTAGGGCGTTGCAATCGCCGCAGGAGTCCTCGCTTGCTCAACGCATCCAGCTCGCCCTGGCCGAGGAGGTAGCGTCAGTGGCCGTGTCGTACCCGGATCGACGGCGCGCGGCGACTTACGATAAAGAACTTATAGTTATTGTAGATAGAGAGAAAGCGCGTTTCAGCGCCTGGTATGAAATGTTCCCCCGCTCCTGCGCCCCTGAGCCCGGGCGTCATGGGACCTTCAAGGATTGCGAAGCGCGCCTGTCCTACATTACCGCTATGGGTTTTGATGTGCTCTATTTCCCGCCCATCCACCCTATTGGACGCACCTACCGCAAAGGCAAAAACAACGCCCTGAGCGCCGGCCTCCGTGACCCCGGCAGTCCCTGGGCAATTGGCGCTCAGGAAGGAGGGCACCGGGCGATTCATCCTCAGCTCGGCTCGCTTGCGGACTTCAAGCAGCTGATTATCAAAGCCCGAGAACAGGGGCTTGAGATCGCTTTGGACCTGGCGTTTCAGTGCACCCCTGATCACCCGTATGTCAAAGAGCACCCGGAATGGTTTCGCCACCGTCCCGATGGCAGTATTCAATATGCTGAGAACCCCCCCAAGAAGTATCAGGATATCTACCCCTTTGATTTTGACACAGACCACTGGCAAGCGCTGTGGGAGGAACTCAAGGGCGTCGTGCTCTTCTGGATTGATCAAGGCGTTCGCATCTTTCGGGTGGATAATCCCCACACAAAACCCTTTCGTTTCTGGGAATGGTTGATCAATGCTGTTACGAAAGAGCATGCCGACGTGATTTTCCTTGCTGAGGCGTTCACTCGCCCCAAAGTCATGTCCCGCCTCGCCCAATTAGGTTTTAGTCAATCCTACACCTACTTTGCTTGGCGCAATACAAAACAGGAAATCATGCAGTATTTTACCGAGTTGACACAAACAGAGGTGCGCGAATACTTTCGCCCGAATCTGTGGCCGAACACGCCGGATATTCTTACTGAATACCTCCAGCTTGGCGGACGACCGGTGTTTATCACTCGGCTGGTGTTGGCGGCGACTCTGGGGGCCAGCTACGGCGTCTACGGTCCGGCTTTTGAACTTTGTGAAAATCGCCCCCTGCAAGTAGGCGGTGAGGAGTATCTTGATTCGGAAAAGTACGAGATCCGCTCATGGAATCTCGGCAAGTCTGAAAGCTTACGCGACGTCATTGCTCGGGTGAATCGCATTCGCCGCGAGAATCCCGCCCTGCAGAGCGACTGGAGCCTGCGTTTTCACACGATCGATAATGATCAGCTCCTTTGTTACAGCAAGAGCACGGAAGATTGCGCAAATGTTATCCTGGTGGTGGTGAATTTAGATCCCCATCACGCCCACTCAGGTTGGATGGATCTTTCGCTGGAAACGCTAGGGCTTGATCCCCGTCAACCCTATCAAGTACACGACCTGCTCAGTGAAGCGCGTTACTTATGGTCAGGGGCGCACAATTATATCGAACTCAATCCCCAAGCGGCGCCGGCGCACGTGTTCCGCATCCGTCGGCGGACGCGCACGGAGCGAGATTTTGATTACTATATGTGACGTTTGTCAAGAGCTAAAATCTGGCCGCAAACCTTCAGTCCGGCAACGCGGGAAATGAACTGCTGCGTCTGGGCCGCCGCTCTACAAACGAAGCAAGCGTCAGCGAGAGCATGAAAAGCGGGCTCATCTCCGCTTTTCATCTTGTTGGCGAATATTTTTATCTTGATCGAAGATCTACAAAATCTCCTTGTTTTTCATGCGGCTCCCTCCGAAACGGCTCGGCACAGGCTTTCCTGAAGCAGCGTTGAGATTTTCTCCCTTGCTAAAGGAAGGGAGGGGGCTTGCTGCTAACCACAAATAGGCGTGCGTGAAGGCCCGCTTTTCGCGGGCTCGGGCTACACCAACTGACGAGGCCTCAGCCCCCTCTTGTTTACATATAAGATTATGTAACCATTGGCCGTTCTCACGAATGCAATCAAGCCTCAGTGAAGAAAATAGGGATTTTGAGGGATGAATTTCACGCTACAGGCGAAGAGCAGAAAAATGAGGCGTCGTCTTTTTCCCTCGGGCTTTGAGTCTGATTAGACTTTTCACTTTTAGCAATACACTCATCTTTGCACGGTAAGGCGAACAAAACTAAACAAAAGACCTGGGGCCCCTCTTGTGTAAGCGTAAGATTATGCAACCATTGGCCGTTCTCGCGAAGCAACTCAAGCCTAAGTGAAAAGAATAGGGATTTTGAGGGATGAATTTGACTCTGCGGGCAGAGAGCAGAAAAATGAGGTGCCCTCTTTCTCTCTCAGGTTCGAGACTGGTTAGATTTTTCACTTTTAGCAAGATACACTCATCTTTGCACAATAAGCCGGACGAAACGAAATCAGCTTTAAGAGAAGTTTTACGCTCTTGATTTTGTAGAATCATGCAAAGACGGAGAGAAAATGTAGTCTTCAGAAGTTCTCAAGATTGCCGGTTGTAAGGTTGCAACGCCGCCAGCATTCTCCAGACTGGCGGATTGATGCGCAAAGCTCGGGCAATGTAGGGGCAGCTTTGGGCGACGCCTCGACTCTTTGCATTTCCAACGCATGTCATGTGTGACTACACGGTGAAGCGACCCGATAGCAGCATCTCCTAACAGCAATACCGGAGGAAATCCAATGGTCCGATTGTTTCTGACCCGATCCTGCTTGAGTTTTCTTCTCTCTCTCTTAGTGAGTTTTCAGATTGGAGTTGCTGCGGCCGCGCAGATAACCGTGAGTTGGCGCGATAATTCAACCAACGAAGATGGATTCAAAGTCGAACGCAAGAAGGGCTTGCTCGGCGCATATGCCTTTATTAAGACTGCCAACGCCAACGTTACTTCTATCCTGGACACCGGATTGACTGCAGGCGTGCTCTATTGCTATCGCGTCTACGCTTATAACTCCGTCGGCAAGTCCGCCTACAGCAATGAGGCTTGCGGCTTGCCCGACGTGCTCGCGCCCAAGGTGTCCATCACGACTCCTGTTGCTGGCGCTACCGTGGTGGGAACAGTGACAGTGAAGGCTGCAGCCTCAGATGTCTTAGGGGTGGCGGGCGTGCAATTCCGCCTTGATGGAATAAACCTGGGCAAGGAAGTCACCACCGCCCCCTACTCCATTTCCTGGGACACCACGACAACATTCGACGGCTCTCATACGCTGACGGCCTTGGCGCGCAACACAGTGGGGCAAAAGACCTTATCTGCAGACGTCGCAGTCACCGTCAGTAACCGGCAGCTGAAGATTCCTGGATTGACATTAGCGTATAGTTTCAGCGAAGGCGCGGGGACGACCGTGAAAGATTTGTCAGGCAACGATCGGGACGGGACTGTGGCGGGGGCGATCTGGACGGTAGGCAAGTACGGCAATGCGTTGTCCTTTAATGGGGGCGCGGCCAAAGTCATCAGCGGATTACGTACGCATGCCACAGCGCGGAGTTATCTGGTGTGGACCAAGCGGACGGGCCCGGGCGGAGGGAGCTTTGGCCGGATCTTTGATAAGCGCACTAACGGGGCTGAAGTAGAGTTACTCTTTAACGATGAGGCGGCTAAAGCGTATCGCTATGTTCGATTGTGGTCGGGCGGAGTCGGCAGTTGGAAGATTCCGCAGCCGAGCGCCAACGTCTGGCATCATATCGCCGTGGTGTACGACGCCTCCTCGGCAGCGAACTCCCCGCGAATCTATGTGGATGGAGTCGCACGGATAGTGACCCGAGTGAAAACGCCCAAGGGGACCCCGCTGGCAAACACCGATCCCTATATCGTTGGGAACCGGGGAGCAGGGGATCGAGGCTGGAGCGGCGTGTTGGATTCCGTGCGGATCTATTATGTGGCGCTCACAGCCTCCCAGATTCGGACGGCTATGACGAGCGCAATCGCTGTCCCTACGGCGGACACGTCTTCAAGCTCAGCCAGTATAATATATAATTTCAACGAAGGGACCGGGACGACGGTAGCGGATTTGTCAGGCAACAACCGCCCCGGTACGGTGGCGGGAGCGACATGGACAGTGGGCAAATACGATAATGCATTATCCTTTAACGGGGGCGGGGCCAAGGTCATCAGCGGATTGTCCACACATGCGACGATGCGGACTTATCTCGTATGGACTAAGCGGACGGGCCCGGGTGGAGGAAACGCTGGACGTATCTTCGAGAAACGGACCAACGGGGCCGAGGTAGAGCGTCTCTACAATGATAGCGTCGCCAAAGTGTATAGCTACGAGCGAGTGTGGTCAGGCAGATTCGGCGTGTGGACGATTCCGCAGCCGAGCGCCAACGTCTGGCACCATATCGCCGTGGTGTACGACGCCTCCTCGGCGGCGAACTCCCCACGAATCTATGTGGATGGAGTCGCGCAGGTAGTGACCCGAGTAAAAACGCCGCGTGGGACGCCGCTGACAAACGACGATCCTTATGTCATCGGCAATCGCGGCGCGGGAGATCGAGGCTGGAGCGGCGTGCTGGATGACGTCCGCATTTATTACGCAGCGCTCACGGCGGCGCAGATTCAGACAGCTATGGCGGGCGCCGTGTCCGCCCCGGCCGCCGCTCCAGCCTCTCAGAATAGTACGGAGTCGGAGCTGGCGTCCTCTACTTCTACCGCTGCTCCTAGTAGTGCGGAGTCGGAGCTGGCGTCCTCTACTTCTACCACCGCCCTTCCCACGACCGACTTTCCTACCGACGCGACTGCGACAGCGAGCACGGCTCCGGTCGCGGCCACGCTGACCTACCACTTCGATGAAGGAACCGGGACGATAGTGACCGACGCGTCAGGCAACAACTGGGACGGCGTGGTAGAGAGCGCGAGCTGGACTCCAGCCGGCAAATACGATAACGCCTTGTTTTTCGACGGGGGCGCGGCCAAAGTGACAAGTAGGTTGAACATTCATGCAACCGTGCGGAGTTACTTGTTGTGGACTAACCGCAGCAGTGCGAGAGGAGGGAGCTGTGGACGAATTTTTGATAAGCGCACGAATGGACATGAAATAGAGCTTCTCTGCAATGATGAGGGAAGCGGAGTGTATCGCTATGTTCGAGCGTGGTCAGGCGGGGTAGGCAGCTGGACGATTCCGCAGCCGAGCGCCAACGTCTGGCATCATATCGCCGTGGTGTACGACGCCTCCTCAGAGGCGAACGCGCCGCAGATCTATGTCGATGGAGTATCACAGATAGTGAATCAAGAAACCGCGCCGCGAGGGACGCCGCTGGCGAATACCGATCCCTATGTTTTTGGAAATCGAGGGACCGGAGACCAGGGCTGGAGTGGAATGCTTGATGAGGTGCAAATTTATGACGCCGCCTTGACGGCGGCGCAGATTCAGGCGGCTATGACTACGGCAGGTTCCGTTCCATGAGTCGTGCTCACCGCGCCGAACGGGATGTTGGCGGCAACCGCCGCCGCTTCCCCCTTGAGCGCGTCGTCCTCAATGCCCCACCTATCGTGGATTGCATAGATTACGCCCTGCTTTTGTAGGGGCGCGGCGCATTATGGCGAAGTTTTCTTCAATGCGCCGTTCGCGACGAGCTCGAGAATGCCATCCACTAACGCCTCCCAATCTGAGCCTTCGACTTCCCATTTCTCATTGAGCGAGACGCTAGGTATTCGTAGGAGGTCCGCGTACAGCAGCGGCCGTGGGAGGGGTTCTTCTGTTGGGAACGCTGCTTCGGGATCAAAGAGTAATTGGAGGTGATCCATCGCGCGCCGACAGCAGGCGATACTGCTCATCAGCAAAGGCGAGGGTTGTTGTCGTTTACACAAACTGAGCTCTTCTTGTGCGGGGCCGTGTAAATCCCGTATCGTCTGGCGCAAGCGTTCCGCTTGCGCGTGGATAGGGCCTCGCCGTTGACCTAGATGGATTTCTTGCAGTTCAATCCAGCGCTGGGCAAAACCGATAGCTTCTCGGGTGTACAACAGCAACTGTTCCATGGGCCTGCCGCTAATTTCATTACCAAGTTGACGCCCTAACGTCTGATGATCGGTATGTTCAATTTCACGCTTCAGCTGGGCCTCATCGGAGAAGAAGTCGACCGTACGCTGTACGGCGGCAAGGTTACTTGTGTCATTGTAACGGAGGGGTGAAAGTAGTGAGGTAATTACGCCTCTTGGCTCTAGCCATTTTTGCCAGACCTTTGTGGCAGGAGTGAAAGTAAAGGAAAGACGCGGCGCGCGCGCCCACCAGAGTTCCACTGCTTGTTTGATAACGTCAAGCTCTGCCTGCCATGCCACTTGCTCTTTGCCTTTCTTCAAGAGGTTGGGATCGAGCGGTTGCTGGCGCACGCCGTAATCGGCGATACTTTTGCAATAAGCAGAAAACTGCGGCAGCGGCGTCTCCCAGCGCAAAGCGCGCAGCACGACTGGCGCTTGGGTATGGGGCGCCAGCAACGCCGGCTGCAACGCCGTCGCGGCCAGCAAGAAGGAGATGGCTTGGTTCCACTCTCGCTGGTCCGGCAGATAGAGGCTCGGAGAAAAATGGCTGAAGTCTTCTTCGAGGAAGCGAGCAGTTTCTCCTCTCGCGTGTCGCACATGCCGACCTAGTACGATGGCGCGTAGGAGCCAAGAAGGGAGACGGTAAGGAAGGTGTGGCTGTTGGGCGTCTAAGTAGCTTGCGATATGAAAGGCTAGCGTGCCCTTGTCTTCGGCGAGCAGCCGCCATGTCAGGTCGCGTAGAGCGGTTGGCCGATGAGCAGCATCCGACGCGCGTACGATTGCAGTAGCAATAGCGTGTGCGGAATCTTCAAGGGTAAAACTGTAGAATGCCTCGAGCGGTATCGTGTCCGGCGGCTGGGGCGTGTTTTGCACCGCAGATTCTTCTGTTTGCCCGCGTCTCGCGATCCGGGAGAATGCCGCAAAAGGAAGTTCATCTCCTAGGCCGCCGCCAATGAACACTTCATCGAGCTCATGCCTCGCCTCAGCTGACGGTGGAAAAATTTCCGCCTTTTCTTTTTTCTTTTCGACGACCAAAGAAATGCCTTGTACGGTTGGCGCCTCTTTTCCGACAAAGACAGGGGAAGGCGAAGACAAGGACTGAGCCGGTTGCGTGGAAGACGCCGCAGGCAGGATTAACTTCCCGCGTGAAACTGCAATCGCGAGTGGTTTGCTGAAAACTTGTTCAACCGTTTCCTGCAATAAGACCCACTCATCGTCATCGAGAGTGTCTTTTCGTTCAACCCACGAAAGCAAATCTGAGAAGGGGTCTTCACCATTAGCAAGTGATTCTGTAGCTGGATGAAAATTGGGCCATCGCCCTGTCGCAATCGCCTCTCGCAGCGCGCGCGCTTGCTCCTGACAATCGAGTAACGGAGGGAAGACCGCTTGGTCGCAATGCTGGAGGAGTAAAACACGATCGAGCACCGCCAACGCCTGTTGATAAATGTCGTCGCGTAGGATTTTCTGCCCTTCGGCTTTCGCAATACTGTACACGAGGTTTTTCAGATCACGTAGCGACGTTAACGTTGCCGCTGCCGGGACAGAAGATAGAGCTGCCGCCTCACCCATTGCCAGCCCTTGGACTTGACAGTCGAGAAAATTGCGGCGTAACTCGACGACGTCTTCGAGCAGCTGATCACTAGGCATTTCTCCCGTCTCGCGCAGCTTTTTGGCTGCTTGGGAGAGTTGGGTGCTGAGTTGCTCGGCAACCTCCGTTAGGGAGACGAGTATCTGAAAAAGAGAAGACGAAGTCGGCTGCTGCATTTCCTACTCCCTCTGCGCGATCAGTCCTAGGAGGCGTCGAACAGGGTAAAGCTTATGCAACGAGATCGGCAGAAGGAGCAGATTCTTGAGCGCCGCGAGCTTTTGTCTTAACACGGAATGCTGCTTTGGTTGCAGCTCAGGTTCAGAGCAGTTCTATCCAGGCTCCGTTGTAGGGTATCGCCTCACCAACGAGCGCTGCCGCCAGCGCGCCTTCTCCGAGCAAATGTTGCGCAAGGGCGCGTGCTTCTCGGGCAGGGACAGCGATCAATAATCCACCCGAAGTTTGCGGGTCGAATGCGATTTCATTGAGGTCTTGTGCTACTGCGGCGTGCACGGACACTTTATCGGCAAGGTAGTTACGATTCCGCTTACAGCCTCCGGTAATGTATCCTTCCAGGGCGAGACGTGGCGCGCCTGGCAATAACGGAAAAGCTGACGAGTACAAGCGTACCGCCACTCCGCTGCCGCTAGCCATCTCGTAACTGTGTCCCATCAAGCTGAAGCCTGTTACGTCAGTGCAAGCGTGCACGTCATATTTTTGCATGATGGCCGCTGCTTTCGCGTTCAGCATAGACATCGACGCGACAGCAGCGCCGTATTCTTCTTCCGCGAGGCTTCCTCTCTTCAGTGCGGTAGTGAGAATTCCCGTCCCAAGAGGTTTCGTGAGGATGAACACATCGCCGACTTGTGCGCCGACGTTCCGACGGATATGACGCGGGTCGATCACGCCAGTGACAGCCATGCCGTATTTGATTTCGTCATCAGCGACGGAATGACCGCCGACCACGACGACGCCAGCTTCTTCCGCCTTGTCTGCCCCGCCCTGGAGAATGTCTCGCAGAATCTCTTTCTCCAGACCGCTCTGTGGAAAGCAGACAATATTCATGGCGGTTTTGGGCTCGCCCCCCATGGCGTAAACGTCACTCAAGGAGTTCGTAGCTGAAATTTGACCGTAGGTGTACGGATCATCAACCACGGGAGTAAAGAAATCGACCGTGTTGATGATGGCTAGATCCTCCCGCAAACGGAAAACTCCAGCGTCGTCCGACGTTTCAAAGCCGACGAGGAGGTCTGGATGCTGCGAGCGGGGAAGCGTACTGAGAGCAAGCGCTAGGTCCGCCGGACCTAGTTTTCCCGCTCACCCAGCAGCTTTCACTTTTTCAGTGAGCCGGATGTATGGCCGCTGGTCTCTGGGCGGGTGTACCGGTTGCGTCATAGACTCCTCTACTTTTTCCGCAGTTTCCGTACGTCGCCAACTCGTAACGTCAAACTGGTGCGGTCAAAATATTCCAACAGGGGAATCGCTGTTTTGCGACTCACGCCGAGAAGATCGCGAAACCCAGCTGCGGTGATTTCTGCATGCGCCGTCAAGTATGAGGTCAGTGCAGCTTTGGCTTTTTCTACCACAGCGCTCGTGAAATACAGATCTGTTGCGATTTTGGCGACTTTCCCTTGTGATTCAAGAACGGTGAGCAGCTCGGTTAAGGTTTTACGAGACGCCCCGAGGGTGCTTTCCAATTCTTTGACCTCTGGCGGGGTAAACCCGCCTTCGTGCAAGAGCTGTTCAAGTTTGGTTACTGTCCCTCGCTCGTTTTCGCTGAACTTGATGATATGAGCCGGGAGATGCAGGGTGCTCTCTTCTCGGACTGCGACGCCTTCATCAATTAATTTCTCAATGACCGCGCGAAATATTTTGGGCGAAAAGGAAAACGACAGCTGGCTGCGCAAGGACTCCATGTCCATGCCGCGCGCCAAGGGTGAATCCTGATGGAATTTCGCGAGCAAGGTTCTGACTTCTTCTATGAGCGTTCGCCATTTATTGATGACCGAATACGCCTCGGGATGTTGCGGGTCCGGCAATGGCAGGATTTCTTTATCCTGAGCTAAAAGAGCGGCAACTTCCTCCTCCCGGGCGTTCACTCCCTGATAAATTTCTTCTCGCGGCGCGGCAAATTCACTCTGGACTTCTAAGTACGCGCGGCATGCTTGGAGCAGGTCTGCTGTGCGTAAGGCCGTCAGTCGCTCGCTCACGCCAACTTCCGAACGACGGTGACGTCGGGCAAACGAGTGGAGCACCTCACCCCCGCCAAGTGTACCTTGGGCGGTTTGATTACGCAGGATAAAGCGATCGCCCCGCAGTGCGACCACAGGTTCTTCGAGCACGAGCTGGCAAAATGCAGTGGAACGGGGGGGCAGCACCTCGCGGGCATCTAAAATAATGATCTTCCCAATCACTTCTGACGTGCCCAAGTGGACACGCACGCGTTCATGATTCTCGACGTCGCGCTTTGCTCCTGGACGAATCTCGACAAAAGCGTCAAACCGTTGTGTCGTGAGCGTTAACTTTGGGTGACATACGACATGACCACGAGTCAAGTCACGCTTCTCTAACCCAGCAAGATTGACGGCGACCCGTTGGCCCCATTTTGCCGAAGTCACGGATTGACCGTGAACCTGAATGCTGCGCACCCGTGTTTCGTCTCCACCGGGTAAGAGCCGAACTGTATCCCCTTCGTGCACGGTTCCGGCGACCGCTGTTCCTGTGACGACGACTCCATGCCCCTTCATGACAAAAGCTCTATCTATCGGTAGGCGGAAATAGCCTGGTAATGGGGGACGTTCATACGAAGTCAATTGAGTAATGATCTCTTGACGAAGCCGATCAAGCCCCAGGCCTGTTACCGAAGAGACTGGAATGATCGGCGCGCCTTCCAGGGTGGTGTCGAGCGTAAGGATTTCAATCTCTTCTTGCACCTCGGCAATACGGGCTGGGTCAACGATATCCGCTTTGGTGATGACAAAGATACCCTTCTTAAGGCCCAAAAGGTGGAGGAAATCAAGATGTTCTTCGCTTTGCGGCATGACACCGTCGTCAGCGGCGACGGTAAAAAGGACGAGATCGACGCCATGCGCGCCAGCAAGCATGTTACGGATAAACCGCTCGTGACCAGGAACATCCACGATTCCAGCTCGATCCCCATGAGGCAGATCCAAATAGGCAAAGCCGAGATCGATGGAGATCCCGCGTTCCTGTTCCTCCTTTAACCGGTCAGTTTCCTGGCCGGTGAGTGCTTTAATAAGTGAGGTTTTGCCGTGATCGATATGTCCAGCTGTGCCGATGATATGCGGCATTGCGCTCACCTTTCTTGAGGAACCGAGGCCACGACATTCTGGCAAAAAGGCGCGCGGAAGGAAATCCCGTGCGTTGGGAGTTCCGTGGGCAAAAATCGAAGGGAAACATTCTTACGATTGACGTGGTAAACAATAAAATTCTATTTTTGGAGAGAAAAAATAGAATTGACACTTTTAATATGTATAAATACAAATACAGAAGAGAGAAGGTGAAAAGTATATCACCTTACTCTGTTGAAAGAAACCGCCCTGAAAAAAATTTGACCGAAAATTGACCAAACCCTTCTCTCCTTTCTCTTGTCTGCTGACCCTTTTTTATTATTTTATGGGGCGGGCTGACAAAAATTGCAGTCGGGAGAAGGGGGACGCTCTCATGAAGTTCACCTCGTCATCAAGTCTTGAAACCTTACTCAACACATTGCCAGAGTCAACGTTTCAATGGCCATCAGAATTAAGGGATGACAGTTCTGGAAACCTGCAGCAACTCACCAGCGATTTCTGGGTAGTGGGTGCATTGTACATAGCGGCGGATTTGGGCATTGCTGATTTGTTGGGTGCAGGAGCCCAGCGAATCGACGAGTTAGCCGTTGCTACAGGCACGCATGCGCCATCGCTTTATCAATTGCTGCGCACGCTCGTGAGCGCGGGCGTGTTTGCCGAAGAAACCATAGCTTCTTTTACTTTAACGCCAGTGTCTCAGAAACTCCGTGGAGATATCCCGGATTCCCTGCGCCCTCTCGTTCTTGCCAAACTCGGGAAGACCCAAGGGCGCGCATGGGGCGCTCTCTTCCGTAGCATAAGAAAGAGACCATCACAAAAGGACAGGGGCTCTTCTCAGTTTCGTTCAGTGTCCCCTCGCTTCAGCAAAGACGACTCTTTCGTAGACCAAGGGCTGGGGAGTGTGACTGCGCGTGTACAAGCTGCTGTCTTGCGGGCATACAACTTTTCTTTCACAGGAACTATTGTTGACGTTGGCGGCGGAGACGGTAATTTCCTCGCCTTCCTTTTGCAATCACACGAGGCGCTCCACGGTATTTTAGTAGAACAGCCGAACGCTATTGGGAGGGCGGGCTCTCGTTTAACGGTAGAAGGCGTCAGCGCACGCTGTAAGGTGATTGCTGGGGATTTTTTCGAGTTTCTTCCTACCGGCGGAGATGTCTATGTGCTCAAAGGAATCTTAAGCGACTATGAAGATGCGCGCGCCTTACGGATTCTAACGAATTGTCGCCGCGCCATGTCGCCATCCCGCACCCTGTTACTGATTGACACAGTGGCGCCTGCCGAGACGCCTTCGTTCTTTCTCAATTTGTATGGGGGTAGCTGCGTGACGTCTGCGCACGAACGAGAACGAACTGCTGAAGAGTTCTGTGCGTTGTTACGACAGGCCAAATTTCAGGTGAGAGACATTCTTCCGGTTGGCCCCGAGACAAGTCTTATTGTGGCGACGTGAAGAGATTTTGCAACGCTCACAGCGTCGATTTCTCTCGCGCTCGGGCTCTGTCTGGGCGCGAGGTCGCGGGCACGCCTTTTTTCTCTAGCCGCTCATCCCTGAAATCGTGTAAAGAACGCTGATTAGGTGATGACGAAACGGTCGACAGGGGACGTTGTTGTGGGGAAACAGAAGCCAATTGAAGTGGCGATTATTGGGGGCGGGTGCGCCTCCATCGCCGTGGCGTTCGAATTAACGAGGCCGCAGCATCAAGGAAAATATCATGTCACAGTCTATCAGGTTGGTTGGCGGTTAGGCGGCAAAGGGGCGTCCGGACGAGGACCTGCTGACCGCATTGAAGAGCATGGGTTGCATGTATGGGAAGGGTTTTACGAGAACGCTTTCCGCCTGCTCCGTGAATGCTATGCCGAACTTAATCGCGATCCAAAAAAATGTCCCCTTGCGGACTGGCGAGACGCTTTCTTTCCTGAACCTTTCGTGGGGGTAGCCGACCCGTCCAGGCAGGGGGGCTGGCAAAACTGGCTTGCGTATTTTCCTCCTCTGCCGGGCGCGCCCGGAGATCCGCTGACCGAGCAAAATCCGTTCAGCATGACTAGCTACATCACACGCACCGTGCTCCTCTTACGGACATTGTTACTCAACGTGCAAAATCGTCAGCCACAAGAGAAGGGTGTTCCTAACCGAGGAGAACCCTTCTCTGCTTTTGGACTATTCTCTGCGAGTGAGGTGTTAACAGAGATAAGCCGGGTGCTGCGCTACGGTCTGCTGGCGACAGCGGCTGGGTTGATCGAAGCTGTCAGTCTCCTGGAAATTATCTTCAAGTCTGTGTCAGTGTATCCCGTGAATATAATTTTGACTTTCCTCGACGCCATCACTGAAAACGCTCGCTTACAACTGCAGACTTTTGTGGAGAGCGATGACGAAACACGTCGTATCTGGGAAATTATCGATCTCGCTCTGGCTTTTCTGCGCGGGGCTGTACGGTTTGGTTTGTTTACCGATCCGCGCGGGTTTGACGCCATCAACGATTACGATACGCGTGAATGGTTGAGGCTTAACGGCGCATCTGAATCTTCTCTCAACTCTTCGTTCTTGCGAGGGCTGTATGATCTCGCGCTCGCCTATGAAGATGGCGACCCGCAGAAACCTCGCTTTGCAGCAGGTCAGGGGATACGCGGCACGTTGCGCATGTTCTTTACCTACCGCGGCGCTCTGTTCTGGAAAATGCGAGCGGGCATGGGCGATGTCGTGTTCGCGCCCTTCTACGAAGTCCTCAAAAAACGCGGCGCTTCTTTCAAATTTTTCCACCGTTTGGAAAATGTCGCGCTTGCTGATCCGGCCAAACTTGCTCCTGGCGAACGCCCCTATGTGGAGGCGCTGACATTTGACGTGCAGGCTGAAGTGAAAGACGGCGGTGAGTATCAGCCGCTTATTGAGGTGCGCGGCTTACCCTGTTGGCCGGCCGCGCCTGATTACTCTCAACTTGTCGATGGAGACAAAATCAAGCAAGAAGGCTGGCAGTTTGAGTCATTTTGGGAGCGGCGAAAAGCGAGAACAACAACCTTTCACGTTACAACGAATTTTGATTTTGTTGTATTAGGCATAGGCATTGGCGCCGTTCCTTATGTCTGCCGCGATCTTGTTGCACGGGACCCACGCTGGCGAGCTATGGTGACCCATGTGAAAACGGTTGCGACTCAGGCGCTGCAGCTGTGGCTCCGTGAGGATTTTGAAAAGTTGGGCTGGCCGCACCCGCAAATGTGTGTTGCTGGTTACGTGAAACCGTTTGATACGTGGGCGGATATGCGGCATCTAATTGCTCAGGAAAGTTGGCCTGCTTGGAACTCGCCCCGCGCGTTGGCGTATTTCTGCAATGTCTTGTCTGGACGCAATGATCGCCTTGATCAGCTTGACGCCTCATATCTCCAACAACGGCAGGAAGAAGTACGCCAAAACTCTATTCAGTTCTTGAATCGACATATCAAGCACTTCTGGCCACAGGCCTCACGGGACCCAGCGGGATTTCGCTGGGAGCTGCTAGTTGATTCCACTGACCAGGAGCCGCCTCTCGCAACAGAAGCGGGAGACGAATCGTGGTTAGACTCCCAGTTCTGGACCGCGAATGTGAACCCGTCCGATCGCTATGTCCTTTCCTTGCCTGGGAGTATGAAATATCGTATCTCTCCGCTAGATAATACGTACGATAATTTGACGATTGCAGGCGATTGGACTGACTGCGGGTTTACGTCGGGGTGCGTAGAGGCGGCGATCATGTCAGGTCGGCTTGCCGCCCATGCGCTCTCGCACCTGCCATTATTGGAGGACATCATTGGATACGACCATCCCTGAGAAAGCGGCGGGAGAGTCTGGCATTGACCAAGACGCCGACAAGGGAGGCCCCCAGCGTCTTCGTCGTGAAGATCCTGGCAGGACTGCGCCCCTTCGTCAGTGGTCCAACTTATATCGCCGTCCAGATTCATGGGGCGCCCAGGAGTTCTCTCCACAAGACTGGGCGGAGAATGGGGGAATGGCGGACGATGCGAGTGACGACGCCGTATCGCACGGCGTTAAACTCGGCTATCGCGTGGTCGAGGAACATATCCGTCAGGGGCGGCGCGTTGCCCAACAACTCAACCCGCGCCCCTACGGCGCGGGCAGCGCTAGGGACGACATCGGAGAGCTGTTTGGACGTATCATTCGTTCTTACACTGACCTAGGATCGCTCTGGACCGACCTGTTCAACGCATTTGCCACAAACCCTGAGTTCCTGAACAATCTGTTGCGTGTTGTCTCCCCCCCGGTTTCTTCACCGACTAGCAATAATAGAAAACCGGCTTCTCCGGAGCCCGCAAGCGCGCCGGTGTCTGTCTCGGTTGAAATCATTTCCACCCGTCCATCGCAAGTGACAGTCGATCTGCATCCGCACGCTCATGTGCAGACTCTGGGGACTTCCGGACTGTATGCGGCCGCACCCAACACACCTCCACTGACGGATATTACATTTGCGCCGTCTTTTATCGCCGGGCAGGTCCTTCTGCGGATTAGCATTCCTGAAGGGCAAGCATCGGACGTCTACAGTGGTGTGATTGTTGACAAGAAAACCAATTTGCCGCAAGGAACACTCAGCGTGCGTATCTCCTCAGTGTAAGAGGTTTGAGTGGATTGACACTGATGAAAACTGCTGCGACGTGGAAACTTGTGACCGAGACGCTCCATGAATATGGCGCTCGTACCCAGACGGCGTTAAAGCCCTATCTGCCTGACAAGGAGCCACGACGCTACCTGTATGATCTCCTCGCCGACTATCCGCAACGCGGCGGGAAAATGATGCGTCCCAGCTTATGCATCGCTACGGCGCGAGTATTTGGCGCCCGATTGGACGATGCTCTACGCACCGCAGTGGCGATCGAGCTGCTGCACAATGCATTGCTCATTCACGATGACATTGAAGATGGGAGCGAAGAACGCCGCGGACGTCCGACGCTGCACAAGCTCCACGGAGTGCCGCTCGCGCTTCATGCGGGGGATACGCTGACGTTGATGAGCTTGCGACCGTTGATTGAAAACCGTAACACAATTGGACCCCGCTTAACGATGCGGATTCTCGAAGAAACGGAACGTATGGCTCAAGAGTCTGCTGAAGGGCAGGCGCTGGACCTCGGCTGGCGTCAGGAAAATGCGACGGATATTGATGATGACAACTATTTACAAATGGTTCTCAAAAAGACCTGTTGGCTAGCGACAATTTACCCGAGTCGAGTCGGCGCTATTATTGGCAGTCGCGATAGTCTCGACTTGGATCCGTTTATCCGTTTCGGCTTCTTTGTGGGGGCGGCGTTCCAAATCCAAGATGACGTCTTGAACCTGGTGGCGGAAAAAGAGTATGGCAAGGAACGGGATGGCGACATTTGGGAAGGAAAACGAACGCTCATGCTGATCCGGCTGCTCAAGAAGGCTAAGCCTGACGAACGCGAACAAATTGTGACGCTCCTGGCGCAGCCTCGTGAGAAGCGGACGGACTGCCAGGTTCGTTGGGTGCGCGAGTTGATGGAGACCTACGATTGCATCGAGTATGCTCGTCATATTGCCCGCGGACTCGCCGGCGCCGCGTTACATGAATACTCCTTGCTCTATGCCGGGCTCCCAAACTCGCGTGATAAACGATTCATTGAAGGATTGGCGACCTGGGTTTTTGAACGCACAGAATAAAGCCCCATCTTTGGTAAAAAAAGTGACAGGGAGGGATCAGGAAGATGAGTCAAAAGCCGCTCTATAACGATGCGTGGCAAGCTAGTGTTTTACTGAAAGGGAAAATCCCCCCTTCTTTTTCTTCCTTCGACGGGGTCACTGCCCGGATGTTTCCTCTGAAGGCCGATCTTCGCCAACTGCAACACTTTTGTCAAACGTACTATAACATTGGGCCGAACAACATCGCCCAATTGCGTCCAGTCTTTCCATACGTACAGCTCATGATCATCCACTACGCTAAAATGCAACCAGAGGGGAGCCGTGAGTGGATCTCTCAGAATGAAATTGCCTTTGTGATTCCGCTGGAATGGAGGCGTGAAGAGAACGGCCAATCGGTCTTTGTCGACTGGGTCTACGCCACGCCGTTTATTTTCGTCGATGATGACATCTCATTGATGTTCGGTCGGGAGGTGTATGGATGGCCAAAGATCGCCGCGAAGGTCGAAAAAGAACTCGAACCCTGGGTGCTGCACCCCCGTGCGCCTACACAGCTCATGACAGTAAGCACAGCGGGATATTTTTCTCCTTCCGTGAGAAAGCCCGAGAAGCTGAAGAAATTGTTAGATATTACCCTTGAGCCTTCGCCGCTCGCTTTGCAGCTTCGTCCTGACCTGAATCCCCTGCGGTCCCTGCTTGACGGCCCACGACCCTGGTTAGACTATCTGGCGACGCTGTGGAGCGGATTTGGCGACTGGGCCGGGGGAATGTCGCCGGGGACTTCCTTCTTTTTTGACTGGCCGGCGCAAACGCGCATGATGTCAACAATTTTGCAACGGGTCGGCGCCTCATGGAGCGATGTCTCGCGTGAAATGATCGTTGACGCGATCTTCCCCGGTGTTGCTCAGAAAAAATTGGCCAAAGACCTTGGCGTGAAACGCCCCCTCACCAATGCACCGCCGTTGAATCAACTGAACGTGAAGCAGTTTCGCGACGCGGCAGACCCTTCTCGGATTTGTTATCAGGCGTTGGTCAACTCGCAAATCAAACTGCTCAGCGTAGAAAATGCGGGTTTCTTGGGCGATGTGAACATTCTCTACGGCGATCCAACGGGAGGCTTCAAGCTCCATCTGTATTCCAAAGCCGGAAGTAAAAATGCGCAAGGCGTTTATGAGGATACCGGCGAGATGATCCTGTGGGAACTGGGTCTAGAGGAGGCAGAGCGACAGACGGTGCGAGAGGGGAAAGAGGAAGTCATCATTTCAACCTTGAAACCGTTCTATCCTTTTTGGACCCAGATGGAGCTCCAGTATGGCGACGCCTCAACCCTCTGCTGGCGTGCGCATTCCGACGAGTGGCGACCGGAAGCGCAGGGACCTCAAGCTCAACAGCGTCGAGAACGGACGGCAACGTCGACTATAGCAACGGGAGGCTCCCCGCGGTTCAAGGGCGCGTTCGCAAGACCGCTATTTCATGATGATGAAGTTGGCGCTTTTCATGATGGTGAAGCTGGCGACGCCGCTCCGCTCAAAGAGTATGGCGGCGCCGAGTCGATTGCTGCTCAACCCGCACAGAGACGTAGGGGTGAAACCGCTGTGCTTCTCAACGTGTACCCGTTGCAAGCGGACAAAACTAAATTAAAGGAATTTTGCGACAGGTATTTCAACAACCTCGACCTCTCCTATAACAACTTGAGACGTCCGCAGCCGCCTCTTGTCCCTCTTGGGGATCGTGTCTATTTTGTTGCTCTTAGTACAAAAGCGAAGGTGAAGGGCTGGCTGCTACGGGAAGTGGGCTTTTATACGCCGGTGTTGTGGTCAACGCCTGCGGGGGAGAAAATTGCTGCAGTGACCGCGCCCTTCGTGTATTCAGAATCTGATATCGACGCGATTATTGACCGGGAGCTTAATGGTCGTCCGACTCAGGATGCGAGCTTGGAATTCTCACGCCGAGGGCAAGAGGAATTCGGTCTGCAAAACGCGGCGCGCCCATTGTCTTTATTCACGGTGCGCACTGAAGTGTTTCCGCAGGGAAACTCGGGCGAGGCGGACAAAGCAGGGCGTCTGTTGCAACTTGCGTATGTCGAGGGCAAGGAGCGAAGGAACACGCTCGATGTGGACGGAGTCGCCACCGCGCTCAAAAGCTCGGCTCTCAAGAGCCTGGCGTTGAAGCAATTTCCTGACGCTGAGCAACTCCAATATGCCTGCTATCAAGCTCTGGTGGCTGCGACGTGGGCAATGGAAGGCGAAGTCACTGTCCGCAAAATTGAGGGGGAGCGTATCCTACAGATTTACAAATACGACTATCCACAAATTACTGAAACCCTCGGACTCATCCCCTTGGATGATCCAGAGGCTCGGGGAGACGAGCTGTTTTCCACCTTTCCCGTGGTCGACCCGTTTTCGGTGGAAATAGAAAAACAGGCGGGGTGGCGAGAGCAAGAAAATGTCTACTGGCGGGCGGGAAGCTTGGAGTGGCAGGTAGGAGGCGAGTACGAGGGAAAGGCGTGATCCGCAGAGCGAAGAAAACCTTCATTTTAACAATAGCCAATCTGTCGATACCAGGCGATCGCATCCCGCAGGGTGCCGGAAAGCGACTGAGGAAACACGCCGAGCTCACACTGGGCCGTGCTTGGTGAGAGCCATTGATGCTCACACAGGAGCGCCACCGCTAGAGACGGGATAGGTGAAGGCTGCCCTAACGACGTAAATGCGAGTTCAACTACATAACTCCCAAACACGCTGAGACTTGCGGGGACGAAGATGCGCGGCGGCTGCGCCTCGCCGATTTGGCAAATCCAGGAAAACAGTTCATCCGAAGTAATGTTATGGCCGCTCAGCACAATCGGCTCTCCATAACGTTCCTGATGCAGCGCCGCGACCAGTCCCTTAGCGACGTCGCGGACGTCGATCACATTCAACAAATGAGACGCGATTACCGGGACTTCGTTGCGTAGGAGTCGTGGGATCAGGCAGAGTTCTCGTTGTTTTAATTCCCAAGGGCCGATGCACATTGTAGGATTAACAATGACCACTTTAAGGCCGCCCCGAGCCGCCGCGAGAAGACGAGTTTCGATGAGGTTTTTTACAGAGAAATAAGCGTGCAAGAATCGCACGATCTGCGCCTGCCAACGTTCAAAAGTGAAGTGGGGTTGTACTTGGGTGGTGAACGAACTGACGTAGGCCAGTCGCGCGCGATGGCGACTCACGGCATTGATAAGCGTTGCGGTCCGACGCGCCGCATAATCAAGCGGGCTTTGTTCCTCTTCTGTGTTTGCGCTGAATAGGCGGAATGGATAAGGCGCCGCGGCGTCCACCACAATCTCGTGCCCTCTCACCCAGTCCTCCAATAGTCCAGGTGCGTCGAGGTCCCCAGACAAGAACCGAACTGGCAATGTGGCGACATTCGGAGCTGGTGTATTGCGGCGGCTGGCGATGGTCACCGTGCAACCTTGCTCGAGCAGCTCGCGTACGATAGCGTTGCCAAGATGTCCAGTTCCTCCTAGCACTAATACATTCATAAGAAGAAGCCCGTCATTGCTTGAGGAGTGCTTTGTCTTATGGCTCGCTGTACGCCAACGCCTTCGCTTTTTTGCCGGGCGTTCGTCGCGTCAATTCTGTCAGGAGAGATCGAGCCTGAGCGAGATCCTCGGTTGTGGGGCCTTCAGTGAAGCCATTGTAAATTTCGGACAACATGTTGCGCGCAGCATTGTGTCTCCCTTGGCTTTGCCACAAACGGGCGAGGCTTACGACAGCGCGGAGTTCGAATGACTTCGCTCGCTGCGTACGAGCGATCTCGATGGCCTTCAGAAAGCAAGCTTCAGCTTCGCTTTGGGGATCGGAGGACAGAAGTCTGGGATCGGTAACTCCTCCCTGTTGCCCGTTCCCTGTTGCCTGTTCCCTGTTTCGTTGCAGCGTCAGTTCACCTTTCATCCGATACATCTCAGCCTCATAGAACCGTTCTTCGGTCTGCTCCAAAACGGTGAAGGCTTCCACCAAGATAGCAAGCCCTTCCTCTGGTCGGTTCGCTGTTCTGCACGCTTCAGCAAGAAGGGTGTGATCCCATGGTGCGTACATCTCATGTCCCAGCGCACGATAACCGCTGAGCCTTTTCCAGAGCCGAGGAATTTCCTCCAGCTTTTGTCCTTGCATAAACAACGCAATCTGTTCGAACACGGAACACGAATTCAGAAAGACGAGAAAGCCCTGCGTCGTGCACAGCTGTATACTCTCACGAGTCAACGCTAAGACCACATCCCAATCGCGACGCAAGAGATGAAGGATGGCGACATTTGTCAACACCCACGCCAGGCTAAAAGGATGAGCGAGCCGCCGAGCGATAGCAAGCGACTCGTGGCAATAGTGCACGGCCTGCTCTTGCTCGCCCAAACACCAGCGAGTGATGCCGCTGTAACAGAGGCAACTCACCCCTGGATCTTGACCGTATCTCACAGTGAGAGCGTGGTGTTGAGCGCTATCGTACAATGCGGCTCCCTGATTAAATTGGTGGAGAGCTGCGGTCAGCTCTCCAAGAAAAAACAAGCTACAGCCTGCGGTCCACTGCGCTTCGACTTGCAGCGCAGGTTCCTGGAGCTCAGAGGCAAGCTGTATGAGTTGGGTAGCGAGCGCGTAGGCTTGCCGATGTTCCGCTCGTACGACACGAAAACCCCACTCGCCAAAGAGTGCGGAAAACAGTTGAGTGGGATTCCCGACTTGCCGCCCCAGCTCCAGAGCGCGCGCGTAGGTGTGCCCTGTTTCCTGCGCTGACCATCCGCGCACGGCAATCAAGACTGGTCCCAACGTCGTTTGCAAGGCGAGTTCTTGTGTCACGCGTTCCGGAGTCTCCGGTAGTTTACGCAAGAGGGCGATGGCTTTCGTCAGGTGAACTGAGGCTTCTCGATTGGCGGACCGTCGCAGGGCGTTGGTCGCTGCTCTATGAAAATACCGGATTGCTCGTTGATAGTCTTGCCCAGCTTCAAAATGAGAAGCCAACTCGGCTGCAATCTCTCCGCTACGACTTCCGTACGCCGCCTCCAGCCGTTCGCCTATACGTTGGTGAAACTGCTGCTGTTGGTTGATCGTGGTGTGCTCGCGCCACAAGTATTGATACAAGGCATGACGAAAACCGTAACACGCTGCACGGGTGCCATCGGGCCATTCATGCGGGCTCTCTGCTTGAATAAAGTGGTTACGTTGTGCAAGGGTTTCACATAAGGTTTCTACCTCGACCGTGTCAACTTTCGCAGCTGCGGCCACTGCGGCAGCCGAGAAGGTTAACCCTATCATGCTGGCTGCTTTGAGAGTGAGGCGCTCTGGCGCCTGCAGACGTTCCATTTGTTTGGTCAGAAGTTGGCGTAGATTTTCTGGAACGTTTGTGAGTGCGGCTTTGACATTCCCCTGAAGCACCCAATGGCCATCCATACGTTCGAGCACTCCGCGACTCACTAGATCATCAAGTATGGTCACCAGAAAAAGTGGGTTGCCTTCAGTGAGACGATAGAGTGCTTGAGGAAAGCGCACAGGAAACGCGCTCAGAGGAAACCGGCGTTCCAGATAGACATTGACTGCTTCTTCATCTAACGCAGAGACCGTGATCTCGCTGCACAAGACGCGGCCACGCAGATCTGGGATGACCGAGCGTAAGGGATGTCCTTCGACCATGCCCTCTTGCGGTCGATAGGTCCCTAGTACGAGGAGGCGAGCAAGGTGCTGTCTTCTGGCTAGAGCAGAGAGCAAATCAAGCGTGGAATAATCACTCCACTGCAAGTCTTCTAGGACCAGCACAAGCACGGGAGGTGGTTGTATTTCCTCATTGCAAGTGAAGGCCTCGGCCATTTCAAGACACTCCCGCAACATTCGTTGTTGTGTGACTCCTTGCACCTTCTGTTGCAGCGCTTCGCGCTTTTCTTCGTCAATGAACAAGGGGAGCTGCATCAACCAGGTTGGCGCATAGCGTCCAAGAAAGGCCGCGAATTCCTCAGAGCCGGTTCGTTTGCTCAGTTGTCCTAACGCCTCCAGCAGTGGAAGGTACGGCTCGCCTTCTCCGAATTGTTCAATGCATTGACCACGAGCAATCCATATGGTGGGATCACTGGCAAGCTCAGCAAGGAAAGATTCAACGAGCGTTGTCTTGCCCAGCCCTGGCTCCCCCGTCACGAAAACCACCTGCCGCGCTCCGCTGCAGGCTTTTTTCAGAGCCTCGTGGAGTTTGTGTACTTCCTGCTCGCGGCCCACTACCGGCAAGAGAGGGAGAGCAGGCTTCAGCAGAGCAGTCAGACCTTTTTGGACGGAGGTGAGGAACCGGTATCCTCGCCGCGGGATGGTCTCGATGAAACGGGGCTCGTGCACATTGTCATCGAGCGCTTTTCGTATTTCAAAGATGCATTGCTTGAGCGATCTTTCCCCTGGGAACTTCCCCCAGACCTCTTTGAGCAACTCCTTTTTTGAGACAAATTTCCCCGCGCGTTCGGCGAGATAATGTAAAACAGCAAAGTTTTGGTCGCGCAGTTTGATGAGAGCTTCGCCGCACCACAGTTTCCTGGCTTCAGGATCAAGGTGAAATGGGGGAAAGATCAGGTACTGTGTTGCTGCCACGATGGCCTCCTCCGCATCGCTGCCGATTGGTTGACCTCAAAAACACTCTCACTGAGAGTTGAGCGAGATTTCACGAATACGTAAACATAGCGGCTCGTCCATTAACATCGTCTCTTCTACGTGTTTTCGTGGAAGGTGTCAAAGTGCAAACGACGATGTCGCTGGGTGAGGAATTCTCCCCGACCCCTTTTTGCCATAAGAGGCCGGAGGACAGGGAAAGGAAGGAAGAGAAAGGACGAGGGCGAGCGCAAAGTTCAGAGATCGATTTTAATGTTCAGCTCGCGTAATTGTTTTGGCTCCACCGGGCTTGGGGCCTGGGTCAGCAAACAGACCGCTTTGGCAGTTTTCGGGAAAGCGATCACATCGCGCAGCGATTCAGCGCCAGCCAGGAGCATCGCCAGGCGGTCGAGACCAAAGGCGATGCCGCCATGCGGCGGCGCTCCGTAAGAAAGGGCCTCCAATAAGAAACCAAACTTTTCTTGGGCCTCGACTTCGCCGATTCCTAAGCAGGCAAAGACTTTTTGCTGGACGTCGAGGCGATGATTTCGAATGCTCCCGCCTCCTAATTCCACTCCGTTCAATACGAGGTCATAAGCGCGAGCACGTATCTGTTGTGGAGCCGTCTCGAGGAGATTGATGTCTTCTTCTCGGGGCGACGTGAATGGATGGTGCATAGCCACGTACCGTTTGGCGTCCTCATCGTACTCTACTAATGGGAAGTCTGTGATCCAGAGAAAGCGAAACTCATCTTTCCGAATAAGTCCGAGTTTCTCTCCAAGATAGAGACGCAGACGTGACAATACATCACAAACGACTTTTTCTTGATCGGCCACCATCAGTAAGAGATCACCTTCTTTGAGGTTGAGCGCCGCGGCGATGTCGTTTTTTTTCTCATCACTGACGAATTTGGCCAGCGGCGATTGCCAGCCTGCCTCTGTCACGCGAATCCACGCCAAGCCTTTAGCGCCAAAACTCTGGGCGAGGGGATTGAGATCGTCAATCTCTTTACGTGAAAACGTGCAGTTCGACACGAGAATCCCACGAATCACGCCGCCCTTGGCGACAATATCGGTGAACACTTTGATGTCAGTGTTGCGAAATAGGGTGGTCAACTCACGCAATTCGAGGCCGAAGCGAATATCCGGTTTGTCGTTGCCGTAACGCATCATTGCTTCTGCATAAGACATACGCGGAAATGGCGTCTGGAGATCAATGCCTTTCAGTGTTTGATAGACTTTGATCAACATGCCTTCGGTCAACTGGAAAATATCTTCGGGTTGAACGAAGGACATTTCGATATCAATTTGGGTAAATTCCGGTTGACGATCAGCACGCAGATCTTCATCACGAAAACAACGGACGATTTGAAAATACTTATCCAGGCCGCCCACCATCAGTAACTGTTTAAAGAGCTGTGGAGATTGTGGTAAGGCGTAGAACGATCCAGGATTGACGCGGCTCGGCACCAGATAATCACGTGCGCCTTCCGGCGTGCTCCGGGTTAAAAAAGGAGTTTCGACTTCGAGGAATCCTTGGCTATCAAGATAATCCCGCACGCTCTTCGCCAAGCGATGACGGAGCTGCAGGTTCTCATACATTTGTGGGCGACGCAGGTCGAGATAACGATAACGTAATCGAGTGTTCTCTGCTGGATTCGTCTCTTCATCGATTGGAAACGGCGCGGTGCGTGAAGGATTGAGTACGCGCAATTCGGAAACCTGTAATTCGACTTCTCCTGTCGGCAGATTGGGATTGATCGTTTCTGGGGACCGGTTTGCTAGTACGCCGCGTGCGGCGATCACGTACTCTATCCGCACGTCTTTTGCCGCTCCATGGGCAATAGGGTTGATCTGTGGGTTGAAAACAATCTGTAACAGGCCTGATCGATCGCGAAGATCAATGAAAGTGACTCCTCCGTGATCCCGCCGCGCATGGACCCAGCCCATGACCGTGAGTTCTTGCCCAACCTGTGTTGCACGTAAATCATCGCAGTAACTACTTCGCTTCCAGTCGCCTAGTAATTCCATAAAAGATAACTTTCAGTTTTCTGTGACAGCTTTTAGCAAAAAATTTCAGGATCAGCTTGTAGGCGCGGAGCTTTGCTTTAGACCCTCGGACTGAGAGTTGCCAGCTGACGGTTGATTGCCCACGTTACGAATTGTGTCGATCAAATCCTGAGCTGATAAAGACAAGTCGACGGCCATGGGACGGTCAATTTTTGCTTGCATATCTCTGACAGTGCCTTTGCCGGCGGCGAGTTCGTTCTCGCCTACAATCAACACATACCGCGCGCCCAGTTTATCGGCTCGCCGCATTTGTGTTTTGAGGCCGCGGTCGCCGCTTTCCAGTTCAACGCGATAGCCTGCCTGACGTAATCGGCGGGCGACAGCAAAAGCGGTACTCTCTGCGGCCGCGCCGAGCGGAGCGATAAAGACCGCTGGCGGCGTACTGAAGTCTCGGTTCTGTGCTTGGACCAACATCGCGAGTCGCTCAACTCCAAGGGCAAATCCGATGCCCGGGATCGCGGGACCGCCCAGTTGTTCGACGAGTCCATCATAGCGGCCCCCCCCACAGACGGCGTTCTGCGAGCCGAGTCCCTGCGCCAACACCTCAAATGACGTGCGGCAGTAGTAATCGAGACCACGTACGAGACGCGGATTCACCCGAATCGGAACACGCTCTTGTTGCAGAAGCTGCTGGACGCGGGAAAAATGGCTCTTACAAGGACCGCACAAAAAGTCGATAAGGACAGGCGCTTCCGCCATGGCCTGACTACCGCCATCCTTTTTACAGTCAAGTAAGCGGAGCGGATTCCGATGAATCCGAGCATGGCAATCTTCGCACAGCTCTGAGAGTTTGCTTTCGCCAAATGCACGGAGAGCTTCACGATAGCGCGGACGACACACTGCACAGCCCAAGGAGTTGATATCTATGACAACGTCAAGCTGTAACGCCGTGAAAAAATCATGCAACATCAGGAGTAGCTCAGCGTCAATCAAAGGATCGTCTCGTCCTAGAATTTCTGCGCCGATCTGATGAAACTGACGGTAACGTCCCTTTTGGGGTCGTTCTCTCCTGAACATGGGGCCTATATAGAACAGCTTTGATACCGGTTCTTTCTGCGATAACGAATGTTCAATGTAAGCGCGTAGAACCGAAGCTGTGCCTTCCGGACGTAAAGTTAACGACGCGTCATCACGGTCTGTAAACGTGTACATCTCTTTTTCGACGATATCGGTGGTTTCACCGATGGCTCGCGCAAAGAGGTCCGTTTTTTCCAGAATCGGGAGAATAATTTCAGAAAATCCATACGCCGAGAAAGAGGCGCGCGCCTGATCAATCAGCGCTTGCCATAAAACGCTTTCTTCCGGCAGGATATCGCGAAACCCTCTAATAGCAGCAATCTTCATATGTTCCTCAAGGAACTGGGATTGTGCCAGAGGGGCGCATGGCAATCAATGTCGAATGCTGAAAAATATAGGAGGGAGCTTACTTCTCAGGTTTCGAGGCTTCTCCATTCGGCTCCATCGTTGCGGAAGTGCGGTCAATTTCTCGCTCCCATTGGCGAGTGGAAAGCTGAGTTTGGATACGCGCAAGCAAATCACGATTGTTGACTGGTTTGACAACGAACTCGCTCACTCCGAGCGCCATACCAGCCGCCCGAGTAGACATGTCGTCTTTCGCAGTGAGAAGAATAACTGGGGGAGCAGTCTCGATTTCTTTGAGCGCGGCGCAAACTTCGAGCCCATTCATGCCAGGCATCATGACGTCCAAGACAATGACATCGACAACCTTCTGGCGGACGATCTCAAGGCATTCAGAGCCGCTATACGCGTACAATGCCTGAAGGCCGTAACGAGAAAGCAGGCGAGTAAGGATCTCGACCATGTCTTTGTTATCGTCTACCACCAATACAGTTGCAGACGAAGGAGAAGAGGGCTGTGCTCTTTCGGGAGACATAAAAACTATCTCCTTATTGTATGTCCTTCCTGAAGATTCTCTCAAGATGCTATGCGAAGGAGTGTCTAAACTTCTAAACTAATGTGTTATCAGTTTTTCGTCCGACAAGGAATATCCATTCTCTATATCCACGTCGTCAGAAAGCATTTTCTTTTTTCTCAATTTTGCGACTAACGTGGTTCGTTTCAGGCCAAGCATTTGGGCTGCGGCGCTCTTATTACCATTCGCACGTCGCATGGCTTCATCGATTAACCGAGACTCGAACTGGTCCATTACCTGCCGTAAGTCAACATCGCTACCGATAAGTTGGGTCTGAGGAAGTCGTTTTTCAGAAATGAACGAACGTACATACGAGGGTAAATCATCCGGTTGCAGGACATTGGTCTCGTTCAGGACAACGAGCCGCTCTAAAAGATTTTCTAGCTCCCGCACATTGCCCGGCCAATCATATTCCCACAGGTACACGAGCGTCTCTTCCGCAATTTGCACTTCGCGGTTGTATTTGCGATTGTTCTTTTCCAGAAAATTTCGGACCAGGAGCGGGATGTCAGAGCGACGAGCACGTAACGGCGGCAGGTGGATGGGAATCACCTGGAGTCGATAAAAGAGATCTTCACGAAAAGTAGATTTCTCGACTTCGCGTTGCAAATCTCTATTTGTCGAGGCAATGATGCGAATATTGATAGATACAGATTGATCAGACCCGACGGGTCTGACTTCACGATTCTGCAAGACGCGCAAGAGCTTCGCCTGAAGAGGAAGCGGCATTTCTCCTACTTCATCGAGAAGAATTGTTCCTCCATCAGCCAACTGAAACATGCCGACGCGTGAGGAAAGCGCACCCGTAAACGCTCCCCGTACATGCCCAAACAGCTCGCTTTCCAGCAATTCTTCCGGTAGCGCTGCACAATTCACAGGAACAAATGGGTGAGCTGCGCGCGGACTGAGGTTATGAAGCGCGCGCGCGACCAACTCTTTTCCCGTGCCGCTTTCTCCAGTGAGTAAAATCGTAGCATCGGTTGCCGCAACGCGGCGCGCCATCGCTTCGATTTTTTGCATAAGCGGATGTTCGCCTATTAATAATGGGAAAGAAGGAGAGAATGGCATAATACTTCGTCCGCCTCATTCCAAGCTAACAATCATCATAACACGTTGTTGTCGTACGAAGCGATCTTGAACGGAGACGATTGCCGTTGAAAGCTCTATACTTCGGTTTTTCTTATGAATACCGAGCAAAAGCTAATATTTTTCTTCATACTTTGTTGATTATAGAGAATGCCCAGGGACATCTTATAACAGCTAACCGTCAATAATCAAATGCTCTTTTTTCGAGGACAGCGACACTACTACCAAAAAATGCCGTCGATCACAAAGGACAAAGGCATTAAACGATTTAAATAATTTCCCAAGAGCGAATTGAGGTGGCAATTTTTTGCCGCTGCGGAAATCTTCTGAAAAATCCGCTTTCTAGGCAAGCTTTCCCTGTCCCGTGCGACAGAATGTCAGAGAAGAAAAAGAGAGAGCGTTAATTTTTTGCCGCTCGAAGAGCAGTATCGGAAGATCATCGGAAAACTTAAAAATTTAATAAAAGCTAATCGTTCCATATTAAATCTAAAGTAAAATCTCACTGGCGCCACGTTTGCTGTCTATAGCGCCGAACAAACCACCCTCAATCGGTTGCTGTTGCGGGTAGGCATGAGATTCACGGAGGAGCGTTAATGGAACAACAAACAACAGTGCAGCGTGTCGCAGATGGAGGGATGGATGTGGTGGAAACATGGGGTCCTATGCTGGGAAAGAGTGCGAAGATGCAACAAGTGTTCGACCTCGCTAGTAGATTAGCTGATAGTAATGCGACAGTGCTGATTACCGGCGAAAGCGGTACTGGGAAAGAGTTAGTGGCAAGAACGATCCACAACTTAAGTCCATATGCAGCTGGTCCCTTCGTTCCTGTTAATTGTGGGGCGATCCCTGAGGAATTATTAGAAAGCGAACTCTTTGGGCACGTACGTGGGGCGTTTACTGGCGCTACTAACTCACGACAAGGACGCTTTCAGCTGGCTCATGGCGGCACGCTCTTTCTGGATGAGATCGGAGAAATGAGCCCTAAGCTGCAAGTCAAACTGCTGCGCGTCCTCCAAGAGCGCGAGTTTGAGCCAGTTGGCAGCGATAAGCCGGTACGTGTCGAGGTTCGTGTGATTGCCGCGACGAATCGGGACCTGCTTACCGACGTGAAGGAGCGGCGCTTTCGTGAAGATCTGTTCTACCGTCTCAATGTTTTACCCATTCACTTGCCGCCGTTGCGTGAACGCCTTGGCGACATCGCCTTATTGATTGACCACTTCCTACGGTTCCACAGCGCGAAGAAGGGTCCCGCTGGCGTGCGCATTGAAGCCGATGCGCTGAAGCGACTCGAACGATATCGGTGGCCGGGCAATGTGCGCGAACTAGAGAATTTGATCGAACGACTTGTGATTCTGAGTGACAGCGGCGTCATTCGGACAGGCGACTTGCCTGACTATATCTGCGATGTAGAATCTCTCGCAAACCAGGAACAGGCGTCGTTACGAGACTTGCGCTTGCCTCCCGAAGGCGTCGACTTAAATGGATTCATGCAGACGATTGAAGACCAGTTGATTCTGCAGGCGCTCTCTCGCACCGGTGGAAATAAGACGCTCGCAGCGGAGCTTTTGCGGCTGAATCGTACGACATTAATCGAGCGCATGCGGAAAAAGGGTCTCGTTTCTCAATTTCATCCTGTTGCTGCTCCCACAACTTGGGCGTCTGTCGGGAAAGTGACACCTCGTGAATATTCTTTGACGGCTTAGGGGCGTGTCACGGAAAAATATGCCGATTTTTCGGGGAAATTTTTGCCGAGTACAGGAAAATTATACTGGTATGGTCCTTGCGGAAACAGCAAGGAGGTCACATCGTGGTTGAATATCAACTAGGAACGTCGCTCGCTTCCTTGCAGCTGGAACAAGCCGCGTTCTCGCTGCAGTCGTATGCGCCGCCTGAGAGAGAGGTGGAATCGCTCTCTCGCCTCATTGCCTGGTTTCAGCACAGTAGTTCGCAGTTGATGCAAGAATACCGTCGTTTGGAGACCCGTGTAGCCGATCTTGACGGTGAACTTGCAGAAAAGAACGGTGAACTGAAAGCGAGGTTACGCGAACGTGAAGAGGCGCGCGCCCATTTGCTTTCAGTATTAGAGAGTCTCAAGGCTGGCGTGCTTGTTCTTGACTACGACTTACATCCCACGCTCACGAACCGGCGACTACGAGAACTGGTTGGTGAAGTTGACGAAGAGCGAGTGACGCAACTGCTGGGGGAACGACTCGTCGAATCCCTCAAACGTGGTGAACATGACTTTTTACCCTTGGAAAGCGAGCGTCTGCTCTGTGGCCCGAGCGGTTCGTCAACTCCTGTTCAACTGACAATTTCGGAGATTCTTATCTCTGAAGTCGACTCTGCTGGATATGCAGTCATCTTTCAGGATATGACTCGTGTGAAGCGTCTCGAAGCAGAAGCCGCTCGCACGCGTCGCTTGGCGTCGCTTGGCGAAATGGCGGCAAGCGTCGCTCATGAGGTGCGTAGCCCGCTCGGAGGGATTGAACTCTATGCTTCTTTGTTAAAAGAGCGCACAGATGGTGACACGAAGCGGCTTGCTGGGCAAATTTTGGACGCTGTCCATCGCTTGCACTCGACGATTTCGCATCTCTTGTCCTTTGCTGCTGAGCCACACATCAATGGCAAACAACTACCGGTCTCCACATTATTGCACGACGTGATAGAGGGGCTTGCCCCTGCGTTGCGTGATGGGAAATGGAAAGTGGAAACGGTGCTCGAACCTGGACTCCCGCCGCTCTGGGGAGACCATGGCTTGCTCACTCAAGTATTTCTCAATCTCGTGACGAATGCGTTCGATGCGATGCCCGAAGGCGGGAAGGTGCAGATCACCGCTTGCCGTTCTCCCTTTTCTTCCATGAATGGAAAGATTCATCGAGAAGTGCAAATCAGCGTACGGGACGAAGGGATGGGCATCCCTCTTGAGAATCGAGAGAAAATTTTTGATCCCTTTTTCACGACCAAGACGAAAGGGACTGGTCTCGGCTTGGCGCTGACTCACAAAATTATTGGCGCGCATCACGGTTCTATTGAAGTGACCTCGGCACAAGAGCGTGGAGCCTATTTCTCAGTGTTTCTGCCAGTGGCGGATCCGATGGCGACGAAGTAACTTATAGAAATAGAATAAACAGTATGACGAAACGTATTCTCATAGTTGACGATGACCCCACCATGCGGGAAGCCCTGCACGAATCTTTATCGAGCGCTGGATATGAGACGGCTCAGTGCACCGACGGGGAATCCGCCGAGCGCTTCCTCCAAACCGGAGGGGTAGATCTAGTCATCACTGATATCCGTATGCCTGGGATCGATGGCTTGGAGTTGCTCAGACGCACCAAAGCCCAAGCGCACGCCCCCGCCTTTATTGTCATTAGTGGGCACGCCACCGTTCCCGAAGCCGTTGAAGCGATGAAATGCGGGGCCTACGATCTCTTAGTAAAACCGTTCTCCTATCGAGAGCTGACAAGTTTAGTAGAAGCCGCGCTCGTGCGTGCCCCCCTTTCTCCTGCCGATGGAGATGACGAGGTAGTGAAGACGGGCAATCTGGTGACAGGGCACCCCCGGATGCTCTCGCTTCTCAAGTTTGCGTCCGAGGTGGCGAAATCGCAAGCGTCAGTACTCATCCAGGGAGAAAGCGGCACTGGCAAAGAACTCCTCGCCCGGTTTCTGCACGAACGGAGTCGACGTCATTCCGGCGCTTTCGTTGCGGTCAACTGCGCCGCCCTTCCTGAGGGACTTCTGGAGTCCGAACTCTTTGGGTATGAGCGAGGCGCTTTTACCGGCGCGCTCGTGAGTAAGCCTGGGAAATTTGAGCTTGCTCACGGCGGGACGATCCTGCTCGACGAAGTCAGTGAGATGCCGCTCGCCTTACAAGCAAAGCTGTTACGTGCAGTGCAAGAACGAGAGGTGGATCGTGTGGGTGGACGCAAGCCCGTGCGCATCGACATCCGCGTCATTGCCACGACCAACCGCGACCTGCGTCAAATGATTAGCGCTGGCAATTTCCGCGAAGATTTATTTTATCGACTGAATGTCATTCCGCTGCGCTTGCCGCCCTTACGGGAAAGAATTGAAGATATTGAACTGATTGCGCGCGCCTTTCTCAACCGAGCCGGGTATCGGAAAGTAACGGTAGCTCCCGCCTCTGTGCAGGTCTTGCAGTCCTATCCATGGCCGGGGAATGTCCGCGAATTATGCAATGTGTTGGAACGTGCGGCGATTATGGCTGGAGGGGAAACGATCTGGCCCGAACATGTCGTGCTTGAGGAAGAACCGCTCAGCAAGCCTGTGAGCCGGCCAGCGACGGAAAGCAATGTCTTCCCTGTCATTGAGAAAGCGCAGAACGACCTCGCATCCGATCCTGTCTTACGTGAGACTGCCATGAATGCCGAAAATAGCGAATATATTCGCGCAGGGGTCTCCATGCAAGAAATGGAAGAACGTCTCATTCAGAAAACTCTTAGTGAAGTGCGGGATAATCGCACCCAAGCTGCAAAACTGTTGGGCATCAGCGTGCGCACCCTGAGAAACAAGTTGAAGCAATATCAAAAGGGAGAGGCAAGTCTCTAACCGACGCGCTCCAGCGATGTAGACGACAAAGGGACGGGAGTATGGCGGGTTTCAAGCTGTTTGGCCCTACACAAACATTGTTGACAACTTCGATGCAACTGCGCGCGGCGCGGCATGAAGTGTTAGCGGCGAATATCGCGAATGCCGATACCCCGAATTATCATCCG
>JACXTT010001465.1_pt1 | contig 39189 bp, 35 predicted proteins | sample 9270951 | NCBI WGS metagenome assembly JACXTT01 (sample SAMN15532306, study PRJNA645909) | rock metagenome | isolation source: weathered quartz diorite | place: Puerto Rico | collected 2017-06-21
AACATGTATGAGTCTGCCCTGGCTAACGATTCCGAAAACGCCGCGCGGCTGGCCGCGGTGTTTGCCGGCATGGATCCACGCATCTTGATGCGCGCGGCAATCGCAAGGCTGTTTAAGGGACGGATTGCGCTTGTCTCGAGTTTTGGCGCGGATTCCGCCGTGCTTCTCGATATGGCCGCGGAAATCGACAAGAGCGTGCCGGTGATATTTATCGACACGCGCGTTCTATTCCCGGAGACCCTCACTTATCGCGACGAACTCGTCACTCATCTTGGCTTGACGAATGTTAAAACCATCTGGCCAAGGTCTGATCTCCTCGAAAGGGAAGACCCGGAAAATTTCCTTTGGGCGACCAACCCCGACCGTTGTTGCGAAATCCGCAAGGTCTTGCCGCTCGCCGAAGCGCTTGACGGTTACGATGCCTGGATCAGCGGCCGCAAACGGTTTCAGGCGCCCTCGCGCAGCAAGCTTGCGCTCTTCGAAAGCGAAGGCGGCCGGATTAAGATCAATCCGCTCGCGCATTGGACGGCGCGCAGCGTATTGAGCTACCTTGAGGCCCATGGCCTTCCACGCCATCCGCTTGTCGCCAAGAACTATCCATCAATCGGATGCATTCCTTGCACCACTCCGGTAAAGCCTGGAGAGGACGACCGTGCCGGGCGCTGGCGCGGGCGCGAGAAGGTCGAATGCGGGCTTCACACCTTGCCGCTTTACGCCGGCGTGGATATTTGACGATGGCGATTTTTGCAGGCGATGGATTCGTGGCGGATGATTGGCGCTATTTGGCGCCGGACGAACTTCTGCCGCCCGAAGGCAAGGTCATATTCGCAGCGGCTCAATGGCAAGAATTGAGCGCCCATGCGCGCGCCGATGATCGGCCGCTTGGTGTGCTTCTCAAGCCAGGGCAGGACTTACAGAACGTTTTGCCAGATCTTGCCCGCTTTGCGCTTGCCGTAATCGCTTTCCCCAAATTCACCGATGGCCGCGGCTATTCACTCGCTCGTAAACTTCGCAGCCATTACGGCTATGCCGGCGAGTTGCGCGCGAGCGGCGATATTTTGTTTGACCAGCTGCAATTGCTCGCGCGTTGCGGTTTTGACAGTTTTGACATAACGAACGCCGCCACCCTTAGGCTGCTTGAGGCAGGCCGCAGGCCCATGTTTGAGATTTTTTATCAGCCTGGCCTGGGGCCAGAAATTGGCGAGAAGACGCGGCCTTGGGCGCGCCGCGCATCGGCTTGACTCATGGCCTGCCGCAAATTCGATCCCATGGAAAGGGTTCCGCCCGAAGACGCCCGATTGCGTGGGCTCCCTTTCAACGGCGCCAACGCACGCCGCAATAACGTCCAGAGCAAAGATCAGATGGAAGAAGGGGCGCCTGCCGTCAGAATGGCTTGCCAGAGAAGCGAGAGTGCTTTTAATTCGGCGCGCGGGCCGTGCGTTCTGCCGCTTCCCTTTCGATGATTGGTGATAGGATAAGCTGCAGACCGGTCAAAATAGGCTGATCTGAAGAGTCCATAGCCTTGCTGATGGATTGGCGCTCTGCTTCTCCGCTGAATTCATCGAATTCCCGTACCGCACGCGCGGTGAAAGCGCCGATCGACAGACCGCTGGCACGGGCGGTGACCCCGACTTTCCCCGCGAAGGCGGACCCCATCGATGCCACGGCGGCGTGCGCCACCTTCTCATGTGAGCAAGTATGAATGATTTCAGCGATCAAGCACATACTCTCCCTCCCTAACGAGCGAGCACGCAGGGACGCGATAAGCTTTGATTTCTTTGACTCCTGTTGCTGGAGCTATGCACCTTAGAAGCCCTCGCAAGATGACTTATAAATCTAACACTGTTATGACGTCAATAGCGAAGTTTATGTTGCTGTGCAATATTTAAAGTAATCAGTGTAATTTAATTTGTGTATGTGCACAATTCTATAGAAAACCGTCTTACGCATAGAATAGATTACAGAATTCTCTTCTCCGGTATGGCTATCATGCCGGGGCCAGCACCAAATCGCGACGATCGGTCCGCCACGACGGCTTTAAACCGGTGCGCTCGTGGCCAAAGCTTTTCGTTTAGCGCATGATCGCCGCGACTAAGTCAGCGGCTTTTCACAAGATCATGCTTTTTGGGCTCTCGCGCTGCCAGATTGCCGTGCTTATTGCACTTCTAAACAGCGGATCTGCCTTTTCTTCCGGGCTTCGCGCGCCGCACAAATTGGCGCACCATGCCCGCACTTCAATCGCTCTGCCTGCGCCTCCATATTAGCCAATTTTAAAGCTGATGAGAAGCTTTCATCTTTCAAAGGGAGCTAAGCAAGTTCGAGGCCAGCTCCCAGTCCCGCGGCAGCACAGCAACATTTCAATCGAATGAAGCGGTTTGAGAGCGACTAAAAAATGGGCGTCCCGCCCAACTTATTGCGGCGCGGCAACGGGCGGCGGGGCCTCGGCGGCTGGACTTGCGGCCGGCGCGGTGGCAGACCCGAGAGGAAGGGCGATGATTTTTGAATCGACCGGCCTTTCGCCGAGCACGGCTTGAATATTGGCGTCCTGCGGCCTTTTTTCGGTGAGTTGCGCGCCGATTGTGCGCACGGCCGGCGGCGCGCTGGCAAAGGTGGCATGCCCTATCCAGCCGGTCGACTCAGGCGAGAGATCGTAAGCCTTGACGCCGAGTTCCTCCAGCGCCGCCCGGTCCTTCGGATCATTGGCATCGAGCGCGCCGAGCCGCGGCCGGTCGCCCGCGAGCCTGCGCGACAATGACAGTGCCCGGTCGTTCGAAGCGACAAGGATTGAGATATGGGACGGATCTAGCCGCGCCAATTGCTGGCGGAAGACATTGAGATCGATGTCGGGAGCCGCGAGCATGACGTCGCCAAGCTTGCCATTGAGATCGGGACTGCCCGAAATGGCGTTCTCCCGCATCGCTTCCATGGCAAGCCAGGCGCCCATCGAATGAGCGAGGATGTGCACGCGGCCGATGTCTGGCAGTTCCGAGAGCCGGTGAATGAGCTTGCTCAAGGCATCACGTGCGATGGTGGCGCTTTCCTTCGCCGCGCCGTAGTCGAGAAGACTGCCCGCCGCAGGCCATGTATAAAGCACGGTAACGCCGCCGAAGCGCGCGTCCGCCACAATTTGCGCGAGCCGGAAACGCGCCTCGTCGTAACTTGTGTTGAAGCCATGGATATAGAGCAGGACATCGCGGTTTGACCCGATGCGTCCTGAAATATGACTCGCGAGCTCGGCATAAAATGCCGTCTCATCGAGCGGCCGCCGGCTCTTGACGGTAAAATGCTTTTGCGGATCCTCGGAGCCAAAGGCGGGACGCTCGACGACGCCCGCTTCATGACCTGGCGGAACGCCGAGCATTTGCAAAGAAAACCGCGCGCCCTCTTGCGCCGCCGTATCGCTCGATGTGCCGCTTTCGCCCATCCGCGTCGACACGACAAACATCGACAGAAAACGAGGTTGTGGAGGAAGCCCCTCGGGTCCAGAGAAGCCGATGGACGCGCAGCCTACGGCAAAGAGCATTGCGCAGCCTGCAAGAGCTATAGAGACGCCGCGCACGGCTCTCGGCCTGAGTGCAAGAAAGGCGTTGGCTGCCCGAGGCGGGCCCTTTCGCACTGTCGCTTTCCGGCTCATAACTGGCTCCGGCCATTCGAGAAAATCAATGGGCGCATGAACGCCGCCCGCTGAACGGTTGGCAATCCTGTCAAGCTCTAATTGGCTTTACCGGAACGCAGGTTTCTCGGTGTCAAACGTGACGGCATTGCGACCGGCCCCGAAATAATTGAAATTGCGTTCTTGAGTCTCCTATCTGAGCCATGAAACGGCTCAGGCGGGGTTGTCACGTAGTCCCGCAAGGGCGTAGCTTGAAGCTGGAAACCGGCCCGGATGCGGTGCGGTCGGCGACAACATGCAAGTGACGCAAATGCTGGGCGCGCGGCTTAGCGATAAAAAGCCGCTATTTCCATGAATGCAACCGAATTGAGGCTGGCGCCGCCAACGAGGGCGCCGTCGACGTCGTGCGCCGAAAGCAATTCCGCGGCATTCTCGGGCTTGACCGAGCCGCCGTAGAGAATGCGCAGCGCGGCGCCCTGCCCTGGCAAATGCTCGTTTATTTTTTCGCGGATAAAGCAGTGCATGCCGGCGATCTCGTTTTGTCCAGGCGTCAAGCCCGTGCCGATTGCCCAAACGGGTTCATAAGCCACAACGATACGGCCCGGCGGTGCGTTTTCCGGAATAGACCCGGAGAGTTGCGTGCGAACAACCGCCAAGGCTTCACCTGCGTGCCGCTCGCCGATTGTTTCGCCAACGCAAATGATCGCTGTTAGACCCGCATGCAGCGCCGCCATAGCCTTCAGCCGGACTGTCTCACTGGTTTCTCGATGTCCTGCCCGCCGTTCGGAATGTCCGAGGATGACATAAGTAGCTCCTGCGTCCTTGAGCATTCCGGCGGAAATATCGCCGGTAAAGGCGCCAAAAGGCTCTGCATGGCAATCCTGGCCCCCGAGCTTGAGCAAAAAGCCCTCGCATATCCCCGCCGCGGCCATGAGAAGCGTGGCCGGCGGGCAAATCAGCACCTCTGCTCTTCCCGCGCCGCCTTTGGCCACGGCATCACGGATTAAGGCGACTTCGGCGAGGTTTTCGCGCGCGCCATTCATTTTCCAGTTGCCCGCGACGAGAGGGGGCACATTATGGGGCATAGAAAATTATTCCCATGGCCTCGCGGGAGAGGCGCGTTGCATGTAAAGCCGCATCTTCTTATAGTTCGCGCCCGCGTTGTAAAACCCCGGCTTGCTTAAAAGCCGCCGATGACGAGAAAAACGCCCCTTCCACCGTCCCCATTAATAGAGACTGAAACACATGCTCCGATCATTGCGTGCCTCGGCACAAGGCTGGTTTGGCCGGTCCATTATGGCGGTCCTGATGGGGCTGATCATCCTAAGTTTCGCAATTTGGGGCATCGGCGATATTTTCCGGGGTTTCGGCGCCAACGACCTTGCTCATGTCGGTCGCGTTGAGATCGGCGCCGAAACTTTCCGCAATGCCTTTCAGACGGAACTGCAGCGCCAACAGCGTCTCGAGCGCCGCAACATCACCAGCGACGAGGCGCATGCAACCGGACTTGACCGGCAGGTTCTTTCGCGCCTCGTAGCCGATGCCGCGCTCGATGACCAAGCCCACACGCTCGGACTTGGAATGAGTGACGACGAGATCAAAAAAGCAATTATGAAAGATGAAACTTTTAAGGGGATGGCGGGCACCTTCGACCGCCAGATGCTTGCCGCATATCTGCGCGAGGAGGGATTTACGGAAAAAACCTATGTGCAGAATCAGCGCGCCGTTTATCTGCGCCGGCAGATGGTCGAGTCATTGACAGCTGGGCTGCAGATGCCGAAGGCACTGCTCGAAGCGATCTTCCGGTTTCAGATGGAGGGCCGCGACGTTGATTATATCGTGCTTCCTTTTTCGAGCGTCGGCCCGTTGCCCGCTCCCGCAAACAAGGAGCTCGAACAATACTTCGAAACCAACCGGGCGTTTTACGCAATCCCCGAATACCGCAGCCTTGCCGTTCTTGCTGTGACCCCTCAATCTCTTGCCAAACCCGAGAGCGTCTCCGATGCGGATGCCCAGGCTCGCTATGAAGAAGTCAAATATGAGCGGTTTGGGGCGCCGGAAAAACGCGAGGTTGAGCAAATACTTTATGCAAGCGAAGCGGAAGCGAAGGAGGCACACCAAAAACTCGGCACGGGAAAAACATTCGACGATCTTCTGAAGGAAAAAAACCTTACCTCCAAGGATGCGAGTCTCGGCACCCTCGCGCGCAGTGGGCTCGTCGATAAAGCTGTTTCCGAAGCTGCCTTTTCGCTCAAGAAAGACGAGGCGAGCGCGCCGGTCCAAGCCCAATTTGGGACGGTCATTCTGCGCGTCGGCAAAATCATTCCCTCCACTGTTAAGCCCTACGCCGAGGTTGCCGCGGCGGTCAAAGACGAGATCGCCCTAAAGCGTGCGCAAGGCGAAATCGCCAAAACGCATGACGCGATTGAGGACCAGCGCACATCCGGTAAGTCGCTTACTGAAGCCGCGCAGAGCGTCGGCTTGGAACCGCGGCTGATCGCTGCGATCGATGCGTCGGGCAATGACCCGCAGTCTGCGCCGGTCAAGGATTTGGTGGATGGCCCTGCCCTCGTAAAGGCGGCATTTGCCTCCGATATCGGCGTCGACAATGATACGCTGAGGCTGGCAAACGGCGGCTACCAATGGTTTGAGGTCACCAAAATCGACAAGGCACGAGACAAGACATTTGATGAAGCAAGAACCGAGGTTGAAAAGGCATGGCGCGAGGACGAGGCTGGCAAGCGCCTATCGGCTAAGACTGCGGAGCTTGTCAAAAAGCTCGACGCTGGCGAAAGCATGGCGGCGATCACGGCGGCGGAGGGCAAGCTCAGCGTCCAGCATGCCAGCAATGTCCGGCGGGGTCTAGCGAGCGGACTTGCGCAAAATTTCGTCAACGAAATATTCAAAGTCAACGTGCACCGCGCGGGCACGACCCCAAATGAGGAGGGAGGAGCATTTTTGTTCGTCGTGACAAACTCCTCCTTGCCGCCCTTCGATCCGCAGTCCCCTGAACTCACCAATATAACGGCGGATGCGAAGAGCGGATATATCGAAGACCTGGTTGCCCAGTATCTCACCAAGCTTGAAAACGAAATCGGCGTGAAACTCAATGCCAAGGTGTTTGCGTCCGCGACCGGAGTTTCACCGGACAGTCCTTGAGTACGGCGGTATGCTTGAGCCATCCCTTGAAACTTGTGCCCGCAGCTATGAGGCGGGCCAAGCCTGCCTCCTCTTCGCGCGCCTTGCCGGCGACCTTGAAACGCCGGTCGCGGCCTTTTTGAAACTGTCGGCCAAGCGGCCGGGCGGCACTTTTCTGCTCGAATCCGTCGAGGGCGGCGCGGCGCGCGGCCGCTATTCCATGATCGGCCTCGACCCGGATCTGATTTTGCGCGTCTTTGGCACCAAGGCCGAGATCAATTGCCGCGCCCTCACCGATGCCGATGGCTATGCGCCTTGCAATGAGCCTCCGCTCGCGGCTTTGCGCGAGATGATCGCCGATTCTCGAATCGAGGCCGCCGACGGTCTTCCGCCAATGGCGGCGGGAGTCTTTGGCTATCTCGGCTACGATATGGTGCGGCAGATGGAGAGGCTTGACGCGCCAAAGCCGGGCTCCATGGGCGTGCCCGACGCAATTTTGCTGCGCCCGACCGTCATGGTCGTATTCGATTCCGTGGGCGACGAAATATTTGTTGTCACGCCATTGCGCCCGGAGCCGCAGACTGCATTTAACACCGCGCATGAGCGCGCGGTCGAACGCCTGAAAACCGTCGTCGCCGCCCTCGAGGGCCCGCCCCCGCATGGACCCTTCCCGCCCGAGCGCGTACTCGCCTGCCCGCCGCTTTCGAACACGCCGAAGACGCGTTTCTTCGAGATGGTCGAAAAGGCGAAAGAATATATCAGGGCAGGCGATATTTTTCAGGTTGTCCTTTCGCAGCGCTTCTCAGCAAAATTCGTGCTCCCCGCTTTTTCGCTCTACCGCGCGCTGCGCCGGATCAATCCCGCGCCGTTCCTCTGTTATCTCGACTTCGGATCGTTCCAGATCGTCTGTTCGAGCCCCGAAATTTTGGTTCGCGTGCGCGGCGGGAAAGTCACCATCCGTCCTATTGCGGGAACGCGCTGGCGCGGCAAGACCAAGGCCGAAGATGAGGGGCTCGCCACAGAGCTCCTTGCGGATGAAAAGGAATGCGCCGAGCATTTGATGCTGCTCGATCTCGGGCGCAACGATGTCGGGCGTGTTGCCGAAATCGGCTCTGTCGAGGTGACCGAAAAATTCGCAATCGAGCGCTACAGCCACGTCATGCATATTGTCTCGAATGTCGAGGGCAAGCTCGACGCCAAGCGCGATGTCATCGATGCGCTGTGTGCGGGCTTTCCGGCCGGCACGGTTTCCGGCGCGCCAAAAGTGCGGGCGATGGAAATCATCGATGAACTTGAGACGGATAAGCGCGGCATCTATGGGGGCTGCATCGGCTATTTCGGCTCTGCGGGCGAGATGGACACGTGCATTGTCTTGCGCACCGCCATCATCATGGGTGGAACGATGCATGTCCAGGCGGGCGCCGGGATCGTTTATGATTCCGATCCTGCTTCCGAGCAGCGCGAATGCGAGAACAAGGCGCAGGCCCTGTTTCGCGCCGCCGAAGAAGCCGTCCGCTTTGCGGGAAAACCAAATCGGGGGCAGTTAGCACCCGGGCGCCAATCATCTGGTATTTGATGAGTGCGACGCTCATTGCCATCCATCCAGGGGAATTTGGGCTTGGCGTTGTGCACAATGAGTGATACGTTTTTCTAATTCCACTTTTGTTGTGCTTTCTTAAATATTGCTCGTTTGGGGGACAAAATGCGCGTTCTCGAGGAACTCTGGCCGTTCCTGCCAGCTGCATCTGGGTCAATGCATGCTCTTGAGGAACTAACGCGCGTTCTTGAGAAACTCTGGCCTTTCTTGCCAGCTGCAGCTGCGCCGATTTTGGGCTATCTGGTTTTCGCTGGCCTCGTTCTCTTCGCCACATGGGTGGGACTTGTGTATATACTTCCGTATGGCGTTCATATACTAGGCGCCGTGTTGGCGTCCATCGGTAGCATTCTTCCGTCCAGAGCAGGTCACGAGCCGAAGAAGTCGACCATTAAAATTTTTGGGACCCAAGTCACCTGGGATGGAAGGGCAAATTCTGGGCTCTTTATCGTGGGCGTCTGTTTGATTCTTTACAGCGCGGTTGTCGCCTATAGAGCTCCCTCGAACCCACCGCCGGAAAAAATCGATTCTCCCAGTAACAAACATTAAACCTACCGGCGTGGATCATGTAGAACAGCCAGGCTCCGACTCTGACGACGCGGAATAGGCTGGGTAGGCAATGGATCAACCCTTGTCTCGTGCGGCCGAGGCAGCCATGCGCTTTGCGAGGAGCGCGAATCCGGGGCAATGAGCTATCCCGTTGCGAGAGCCGCGGGTTCCGCATGCGGCGCCGATCTGCTATCATCGCAGCATGAGTGCGCTCGCCAAAATCCCCATTCCCATGACCGTCGCGGAGTTTCTTGCCTGGACCCCGCCGACGGCGCAACCGTGGCAGCTCGTCGATGGCGAACCGCAGGCCATGGCACCGGCGAGCTCCACCCATGGTGCCATCCAAGCCGAATTGGGCGCCCTCATTCGCAACCACCTCGTCGAACGGGCGAGCCCCTGCAGGGTCATCACCGCGCCAGGCCTGATCCCCCGCGTCCGGTCGGACATCAATTTCCGCATCCCGGATCTTGCCGTGACCTGTTCGGCCTACGATGAGGAAGAGGCAGCTCTAACGACTCCGGTTCTTGTGATCGAAATCCTTTCGCCGAGCAACCAGGCGGAAACCTGGACGAATGTCTGGGCCTATACGACGATCCCGAGCATTCGAGAAATCCTTGTGCTCAAAACCGCAGAAATCGGCGCCGAGCTTTTGCGCCGCGCCGAAGACGGCCATTGGCCGGGCCAGCCCTTGACCATCGAGACCGGAAACTTGACGCTCGAGAGCATCGGCTTTTCGATGCCGTTAGCCGCGGCCTACCGGACCACGCGGCTAGCAAAACCGAACGCAACAGATTGACGGAGGAGCTGTGACAGCCGCCGTAACGCCCGCCCATATCTTTAAGGTGGGCTTTGGATTTTGGGAAGCAAAAGCGCTGCTCAGCGCCGTGGAACTTGGGCTTTTTACCGAGCTCGCAAAAAGCCCGGCGGATCTCAAAACCCTGTCGCAGAAGCTTGGCCTCCATGACCGCGCGTCGCGCGATTTTTTGGATGCGCTTGTCGCCCTCAAACTGCTCGAGCGCCAGGACGGGCGCTACAGCAATACGGCCGAGACGGATATGTTTCTCGACCGGACAAAGCCGAGCTACGTCGGCGGCCTGTTGGAAATGGCCAATGCGCGGCTCTACGGCTCCTGGGGTTTTTTGACCGAGGCGCTCAAGACCGGCCAGAACCAGAACGAAGGCAAGGAGACGGACGACCTTTTTGCCGAGCTCTATGCCGACCCCGAGCGACTGCGCGGCTTCCTTGCCGCAATGAGCGGGGTCAGTTTTGCCGCGGCCAACGCGATCGCCGCCAAGTTCCCTTGGGAAGATTACAAGTCGTTCGCCGATATCGGCTGCGCGCAAGGCATGGTGCCGGTGACGATTGTCCGCGCCCATCCGCATCTCTTGGGCGCGGGCTACGACCTTCCCCAAGTCAAACCCATCTTTGAGGAATTAGCCGCCAAGCATGGCCTCTCGGCGCGAATAAAATTTTTGCCCGGAAATTTCTTCGCCGATCCCCTGCCCACGGCCGATGTCCTCATCATGGGCCATATTCTGCATGACTGGGATCTGGCGCAAAAGCGCATGCTCCTCGCAAAGGCCTTTGATGCGCTGCCGAAAGGCGGCGTGCTCATCGTCTATGAGGCGCTCATTGACGATGACCGGCGCGAAAACGCCTTTGGCCTTTTGATGAGCCTCAACATGCTGATCGAAACCAAGGGCGGGTTTGATTATACCGGCGCCGACTGCCAGGGCTGGATGCGCGAGGCAGGTTTCTCGCAAACTCGCGTCGAGCCGCTGACGGGCCCAGACTCGATGGTCGTGGCGATCAAATAGGGCGGCGCGAGCGTAGCGGCATAACAAAATGTTCATCGGCAACGTCTGCCTCTTTTTTAGGCAGTTTGTTGCCTTTCCGCCACAGCAGCCCGAAGAGCAATCCTTAAAAGAAACCAAATTTTAGCTAGCAACATTTAGCTAATGGGTTTGGCTTAGGCCCACGAGTTTGAAAGGAAAAAAGCTATGCGCAACAAATTCTACTTAGCAGCCGCTGCTGCGGTCGCCTTCACCGGATCGGCTTTCGCGGCCGACCTCGGCAACCGGCTCCCGCCGCCGGTTTACGTCCCGCCGCCCGTCTTCACTTGGACCGGCATTTATATCGGCGGTCAGATCGGCGGCGTCTGGGGCACGGGGGCACTCAGCAATTTTAACGGATTTGATCCCTTCACCGGCACCTTCTTGAATACCTCTATCGGCGGGACGCCGAGCGGGGTAATCGGCGGCGGCCATGTCGGCTATCAGGTCCAGATCAACCAGTGGGTGCTTGGCGTCGAGGGCTCGGTCGATGGAACGAGCCTGCGCAAGGACGTTGTGGCTTCCTTGCCAACTTTCTTGGGCGGCACCACCTTAACAACGCAGACTCGCGCCGATATCCAAGGTTCGATCCGCGGCAAAATCGGCATCGTCTGGGACCGGTTCATGATTTACGGCACCGGCGGAGTCGCCTTTGGCGGATTTAACACCAACTGGCAGATTTCGGCCCTCAACGGAACGGTCGTGACGCCATTCCTCGCGACGGATAACTTTTCGACCACCCGCGTTGGCTGGACGGCAGGCGGCGGCGCTCAATACGCAGTCACCCCGAATTGGTGGGTATTCGCAGAATACCGCTTTTCCGATTTTGGTACTGTCAGGAACGGGGCTTTCCCCACTCTGCCAGCGGGCGTCTTCTTTAATGGCGAGCGCCGGCTCCAGGAGAACCAAGTCCAGGCTGGCTTTAGCTACAAATTCGACTTGCTGGCTCCTCCGCCCGTCGTCGCGAAATACTGAACCAAACACGGGCAACCGGCCTCGAACATTCGCCATGAAGAACCCGGCCGCGAGGCCGGGTTTTTTGTCTAAGGAAGCTATTTATTTTCCTTATTGGATGTTGGGGGCAAGCGAACGGCGGTGTGCTTGTCGATACGGCGGGCAAGATTGTCTGGCGGTGCATAGTTGACACGCACCCCGAGATGCTTGCCGCAGCTTTGAAGCGTTTTGCGGGTAAGCTCGCCAAGGCCGAGCTGGAGAGCGGTCCGTTCACGCCGCATCTTTTCCGCGCCCTCGCGGCGCTGGGCCATCCGATGGTTTGCATGGACGCGCGCCGGGCGGCCGATGCGGTCAAGAGCCGGCGGATCAAAAGCGATAAGGCCAACGCCTTTGCTCTGGCCGAGATGCTGCGGACGGGCTGGTGGTCGCCGGTGCACGTGAAGTCGATCGACAGCCACAGGATAAAGGCGCTTCTGGGAGCGCGCGACCAGTTGGTCGAGGCGAAACGCGCGGCGCGAGCGCGCCCTCCATAGCGCCGTAGCGAGCGAGCGGCGCCTTTCACGCTTTGGCGAAGGTTTCGGCGCGGAAGCCGTGCCAGGCTTGCGGGATTGCAAGCGCCGGTCAGAGCGCGCGTCCCAGCCGCAAAATTTCCCATTCGAGGGCAACGCCGCTTGTCGCAAGCACGCGCATGCGGACCATTTCGCCCAAGGCTTCGAGGTCCGCCGAGGCGGCCTTGCCCCGATTGATCAGAAAATTGCAATGGAGGTCGGAGACTTGCGCATCGCCCACGGCCAAGCCCCGGCAACCCGCCTTGTCGATCAATTCCCAGGCTTTGCGGCCCGGCGGATTCTTGAAGGTCGACCCGCCGGTCCGGGTGTTCACAGGCTGGGTCGAAGAGCGGGCGTGGGTAATCTCCGCCATCTCAGCAAGTATTTTTTGCGCATCGCCCGATCTGCCCGCAAAAGTCGCACCGGTAAAAATGACGTCCTCCGGCACGGCGCAATGGCGATACGAAAAACCCATACCCGCAGAAGAAAAGTCTACCGTGGCTCCGTTGCGCCCGACGCCCCGGCAGGAAACAAGAACGTTGGCCGTCTCTGCGCCATAGGCACCCGCATTCATGCGAAGCGCGCCGCCAATGGTGCCGGGTATGCCGCGAAAAAAGGCGAGGCCGGAAATACCCGCATTGGCGGCAGCCGAGGCGAGCTTCACATCCGGCACGCCGGCGCCCGCACGTAAGGTCAGACCGTCGACCTCCAGGCCCTGAAACGCTTTGCCGAGGCGGATCACCGCGCCTTCGATGCCCCCGTCGCGGATGAGAATGTTGGAGCCCGCGCCAAGCACCAGAACCGGTATCGCCTTATCGAACCCTCCCAAAAAAAGAACGAGGTCGGCCTCATCCGCGGGCTCAAAATACACTTGCGCCGGGCCGCCGGTCCTGAACCAGGACAAGGGCGCCATTGGCGCATTGCCGGTCAGGGCGCCGCGCAGGTCCGGCATTTGCGCCCGAAGTTTTGGAACAATGTCTTCGAGCGGTGCGGCGGCCGCTTCACCCAGAGACAGCATCGCAAATTGCTTCAGCCGCGAGCTGACTCGGCAGCGCATGCGCCCATTGGGTGATATTGCCAGCGCCAAGAAACACAATGTAGTCGCCCGGCTTGGCGAGCGAACGAATGAGGGGAGCCAGATGCTCCGGCTGTCTCAGCGGAAGCACATGCGGGTGGCCATGCGCCTTGAGGCCAATGACGAGCGCGTCGCGGCTCGCGCCTTCGATTGGTTCTTCTCCCGCCGAATAGACGTCGGCCACAATTGCGATGTCCGCATCGTCGAACGCGCAGAGAAAACCGTCGAACAGCGAACGGAGCCGCGTATAGCGGTGCGGCTGAACGATCGCGATGACGCGACCCTTTGCCGAGGCGCGGGCGGCGCGCAGGACGGCCGCGATTTCGACCGGATGGTGGCCGTAGTCATCGAAAATGACGGCCCCATTCCATTCGCCGGTGCGGGTAAACCGGCGCTTGACGCCACCAAATTCCGATAGCGCCTTCCTAATCGATTCGGCGCTGATTCCGAGACGGTGCGCCACGGTGAGGGCGGCCGTGGCGTTCAGCGCATTATGTAGGCCGGGCATCGGCATCATGATGTTTGCGAGCATGGTCTTGGCGCCATTCTCCTGGTCGCGAATGGTCACCGTGAAGCGCGAGACTCCATTTTCGAGATCGAGATTTGTGAGCCTCACATCGGCATCGGGACTTTCGCCATAGGTGATGACGCGCCTGTCTTCGATCGCGCTGGCCAGCTCGCGCACCACGGGATGATCGGCGCACATCACCGCAAAACCGTAGAAGGGGATATTTTCGGCGAAGGCGCGAAAGGCTGCTTTGATTGCGTCAAAAGTCTTAAAATGATCGAGATGCTCCGGGTCGATATTGGTGACGATCGCAATGTCGGCCGGAAGTTTCAGGAAGGTGCCGTCGCTTTCGTCGGCTTCGACCACCATCCAATCGCCGCTGCCGAGCCGCGCGTTGGTTCCATAGGCATTGATGATCCCGCCGTTGATGACGGTCGGATCGAATTTGCCGGCCTCTAACAGCGTTGCGACGAGCGAGGTCGTGGTGGTCTTGCCATGCGTGCCGGCGATGGCGACGCAATGTTTGAGCCGCATGAGTTCGGCGAGCATTTCGGCGCGGCGGACGACAGGCAGGCGCCTGACGCGCGCGGCAGTGAGCTCGGGGTTGTAGCGCTTGATCGCGGTCGAGACGACAACGACCTGCGCCGCGCCAAGATGCGAAGCGTTGTGACCAATGTGAATGAGCGCGCCCTTGGAGCGCAGCCTCAAGACATTGGCGTTTTCGGCCGCATCCGAGCCTTGAACCTTATAGCCAAGGTTCAGCAAAACCTCGGCAATGCCCGACATGCCTATGCCGCCGATGCCGATAAAGTGGATGGGTCCGAGTTTATCCGGCAATCTCATACGCTTTGTTCCTATCTTTCATTAGATCCTGCACCAGGCCCGCGAGCCTCTCGGCGGCATCGGGCACGCCCGCCTTCTTTGCTGCCGCGGCGCGGGACGCGAGAACGCCAATGTCAGCTTGCGCCTCAATAAGAGAAGTCGCCAGCCATTGCGGCGAAAATACGCTCTGCACCGCGACGGTTGCGGCTCCGCCCGCCGCAAGCTGCTGCGCATTGGCTGCCTGATCCTGGTCGAGAGCGTGGGGCAGCGGCACCAAGATCGCCGGGCGCCCGATCACGGCGAGTTCCGAGATCGTCGAAGCGCCCGAGCGACAAATGACGAGATGAGCTTGCGCGATCCTTGCGGGCAGATCGGCGAAGAATGGCTTAACTTCGGCGTCGACCCCGAGCCCCGCGTAGGCGCGGCGCACGCGTTCCTCATCTTCGCCGCGCGCCTGCTGGACAAGAATAAGCTTGCACCGGATTTTCTCCGGTACGAGGGCTAGCGCCGCGGGCACAACATCGGAAAAAATCCGCGCGCCCTGCGAGCCTCCCGTCACAAGGATTTTCAGCTTCCCATCGGACCAATCCGGGAAAGGCATAAGCGCAGCCTCCAGAACCATGGGCCGGACGGGATTTCCAGTCAGATGCGCCCGCGCCGCGAGCTTTTCGGGCAGGCCGCCGAGGACCTCAAATCCTTTGGCGATCGCATCGACCCTTGGCGCAAGAAAGCGGTTGGCGCGGCCGATCACCGCGTTGCTTTCATGCAGAAGCGTTGGGATCCGAAGCCACGCCCCCGCGAGCAGCGGAGGAACCGCCGGATAGCCGCCAAAGCCGACGACCGCGCAGGGCGCAATCTTTCGAAAAAGTCTTCGCGCGGCCAAGGTTCCCTGGGCGAGGGTCACCACGGCTTTTGCGCGCGCAACGACCGGTCCGCCGCTTGGCGAGGCGGCGGCAATTTTGTGAATCTCACACGCCGGAAAATCGCCGCCATATTTTTTTGCCCGTTCGTCGGTGACGAGATGAACTTCGAACCCGCGGGCTTTGAGCGCGTGACTGAGGGCCGCTGCCGGAAACAAATGGCCGCCCGTGCCGCCTGCCGCGACCACGATCCGGTGCCCGCCGCTCATGCCAAAACTTCGGCCCTGGCCTCGGCAAGGATCGCCGCGCCCGGGCGTTTGCGCAGCACCGCGATCAGAAAACCGGCGGCAAGCGCGAGAGAAATGAGCGAGGACCCGCCGTAGGAAAGGAAGGGCAAGGTCATGCCCTTGGCCGGAATGAGGTGAACATTGACGGCCATATTGATCGCGCTTTGAATTCCGAAGAGCAGCACGAGACCGGCCGCGGCAAGCCGGCAAAAGGGGTCCTCATTGCGTGACGCGATAAAGAGCCCACGCAAAACAATGAAGGCAAAAATCGCAACGATCAGGAGACAGGCAAGTACCCCAAATTCCTCCCCAGTAACGGCGAAGATAAAATCCGTATGGGCGTCGGGAAGGATTCGCTTGACCGTTCCCTCGCCCGGCCCCTTTCCGAACCAGCCGCCGGACAAAAAGCAATCGAGCGCCGTATCGACCTGAAACGTATCGGCGATGCCACCGGATGCCGCGCCAGGATCGATGAATTTGAGAACGCGGGCGCGCACATGCGGCACCAGTTTATAAGCAGCCAAAGCCCCGCCCAAACCCGCGCCGCCGATGCCAGCGACCCAAAACCAATGCAGTCCGGCCATGAAAAAAAGCGCGGCCCACACAAGGGAGACAAGCATCGTCTGGCCGAAATCAGGCTGAAGGATAAGCGGAACGACGCTTGCGATCAGCAGCAGAATTGCAAGCGTCAACGCCGGGACATCGCGCCGCCTTGCCCGTTCCGAAAAGGCCCAGGCCGCGAGAACGACAAAGGCCGGCTTTAAAAATTCCGAGGGCTGAATGCCAAGAATCCAGCGCCGCGATCCCTTGATTTCCTGGCCGAAAAATAGCGCTGCAACGATCAATGCTATCGAGATTAAAAACACAAAAAGCGCCGCCCGCCGCACCTGGCGAGGAGACAGAAAGGACGACCCCAAAAGGACGGCGACCGAGGGTACAAGGTATACAACATGACGATGCACGAAATGAAAGGCCGATAGATTGAGCCGTTCCGCCACCGGCGGGCTTCCGGCCATCGTCAGAACGAGGCCAAGCACCATCAGCGCGACAACCGCCGCAAGAATCCACCGGTCGATCGTCCACCACCAGTTCGCTAGAATGGACCGTTCCGCGCGCGATACCATTTTTGCCCTTTCAGCCCTCAGGTTTCCCGGCCAGCAAAGCCTCGACGATGTTCCGGAACCAATCACCGCGTTTTTCGAAATCCGCAAATTGATCGAAGGATGCCGAGGCCGGCGACAACAGCACCACCGGCTCTTTTAGGCCGCTCGCTTGCGCATCGCGCGCCGCTGCCGGGACCGCGATTTCCAAAGTTCCGCAGCGCTCATAGGGAAAAGAGTTTCCGATGGTGCGCGCAAAAAGATCGGCGGCCTCGCCAATGAGATAGGCTTTGACAATCTTGTTGAACAATGGCCGCAGCGGCTCGATGCCGCCCGCCTTTGCCCTGCCGCCAAGAATCCAAAATATATTTTCGAAGGAGAGAAGCGCCTTTTCGGCAGCGTCGGCATTGGTTGCCTTCGAATCGTTGACAAAAAGAACTTTTCCCTTACGCCCCACTTCCTCCAACCGATGCGCCAGCCCGGGAAAATTTTTCAGGCCTCTTTCGACCTTGTCGTAATTGAGACCGAGCGGGCCAAGTGCCGCGACAGCAGCGGCGGCATTTTGGCCGTTATGCCTTCCGCGCAGCGAGGAAATTCCGGCAAGATCGGCAACCATGTCCATATGGCCTTTCCTATGACGCATGAGACAGGTGCCGTCGAGGATAATAGAATCTTCGGCATCGCGGGGCGCACGCATGGTTACCGAAACACATGTCGTGTTGCGGCCGGATTTCATGCGTTTGGCCGCAATTGCAGCCGTGATCGCATCGTCCATTCCGATAACCGCGAGGTCAGATTTTTCTATCAGCTGCGCCTTGATCGCAGCGTAATTTTCTATCGTGCCATGCCGGTCGAGGTGGTCCGGTGTCACATTCAATAGCACGCCAACAGAAGGGTCGAGCGAGGGCGCAAGATCGATCTGAAACGAAGAGCACTCGATGACATGAACGCGGTCTTTTGACGGTGGCGCCAGCGCCAAAATCGCGGTGCCAATATTGCCGCCGACTTCGGTTTCAAAACCAAAACATTGGAAAAGATGCGCGGCGAGCGCCGTTGTCGTCGATTTTCCGTTCGTGCCTGTGATTGCAACAAAGGCCGAACCCGGCGCAATTTTCCGCCGCTCGCGGCAGAACAATTCGATATCGCCGATAATTTCAACACCCGCCTGGCTTGCCAATTGCACGGTCCAATGCGGGGCCGGATGTGTCAGCGGAACGCCGGGCGATAGCACCAGCGACGCAAACGACCCCCAGTCGGAGAGCGCCAAATTTTCAATCCTAAGACCAGAAGCCCGCGCTTTCTCACGCGCGTGCTCATTGTCATCCCAGACGGTGACCTTGGCGCCTCCTGCAACAAGGGCCTGCGCGGTGACGAAGCCTGAACCGCCAAGACCAAACACGGCGGCGTGCTTGCCACTGTAGCAAGTGACAGGCGTCATGGTTATCTCAGCTTCAAGGTAGAAAGACCAATCAAAGCGAGAACAAAGGCGATAATCCAAAAGCGCACGACGACTTGCGGCTCCGACCAGCCAAGCTGCTCAAAATGGTGATGAATAGGCGCCATCTTGAAAACCCGCTTGCCGGTGAGCTTGAACGACGCGACCTGGACAATGACCGACAAGGTTTCAAGAACAAAGAGCCCGCCGACGATGGCAAGAACGATCTCATGCTTAACGGCGACCGCTATGGTGCCGAGCGCGCCGCCAAGAGCAAGGGAACCCGTGTCGCCCATAAAAATCTGCGCGGGTGGCGCGTTGAACCAAAGAAAGCCCAGACCTGCGCCAATCAAGGCGCCGCAAATTATCGCTAGCTCGCCGGCGCCTGGTACAAAATTAATCCCGAGGTAGGTTGCGAATATCGCATTTCCGGCAAGATAAGCGATGATGCCAAAAGTTGCCGCCGCGATCATGACCGGCACTATCGCGAGACCGTCGAGACCATCCGTGAGATTGACCGCATTGCCCGCGGCAACAATGACAAAAGCCCCGAAGGCAAGAAACAAAATGCCGAGATCGATGAAAAAACCTTTTATTGCGGGCAGGGCAAGCGCGGTAACATGCGGGGTGCCGAGCTTCACCATCGCAAAGCACGCAATCCCCGCGATACCAATTTCGATGGCGAGCCGCCGCCGTCCAGAGAATCCTTTGTGCGTCTGCTTTGTTACCTTCAAAAGATCATCGTAGAAACCGATTGCGCCGAAACTGGCCGTTACCATAAGCACGATCCAAACAAAATGATTGCGCAAATTAGCCCAGAGCAGCGCCGAAACGATCATTCCAGATAAAATCATCAGTCCGCCCATCGTCGGCGTTCCGGCCTTGGTTAGGAGATGCGAGGCCGGCCCATCGTCTCGAATTGGCTGGCCCTTGCCTTGTTTCAAGCGCAAGGCGGAGATGATGCCGGGCCCGAAAAAGAATACGAAGAAGAGGGCAGTCGCGGTCGCGCCGCCGGTACGGAAAGTGATGTAGCGAAACAAATTGAGCGGCTGGAACACGCCCGCATATTCCGAGAGCCAAGTCAGCATTTGATACTTCCTAAAAGTTTTGCACGCCTGCCGCGGCGTTTTTTTTCAAAGCATCGACGATCACGTTCATCAGAATCGCGTTCGATCCCTTGACGAGCACGATGTCGCCGCTCCGCACTGCGGCCACAACGATTGGCGCGAGCTCGCTCGAGCGTTCACGCGAGGCGCCCTGCATATGGCGTGGCAGGGCATGGTAGAGGTGCCTTGATAAGGGACCCGCTGCGAAAACGAGATCGATGTTATTCTCGACCAGATCGCCAGCAAGCTCGGCGTGCATCGCGGCGCCGCTGTGGCCGAGTTCCAGCATGTCGCCGAGAACCGCAATACGGCGCCCTTTCCCCCGCAATGGCAGCGTGCTCGCAAGCGCGATTGCCGCCCGCATCGACGCCGGATTGGCATTGTAACTCTCGTCGATCAGCGTATAGGGGCCGCCTTTGGCGTATAGGCGCAGCCGCTCTCCCCGCCCCGGCTGAGCCGTGAAGGCGGCAAGAGCTTCCGCGGCCAGTTTGACGTCGACGCCAAACGCCTTGGCCGCAAGAAGCACGGCAAGCGAATTTAACGCAAAATGCCGGCCCGGCGCGCCAAGACGGTAGCTCAGCTCCTCGCCGCAGATGTCTGCCTTTACCGTGGAATGGTCGGGCCCGAGGGTTACACTCAAAAGCCGCGCATCGGCCTTCTCATTTTCCCCAAAGCCCGCAACAAAGCCTGCCGGCGATTCTTTGGCGTGAGCAAGCAGGCGGTCATATTGGGCGATGTCGCTGTTGACGATCGCGACGCCGCCCGGAACGAGGCCAGAAAAAATTTCCGCCTTGGCGCCGGCGATCTCATCCACACTTTCAAAATATTCAAGATGAACCGGGGCGACTGTCGTTACGATCGCAACATGCGGGCGAACCATCGCGGAAAGAGGTGTGATCTCGCCTTTGTGGTTCATGCCGATTTCATAGATCCCGAACGCCGTATCTTTTGGCATTCGCGCAAGAGTGAGCGGCACGCCCCAATGATTATTGTAGGATGCAATCGAGGCGTGCACGGCGCCCGCCTGCGCGAGCGCTAGCCGCAATGCCTCTTTGGTCGAGGTCTTGCCGACGGAACCTGTGACCGCCACAATCCGGGCGTTTGAGCGCTCCCGCGCGGCAATGCCAAGACGCTCGAGCGAAGGGAGAACATCGTTGACGACATAAAGCGGCCCAAGCTCTTTCAGTGCTCCGGCGTGAGGCTCATCGACCACGGCGGCAACGGCGCCCTTGTCGAATGCGGCGCCGACAAAGTCATGGCCATCGGAATTCGGCCCCTTGATGGCAAAGAAGAGCTCGCCTTCCCGAAGCGTGCGTGTATCGATCGAAATTCCGGTCACGCCGCGGCGCGGGATCGAACCGCTGACCCGGGCCGAAAGCGGTCCGACAAGACCGAGACTCGTCCAAAGAACATTGCTGGCCATGCCATTGATCATTGGGCAAGCTCTTTCAGCACGGCGCTCACGCAGCCGGAGTCCGAAAACGGCAGTGTTTTGTCCCCGACGATCTGCCCTGTCTCATGGCCCTTCCCGGCGATCAAGAGACCGTCGCCAGCTACAAGCAGCGAAATGGCCTGCGCGATCGCCGAGGCCCGGCCGCCGGCCTCCTCGACATTGCCGGAGCCCGCCGCGCCCTCCAGGATGGCTCTGCGGATCGCGCCCGGCTCTTCAGAACGGGGATTATCGTCCGTGACGATGACGCGGTCGGCCAAGCGCGCCGCCACCGCGCCCATGAGCGGCCTTTTGCCGGGATCGCGGTCGCCGCCGCAGCCAAAGACGACGAGTAGTTTTCCGCGCACCAACGGCCGCAGCGCTTTAAGCGCCTTGTCGAGCGCGTCGGGCTTATGGGCGTAATCGACAAAAATCGGCGCGCCGCGATAGCGGCCAACGAGTTCCAGACGGCCGGGCGCGCCCTTAAGTTTTTCGAGTGCGGCGAAGACGGCGTCTGGCTCGCTGCCTGTTGCAATGCAGAGACCGGCGGCCACAAGCGCATTCGAGGCTTGGAACGAACCGGCAAGCGGCAGAAGGGGCGTATAGATTTTGTCGGCGTAGGTAAGTTTGAGTCTTGCCGCAAAATTCTCGGCTTTCGCTTCGAGGAGGCGTATGCCCTCACCTTGGAATCCCGCCGAAAGGATGCGGAGTCCGCGCCGCTCGCAAGCCGCGATCACCTTTTCTCCCACATCGCTATCGGCGTCGATGACGGCCGGCTCGCCTGGAGGAAGCAGCCTCGTAAAGAGCTCCAGTTTGGCACCAAAATAGGCTTCGAGCGTTGGATGATAATCGAGATGATCGCGCGAGAGATTGGTGAAGGCCGCGCCGGCGAGACGAACGCCGTCGAGTCTTCGCTGCAGGATTCCGTGCGAGGAGGCTTCCAAGGCAAGATGTGTGACTCCGCTACGCGCAAGTTCGTCCAGGGTCTTGTGCAAAGTCACGGGATCAGGTGTGGTGAGCGATCCTGACGCCAGGCCTTGCGCTGTGACGACGCCGAGGGTTCCAATCGAGGCGGCCTTTTTGCCAAGCGCCATCCAAATCTGGCGCGTGAAATCGGCAACCGAAGTCTTGCCGCTCGTCCCGGTGACGGCGACGATCGTTTCCGGCTGGCGCGGGTGCATGCATGCGGCCGCATGCGCCAAGGCACTGCGGACATTCTCCGTTTTGATGAAGGCGGCCCCTCCAATGGGGCCGCCAGGATCGGTTTCGGCAATGATTGCAACAGCGCCGCGCTCGACCGCCTGCGGCACATAGAAAAGGCCGTCCTGCCGTGTACCGGGCACTGCAAAAAAAACCATGTCTTTTGTCACCGAGCGGCTGTCGGCACTGATGCCCTTGATCTCGCGCCCTGCCAAGGCCGCCGGAATATCGGCCTGCGGAAAAAGTTCGGCAAGACGCATCAATGACCGCCTTTGCTGTGCGCTGGAATATTGGCCTCAGCATAGCCGAGCTTCGCGAGAAGCGGAAAGGGTTGCGGCGGCAGATCGATGCGCGGCGGCAGGCCCAGCAATTGTCCTGCCCGCTCGATAATCTTGCTCGTTACCGGGCCTGCATTCCATGCAGCGGTGCGGTAGCCGCCGGTTTCCGGCAATGCTTGCGGCTCATCCAAGAGAGTGAAAAAAAGATATTTGGGCTTGTCGGCCGGAACGACCGCCATAAACGTTGTGAGCACCCGGTCCTTGACATAATGGCCGTGGACGATCTTGTCCGCCGTGCCTGTTTTGCCGCCGACGAAATAGCCTTTGATATCGGCTATTTTCGCCGTGCCGACTTCGGCATTGAGCCGCATCAAATAGCGCATGGTCTCAGAGGTTTCCGGCTTGACGACATGCGGCGCATCGCGCTTCGACTCCTCTTCGCTCCGCTTCAAAAAGGTTGGGGTAACAAGAATTCCGCCATTAGCCAGCGCCCCGACGGCCATCATAGCCTGCAATGGCGCAACATTGAGGCCCTGGCCGAAGGCAATCGTCATCGTATTGAGCTCGCCCCAATTTTTCGGCACGAGAGGCTCGGCCGATTCCGGCAGCTCCGTGCGTAAACGGCGAAGCTGCCCCATTTTCGCCAGAAATGCCTTGTGCCCATCGACGCCCACCATCAGAGCCATGCGCGCGGTTGCGATATTGGACGAATAAGTGAAGACCTCGGGCACGCTCAAAATCCGGTGCTGGGCGTGGAAATCGTGGATCGTGAAATGCCCATAGCGCAGGTTGTCGCGCGCATCCACGCGTGAACGCAGCGTGACCTTTCCATGATCGAGGGCCATCGCGATGGAAATCGCCTTAAAGGTCGAGCCCATTTCATAGACACCGACGGAAAGCCGGTTGATGTGGTTGGGTTCGAGCGCATCGGCCGGCGAATTGGGATCATAGTCGGGCAAAGACGCCATGGCGATGACTTCGCCGGTATTGACATCGAGAATTGCCGCCGCCCCTGCCTTTGCTCTGAACTTGGCGATGCCCTTCGCAAGCTCGTCGCGCAACGCATAGGTTGCTTCGATGTCGAGCGATGCCGTGAGGGGAGTCAAATTGTCACGGGTAAGGCTAAATCCCGCGCCATGCAAATCGGCAAGGCCCTGTCCGTCGATATATTTCTCGAGCCCGGAAATGCCGATGCCGTCGAGATTGGCAGACCCGAGAACATGCGCGGCGATAGGACCGTTTGGATAGACCCTTTTGTATTCCGGCTGGAAACCAACGCCGGGAAGTCCAAGGTGGTACACCTCTTTTTGCTGTTGCGGCGTTATCGCGCGTTTGACCCAGATGAAGCCCTTGCGGGAGCCGAGGCGTTCGCGCAATTCGCGGGCATCGACATCCGGGAGCGCGGCGGTCAAGAGTTCGACGGCTTCATCCTTGTCGACAATCCGCCGTGGCTCGGCGAAGACCGACATAACTTTGATGTCGGTTGCGAGAATTTTCCCGTTGCGATCGAAAATATCGGGGCGGGCGGCAGCAATCGTATCGGAAGCCGTGCGCTTGATGCTGGCGGGCGATTCGGGACGCATCCCAAAATGAATGAGCTTCGCCGCGATGATACCGTAGATCGCGAGAAAGGCGAATGCCGTGAGCCTCATGCGCGGCGCGCTCTTGCTGAGCTTGACCGCCAGCAGATTGGAGGAAAGGCCCTTGAGCTTGCAAACGAGGCGGGCCAGCCGGCCAGCCTGTGCGCCAGCCAAACTTTTGTTTGAATTGCGGCTGGCACTCATCCGACTGCGGCCTGCCTCCATTGCCGTTTCGCTACCTTGCCGGGGTCGCGGATAGAGGAGAATCCAAGGCATCGGCATCGCCCGGTGTATTTGTCGGCGCGGCAAGCCCAAGCGCTCCAAGCTTATTTCCTATCTCGTCAATTCTTGGCGCCTTGTCCGGCAAAGCGTCCGCCCGGACGGTCTGACTGAGAGCCGAAGGCTGCAAATCGAGGAATTTGCCAGCAAGCGCCTCGATCCGTTCTGGCCTTGTCAGATGCGCCCATTCGGCTCGCAGCATGTCGATCTGGTCCTGTTCCCTCTGGATTTCATGTTTGAGCTTCACGATCTTTTCGGCATGAAGGATCGTATCGTATTTGATGGAGTAGGCGTAGATCGCAGAACCGATGAGCGTAGCAATCGCCAGGATGTTGAGGAAACGCACCATTGTTAGCGGCCTCTCCCTTGCGCCGGCAATTCGGCCAAAGCCATCAGGCGCCGGTCGATGCCAAGCGGCGTGGCAGAAGTGCGCATGCCAAAGCGTAGTTTCGCCGATCGCGCGCGCGGATTTCCTGCAATTTCGGGCCGCGAGGGCGTGATGGGCTGTTTGCCTTCGAGACGGAAGGTTGGCGATGGAGGTGCGGACTCATAGGGCAAACGGCGGGAGAATGTCTGGCCCCTTCCCGAGCGTGTGTTTAAGAATTGCTTGACAATCCGGTCCTCAAGCGAGTGAAACGTCACGACGGCGAGCCGCCCGCATTCTTGCAAAATCGCCTCGGCTGCGGCGAGCGCGCGCACGAGTTCGTTAAGTTCGTCATTGACCGCAATGCGCAAGGCCTGAAATATGCGTGTTGCTGGATGCAGATCACCCGGTTTACCGGGCGCCATGCGGGCGATTAGCGCGGCGAGCACGGCTGTCGATGTAAAGGGCTTCGTTACGCGATCGACGACGATTGCATGCGCGATCCGCCGCGATGCCCGCTCCTCGCCAAAATGATGGAAAATAGCGGCAAGGATTTTTTCATCCGCTCCGTTTACAAGGTCGGCCGCACTTTTCCCTTCGCAATCCATGCGCATGTCAAGCGGGCCGTCGTTATTGAAGGAGAAGCCGCGCGAAGCGTCGTCGATTTGCATGGAAGATACGCCGAGGTCGAGCACCGCGCCGTCAAAGCCAGAAAGCCGCTGCGCGCGGGCCGCTTCATCGAGCCTGCCGAAACGCTCCTTTACGAGACAAAGCCGGCCTTGCGCCGCGCTCACAAGCGCCGCTCCGTCTGCGACCGCGATAGGATCGCGATCGAGCGCCAGGACCCTTGTGCCGGGCACGCGCAGGATCGCCCTCGTGTAGCCGCCTGCGCCGAAAGTCGCGTCGAGATAAAGCCCGCCTTCGCGCAATGCGAGCGCCGCCATGGCTTCGTCACGAAGCACGGGAACATGCCGGGCCGGTCCGCCTGCGGCGAGAGGCGCCTCATCGCCGCGGCCCAAATTCATTCCCGTGCCCCATGTGGCCGCGGCGCCGGCAAATCCGGCGCCACGTGTCTGGAATCGAGGCGTTTTGCTTCCTCGCGCACCAGGCTTCTGGCCTCTGCCAGATGCACGCGAAAACGTCCCGGTTCCCAGATCTGAAACTTAAATCCGTGGCCAACAAAGGTGACCTCCGTGGTAATGCCAGCAAAGGCCTTGGCGCTTTCGCTAAGATTTATCCGCCCCTCTGAATCGATCTTCAAAATCTCGCTGGTGCCGAGAAGTGCGGTCGAAAACAGATCGTGTTTCTCGGAATAGGGCGAAAGCGCTCCCAGAAGACCTTGAATTTGCTTGAGCAGGGCATGACCCCCGCAGTCTAACGCCTCCTCTCGAAGCGAGGGATGAATATAAAGTCCGTCAAAACCGTCGCGAACGAGTACCGCCCGGAAGGAGGCCGGGATCGAGACCCGACCCTTGGAATCGAGCCTGCCGGCGAAATTGGAAAGAAACCCGTCAAGCCCGTCCACTCCAGCTCCACAAGCGGAATTTTGGCCGCCGCGCCGGTAGAATCGCCGGAAACATGCCCGGCTGTGCTCCGGCGCCTCGAACACGGCGCGGGCGTCTTTGGGATAACATGGGAAAATTTGGGCGTCAATGGAATTGGGGCGTCATCCCGCGCCGGAATGGCAAAAAAAGTAGCATGCCCGCGCGCAGGTTTTATCGGCTGGGCTGGGTCGTCCAAGGACGGCCGGTTAAGGGGAAACGACGGCGCGTCAGTAACCCGTTCCCTCGCTTTACTCGGCCAGGATTCGCGTAGGAGGAAAGACGACCTCGACCAAGGTGCCCTCCAGCTCCTTGCTCTTCAACGTCAGGGAAGCGCCATTGGCTTCGACCAAAGCCTTGGTGAGCGGCAGGCCTAACCCCGTGCCGCGCGACGGCCGTCCGGCATCGAGTCTGCGGAAGGGCTCGAAGGCGGCGCCGACGTCGCCTTCCCGCATGCCAAGGCCGGTATCGCGAATCCGGACAACGACGCTTCCGGAATCGGCAAGGAGCGTTGAGACGACGACCTGGCCGCCGGGCCTATTAAACTTCACCGCGTTCGACAGAAGGTTTAAGACGATTTGGCGAAGCGCGCGCTCATCGGCAAGAATGTTTGGAAGCGCCGGCGACAATGAGAGCTTTGTATCGACTTGCTCGCGGCTTGCCTGCGGCTCAATGATCGAGATGCATTCGGAGACGACCCGATTGACATCGATCGATGCGAAAGCAAAATCCATCTTGCCTGCTTCGATCTTGGCAAGATCGAGGAGATCGTTGACGAGGCTCATGACGAGCGTGCCAGAGGCGTGAATATCGCCAATATAGTCCTTGTACCGCGGATTGACGATAGGACCGAAGCGCTCCTCGATCATGACTTCGGCAAAACCGAGAATGGCATTCAGCGGTGTGCGAATTTCATGGCTGACTTTTGCTAGGAATGCCGATTTTAATGCGTTTGCTTTTTCAGCTTCCTTGCGTGCTTGTTCGAGTTCCTGTTCGGCATTTTTCCAGTGTGTGAGGTCGCGCAAGAGGGCGCAAAACCTTGCCTCCCCCTGAGTTCCCGATCCCCCCGTGACGATTTGCGCAAGCGTCATAAAGACGGGCAGCGTCCCGCCCTGCCGAGTCAGGACGGTAACCTCGCGTCCCTGATTGAAGAGGCTAGTTGCGCCTTGCGATTTCAATTCTTCGAAATATTCAAGCGCCGGCGGTCCGCTTCCGGGAGCGAGCAACGCGGTCAAGGGTTTGCCTAAAACCTCGTGCTGATCGCAGCCGAACAGCGCCTCGCCGGAACGGTTCAATGTCAGGATGAACCCTCGCGAATCGAGCACGGCGACGCCGTCCGTCGCCGTATCCAAGATCGCGTTCAGCTCGCGAAAAGCGACTTTCAGGCGACGCAATTCGCGTTCGAGGAATTCGCGGTTGCTTTTGGTGCCAGGCTGCGCGGGAAAAGTGCTGCGTGATCCGCGCACGCTTGAGCGATTCTTTCCACTTGCTCCGGCCGGATTGACCACATGCCCGGAGTCAGAGGCAAGTGCAGCTGCTTCGTCCTCGAGGTCAGCCACATCGACGACAACGCCGACAAACAAGGGCGGCGCTTCCTCCACCGTGACACGGCGGCCAAAAACAGCGATTGTTCTCGTTACGCTCCCAGTCCGCAACCGAAGTTTCTCGGTTGCGGCTGCAGCATCGGCGATGAATTTGGCCGCAAACTCAGTAAACTCTTCCGAGTGCCCATTGTCACTACGCTCAAGCAAACGGACGAGGCCATCCAAATCCCTAGCTCCGCACAACGAAAGAAAGTCTGCGCTGGCCAGAACGGGTGCGCAGGCATGTTCCGCATGCCTGCCGCCCATCGCGACAACAGGCATTTGGGAGGCAAGCCCGGATGGCAGGATTGCCAAAATATCCGCGATCTCTTGCGCGCTCAGCCCCGGATTAACGCGGAGCCTGGAGCTGCCGCCTTGAAATTTCTCTGCCTGCATGGCCGGCCTTCATGAAAGTTCAGATTGTGCGCCGTGCTATGGTTCAAAGCGCGTGCCTGGTGGGCGAAAGAGGGCTTTCTTATGAAGCGCGACGGCTGCGATAAGACAATATTCCGGTCTGCTTTTCTCCTGTTGCAAGCCATTATTCAAGGTCTTGCAATCGCGGTCCTATCCTTTTACGCTCGTAAAAAGTGGCCAGCACGCCGCCATAGCTCAGTTGGTTAGAGCGCTAGATTGTGGATCTAGAGGTCCCCCGTTCGAGCCGGGGTGGCGGTACCATGGAACGGCATTTGCGCTTGGCCGGTTACCGATACGTAAGCGAGAGCAACCACCCCTTTGGTTCCTATCAGGGTACGAAAACGTCGCGGGCCGAATCGACAAGACCCTGGCTTGTGATCACGATCCAGCCAGGACCGCGCCTTTCAATCGACTTTACCCTTCCGGCACCAGGAATGATTTCTCCTGGTGTAACTTCGATCGTGCCGCGAGCGCCCTCGAGGAGAGCGATGCCGCCGTAAACGTCGCGGACAACCCAGTTCGTGATGAGATGCGGCTTTCTCGACCCATCGGCGTTCTCTAGCGGTATATTTGCCGCATCGCCAGCGATCTGCGCCCTTTTCTGCGGAGGAGCGGCGCCCGCAGCCGAAGCTCCGGCGGTGATCTTACGTTCCAAACGGTCGAGCCGGTCAATGACTTGAGACAATTTTGCTTCCGGTTCCCGCTGAACCCGCTCCACCTTCGCTGCCATCGCTGAGATTGCGGCGCTGGTTTCGCTCCTGACCGCGTCTAGCCGCGCGCTTAACCCGTCGAAACTAGAGCTAGTCTTTGCAGCCTGACTTTGCTCAGCGCGCAGATTTTCCATGCTGGCTTGGAGCGCATGGATATCGCCGGCCATTTTTTGCACCGCGCGAGCCAATTCTGCGCGCTCCATCCTGTCTTGCTGCACTGCACTTGGGGAAGACGGCGGATTTTTGCCAGAGAAACGAGGCGATTGATCGCCGGCAAAATATGATCCTGCTGCCCATGCAAAACCGAACAGACAGGTTGCCAGAGCCAAATGCGGATAAAACTGCGCCAGATTCTCCAATCGTGGCGACATGCCCTGCCAAAAACCTCTTGCGGCTTGCGTAGACGGGATCAACCACGAATCCGCCGCCTTCCTGGATTGACCTTCACGGGCGGCTTTCACTGGAACATTCTTGCCGACCCTTCGGTCTGCAGAAAAATTACCGTCAACATCAGCGTCATCAAGCGAGAGGCCCATACGCAAGCTCCGAAGATGGTTAAGGCATAGTAATCACTCCTCCTCTATTCATGTTAAAGTCGCGTTAATGGATTCGCGCCTTGAACAAGCGAAAAAGCGCCTTCAACGAACTGTGATGGCTGCCAAACGTTGTGATATGCATGGTAAGGATTTTTGACGGAGAGCTGTCATGGGAAAAGCAGTTTGGTCTGGCCTGCTCTTAGCGGCAGCACTAGCGGTTGCGGTTCAGGCTCAACCTTTGGTCTCTGTGGAAGGGCGCTCCACCGCTCGCCACGGTCCGGCGGGATTACTAAACGAAAACTATTTGACTTCGACCGGGCAGACGGTGCCTCGTCCCGGCGTCTCCCAGGGCGCGCCACCTTCTCGCCTCGACCGCCGCATCGAGGACAAAGACACGCGCATCGATCAAAGCATCTGCAGCAATTGCGACTAGACGAGCAAAGGCGCCGGCCCGGAGCTGAATTATGCGGGTTGATGGCAAAGCGCTTCGCAGTATTTGGCCGGGAGATGGCGCGGCAAGCGTCCAGATCATCGATCAGACCGTTTTGCCGCACCAATTTAGGATTGCCTCGATCTCTTCCCTGTCTGACGCCGCCCGTGCGATCGAGGCGATGCAAGTGCGGGGCGCGCCGCTCATCGGCGTGACCGCGGCCTATGGTTTGGCGCTCGCGATGCGTGCCGATCCCTCCGGGTCAAATCTCGCTGCGGCAGCGGCGCGCCTGCTTGCCACACGGCCGACGGCGGTCAATTTGCGCTTTGCGCTCGATATGATGCGCCAGCATCTGCTCGCTTTGCCGGAGGCCGAGCGCGCTTCGGCGGCCTTTGCCCGCGCAAACCTGATGGCGGAGCAGGACACAAGTCTTTGCCGTGCCATTGGCGTAAACGGGCTCGGCCTTATCCGCTCGGCCGCGGCCCGCAAAAATGGCCGTGCTGTCAACATCTTGACCCATTGCAACGCGGGCTGGCTCGCGACCGTCGATTGGGGCACCGCCACGGCGCCAATTTACATGGCCCACGACGAGGGGATTGCCGTCCATGTCTGGGTCGACGAAACGCGGCCGCGCAATCAGGGTGCATCGCTGACGGCTTGGGAGCTTGGCCAGCACGGCGTCCCGCACACCATTATCGTCGACAATGCGGGCGGACATTTGATGCAGCAGGGAATGGTTGATGTCGTGATTGTCGGAACCGACCGGACAACCGCTTCGGGCGACGTGTGCAACAAGATCGGGACCTATTTGAAGGCGCTCGCGGCGCGTGACAACGGCGTGCCTTTTTATGTCGCGGCACCCTCGCCTTCGATCGATTTTTCCTTGACCTGCGGCGCCTCTATCCCGATTGAGTCGCGATCCGAGTTCGAGGTTACACATATCAGCGGACTGGCCTCGAACGGGGGTATTGAAACGGTTCGCACCGTTCCGGCCGGAAGCAGGGCCAGCAATTTCGCTTTCGATGTAACTCCCGCACGGCTCGTTACCGCCCTCATCACGGAACGCGGCGTGATCGCGGCCAATAAAGACGCGCTGGCCCAGGCCTTTTCCGACCGTATTCCTCGGGAGTGTGAGTTGTTAGCCGCACCATAGAAATCCCGGTCGAATTTTGACATCTCCTCATATTCTTCAGTTAATCCGTGCAATAACCGCGGACTGGCTCTTGCGGCGCCCCCCTATTAGCCTTACCAATCCCTGCCAAAACCGGGGAACTCGCCATATGGCGGGCTGTGCTTAGCAAGCGAAAATATGCTTCTGTCGCGCCTAATGCGGTATCTTCGATTTCTTGTTGTCTTGCTCGTGCTTGCAGCTAGTCTTTTCCCGGCAGGCGCAATTGAATCGGTCCGCGTGCCGCTTGAGTCTCAAGCGATCGATCTGACCAAGGCTTTCGAGCCCTATCACTCGGAAAACGACCGTTTGCTAGTGTCGACCGCCCCCGGGTCCGACGGCATTGTGCGGCGGATCGAGGTTCGGGCGCGGGAAGAAGGCACGCATCCGGATTGGATCGTCTTCGCGCTCACCAACGATACTGGCGAGCAAATCGAAAGATTGCTGGTTGCGCCGCATTTCCGGCTGGTCGGCTCGGGCGTCATCTGGCCTGATCTCGGTACATCGCGCATTTCCGCAATCACCGCGAGCCAGGGATTCCCGATTGAACGGGAGGAAAGCCCGGATGCGGATGTCTTTCGCCTGACCCTCGATCCAGGAACGACCGTGACCTATGTTGCGGAGCTGCGGACGCCCAACCTGCCGCAGCTGCACCTTTGGGATCCGAGTGCCTATAAGGACCGAATGACGAATCTTGCCCTTTATAAGGGAATAGTGATCGGGGTTGCTGGGCTGCTCGCGCTTTTTCTCTCGATCATTTTTGTCGTTAGAGGCGCCGTGATATTTCCTGCCGCCGCGGCGCTTGCTTGGGCAGTCCTCGCCTATGCCAGCATCGACTTCGGCTTCTTTGCCAAGGTTTTTGGCACTGGGGGCGAGTTGGACCGCATTTGGCGCGCCGCCCTCGAAACCACCCTTTCCGCAACACTTGTGGTTTTTTTATTTGCTTATCTCAAGCTCAATCGCTGGCATGTGCGTGCTTCCCATGTCGCAGCGGTGTGGCTGATCTTTCTCGCCGCACTTGCTTTTCTCGCAATTTATGACGCGCCCGTTGCGGCAGGCATTGCCCGGATATCGCTGGCAACGGTTGCCGGCGTTGGATTCATTCTCGTGCTTTATTTGGCGATGCATGGTTACGACCGGGCAATCATGCTTATTCCGGCGTGGTTCTTGCTTCTTCTCTGGGTAATCGGTGCGGCTTTCTCGGTCACTGGCAAACTCACCAACGACCTTGTCTCCCCGGCTTTGATCGGCGGGCTCGTGCTTATCGTCATGCTGATCGGGTTCACGATCATGCAGAACGCTTTTGCGGGGAGCGCGCTTGCGTCTGGCGGCCTCTCCGACTCGGAACGAAAGGCGCTCGCGCTGACGGGGAGCGGAGATATTATCTTCGACTGGGATGTCGCAGGCGATCACATCTATGTCTCTCCCGATTTCGAGGTTCAGTTGGGCCTTGCCCGCGGGGCGCTGAAAGGGCCGGCAGACTCCTGGTTGAGAATCGTCCATCAAAGCGAAAGAGAGCGTTTCCGAGCCTGCCTCGACACCATCCTCGAGCAGAGATGCGGCCGGATCAATCAAGAATTCCGGCTGCGCGGCGACGATACGAACTACTTCTGGTTTCGCTTGAAGGCGCGGCCAGTTACCGGAGCCGACGGAGAAGTCATTCGTATCGTTGGCACTCTGGCCGATGTTACCGAGGCAAAGGTCGCCGAGGAAAGGCTTTTACACGACGCCGTGCACGACAATCTGACCGGCTTGCCGAACCGGGAACTTTTCTTCGATCGCATCGACCAGGCCCTCACGCTCGCGCAAACCGACAATTGCATCCGCCCCGCCATTGTTTGCATCGACATCGACCGGTTCAAACAGATCAACGAGGCGGCGGGCCTTTCCGCCGGCGATTCCATTCTGCTTACCCTTGCGCGGCGGTTGGCGCGGATTCTGAAACCGCAGGACACCCTCGCCCGTCTTTCGGGCGATGCGTTTGCCGTCTTGATCGTTTCGGAGTTCGAGACGGCTCAGATCAGCGCTCTCGCAAATCTTGTCCGCCGCGTCGTATCGACTCCTGTGACATTCAACGAGCAGGAAATTCCGCTGACCGCCTCGATCGGGCTTGCGCTCTTTGATCCGCAGCTGCACATGGCGCGCGAAGACATGCTCAAGGATGCCGAAATTGCGATGCGGCATGGCAAGCGCATGGGCGGCAACCGCATCGAAGTTTTCCGGCCATCGATGCGCACCCTGCGCTCGGATCGCCTTGGTCTCGACGATGATTTGCGCCGCGCTCTCGACCGGGCCGAAATGAAGGTCCTCTTTCAGCCGATCGTCCGGCTCGAAGACCGGACGGTCGCCGGCTTCGAGGCCTTGCTGCGGTGGGATCACCCGCGACTCGGCCGGCTTGGCCCCGCAGAATTCATTCCTCTTGCGGAACAGACTGGCACAATTATCGACCTCGGGATATTCGCTCTGGAGCGCACCGCCCGCGAACTCGCCGCATGGCAGCACGCGCTCGACGTCGATCCGCCAATTTTCGCAAGTGTCAATGTCTCATCGCGCCAACTGCTCCGCCACGACCTTCTCCATGATGTACGCGCGGTGCTGAGCCGGTCCAACATCACCCCTGGCAGCTTAAAGCTGGAATTGACCGAAGGGCTCGTCATGGAGAACCCGGAATATGCGGCCCAAATGCTCGCCCGCATCCGTGAATTGGGCGCTGGCCTTTCGCTCGACGATTTCGGCACAGGCTATTCCTCCTTAGCCTATTTGCAAAGGTTTCCCTTCGACACGATCAAAATCGATCAGTCTTTTGTTCGCCCAAATGGCAAAAGCGCAAGGCCCGTAATACTTCGGGCAATCGTGACGCTCGCTCACGATCTCGGTATGGAGGTTGTGGCGGAAGGCGCCGAAACGGAATCGGACGCCGTCGAACTCTATCAGCTTGGTTGCGAATATGCGCAGGGCTATGCTTTCGGCCATCCCTTGAGCGCGATCGAGGCCCGCAAACTGGTTGGCGCCGCCACCGTTGCCGCGTGATCCGAAAGAGTTCGAGTTTTTCTTAAAAGATGGGTAAAGAAAAATTGGAGATTAAAAAGCTCTCTCCGGATCCGCAAAGCGTAACGATTGGCTAACCACAATACGCAATAAATGCGCACAATTTGAATTTGCAAGGCGACTTTCCATGCGCGCACGCAGCTTGATTTTGTCTTTTGTGCTCGCATTGGGCGCATGCGCGGGGCGCGCGCCGAACCCCGTCGCCGCCGTTCAGCCGCAAGATCAATATGCGGATTGCGCGGCCATTACCGCTGAAATCGAAGCCAACAATCGCCGCGTCAACGAGCTTGCCGGTGAAGGAAACTTAAAGGTCGTCCAAAATGTTGCCGCCGGGGTTGCGGGTGTCTTCGTCCCGGTTCTTTGGTTCGGCATGGATTGGCAAGGGACCGCCAACACGGAAATTGCGGCTCTTCAAAGCCGCCAGCAATATCTTGCCACGCTTGCCGGTCAGCGGTGCGGTGCCGGTACTCCGCCGCGCCGTTGAGGTGGAGGTCGCGCGTGCGATCCGGCCAACCGGAGCGGGGCTGCTCCGTCAAATCCAGGCGTGCTGCGCTTGCGCGATTAAGCGTGTCCCGAGGCCGAGGCAAGCCGCCCGATGTCGATACCGGCTCTGCGCATCGCCCGTTCATATTTCGACTCGAGCGCCGGATCGAAGATAAGGGACGGGTCGGCCGGACAATTGAGCCAGCCATTTTGCTGGATCTCGGCTTCGAGCTGCCCGGCGGCCCAACCGGCATATCCTAAGGCCAATACGGCCCGGCCTGGTCCCGAGCCGCTCGCGATTGCCCGCAAAATATCGATTGTCGCGGTCAAAGACACGCCGCCGCCGATCGGCAGAGTCGAATTGTCGATGCAAAAATCGTTCGAATGCAACACAAAGCCGCGGCTGGTATCGACCGGCCCGCCGTTAAGAACAAGCAAGGAGCAAGCCTCGGCAGGCAGCCTAATGGCTTCATCCGGTCCGATAACCTTGAGTTGGACGAGCAGCTGAGGAAAATCTACTCTTTCCGCCGGCCGGTTAACGATGATTCCCATGGCGCCCTCTTCGGAATGGGCACAGACATAAATCACCGAACGGGCAAACCGGTCGTCCAAGATTCCGGGCATCGCAATAAGCAATTGCCCGTCGAGAAAGCCACCGGGGCTACCAGGCGAAGGCGTTGGCAATTTTATCTGACCCATGTCAAGCGTCTCTCACGAATCAAACCAAATTGAAACAAACCGTGTTGCTAGTTTCAACCGCGCGAAATAAGTTGCGAGCCGATTTGGCGAGCCCTCTATCTACTCTAATGCAAAACCCTTTCCAGCTTGCAAGACCCCAACGGCGAATCGATCACTTCATCGCTTGCGCGGGCCTCTTGCTGATTCTCATTTCCGGATCAGCGCGTTGCGATCCTTACATAAGCAGCTGGTCGCCCGGACCAAAATCCGCATTGCGGCTGATTGCCGCTGGGGGCCTGACCGGCGGCATCTACCGCGCCGGTGTCGAACTCCAACTTGACCCCGGCGCTTTCACCTATTGGCGCATGCCGGGAGGAGCCGGCATTCCGCCGGAATTCTCGTTCGAAGGCTCGGCGAACGCCGCCGGGATCGCCGTAACCTATCCCGCGCCGGTTCGAATCGTGAATGAAGGGATAGAGGTTTTCGGCTATCGCGATCACGTTATTTTTCCGCTTCGCATCAAACCGCAAGATGCGGCCAGTCCCGTGCGCTTGGCCCTTACTCTTACCTATGGTGTTTGCGCCAGACTGTGCATGCCGGGCAAGGCGGAAGCGGCACTGACCCTTTCCCCTGACGGTGCTGGAGGCGCTCCCGATAGTCCGGCGGCGCTTCGTCTTGCCGGGGCTGACGCTTCGGTGCCGGAGCTTCTGCCGCCGCAGGAGCGCGACGCCAAAATTGTCATCGCCCGCGACGAAGCAGCGCCTCTACCAACCTGGCGGCTTTCTCTGCGCGAAGGCGCCGCCGAGGACCTCTTCGCGGAGGCGCCGCAAGGATGGTATTTTGAAACAAAACCCGCCGGCCGGCCGAACGAATTCTTAATCGTTGAAGTTGAGCAGCCGCGGGAAGGCAGCCCTAAGCGTCCCCCGGTGATTCTCACCGTGAAAAATGAACAGAAAAGTTATGAGTTTGCTGTCGATCTCGATGCCGCTCCCGGCCGCGTGAAGGGTGCTCGAGCGGCACCAAAAATTCGTCCGTGATCTGATTAAAACGAACAAACGACAAAATTTCCCTGCACACTTCCTCTGTCCCTAGCTTGCCGGGTGTCTCCGGAACTTTCGGTGTAGCATCCCCCAGACCGAAATAAGCCTGAGCGTTTGGTGAAGGAGCAACCATGACAATCAAGATTGGCGATACAATCCCCAAGTCATCGTTTACGATTATGACGCCGGAAGGTCCGGAGGTTCGAACCTCTGAGCAAATTTTTAAAGGCCGCAAAGTGGTGCTCTTTGCCGTGGCCGGCGCTTTTACCCCAATATGCGACAAGAACCATTTGCCGGGGTTTCTCGGCAACGCGGGCGCGTTCAAGGCAAGAGGCATCGACGACATAGCGGTGACGAGCGTTAACGATATATTCGTCATGGGCGCCTGGGCTAAGCATACCGGAGCCGAAGGCAAGATCACGTTTCTTGCCGACGGCAACGGAGATTTTGCGCGCGCGCTCGGGCTTTCGTTCGATTTGACCGCGCGCGGGCTCGGCATCCGCTCGCAGCGCTACGCGATGATCGTCGACGACGGCGTGGTGCGCAAACTCAACGCCGAAGATATGCCGGGCAAGGTCGAAGTCTCGAGCGCGGAAGCGCTACTTAAGGAGCTTTAGGCCGCCTCGCCCTCAAGGCGGGTTATTGCGGCCCATCGCGGTTGTTGCGGAACCGCGGCCGAGCCAGCTTACCGACGCAAAGGCGCCGAGCCACGAGCCCGCTGCGGCAAACAGGACATAAACGGCATTTTCCGTGTAGCTAATGACGGCAAACGCGGACAGCAGGTACCAGATCGCGCTCCAGTTGGCGGCCCAGATACGGCGCCTGCCGGTCACCGCGGCATTGAAGAACACATAGGCGGCATCTGTCGCAGCGGTGGAGGCGAGCACGCCCATCGCGATGAGCGGATTGACCGATAGGATCATGCGATATTCATCCTTGGAGGTGGAACAAGTCCCAACTTATTCTGTAGGGCTATCGATTGGGCCACGGCCATGATATGCTCTCATCCCTTCGCGCGCGAGGGCATCCGCGCGTTCATTCATGACATCGTCACTGTGACCCCTCACCCAAACCCAATCAACATCGTGACACGCGGCGGCGGCATCGAGTCGTTGCCACAGTTCGACATTTTTCACCGGCTTCTTGTTGGCGGTGCGCCAGCCGTTGCGCTTCCAGGCAACGATCCATGACGTTATGCCACCCTTGAGATAGTTCGAATCGGTGTGGAGGCGAACGGCGCATGGCTTGTTCAGCGCTTCGAGAGCCGCGATCGCGGCGGTCAATTCCATGCGGTTGTTGGTCGTCGAAACCTCGCCCCCAAAAAGCTCCCTCTCATGACCTCCGCAGCTGAGAATGGCGCCCCAGCCTCCGGGGCCGGGGTTTCCCGAGCAGGCGCCATCGGTCCAGATCGAGACCTCGCCCTTCATCGCAGCAAACCCAGTTCGCGGACGCTCTGAGCTTTCTGATGGAAGCGCAGTTTTTGAATATATTCGCGGGGATCCTTGGGGTGCACCAGAGCATTTGCCGGCACATTCAACCAGTCGACGAGGCGGGTTAGGGCGAAGCGAAGAGCAGCACCCCTCGCGAGGACCAAGAAGGCCTCGGCTTCGTCGGCGGTTAATTTCCGAATTCCCTCATAGGCGCTCAAGAAGGCTAGCCCCTTGGTAATGTTGTAGGCGCCGTCCGGCTCAAAACACCAGGCGTTGAGGCAAATCGCAACATCGTAAGCAAGTTGATCGGTGCAGGCGAAGTAGAAATCGATGAGTCCGGATACTTCATCGTCGAGAAACAAGACATTGTCGGGAAAAAGGTCGGCATGGATGACGCCGCGCGGCAAATTGCGCGGCCAGTTAGCCCCGAGAAAGGCCAATTCGTTGGCTATGTCGGCTGCGAGACCAGGCTGCAATTCATCGGCGCGCGGCTCTGCCTCTTCAAACAAATCGGGCCAAGCCTCAAGGCCCATCGCATTGGCCCGGTTGCCGGCAAATTCTTCGCCGGCGCGATGCAGCTTCCCAAGCGCGTTGCCGGCGGATGCGCAGCAGCGGACGCTGGGGTTTCTACGCCACATGCCATCGAGAAATGTCACCAATGCGGCCGGGCGCCCCGCAATCCTGCCGAGCGCTTCGCCTCCACGGTTTCGAACGGGCTGCGGACAATTTAATCCATGAGCAGCCAAATGCTCCATGAGCCCGAGAAAAAAAGGCAGGTCCCTTTCATCGACCCGTTTTTCATAAAGCGTAAGAATGAAATTGCCGCGTTCCGTGTGTAGAAAATAGTTCGAATTCTCTACCCCTTCGGCGATCCCTTTTAGGGCAAGAACTTGGCCAAGATCATAATGGTTGAGAAACTGGGCAAGATCCGCGTCGCTGACTTCGGTATAAACGGCCATGGCGCATCCGCGCGGCGCGGCAGATTCCCGCGGCACGCCCAGTGATAGCTGTCCCACAGCTCTAGGTCAAACGCCCGGCAAGCGCCAGAGCGACGAGGGGGGCTTATGTCTGATCGCATCTTACGCCGAGATGCGCTTTTGATTGCTACCGAATTCGGTGATGACCGCTCTTGAATCGGGCTGGATGACGCCACAAGAGACGATAAGCTTGACGGCATCGTCAGGGCTGATTGGAAGTTCGACGACCTCGCGCGCCGGCAGGTAGAAGTAAAAGCCGGTGGTCGGATTCGGGGTACACGGCAAAAATACCGAAATATACTCCTTGCTTGCGAGGTGGCCGGCGAGGGATGAGCCGGGAGGCGTACAAATGAAAACAATGGACCATTTCCCCTCGCCCGGGAACTCGATCATCCCCACCTTGCGGAACGTCGTACCAGAACCGGAAAACACGGTCTCAAAAATTTGTTTCGCGCTTTTGTAGATTGAGCGGACGACCGGCATGCGTGCCAGCATCGCTTCGCCGAACCTGATGAGGGACCGGCCGGCAAGATTTGCGGCAAGAAAACCGAGCAAAGTAAGCGCGAAGAAGGCCAACACCACGCCAAGCCCGGGCAATTG
>JACXTT010001466.1_pt1 | contig 39187 bp, 43 predicted proteins | sample 9270951 | NCBI WGS metagenome assembly JACXTT01 (sample SAMN15532306, study PRJNA645909) | rock metagenome | isolation source: weathered quartz diorite | place: Puerto Rico | collected 2017-06-21
CCCCCAGGCTATCGGTATGGCCGCAACCTTTAATGATGACCTGATCAAGCAGGTGTCAACGGTCATATCTACTGAAGCTCGCGCAAAATACAATCTCGCTATTCAGAAAGACCGCCATTTACAGTATATGGGGCTTACTTTTTGGACGCCCAATATCAATATTTTTCGTGACCCGCGTTGGGGCCGTGGCCAGGAAACCTATGGCGAAGACCCTTTTCTAACGGCTACTATTGGCAGCGCATTTGTTAAAGGGCTCCAAGGCGACGATCCGCATTATTTAAAGGCGTCTGCTACCGCCAAACACTTTGCCGTACATAGCGGCCCAGAAGCAACCCGCGATTTCTTTGATGCTAAAGTAGATGAAAAAGATTTCCGCGAAACTTATCTATATGCATTTCATGCCTTGGTTAATTCGGGTGTTGAATCTGTTATGAGCGCCTATAACCGTATCAATGGTGTACCTAATTCGATTAACAAAGTACTCTTGACGGATATCTTAAGAAAAGAATGGGGCTTTAAAGGCCATGTGGTGACCGATTGCGGCGCTTTGGACGATGTTTATTCCACACACAAAACTTTACCTAATGCGGTAGAGGTAGCAGCAGCGGCTATTAAAGCGGGTATCGATCTTGATTGTTCGAGCATATTGCAGAACGATGTGATTAAAGCGATCAATCAAAAATTAATAACCGAAAAGGAAGTCGACCAGCGCTTAACGGAGCTTTTACGCGCTGAGTTTAAGCTTGGTTTTTATGATGATCCTCAAAAAATACCATACTATAATTATGGCGCCGACAGCGTACACAATGCATCGCATGTAGCCTTGGCCCGCAAAGTAGCACAGCAAAGTATGGTACTGCTAAAGAACAATAACAATGTGTTGCCATTAAATAAAGCTGATTATCCAAGTATTATGGTGTTAGGTCCTAATGCTGCAGCATTTGACCCGATGGTGGGTAATTATCATGGTGTAAGCAGCAAGGTTGTGAATTTTGTAGAAGGTATTACCTCAGCAGTGGACCCTGCAACTAGAATTGAATATGACCTGGGTTCTGATTACTCTGATACCACTCACTTTGGTGGTACATGGGCAGCAGGCAATTGCTCAGTTACAATAGCCGTGGTTGGCTTGTCACAGGTTTTGGAAGGCGAAGCCGGAGACGCATTCCTTTCAAAATCGGTCGGGGATAAAAAAGCCTTGAGTCTTACGGCAATCGAGCACGGATTTTGGAAAAGTATCACCGTCCGGACATTTGCCGCTTACTTTCTATAAATCGATAAAAGATGTACCGGACTATTCTGACTATTCGATGAAAGGCCGTACTTATCGTTACTTTAATGGCTCCGTGCAGTATCCATTTGGTTTTGGGTTGAGCTATACCGTTTTTGAATACCAGGCAGATAAAAGTCCGGCAAAAAAATACATTGTTAAGGACACCATAAATGTTACCATAAAAGTCAAAAATACTGGTAAAATGGATGGCGATGAAGTGGTTCAGGCTTATATCCAATATCCGCAGTTTGACCGCATGCCTATTAAAGAACTAAAAGGCTTCAAACGAGTGTCTGTGGATAAAGGTGGTGAGCGATTGGTAACGATCAAAATACCGGTAAAAGACCTGCAAAAATGGGATCTGAAAACCCATGGATGGAAAACTTATCCCGGCGATTACAAGTTAGTTTTAGGCAGCAGTTCACAGGATGATAAGCTGGATTTTGCGTTTACTATAAACTAGGCGTTTTGTATTCTAAAGACGAAGCATCACAACTCAAGCAAACCTTCTGGACTACCTTCGGTCAATATATTTCGCCACAATTGTCGGCCGAAGGCTTAAGGGTAAACTGGGTAAATTATAAAACCGGCATCAAGCATGTGTACTTTCGGATGGAGGCGGGTAAAAAGTCGGCATCAATGGCAATAGAGATCACCCACCCCGACGCTGGTATCCAGGAACTATTCTTCGAACAATTCCTGGAACTGAAAAATGTGCTTCATTCGGTTTTGGATGAAGAATGGGAATGGCAATTACACACTACCGATGAAAACGGTAAAATCGTAAGCCGGATATTTAAGCAGTTGGATGGCGTAAGCATCTTCAATAAAAATGATTGGCCAGTGTTGATCTCATTTTTCAAACCAAGAATAATTGCTTTGGACGAATTCTGGAGCGACGCCAAATACGCTTTCGACGCTCTTAAATGACCTTCTCAATCATCCACTGATGCCCGAAGGGATCGCGAATATCACCCTGTCTGTAGCCATAATCATAATCTTGCATTGGTGAAAGCACGGTAGCACCTGCTGCAATTGCCCTCTCTATCACTGCGTCAGGATCAGCAACCATTAACCCCATGATGGTAGTAGTACCGCCGCACAAAGCAGGACTGTACCGCCGTGCGCTGGGTTTTTCTTCGTGGATATGAAATAATGCACCACCTATTTCCAGCTCCGAGACGTGAACCGTACCATCATCATTGCTGAAGCGCCTCAGTTCGATGGCATCGAAGGCCTTTTTGTAAAACTCAATAGCATCCGCACCGTTCTTCCCAACAAAAAACTGCGGAACAAAGGTTGTTTGTGTATATGCTTTCATAGGAGCTGATTAACTTGAATGATCATGTAATATCTTCCAGCCATCTTTGGTCAGTATCATCACCAGGGAATAGCGACCCGATCTATCCGGTAAGTTGTTGCCTGATAAAGTAAATTTACCGGTTAGCAGAGCGTACTTCTCCCCCAACAAAGTGACCTTCAAATCATCGTAGTGCAGATTCTGCTTAGGCATTTTACCGTTAAAATATTTCTTTTCGTACAGTTCCTTGATGGTATTTATCCCTGCCGGACCGGTGTGCATCATCCTGGTCGACTCATCGGTGTACATCTTCATAAAGCTATCCAGGTCGCCTTTGTTCCAATCATTTTCAGAATTTTTCATTGCTGCGATGATCCTGGATTGAGCGTCTTGGGCTTTGGCGTGTGTGGTAAGCATTGAAAAGCTTAAAAAACACAGCAGCATCAGCATAAATTTGTGGTGGTACATCATCATAATTGGTTCGGGATTACTCAAAGCAATTTCAGAAATAAAAATGAGCTAATCAATTCAGGCTTTATCAAATAATCGGATGATAACCCAAACCATTGTAATAAAATCTTCCCTGGCTGCTCTAAAAGAGGAAATGAGAATCCCCGGAAACAATTTTTATTTTTTTTAAAATGTTTTTCAGGGTCAATCGTCTCTACCTTTAAAGGAGAAATAAATTGATTACCGCCGTAATGCCCGAAGAAAAGAACAATCATATCATACAAACTATTAAAGCGTATGGTAAGGGTTTGCTGGGCTTTATCCGCCGAAGGGTGAAAACCGACGCTGATGCCGAGGACATTCTGCAGGATGTTTGGTACCAGCTCAGCTCAGTAGTTAATGCCCAGCCGATAGAGCAAACCGGCGCATGGCTTTATAAAGTGGCGACCAACAAAATCATCGACAAAAACCGTAAAAAAACGGAAGAGCTGTATGACGTCAACCTATCTGGCGATGAGGATGATGAAGAAGGTATTGATTTTAGAGCCATCCTTTTGACTGAAGGCACCACCCCGGAGACGGAATATATCCGCAACTTGTTTTGGGAGCAGTTATTCCTCGCACTGGATGAGTTGCCCGAAGAACAACGACAGGTTTTTATTTGGCAGGAACTCGATAACATTCCTTTTAATGAAATAGCCGAGCGCACCAGCGAAAAAATACAAACGCTGGTGTCGCGCAAGCGTTACGCAGTGCTTCATCTGCGAAAACGGCTTAAACAGTTGTATGAAGAAATTATAGAAGATTAAAAACTAAAGACATGACAAATAAAAACTTTGAAGATACGGCCTATAGACAAAGGTTCGGCTTCAGAAAGAAATTCATTTTTATACCATTCCTTATAGTCGGCGTTTTAGCCCTTATCAGCTATATCGTGATGCTGTTGTGGAATAACTTACTACCGGATATATTCCATGTTACAGCCATTACATACTGGCAAGCGGCAGGGCTGTTAGTATTATGTAAGATATTGTTTGGATTCGGAGGCCAAAGTGGTCGGTGTGGTTCGACTGGGGTAGGTCATAAGATGGAACGGTTTAAAAATATGGGCCCCGAAGAACAGGAACGCTTCAGAGAAGAGATGCGCGCCCGTGGTGGCAAATGGGGCCGTCATCACGGATTCGACTGGGATGAGCCAAAGACCACCCAGGAAGCTCCAAGGCCGACGGAATAAAAAATTTAAGGCTTTGTCCAATTTCAGTGTTCCCGATAGTTATTGATTCAGAATATTATAAATTATCATTATGGAAGTATTAGTTTTTAAAACCAATGTGACCAGCAAGAGGAAAGTGAATAAAGTGAAGGCTTTGCTGACGTCTTTCCCAAGTATCCGGCAATGGAATTTTGACCTGGAAGATTGCGATAAAGTATTAAGAATTGAAGCTATTGGACTGCATCCAACAACGGTAGAATCGCTTTTGCATACTGCAGGCTTCAGCTGCCGGGAATTGGACTATTAACGCCATACATTTCTGTATATCATACTATTGCAATGAACAACCCGCGAAGTCGTTAAGCCTTTGTAAGTTGTTCATTGTTATTTATCTTGTCTTGTCATTATACTTGTTCCTCTTACTTGCTTTACATCGATTTTTTTTCTGGAATGTAACTAATTCTTTCATTTTACGTCTTAGTTATTAATTTAGAATTTAGAGAAACTTAACAATTCATTTATATTGTTATTTTTGCTCCTCGATTTAAGAAAGCAGAAAAGTGGCAAGACCGATTGCGATAGCGTTAAGAAAAAACTGGAAAATGACCTGGGGTTCGCAACTCCAAAGGGCACAATTGATCATTGGCTCAATACTGATGATCGTTATTTCCTTAATGCTACCATCTTTTTTTAACATTATACAAAAAAGGGATGGCACATTGCTGAATGATTGGGTGTTGGCTGCTATTCCACCTCATGATGTTTCTTGGGAGATATTCACTGTGATTTGGGGAATCGGACTTTTTGCCTTGTGGCGCGCTATCGAAAAACCGACGATCTACATCACTTATCTCTGGACGTTCATATTCATCACCATATTGCGCGTACTCTCGATCAGCTTTTTTCCGCTTGAACCGCCAAAAGGACTTATCGTTTTAACCGACCCGCTTACCGCAGTTTTTTATGGCAGAAGTACAATCACCAAAGATCTGTTTTTCTCCGGCCATACCTCTATCTTATTCCTTGTATTTTTATGTCTGGAGAGAAAATGGGATAAGATACTGGCCCTTGCAGGTACCATTGTCGTAGTTTGCCTATTACTTGTTCAGCATGTACATTACACTGTTGATGTTATCGCTGCGCCTATCATCATATATCCCATATTCCGCGGGGTTAAGTATATGCTTAGCTAAGGCAACCTTTTACTTTTTATTTCCGTCCCTTAAAATAAAAAACTCCCCACCGGGCGGCGGGGAGCATGTCCTGATTTTTACATCAGAACTAACCTAAACCTTATCACGAACATATAACGCGATACTTTGTTCGATAGTTTTAGGGTATTTCGTTTTGACTTTAAGATGATAAAGCCGAAAATTAAGCATGGAAGCACAGGAAATTGAACGTTTGATCAGGATCAGCAAGGAACGTCCGCTGATGCCGGAAACTTATATTCCATGGGAACTCGAACCCGAGCGGGACGATATATTCCTGCCCGGAACGCTGACCTCGTTACAAGGACTGACAGTCTACGATTCCCTAACAACCAAACAGAAATTGGAGCTTGGCCGGCACGAATTGGTGCAGGTAATCGCTTCCTATGCCTGGGGTGAATGCCTGTTTTGCTTATTTATGACCCGGCACATCCTCACTTTGCCTTTAGACGATGTGGAACATCGTTTTCTGTTAAGAGAATTGATTGAAGAGTTCCGTCACCAGGAAATGTTCGGACAGGCAATTTCCAAACTTGGTGGGAAACCTATCAAACAAACCGGCATACATAAATTCTTTGGGGAGTTCAGCAATAAATATTTGCCTGCCGACTTTCTATTTATGGGAAGTGTATCGGTAGAATTGGTTACAGATATATATGGTAATTATGCCCGCAAGTCGCCCAATATTTACCCGGTGCTGAAAAAAATGTTTGACCTGCATAATATCGAAGAAGCACGCCATATTCTTTTTACTAAAAGTCTGCTGAAAACCTATGCTGCTAAAGCCGGATATATAAGACGCACTCTCTATAGCTATGTTATTTTAGGGAATATTCTTTTTGTGCGGACGATGTATGTGAAAAAAGAAATATACGAGCGTATTGGTTTGGAGAATCCCGGTGAAGTTTACAAAATTGCCTCTAAAAATTTCAAGCAAAAATTCGCCGAAAAATGCCTGACAGATATCATCGATTTTGTGAACGAGTGGAAAGGCTTTAACCGTGCTACACGCTGGGCATGGCGCTGGCTTTTAGACGCTAAGGTTTAAAATGGACAATTAGCTGACGGGTTCAACCCTTCTTTGTCTGCAGTTAGAGTAGCAACTCCGTTTCTGTAAGTAATAATCCAGATGCTATCAAAATCGCTATCCGCCCAATCCCTGATATTTCCCTGAACGCCCAAAGCTTTGGCGATATGCGGTATAGCATTGTGCTCCCAGCATAATATTACGGTTCCCTTGTCCTGTAACACATCCTTGGCTATTTGCTTGTAGTCCTCTGTATCATAACTGCTGTTAATATCCAGATTATATTTTACTGCGTAAGGCGTGATGGTTTGGAACATCCGGGCAGACTTGGTCTTGTCACCCGCATTAACCGCAGGTATATAAATCTCGTTTGCTGCACCATATTTGGCAAACAACACCTTTGGCAGGGCCATAGCCCGGTTGAGACCCTGGCAGTTCAGGTTATCGCCATTATCAGGCTTTTCACCATGCCTGATAATGATAACCCTTAATGATTTTTTTTGACATGAGCCGGTAGTAAATGACCCGCAAAAGATCAACAACAAAAAAAAGAGGCGCATGCAGTTTTTCACTTATTTTAGTTTTGAACTTCAACAGCTTCCTCGATTTTGCCTGGCCTGCCGTTTTTAAATGCGGCACGCGGCTTTAAGCCCAATAGCTCGAACATAGCCATATCTGTATCGAATGAAGGATTGGGTGTAGTTAATAATTTCTCGCCAGCGAATATGGAATTGGCTCCTGCCATAAAGCATAAAGCCTGTTCCACCAAACTCATTTCAGTACGACCAGCGGATAAACGTACCACCGTTTTTGGCATGATGATACGCGCAGTAGCGATCATGCGCACCATATCCCAAACAGGCACACGCGGCTGATCGGCCAGTGGCGTGCCTTGTACCGGCACCAAAGCATTGATTGGCACAGACTCCGGATGTTTTGGCAAATTAGATAATGTTTTCAGCATTGAAATGCGATCATCGACTGTCTCCCCCAAGCCAATAATACCACCGCTGCAAACTGTGATCTTAGCTTTACGCACGTGTTCTAAGGTTTTCAGTCGGTCATCATAAGTGCGGGTAGTGATGATGCGTTTGTAATCATCCTCTGACGTATCCAGGTTATGATTATAAGCATATAGTCCCGCATCAGCTAAACGCTGTGCCTGGCTTTCCGTTAGCATACCCAATGTACAGCACACTTCCATGTCCAGGTCATTCACTGCTTTTACCATTTCAATCACTTTGTCGAAATCGCGGTTATCGCGCACTTCGCGCCAGGCAGCACCCATGCAAAGTCTTGACGCGCCGCCGGCTTTTGCTTTTTCAGCAGCAGCAATTACTTCTTCAGTGGGCATCATGGCATGAACATTCACACCGGTATTATAACGAGCCGCCTGCGGACAATAAGCGCAATCTTCCGGACAGCCACCGGTTTTGATCGATATCAGCGAACTAATCTGTACTTCAGAGTAGTCTTTATTTTCACGGTGTATCGTCGCCGCCTCGTAAATCAGGTCAAGCAATGGTTTATGATATATTTCAGCAATTTCTTCCTTCGTCCAGTTGTTTCTTACTTCAGCCATTCTATTTTCTTTCTTGGATTTATTTTTCAAATATAATTTGTCAGTTAGTATAGTTTATAAAATTTTGGTCGCAAACCAAAGAGGCAGCAAAAAACCTGCGCAGTCTGTAAAGGTAGTTATAATGATAGATGACGCTACAGCAGGATCAATACCAACTCTTTTCAATATCAGAGGAATAGACGACCCTGTTAAGCCGGCAACGATTAAATTACCAGTCATAGCAAAAAGTAGCACAAAACCGAGTTTTAGACTTCCATCATAAAGAACGGCTATCGAAAATACTATTATTCCATTAGCGGCGCCGTTTAACATACCCACCAAAAACTCCTTTACAACGGTATTATATGCTTGTCTATCTGTCAAATCGCTTAATGAAATACGTCGTACTGTAACAGCAAGCGCCTGCGTAGCCGCATTCCCCCCCATCCCTGCGATGATGGTCATGTAAGCCGCGATAATTGGAATACTTTGAACCGTTGAATCAAAATGCCTGATGATAGAAGCAGCCAGATATGCTGTCGCAAGATTGATTACCAGCCAGGGCAAACGGCTTTTTACTGCATCTTTCCAGTTACCGCTCAATTCCTCGTCTTCAGATACACCCGATATTTTCAAGATATCTTCAGTACTCTCCTGCTCCATTACGTCCATGATGTCGTCGACGGTGATTCGTCCAAGCAGTTTCATATGGTCGTCGACAACGGGTATGGTGGTCAGGTTATATTGCGAGATCAACCCGGCTACATCCTCCTGGTCGAGATCGGCTTTTACGTATACAAAATCCCGGTTTACCAGTTCGGCAACTCTGGCATAGGCAGGCGCTTTAAGAATGGACTTAACCGAAAGAATACCTTTCAGCATATCATCGTTATCCACCACATAAATAGTGTAAAACTCCTCCATCTCCTCCGACTGGCGTATAATATCTTCCAAAGCGTCCTTCTTGTTTTGGTTAATATTTACCTTAATAACCTCGGAGTTCATGATACCACCCGCGGTATCTTCGGGGTAGCTTAACAGCGCGCGGATATTACTGGCATCCTCCTCATCGATATCTTCTAATATTTCCTGCTGATCTTCTTCATCCAGCTGGGAAATAATGTCCGTCGCATCATCGTAGTCCAGCTCTTCGATGATCTCCGAACGTTTTTCCGGATCAAGAGCAATAAGCAATTCGCCAGGCTCTTGTTCCTCATGCATTTCTGCGATAACTTCAGAAGCTATGTCAGATGGCAGGATGTTAATGATCTTTTCGCGGGATTCGACCGGAAGTCTTTCAAAAAGTATGGCAATCTCTGAGGCGTGGTACTCCTGCAGAACTTTCTCTAATTCAGCATCATCGCCCTCAAGCGCGGTTTTAATACGCTCCAGGTCTTCCTTGTTGATTTCGAATGATTGCATGCCCGACTAAAATAAGGCAAATAAGCGGTAATCGGCGAGAAAAAAAAGAATAAAATAGGTTCAATAAAGCCTATGAATTTAAAAGATGAGTATTACAGGCTGTAATCGTATTTTATTTTGACGGAGGTCAATTTCTGAAATTTTGAGATAACATGGTTGACCTGCATTTTGCGGACAAAAACCTTTATTGAACAGCTGTTATCAAAAGCTTGTTCCAACAGTTGCAGGCTATCGTCTTTAACAATTCGCATCACCTCGTTCATCTGCAAATAATCGAACGCGACGGTATAAACATCATTAACTGTTTTTTCGATGATCTTAGCTTCAGCAAGGGCCAGTTCTGTTGCCGATTTATAAGCATTGATCAATCCTGGAACGCCCAGCAAAGTGCCACCGAAATACCGCACCACCACCACCGCAACATTGGTAACATTTTTTGATAACAAAGTGTTTAATATCGGTCTGCCTGCAGTACCAGAAGGTTCACCGTCGTCATTTAATTTAAAAACTGACCGGTCGGTGCTCCAGCGCATAGCCCAGCAGTGATGATTTGCTTTTGGATGTTCTTTCTTCAATTCAGCCACGATATTTTTGATATCCTGATCAGACATAACAGGATAAGCGTAACCCAGGAATTTGCTGCCGCGATCACGGAACATACCTTCACTCTTAGCCTCAATGGTCAAATAAGTATCGTCAAAAAGCATCCGGCAAATATCGTTTAGAAATTGAATATCTGGGGAAAGTAAATAATCACAATAGCGATGATCGCCAAAATAATGCCGCCAACATTAAGACGGCTTAGCTTTTCTCTGAATATCAACAAACCAACCAGTGAACCGGCAACAATTACACCTATATCCATCATTGAGAATACTGTCGATGGATGATTGGCTAAAGCCTGGTGCGCCTTTATATTGAATAGGATGTTGCCAAAATTAGCTGTCCCTAGCACCCATCCTATCAGGATATGCGGCCATGAAAAACGCATCTTTTTGGTGAAAACCATATAGAGCAATCCTATAAAGGCAACTAAAAAGGCCAGGGTGAATACTATAAAAAGGGATGTCGTGAACGGAACAGCAGTGAATTTAGCAATTTGCTTTAAGAGCACATCAATTACACCCATCCCAACAAAGATCGTTAACAAATAAAGCCATGAATTAGTAGATCTTCGCCTTACTGCACGCTTTTGTTTCCATGGAATAAGGCAAAGCATAGCAATTATACCAATAGATATCCCGGATCTCCTAATCCCGTTTAAAACCTCTCCGAATATAACATACGATGACAGCACCAGGATAAATAATGAAAGCCGCTGAGCTACATCAGTACGCACAATCCCAGTTAAAGTAATGGATGCTGCTATAATGATAAATAGTAAAGGAAGCAATATTCCCAGACTTACATAGGTAAGGATCGGAGCGCTCTGGAAGCCGGTAAAGTGTGGGCTGAAGAATAACCAGGTGAGAAATATAGCTGCCGAGTAATTCCAGGTAATTGCCTGGTAAACATCAATCTGGTACCGCTTGGCAAGTTTTAATAACACCGAGACCGTAACACTACAACAAATACTTAAAAAAATATAAAACATTAATTAACAGGCTTATGGTAAAAGAATTTTAAACGATCAGTTCCCACAATTTGTTCCCTGGTCGAAATGCCACTTATACAGGGGGCTTTTATTCCATGCACCAAAACTGCTTCGCCTGTAAAAACCCTTGCCTCATCCCACAGTCCCTCATTGATAAAACTGTTCAATGTATGCGCGCCGCCTTCAATGATCACCGACTGGATATCCTGCATATATAACTGGAAAAGAATATACTGCGGAACAAATCGATCAAAATCCTCAAGGGCAATATACTTAACTTTTCCGTCAATATCAGTTTTTATTTCGTTAAAGATCAGTGTTTCAGTATTTTGATCGTATATATTTAAGTTTTTGTTTAGTTCCAGTTTTCGGTCTATCACTATTCTTTTGGGCGACTTCCCCGGCCAATGACGCGTATTCAATTGTGGATTATCAATAGCTGCGGTATTCTTCCCGATTAACACGGCATCCTCTTCACTACGCCATTGGTGCACTAACCTGCGGGATTCTTCCCCCGTTATCCAAAACTGACTTTCATCATCCGGAGCAAAATAACCATCGTTGGTTTGCGCCCACTTCAGGATCACGTAGGGTCTTTGCCTTTGCACCCGCGTAAAAAAGCGGCGGTTGAGCCACTGGCATTCTGCTTCTAAAACGCCAACTATGACTTCAATTCCTGCATCCTGTAGTTTTTCGATGCCCTTACCATCTACCTGCGCAAAGGGGTCGCGGCAGCCAACAACAACTTTCGGAATCCGGTGCTTTATGATCAAATCTGCGCAGGGCGGAGTTTTTCCATAGTGAGCGCACGGCTCCAGCGAAACATAAATGGTAGATTGCTTTAATAGCTCTTCAGCATCGTCAAAATCGGCAATCGCCTGGTTTACAGCATTTACTTCGGCATGTGCCTGGCCGTATTGTTGATGAAAGCCTTCTCCGATGATGTTATCTTGATGAACAATTACCGCCCCTACCATCGGGTTAGGACTTACGTTGCCTGCACCTAATTCAGCGAGTTCGATACAGCGCTGCATATATTGTTCATGAGATGGCATGCCACAAATATAGGTTTGTACCAACCGGAATTTTTATAATGTTAAAATTTATAGAATAAGTTGTTAAACGAAGGTTAATTAGCTGCTAAAATGTAGCAATTCGACCAAAGAACTTTTTGTTTCTTTGCTGCATGAAAACGGTTAAGCAGATTTCGGCGGATTTTTCAGAACAATTATCAACTATTTATGACACTAATGAAGTCAATTCATTGTGTATGATGGTGTTAGAAAACGTTGTTAATATCTCTCCCGCAAAAGTAAAGGCTTTCCCAGAAACAGAGATATCAACACCTGATAATGAGAGAATTACAAACATATTAACACGTTTGGCAACCGGCGAGCCGATCCAATATATATTAGGTTATACAGAATTCTACGGACTCACTTTCAAGGTAAATCCATCGGTATTAATCCCCAGGCCTGAGACCGAGGAGTTGGTAGACTGGGTGATTAAAAGTTGGCAGTTAGCAAATGGCGGTTGGCAACAGACATTTCATATATTGGACATAGGCACTGGCAGTGGTTGTATTCCCATCAGTCTGAAGAAAAACCTGCCGGATGCCGAAGTCTCTGCAGTAGATATTTCACCAGAAGCATTACAAACTGCAAAAGAAAATGCCGGGTTAAATAAAGTTGATGTCAATTTTATCCAGGATGATATTCTAAATCCTAAATCCGAAATCCTAAATTCGAAACGGCGAAGCCCTCTTGAGCACCTTAAAAAAATAAACAACAGCGAAAAATTCGAAATCATTATCAGTAATCCCCCCTACGTTACCCTTGAGGACAAAAAGCTGATGCATACCAATGTAACCGATTTCGAGCCACATACCGCGTTGTTTGTTCCCGAACATGATCCACTTATTTTCTATAAAACTATAGCCGATTTTGCAGCAAGTCACCTTGAAAAAGACGGATTGTTATTCTTTGAAATCAACGAAAGTTATGGTGAACAAATAGTTGAGCTATTAAGTAGTAAGCAATTCATTAATATTGAGTTAAGAAAAGACATGGGTAAAAAAGACAGGATGGTAAAGGCTATTTATAGTGGTGGTTAACAGCGACAACCGCAAGCGTCTGCAAATCAAAATTTCTACACTAACGATATAAAGTGTTACATTGTAACAGCAGTGGTAATGGGAACATTAGGAACGATGTGGAACACCCGCAATAGTTAAAAAAATTAACTGAATAATTAAGCTCTCTAAACCCTACTACAGTAACTGCCATTTCTACTCAATTTCTCGGGTGATACGATATGATCGTTTCTTTTAAATACTCCCTATCCAGATGTGTATAGATCTCAGTCGTAGTAATGCTTTCATGACCCAGCATTTCCTGTACAGCGCGAAGGTCAGCGCCGCCTTCGACCAAATGAGTAGCAAATGAATGACGCAAGGTGTGCGGACTGATAGATTTCTTGATTCCTGCAGTCTCCGCCAGCTGCTTGATCAACATAAAAATATAAACCCGGCTTAATCTTGAACCTCTACGGTTCAAAAATACCATGTCCTCCTCTCCTTTTTTTATCGGGATGTGTACACGGTCGTGTTCTATCCAAAGTTTAAGCGCTTTTATACCCTCTCCTCCTATAGGAACCAGGCGCTCTTTATTGCCCTTACCGACAACTTTTACAAACTCTATTTCAAGATAAAGATTGGATAATTTGAGCTCTGTCAGCTCCGACACACGCAAACCGCAGCTATAAAGCACCTCAATAATCGCCTTATTTCGGGTTCCGTCTGGCTTTGACAGGTCTATAGCTTCGATGAGCTTATTGATATCCTGATAGCTTAACGTATCGGGCAGTTTACGCTGTTTCTTCGGCGATTCGAGTAATTCGGCAGGATTACTTTTGATTATATCCTCGGCCAGCAAGTATTTATAAAAGGATTTAATGCCGGATAATATTCTGGCTTGCGAAGATGGGATCATGCCCAATTCATTTATCCAATTGATAAATTGGCGCAAATCATTCAGGGTAAAAGCATCTGGCTTCAGAATGTCGGGTTGACTACTAGCAAACTGGTGCAGCTTGTCTATGTCCCGGCTGTAAGCTTCTATCGAATTATCCGAAAGCCCTTTTTCCAGTTTTAGATATGCCTGAAACCCTTTTATCGCCGATCGCCAATCCAATTGATTTTGCTTTTAATGTTTTATACTTAAGTTTGGGCTAATGAATATACAAATTATCAACGGCCCCAATTTAAACCTGCTTGGCGTTCGCGAAAAATCCATTTACGGCGACAGCAGTTTTGAAGATTACCTCGTAACCCTGCGCAAACGCTATGCAAACATCACCATAAATTATTATCAAAGTAATGTGGAAGGTGAAATAATTAATAAGCTGCATGAAGTTGGGTTTAGTTGTGATGGTATCGTGATCAATGCCGGGGCCTATACACACACATCTGTTGCTATTAGCGATGCTATAGCCGGGATAAAAACCCCTGTGATCGAGGTCCACATCAGCAATGTTTATAAACGCGAAGAGTTTCGCCATAAATCATTGCTTGCAGCTAATTGTCGCGGTGTGATCGCCGGTTTCGGGATGGACTCCTACCGTCTTGCTGTTGAAAATTTTGTGAACGGATAATCATTTTGTGCGTATAAACTGATAATAAGCCCCTACATCCACCGTTTTTACATTATCCTATGCGTAAAATAGCCAAAGCACTTCTTTTAATCGTAGTTGTTATAACCACATTGGGTATTCACAACGGTTTTGCCCAGGACAAAAAGAAAAAACCTAAAAATTTAAGAGATTCTGCCCGGAAATCTATGCACAATCGTGATTCGGTTTTCCAGGCAATTAGTAAAAGTGACACATCAATCAACAGCCTTTTACAGCGTGTTGCGCAGTACACCACTACATTCAACCAAATTAACAACTCGCTGGCTGAGGGATTGGACACCGCAGAAGTAAGTGAGCAATTACCAATTGTTGCTAAAAGAATAGGCAAAATACAATCCCTTACAAATACCAAAAAGTCAGGCACCCTGCGCTATTTATTTGTATTAAGGGATAATATCGATCATTTACAGGATCAAATGAGCGGCTGGCAGTCGGATCTGGATGAGGTGAATACCAAGCTGGTACAAAATCAGCATGATATATTACAATTCACAAAAGATTCATTACTAAAGATAGTTCCTACTGATAGTGCATTAAGGGTAAACTTTTTTGCCCAGCGTGCTGTTGTGAAAGCTTTGTGGCGCAAAACCGATTCTGTTAACCGGAGCAACTTATTCAAAATCAATCTATTGCAAAACAAAGTTACTACTGCTTTTGCTAATGTACTGGATGCAGATGATCAGATTGATTCCAAGATAAAAAAATTTACAATACGTGCCGAAGGTGGTGAGTTTGGATACCTATGGAAAGGCGGTCAATACCCTGATTTTGCAGCGGCATTTAATGGAACCGTCAGGTTGAATAAAATACAGCTTAATTTTTTTGGAAATACCGAAACGACATTTCATTTAATAAGCCTTGCATTTCTGGCTATAATTGGTGTTTGGATATTTTATAATCGTGCCAAAACAAAAGAACAAAGCGAGACCCCCGAGATTTTACAGGATCATACTAACTACATTTATACCCATCCTATAGCGTCAACTTTATTGATCGTTTCCGGCATCGCGCCTTATTTTTACGATCATCCTCCTGTTTTTGTATTCGAAAGTTTTTTCCTTATATCGTTACTCTGCGTAATGGTTTTGATCAAAAAAAGCTTCCCGAAATCATTGTTTAATTTCCTGCATCAATTATTCTGGTTGACTTTCCTCTATAGCCTAAGCAATTTACTGATACAGATCACCGATATCGACCGCTATTTTATCCTGCTCCTGAGTATTGCATCAATAGTTGTTGCTGTATTGTATCGCAGAAAAAGAAAAGGTGATGACAAAAAGCATCTTCCTGCAACAAATACCATACTGGTTATATTCATCATAATGCAATGCATTTCGCTGATACTGAACATCACCGGAAGGTTTAGCTTTGCCAAAATTGTAGGGGTAACAGCAGTATTCAATCTATGGATGCTGATAATCCTTTATTTCATTATCCAGATCATTATACAAGGTATTTTTATTCAGTTCCACACCAAAAAAGCTGAAAATACTTTCGTCGCATGGATCGATTATACAGTGCTGCAAAAGAAATTCAGGAGTACACTGAGCATATTTGCAGCCCTATTGTGGGTATTTTTCTTACTGCAGAATTTGAATATTGATGATTGGGTTCACGATTATTTAACTGACCTGCTAGGCCAATCGCGCAATATAAATGGTGCATCGTTCACCTTCGGCGGGTTTGTTATTTTCATTATCGTTATCTGGATATCTACTTTATTGTCAAAATTGATCAGCTACTTTTATGATATCTCAGCGCAGCGTGCCAGCGAATTAAGTGCCCTAAAGAAGAAAAACCGGGCTTCTACCCTTCTGATCCGGATCGGCGTGCTTACTGTAGGCTTTTTGTTGGCCGTTGCGGCATCAAATTTCCCGATAGATAAACTAACCATTATATTTAGCGCCTTCGGCGTTGGTATCGGTTTTGGTTTGCAAAATATAGTAAACAACCTGGTATCCGGCATGATACTGGCCTTCGAAAAACCGGTTCAGATCGGTGACGTGATAGAAGTTGGCAGTCATGCCGGTACTATAAAAGAGATCGGAATCCGGTCAAGTAAGCTGGCAACAAGCGATGGATCGGAAGTGATTATTCCAAACGGCGATTTAATATCTCAGCAGGTGACTAACTGGACGCTCAGCAACACCAACCGCCGTGTAGAAATGGCAATTGCTGTAGCTTATGGATCGGACATTGAAAAAGTCAAGAAGCTGCTTACAGATATTCTTACCGGCCGGAACGATATAATGAGCACGCCCGGTCCATCCGTTTATGTAAATAATATTACCGACAAATTTGTAGAGTTCAGGGCATCATTCTGGGCGGCGGATATATCTAATGCCGCAGAATTAAGGAGCCGTATTTTGGCAGCTATTTACGAAATGTTTACCAGGGAGGGTATAAATCTACCAACTTCGTAAAACCGACATTTAGTAAAAATCTTTCGGATCAAGCGCCGAAAAGGAATGCTTCTTTTTCATAAAGAAGTCCCAAACGATACTGCGTTTGTACATACCCTTTAGGTCGGGCAAATTGCTTCTTTTGGTTCTCGGGCCCCCGCCTTTGAAAATTTGCATTACAAAATTTTGGTGCGCGCGGCTCACGGCCCAGGCATCTTTGCGTTTGCCTTCATTAAGGAAGCGAACAATAGCCAACAGGTCCATCCAGAAGCGGATGCTAATAATAAACAGCCCACGCCAAAAAGAAAGGTTGTTTCTTAGTAACAATAGATTATTCCGGAAATTCAGGAAGGTTTTAAAAGGGTTTTCTGTGTTCAATGTCCCGCCGCCAACGTGATAGACTTCCGATTGTGCGCAATACATCACTTTATAGCCCATATTTTTTAATCGCCAGCAAAGGTCTATCTCTTCCATGTGGGCGAAAAAACGATCATCGAACCCTTTGGCAGCTACCCAATACTGTTTTTTAACAAACATGGCAGCGCCTGTCGCCCAAAAAACCTCTCCCGATTGCTGATATTGGCCTTTGTCCTCCTCTATCTCATAAAACATCCGTCCCCGACAAAATGGATAGCCATATTTATCGATAAAACCTCCCGCAGCACCGGCATGCTCAAAATGATCTTTCTGAGCAAACGCCCTAATTTTTGGCGCAGCCGCTGCGATCAGCGGATCACTTTCCATCAGTTCGATTACCGGCTCTATCCATCCGGCAGGTACTTCTACGTCTGAATTAAGCAGGATAAAATAATCAGCCTCCACCTTTTCAAGCACCCGGTTATAACCGCCGGTGAAGCCATAGTTTTTATCGTTTTGAATGATTTTAACGCCTGGGAAACTCTCGTTAAGAAAATCAACAGAGCCGTCGGTAGAGCCATTGTCTCCTACGATAATATCCAGGTTGGGCCAGGTTGATGCCATTACAGAAGGCAGAAATTCGCGGAGATATTTTAACCCGTTCCAGTTTAATATTACGATGGCAACTTTAGGCGTACTTGTCATTCAATATTTGTGATTGCCTATGGTGATAAGCATAGCGCCTGCAATTGTACAATTTTTCGGGCATATAAGCTCCATTTTTTGCCATGAACTATGAACCATTGACTATGAACTAATCTACAATTGCTCCTTCAATATCCTCAGGCTTAAACTTCCATCTGCGGTGCGACCACAGCCAGTATTCAGGCTCTTCTCTAATCACTTTTTCCAAATACTGCACGTGCGCTTTTGTGATCTCATACGGTGCAGATTCTTTTGCGTCTTCAATCAGCGGAACCACAGTGTAATTATAATAACCACGTTTTACTTTCCGCATATCACAAAAATATACCAGGCAATCAAACGATTTTGCCATCTTTTCCAGGCCTAAAAATACAGGGGTAGGTTGATTCAAAAATGTTGTAAAATAGGTCGATTCATGCCTAACCGGGGTCTGATCACCCAAAAGTACAGTAATAAAAGGTTCATTCTTTAATTCAACCATTTTTCTCAGCACCAGTTTCATAGCAACCGGTATTCCTCTGAACCTTGACCGGGTATTAATAAAAAACCGATCAAAAACCTTGTTCGTTAAAGGCTTATAAATGATTAAAAAATTCTTCTTGGTTATCGAAGTTATACCCTGCGCCAGTAGCTCCCAGTTACAATAATGCCCGGCAACACCTACTAATTTCCGGTCGCTGTCTAACAGTTTTTTAACGACATCTGGGTTTGTCGGCTTTACACGTTTGGCTAACTGCGCCGGACTAATGCTGATAGTTTTGACTGTTTCGACTACCAGGTCGCAAAAGTGATGATAAAATCTTCGCTCGATTATCTTCCGTTCTTCCGCACTTTTTTCAGGGAAAGCATTTTGCAGATTTTGCGCAACAACCTTCTTGCGATAACCTACAACGTGATAAATTAGCAAGTAAAGCAGATCGGATATCAGATATAAAAACCAGAACGGCATCAATGATAACAGGTACAAAAAGAAAATACCTATGTACGAAACCGCTTTTTTTATCATTATTTTGTCCGATTTTTGGACACAAACATAGAATATATGATTGAAAAAGGCGCTGTACTGCCCATGTTTTATCTGCCCCCGGTTGAATATTTTGCTCAGCTAAACAACTATAATCCTGATTTTGTGATCGAAAAGCAAGAGCATTTTCCCAAACAAACCTATCGTAACCGGGCTAATATCTACTCACCCGATGGTATGCTTACGCTGGTGGTCCCGGTGGTAAAAGGTTCAAAAATTCATACCCCGGTAAAGGATGTTAAGATCAGCTACGATTTTAAATGGCAGCGCTTACACTGGATGAGCCTCCAGGGGTGCTACCGACGCTCGGCTTATTTTGAGTATTATGAAGATGATTTTGCACCTTTCTATGAAAAGAAAGAAACTTTTCTGTTCGATTATAACGATCAGCTATTTCACTTGATCCTGAAGTTGTTGAAGATAAAAGCGACCGTTAAATATACTGAAACCTATGAGGCGGAATATCCTGTATTAGCAGATTTCAGGCACACCATTCACCCTAAAAAAGAATCTGATTTTCAACAGAAACCTTACTTCCAGGTTTTTGAAGAAAGGCATGGTTTTATGAAAAATCTCAGTATAGTCGACCTGTTATTTAACCAGGGACCGCAATCCGTAAATTACTTGTAAATGAACAACGAGATCAAACGCATACGTTACAAGGTACGCAGACAGCCCGTTGAGGTCGGCGCCAAACCGGGCTCGATCAACATACCTGAAGGGGCGCTAAAGCCTATTATTATGGTTTACAGCTATAATGAACACGAATTGGTGAGTTCTGAGGGCAAAAGCATGCAGGTGATCTTATCGCAGTTCAAAAAATGCTGTGAGCACACCCACTGGATACAAATAAAAGGTCTTGGCGATTTAAAGCTGATGGAGGAAATTGGCGAACACTTAGGCATCAACCCATTGGTGTTGGAGGACATTGTCAATACACATCAACGGCCAAAATTTGATGAATATGATGATTATGTTTTTTCTACCAGTCGCATTATCAATTTTAATAAAGATAATGAACTGGTTAATTGCCAGTTTTCGGCATTGATCAAGGAAAACATCATCGTCAGTTTTGAAGAAACACACGATGAATATTTTGAAGCCGTAAAAGCGCGTCTAAAAGCCGGTAAAGGAGCTATACGTACCACAGGTCCCGGGTATATGCTTTATGCATTAACTGATACCATCCTCGATAACTATTTTGTATTGCTGGCTAAAGCAGGCGATATGCTCGACGATATAGAGGATCGCCTATACAGTAGTCCGGATAAAAGCGTAATGTATAATTCGCAAGCGATGAAAAGGATACTGATCATTATGCGCCGCGCCAGCTGGCCCGAGCGTGATAAGATCAATGAGATGATCCGCACCGAAAACCCGCTAATCCAACCAGATGTAAAGGTATACTTACGCGATGCTTATGATCATTGCATCCAGATCATGGACCTGGTAGAAAATTACAAGGAAATAACCTCCAGCATTATCGATCTCTATCTTTCCATGGTAAGCAACCGCATGAACGAGATCATGAAGGTGCTGACGATCATTTCAGTAATATTTATCCCGCTAACCTTTGTGGCCGGCATCTACGGAATGAACTTCGCCCATGTCGATCCTGCCAGCAACAAAGTAATGCCAGGCAATATGCCTGAACTATATTCGCCGCATGGTTATGTGTATGCCTTGCTGGGCATGTTTGTCATCGCGGTGATACAAGTGGTAATCTTTTGGAAAAAGGGCTGGTTTAGTAAATTATAGTTGATTGAGTTAAGTGGTTTGAAACTTAATCTAACTCAATCAACTTAATCCAACTTAATCAACCAATAACTTACTTTTGAAACTCCGGCCTCAGCTCATTACGCATCGCCTTTCTGAATTTCATCACTTTAGGCTCCGATACACTGCCGATATAAGGGTTGTCACCATGCAAGCGATAATATCCCTGATGATATTTCTCGGCCGCATAAAATGCTTTGAACGGCACTACCTGGGTGACTATTGGGGCGTTATAGTGCTTAGTCGCGTTTACTTCTTTTATAGTGTTCAACAGTATTTCATGCTCCTCCGGGTTCCGGTAAAAGGCTATTGAGCGATAGTCGGTTCCTTCATCAGGACCCTGGCGATTTAGTTCTGTCGGATCGTGAGCAAAAAAGAAGGATTTAACCAGTGTTGCATAGCTGATCACTTTAGGGTCATAATAGATCTGTACCACCTCAGCATGCCCCGTGGTTTGCGTACCTACTTCTTCATAGCTTGGGTTAACTTTGGTGCCACCGGCGTAACCCGAAACCACTTTGTTTACACCTTTTAACTCAGACATGGCTTCGCTCATGCTCCAGAAACAGCCGCCGCCAAAGGTGGCTATACTTTCGCCTGCTTTGGGTTGAGGAACAGCGGCAAAATCATTTCTGCCCTGACCATTGGCACACCCGCTAAACAAAAGAACGGACGTGAGATATAATGCAATCTTTTTCATTTACTGATAATTTATGGTTGTTATTTAAATCAACAAACGCAATCGTATATTACGCCGTTATTTCCATTTGTCGTAAATAAGTCCTATTCCTTACACCTGTTTTTGATTGGCGGCCTTAACGAGGTAGAATATATTGCCAAGCCCGTTGATCTTTATTTCATAAACGCTCGATAACAACATGCCCATCTTGCCTGGAGGAAATCCTTTATTCTTCAGCCATTCGAGATAGTGCACCGGCATATCGCACAATAAGGTGCCTTTGTATTTCCCAAAAGGCATTTTAGTTTTTACAAGATCAATTAATATTTTAGAATCTGGGGTAATATTTTCCACAATGTAAAATTAACATTCGAACTCAAAGTTCAATCAATAGTAAAAATATAAAACACACGCACGTAGCAAGCGTTTTAATAATAAACCAGAACATTATGAAAGAGCAATTTGAAGCAGCTTTAACCGGGACAGACGGACCTGTAGATGGCACAGTTAAACCGCTTAACCTGAAAAATTATTTGCAAGCTTATGAATTTAAATCGCTGGACGACACTTTACATTTGGTGATTGCGATGGACAATAAAAACAGGTGGCAAAGGATTGACGGCACTGAGCCTTATCTTTCAGGTTGGGTGGATGAACTTGCAGAGCAGGTGACAATTGCTAAATAAAAAACCACCGGATCTACACGGTGGTTTTTTCAATTAACAGTATATATTGGGTTTAAAATCTACCTTCTCTGTGGCCATTACCTCTTCCCCAGCCGCCTCTTTGATCGAAACGTCCCTGATCATCTCCCCTGTTGTCAAAACGTTGACCACGATTCCAGTCGTTACGACGATATTCATTGTTCCAACCATGGTTATTATCAAACCTGCGATCGTTGTTATAGCGATAGTTATTTACATAGGCACGGTTGTAAGAACGATCCCAATGACCATTAAAGGCTACCCCATTGTATCTTTCACGATAATAATCGGCGTGCATGAACGGACGTGGTGCACGAACTTCGTATCTGCGGGCAGAACGCCAGTCGTAGTCACGGTAAGCACCCGGCAGGTAAGTTGCTGAAACCCATGAGCCACCGTTGTTGTAATAGTAGCATTCGTTGGGCACGCTATAGTATGCATCAACATCTGGTAAGTAATAATAATCTTCGTCGCCGTCATAATTAGCGGGTTCACAATAATCTGCGGGTTGGTCAACTACTACCGGAGCAGGCTCATAAACTACTGGTCGGGGCGATAAATTAAAACCTACATGTATTCTTATCTGGGCATCAGCTTTATTATTAAGTAATAAACCGCTTATTGCTATTGCTGATATGAGTGCTATCTTTTTCATAATATTAAATATTAAATTTTATATAGCTAGGACTACCACCATTTTAAAAGGTTTAATCGTGCAATAGAACAGCAATATTGCTATACTTAAATTGATATTATATTTTTATTATTATAATAAATTCAAAATATAATTCTTGTCAAGATGAAATTAAGATGAAGGATAAAGATTTTTGCACTATCGCCGATGCAAGGCCTAATTAAAAAGTTAGTCTATCTGTCATTTTATTGATACAAAACACATTTCAATATTTGCTGTATATTCATTTAAATTTGATACCAAAACATAAACTATCATGAAAAGAAAAGCATGGGGAACCATCTTGCTGCCTATGTTGGCCACAACAGGGATTATCACATTACTCGCATTAAAAAATGATATCCCTGCAAAACACAATAACTTTGATGCCCTGGACGGCGCCGGACTCACCTTACCGGCAGGTTTTAGTGCCAATATTATTGCCGATAACCTGGGCGGAGTAAGACATATTGCCGTTACACCTCAAAATGAGATATATGCAAAACTAAGGGGGCTTGAAAAGGGTAAGGGCATTTTGCTATTGCATCAAAACGGTAATAAGGCAGATGTAAAAGCCTCATTTGGCACATTTGGCGGAACTGGTATCGCCGTTAAAAATGGTTATCTGTATGCGTCATCTGATGAGGAAGTGTTCCGTTTTAAATTGAACGCTAATAATGAGGTTATAGATCCTAATAAACCCGAAAAAATTGTTACCGGTCTGCTAAGCCGTGGTGAACATGAGGCAAAGGCCATTACACTGGATAATGCCGGACACCTGTATGTGAATATTGGCGCTTACTCAAACGCCTGCCAGGTAAAAGATCGTCAAAAAGGCTCTCCGGGCCAAAAGGGCTGCCCTATTTTGGATTCAGCCGGCGGAATATGGCAGTTTAGCGCAAGCAAGCCTAACCAGCATTATGGTGACGGAATACGCTATGCTACAGGTTTAAGAAATGTGGTTGGCCTTGACTGGAATACCCAGGATAACCAGCTTTTTGTGATGCAGCATGGCCGCGACCAGCTGCATGACCTATACCCGCAATACTTTACTGAAAAACAATCAGCTGAACTACCTGCCGAATGTATGTATGCCCTGAAAAAAGGTGACAATGCCGGCTGGCCATATATGTACTACGACTGGCAGACACATAAAAAAATATTGATGCCTGAATATGGCGGAGACGGTAAAAAAGAAGGCGGCCAAAATGCTATCAATCCTGCAGCCGCTTATCCAGGTCACCTGGCGCCAAATGGCTTGTTGTTTTATACCGGCAACCAATTCCCTGCGAAGTATAAAAACGGTGCGTTCATTGCATTCCATGGTTCGTGGAACCGGGCACCAGAGCCACAGGCCGGTTTTTTCGTGGTGTTTCAACCATTTAAAAATGGTAAACCATTTGGTAAATGGGAAGTATTTGCTGATGGTTTTGCAGGTAGCGCCGCTGATAAAGCCAAAGGGGCTGCACAACACCGCCCATGCGGTTTAGCACAAGGACCGGATGGCGCCCTGTATGTAAGCGACGACAGCAAAGGAACAATTTATAAGATAACTTACAAAAAATAAGATATTGATTATAAACGAAAAGGCCCCAAAACCGGGGCCTTTTTAATTGGATAGCTCGTAATTGTATTTCTTTACCTGGCGTTTTTTTCCCTTCACCCTTTCAATACTTTCCAAGATATTATCCTTCTCATCTTTACAGGTGGCTTCCAGCAGTGCAGTACGGTAAGCTTCTATAGCATCTCCCCACTCTTTTTTCTTTTCAGCAAATAAGCCGACAAGATTATAAACTGATGCAAAATTTACACCAGGAACCTGCAACGCTTTTTCGCTGACCAACCAGAATTGTTTTTCCATATTCAGAAAAACCAATAAACGCAGATAATGATCATATACGTCAGGAAACAGTGGTTCCAGTTCAACACAGGTCTTAAAATGATATCCTGCCGCCTGGTAATCGCCAATGTTATCGTGATATAATTTCCCCAACTGATAATGAGCCCTTGCATAAAGGGGATCATTAGCGATGATCTCGTTCAGTAATTGTAAAGCCCTCGGAGATTCGCCATACCACAATTCCTCAAGAGCCTGCAAATATTTCTCTTCCATAGTCAAATATATGTCCATAAACAAAATGTAAAATCTCCGGCAAAACCGGATCAATAAAAAAATAAACTGATAACTGTTAATGTATCCGAAAATAGACTACACCGGAAAGCAGAAGAGATGAGCAAATGCATACCCCTTCCGCTGCGAACCAATAGATCGCATAGACTGTTCAAGACGGAGGTGATTTAGACGTAGCACTTGCTTTTATATTTTTTACAAATATAGCATTTTGTTGTTATTTATAAACCAGGATCAAGTGTTCACGGGCGTTCACGGCGTTGTGAACGCTGCGACGGTTAGAGAAATCCAATCGGTTCAGATGATCACCCAAACCAATCGAAAATATCGTTCTGTTTCAAGCTTGCTTTTTCTTGCTTATGGAGGTCTTTGATGATCTTCCCTTCAGCCATTTGAATAATTCGGGTGCCGTAAGTGAACGCCTCCTTCAGATTGTGGGTAATGAGTATGGTGGTTAATCCAAATTCAGTGGTCAGTTTATCGGCGGTCCGCATCACTACTTCTGCTGAACGCGGGTCAAGAGCAGCTGTAGGTTCGTCCAACAGCAATACTTTGCAGCTATCCATAATGCTCATCAGCAATGTTAATGCCTGCCGTTGACCACCTGAAAGAGTGCCCATTGGTTGTTCTATCTTGTTCTCTAAGCCCATACCCAATATGGCGATCTTTTCTTTGACTGATTTTTTAAAAGCCTCATTTATACCAATAGACAAGCCTTTTGCTTTGGTTCGTATAGCAGCCAAACGGAAATTGTCCAGGATACTCAAATCCGGCGCTGTACCGCTTAACGGGTTCTGAAAAACACGAGCGATCCACTCACTGCGTTTATAATCGGGTAGTTTAGTTGCATCATTGTCATCAATATGAACAGTGCCTGAGCTTGGCAATACGGCGCCGGCAATCAGGTTTAAGAGTGTAGTTTTTCCCGAACCATTTGAGCCGACGATCACTAAAAATTCTTTTTCTGCAATGGACAGGTCCACTCCCCTTATGGCGTCTACCTGGTTAGCTTTGCCCTTATTAAAAGTTTTATGAATGCCTTTCAGATCGATCATAAGGAACTTTTGAAAGATAAACGTGGTAGACTGACAATTAGCAGCACAAATGCGGCTGTCACCAATTTGAGCAGATTGGCGTCGACTCCAATGCTTAAAGTCACAGCTAACACTATTTGAAAAATCACAGCGCCCGAAAGTACCAGGACAAGGCTCAACCAAACCGACGTGATCTTAAACCAATTAATCAGCGACTCGGCAATGATAACCGATCCCAAACCTACAATCACGATTCCAATTCCCATATTTATATCTGCAAACCCCTGAAACTGAGTCATCAGGTATCCGCTGGTAGCAGTCAAAGCATTAGCTAAAGCTAATCCTATAATCTTCATTCGGTCAGTATTCACTCCCAAAGCTCGGACCATTGATTCACTGTTGCCTGTTGCACGCATTGCAATGCCAAAATCCGTTTTAAGTAAATAGCCGATGATGAGTGCAACGATCACTACAAAAAACAGCAGTACCCAAAAGGTATTATGATTTGGATCGCCAGAAATATCGATTAATGAGAATATAGATGACACATTGAGCAACGGAATATTAGAACGCCCCATTAAAGTCAGGTTGACTGAATAAAGCGCCGTCATTACCAATATACCTGCCAGCAAAGGGTTTATTTTTAGTTTGGTGTGAATAATCCCCGTAATCGACCCTGCCAGAGCTCCTGCTGCAATCACTATCGGTAGAATGATGAATGCCGGCAGATGATGGGTCAACAAAACCGCCGTAACAGTCCCGCCAAGCGTGTAGCTGCCATCAGTAGTAATATCAGGTATGTTAAATATCTTCATCGAGATATAAATACCCAATGCGATAGCCGAAAAACAAAATCCCTGTAGTAGTGCGGTGAGGTAAAAATCCATTATTTCACAGCTTCAAAATTTGGCGGTATAGTAATATTATATTTTTTAGCAGCAACCGGATTATATACCCGTTTGCGGATCTTTACCATCTCAGGTTTTAGTCCGTCCGTTTTGTGTGTCTTTAAATATTGCGCAGCCTGTTCCCCTGCCTGGTATCCCCATTGGTAGATGTCGGCGCCAAATGCGGCAACTGCCCCACGCTGTACTAAACCAGCCTCGCTGGTAAATATAGGTACATTGGCCTGGTTGCAGCTTTTCAAAATCGTTTCAAACGAGGCGAATACAGTATTATCCGGGTTAGCAAAAAAGGCATCGATATTTTTGCTTAGAAGAGATTTTGTTACCAGTTGTGCATCTGCTGATGAGTTCAAGGGCAACGCTACCAGGTCAACATTCAACTTACCTGCAAGTGATTTAATCCGGTTCATAGCGTCAGCTGATTGGGGCTCCGATTGATTATAGATCATACCAACCACTAGTTTGCCGCCTTTTGGTTTGAGTAATTTTGGTATCAGTGAAAAAGAGGTGTCGATATAAGCCAGCTCTTCCACCGCGCCAAATAGATTGGTGGGTGCTGCTCCCGTCGAACTGATCACATTCATTCGCTCGGGTGTTGGAGAAACCATAGCAAAAACGGGAATAGTCTTAGTCTTTTGAATTGCCGTGATGGTTGATAAAGTTGTACAGGTTGCCAACAGATCCACCTTTTCTGAAATGAAGTAATTGACGATCTGTGTCAGTGTCGGAATATCCCCCTGCGCATTGCGGTATTCTATTTTGATATTCTTTTGATCTTCGCTAAAGCCATTCTTTTTCAAGGCATCGGTAAAACCTGTACGGGCCTGAGATATTGTCGCATCCTCAAAAGCATCCACAAAACCAACGACAGGAACATAGTTTTTTTGTGAATTACAGGATACAAAAAGAATCAGGGCAAATATTAAAGGCAGATATTTAGAGCGCTTCATCTGGCTAAGTTAACTATTGGAGCGGAAAGCTGAAAGGCCGACGGTAAAAGTGATATTCATGTGGATTATTGTATAAACTTTTCCTTGGCATTGACTAAACAAAAAGGCCGCCACAGAGGACAGCCATTAGTATATTTTCTATCGCACAAAATCACATACTCCCTTCGCCTGCATACTGCATCATAAAATCTACCTTACCGTCCTTATTAAATCCCCACACCTCCTTAATGCGCTGTTTAAACTGTTTCCCATCTTTGTCGGTAAAACTCTCAGTTCCCCAAATACAAACAAAATTTTGATTTTTGTCTGTGCTTTTCACGCTCATCCAGGCATCTGCCGTAACCTTGTAGTCCTTTAAAGAACCCCTATATGCTTTTGCACCAGCTAAATTCGCTGCTTTGCCTTTTACAGGTGCCCCCTGTGAAAACATCATGGTTACAGTATCCGCAATCAAGTCCACGTGATTGTCGAGCGTATTGTTTTCAAAATCTTTCCAGAGCGTGAGTATTTTGTCTGAATAATTTGCACCGGCTATAGCGAATTTTGAAGAATAACTTGCGGTATAAAGTGCTTTTCCGTCTTGCGCGAAGCATACACCGGCATACAGAAGGGCCACTAAAGTAGCCAGAATCAACTTTTTCATGTTTTTAGGATTTTAATGGTTTGTAACTGGTTCGTTACATTAAATTTAAAACATAAATTACTAATAATCAAAAATTTACATGCGAAAAATAAACCGTTTTAAATTGTTTTATTAGTTAATATCCCGACCTGATTATAGAAGGTCAGGTTAAAATAATTTCAGTACTTTTAGCCTTCAGATGATACCTATTGTTTCAAAACTGCCCCAGGTGGGCACTACTATTTTTACCGTTATGTCGGCACTGGCAAATGAGCTTGGTGCGGTGAATCTTTCGCAAGGTTTTCCTGACTACGAAACCTCGCCTGAATTGATCGAATTGGTAAACCAGGCCATGAAAAATGGCTATAACCAATATGCCCCGATGGCCGGTGTGATGTCGCTGCGTGAAGAAATAAGCAAAAAGACAGAAAAGCTATACGGCGCCTATTATAATCCGGATACTGAAATAACTATTACCGCTGGCGGAACGCAGGCTATTTACACCGCCATAGCTACCGTTATTCATCCAAATGATGAGGTTATTATCTTCGAGCCTGCTTTTGATTGTTATGCCCCCGCTATTAAGGTGGCCGGTGGAATAGTAAAATCACTTGAACTGGAGCCACCCGACTACAAAATCAACTGGGAGATGGTAAAAAGACTGATCAGCAACCGCACCCGAATGATCATTCTGAATTCGCCGCACAACCCTACGGCAACCATACTACAGGAAGAAGATATTGAACAACTAGCTTCGATTGTAAAAAACCAGGATATCCTGATCCTGAGTGATGAAGTTTACGAGCATCTGGTTTATGACGGGCAAAGCCATTTAAGTATGGCCCGTTATCCCGAATTAAGGGAACGAAGTTTTATCGTGGCATCATTTGGTAAACCGTTTCATGCAACCGGCTGGAAAGTGGGTTACTGTATGGCACCTGCTCATCTAATGAACGAATTCAGAAAAGTACACCAGTTTTTGGTTTTTTGTGTAAATGCGCCTATGCAGGTGGGTATTGCTGAGTATTTAAAAAATGAAGATCATTATCTTTGCTTAAAAGATTTTTTTCAGCAAAAAAGAGATTATTTCCGCGACGCATTGAAAAGCAGCCGGTTTGAATTACTGCCATGTTCGGGGTCTTACTTTCAATCAGTCAGGTACGGCCGGATCAGCGATGAGAAGGATGCGGACCTGGCAATCAGGCTTACAAAAGAGGTCGGGGTAGCGTCTATTCCTGTGTCGGCTTTCTACAATATGGGGACGGATCATCACGTTTTAAGGTTTTGTTTTGCCAAAAGACAAGAAACTTTAGATAAAGCCGTTGATAGATTAATTAAAGTTTAAATTTAGGAGGCGTATTTTCTCCAAAGTTAACTCACAATCTAAGTTATTTACATGGAAAATCTAAAAATTACATTATTTCAGGGCTATCTGTTTTGGGAAAATATTGACAAGAATTTGCAGAATATTACGCTGCGTTTAGCCAATATCAGGGAAAAAACCGATCTGATCATTTTACCTGAGATGTTCAATACCGGTTTTACCATGAATGCCGAAGCACTGGCAGAACCCATGAATGGCAAAACTATGCTCTGGATGCACAAAATATCAAAAGAGTATGATTGCGTTGTAACCGGTAGTTTGATTATAAAAGAAGGTGATCATTATTATAACCGCCTGATATGGATGCGTCCAGATGGCAAATATCAATGCTATGATAAACGGCATTTATTTAGATTAGCCAAAGAGGACCATACCTATACCCCCGGCAACAAAAAGCTGATAGTAGAACTGAAAGGCTGGAAAATTTGCCCGGTAATATGTTACGACCTCCGTTTCCCGGTATGGTTGCGCAATGTACACGATACTTATGACGTGCTGATTGTAGTCGCCAACTGGCCTGAACGCCGGGCTTCACACTGGAGGACCCTGCTGCCTGCAAGGGCGGTTGAAAATCAAACCTATGTAATTGGTGTTAACCGCGTTGGTCACGATGGAAATGAAATTTATCATTCGGGCGATTCAACCTGTATAACGCCTAATGGCAATGCGATTTATTATAAACGCGACGAGGAAGATTTATACACTTTTTCTATCATACCTGATGAGATTACAAAAACACGGCGTACGCTGCCATTCTTAAAGGATGCAGATGACTTTACGATAAATGATGTGGAATCGCTGGTTATAAAGGAACATTAGCCTTTCAATATATCGTTTCAAAGCGTTTAATTTGTTGATTGATTTAGTAAACGGCAATTCATCAATCCATAAATAAGCCCTAATGAAGCGTTCCCTTCGTGCTGCTCTTTTAATTTTCTGTACGGTATTTATTGCGTTAACATCATTCGCGCAAAAGAAAAACGATTATACCAAATTCGTCAATCCATTTATCGGTACAGGAGGCCACGGCCACACCTACCCTGGCGCCGTTGTGCCATTTGGTATGGTACAGCTGAGCCCCGATACGCGGTTAGAAGGCTGGGATGGCTGTTCAGGGTATTATTATACGGATACGGTTGTATATGGCTTTTCACATACCCACCTGAGCGGAACGGGAATAGCAGATTATTGCGATGTGTTGTTTATGCCGACGACCGGTCAGCCGCAATTTAAGAATACGGATTATCGCTCAGGCTTTAAGAAAAAGAATGAATCAGCAACTCCGGGGTATTATAAAACAATACTAGATAAATATCATATCGGCGTGGAGCTGACCGCTACCAAACGTGTTGGCGTGCACCGTTATGATTTCCCAAGTACAAAGGAAGCTAATATCATCATCGACTTACAACATCGCGATAAAGTGTTGGATTCGTGGATTGAAGTCGTAAACGATCAAGAAATAAAAGGCTTCCGTCGCTCAAGCTCATGGGCTACCGATCAGTACGTTTATTTCTACGCTAAATTTTCCAGGCCGTTTAAAACTTATGGGATAGCCTCAAACGACACATTGCAACCTGGCAAAAACAAATTACAAGGGACCAATATCAAAATGTTTATACAGTTTGATAACCCCGGCGAGATGATCGCCAAAGTGGGCATATCATCAGTGAGCGATGAAGGCGCTTTAAAGAATCTTGATGCCGAAGTACCAGATTTCGATTTCAAAAAAGTTGAAAAAGCTGCAAAAGCCGAATGGAACGCTGAGCTAAACAAAATACAAGTTGAAGGTGGCGCTCCCGATATATCGCAGGAAGCGCAGCGCCAGCAATATCAGAGTGGTGGCTACAATCCATCAGCCTATAATCGTCCGCAGCAAAAGAAGCCGCCCGTGGTTACGGATTGGGCTAAAATAAAGCAAACTGTATTCTATACGGCGCTATATCACTCCATGCTTGCTCCTAATATTTATAATGATGTTGACGGGCAATATCGCGGTATGGATCAAAAGATACATAAAGCGGATGGCTTCGACTACTATACCGTATTCTCCTTATGGGATACCTACCGTGCTGAAGACCCTTTGTTTGCCATCATCAACCGTAAACGCACACTGGATTTTATCAAATCATTCCTGGCGATGTATGAGCAGGGCGGCTTATTGCCTATCTGGCCACTGGCTTCCAATGAAACTTACTGCATGGTGGGCAATCACTCTATCCCTGTAATTGTTGATGCTTATGCTAAAGGGATCAGGGATTTTAATGCCGAGGAGGCTTTTACAGCGATGAAAGCAGCGGTAAACCGTAACCAGTTTGGGTTGGATAGCTATCGAAAAAACGGAGCTGTCTTGGCTGACGACGAGCACGAATCGGTGTCAAAAACTTTAGAATACGCCTATGACGATTGGTGTATAGCCCAATTTGCCAAAATGCTGAATAAGCCTCAGGATTATGCTGAATTTATCCAGCGTGCTCAGTACTGGAAGAATTTATTTAACGATCAGAATGGCTTTATGCAGGCCCGCGTTGACGGTGGCTGGTATGAGCCATTTGATCCAACCGACATTAACAGTAACTACACCGAAGGAAATGCCTGGCAATACTCCTTCCTGGCGCCGCAGGACGTGGAGGGATTGATTAACCGCATGGGCGGCAAAGATAAATTTGAAGCCAAACTGGATGAATTGTTTACTACGACATCTAAACTAAGTGGCCATCAGCAGGATGATGTAACGGGCCTAATTGGTCAGTATGCGCATGGCAACGAACCAAGCCATCACATGGCCTATCTATACAACTTTACTGATTCACCTGATAAAACGCAAATGTGGGTCAACAGGATATTGAAGGAAGAATACAGCAATTCACCCGATGGTCTGTCAGGCAATGAAGACTGTGGGCAGATGTCGGCTTGGTACATAATGAGTGCATTGGGTATTTATACCATTCAGCCTGGGCAAACTGAATACCAGATCGGCATGCCGCAGTTTGACAAAGCCACGATCTATCTTGAAAACGGTAAGAAATTCATCATCACCAACTCAGGTTCAGGTGTCAGCTTTCAGAATGTTTACCTGCAAGGCATGGTTTTGAATAAGAAAACCTACAACAAGCTTTTCCTGGATGACAAGGATATTCAAGGTGGTGGCCAGTTTGATGTCTATACCGGTCGCCTTGCTAATAAGCTTTTTGTTCAAAGCCTGGAAAGATCGACATCAAAAATTGCTGATAACCTGATCGTTTCCAACCCATACTTTTTAAATACGTCACCCACTTTCAAAAAGCCTTTTGACCTGACCATCAAATCTTTTGATGCAGATGCAAAAATATATTACACACTGGATAGTTCAACGCCAAGCACCTCTTCTACCCTATACACTAAGCCAATCAATGTATCAGCTACCACAACGGTTAAAGCCATTGCTGTAAAGGATGGTAAACAAAGCTTTGTTGATGCAGGGACATTTAATAAGATCCGGGATGACATCAAGCTATCATTGCTGACCAACTATTTGCCCACCTATACAGCAGGGGGCGATGAAGCGCTAATAGATGGCCTGAGAGGCACCTCTAATTGGAAAACAGGGCACTGGCAGGGATACCAGGGTAACGATCTGATCGCTGTAATCGATATGGGCCAATCCAAAAGTGTCAAATCAGCTTCGTTGGGTACTTTACAGGATGTTGGCTCATGGATCGTTTTCCCTAAAGCTGTTGAATATTGGGTATCTGATGATAATAAAAACTTTAGGCTTGCGGCTACAGTGAATACTAGAGTCGATGTTAAAGACACCAAGGCGCAAACGCAGGAGTTTAAAGCCGACCTCAATGTGAAGACGAGATATATTAAAATTATTGCCAAACAATACGGCCCACTACCCGACTGGCACGAAAGCAAAGGGCAGCCGTCATACATATTCGCGGATGAGATAACGATAGAATGATAGCTTAAAGGCTAAAGACTAAAGGTGAAGGTGTCCGTCCGTATAGGCAAGGCACAATCTTCTCTCTGGTGGTAAAACCTTTTGCCTTTCACCTTTAAGCTTTCACCACAAAAAGGCTTCCAGCGCAAATGAAATAATTTGGAGTTCTCATGATAATTAGTTTAATTTTACTATAAGTAAACAAACCTAAGTAACTCGTTATCAAATGGAACCGAATAACAACCTTTCAACTGCCGACAACGGGAAAAATGCCGGTATCATCAGTTACCTTACGATTATTGGCTGGCTGATAGCTTATTTTGGTATGCATCAAAGCAACAAAACAGAATTAGGCAGTTATCAGCTCAGACAAACGCTGTTATTGCACATCGTTTCATTCCTGGTTTCGTGGATATTGGGAATGATCTTCGCGGCAATATTCTTTTCTTCAGGGTTCAGCGAAAATTGGTTTGCCATCTATGGGATACGATGGATAATCAGGGCGGTATTTATCGTCCTTTGGCTTATTGGGTTTATCGGTGCAATTAACGGCGAAAAAAAGCCTATCCCGCTAATTGGCGAAAAAGCACAAACCTTGTTTTCAGGTATCTGAATAACAACAATAGTCATTAGTGAATTGGTCACTTGTCATTGGTTAAGAGCTACTAATCACCAATGACTAACCAACTAATGACCCAACCGTCCGTCCGTAACCGCGAGAAAAGCTTAAAGCGAATACGCTGAACGGTACAAGAATGAAGCTTTTACCTTTCGCCTGTTCCCTCTATATTTGCTTCCATGTATCCGCCAGTTACGATCCGTCTTGTTCGTCCGTCCGAAGTTGAGGAACTGCTTTCATTATCACGTAAAACCTTTTATGATGCTTTTGAACACCTGAATAATAAAGAGGATTTCGAAGCTTATACCTCCGTTGCTTTCACAGGTCAAAAGTTGTCGGATGAGCTGCAAAACCCGCACTCACAATTCTATTTTGCCATTATTGATAATGAAAAAGTAGGCTATATCAAATTGAACTATTCATCGGCCCAAACCGAGATGCAGGAAGAAAATGCCATTGAGGTAGAGCGTATTTATGTGTTAGCCAGTCAGCAAGGGAAAAAGATAGGCAACCAGCTATTGGATTTCGCCATTGATAAAGCCAGGACTGAAAGCAAGCATTTTATTTGGTTGGGTGTATGGGAGCATAACCAAGCCGCGCAACGTTTTTATGAACGCAATGGTTTCAAACCCTTTGGCAGTCACAAGTTTTGGGTTGGAAAAGATGAGCAGACAGATATTCTAATGAAGAAGGAATTATAATATAACGCCTTGTATTAAAACCTAATACTCAGTTGGTTTGTTGGTACTAAAATAACAATGTGATGAAAGCTACCACTTCTGTAATTTGGGCGACGATCTATCTTATCGCACTGTATACTGTGCCTGCTTATTCATCATCTTTAATTTTAACCGGGATCCTGTACATCTCGTTCCCTGTTATTCTGATTCTGATGGTAGTTATAATCCTGAAAGATGATAGCATTAAACCGAAAAAGTTAGGCAACAGCGAATGGGGTTATGCGGATGAGAATAAAGATGAGCTTTGGATAATTTGATGAAAAATATCCTTAAGATGAAAGCCTGACTTGAAATGAAACTTGTTTCATGACCATTATATTAATTATATATTAGCGTCGTGAAAAACCTTATAGTTATTTGTCTGACCGCTATATTACTTCCATGTTTTGCTTATTGCCAATCTGAAAATCTCCGTCCTGATACAATAATCTATGGGAATGTTCAAGATAACTTTCCCGGAGGTCAGGAAGCTTACAATAATTATCTTGGTAATAATGGTACCTACCCCGAACCAGCGAAATCAAATCATGTTCAGGGAGGTGTTTATATAAGGTTTGTTATTGAAAAAGATAGTACAATAAGTAATATCCACATATGCACCGGTATAGGAAGCGGGACAGATGAAGCTGGAATAGGGTTGATAAGAAATAGCGGAAAATGGATACCGAATACGGTGAATGGCATGGCAGTTAGAACGCATTGTATCGCACCGATCCGGTTCTGGTTAATGGCCGATGAGATTCCTCTTTCGAAGAGCGGAATCTATGGAACTATTTTGGATAGTAGTTATTTTAGTACGATCAAAAAGATCGAATCCCGCGGAATCCCGGTTTCTGAAGCCTCTGATTATGTCAATAAGAATATCAGGTTCATGGGCAAAATATACGAAACGAAAGCATTGTCAGATACAGTATTCATTATAACTTGCGGTAACCTTAGTCAGTCAAGTCGCGAAAATTATGTCAATGTTGTATTTTTTGGTAAAAACTTACAAATAAGAAATTTGGCAAAAAAAGGACTCGCTGGCTGCTTGGTACCTGGCTATGGGTTTGTAATGTCTCATAATGGCACACCTGCAATAATTGTCAATGACGATACACAGTATCAAGTCATTAAACCATCATCCAAAAAATTTCATGGCATTTATGAATTTGAAAATCAATAACTAGCGTAAAGCCTAAAAGCGGAAGCTATAGGGAAGGATTGTTCCTAAGAGCGAGCCGGTTATCTTTTTCCTTTAAATTCATCCCCTCATAAACGGATTAAAATTCCTCGTCCCGATTTCCATGCCCGCAGCACGGCAAACGGTTTTGTCGCCAAATTTAAAGTTGATCTTATCCATGGCCTGGTATAGGCTTATCTGTTCTTCGTTATCTTCAAAAAGGTTGATCTGGTAACTGCCGGTGCAAAGCTGACTTAACCTTACTCCAATCAATCGCACGGGTCGGCGATTGTTCCATGCTTTTTTAAGCAGGTTTTTAACGCCCGGTATCAGAATATGTTCCGCGGCTGTAAAGGCTATCTTTTCCTGTTGTGTATGCGTCTCAAAATTGGCATAACGTATCTTGATAGCCAGGCAGGATGCCAGTTTATTTTCACGGCGGAGTTTGGATGATAGTTCCTCGGTCATCGATACCAATATCGATTCCAGTGTCCGTTCATCTGATACATTGCGGCTGAAGGTTTGCTCTGTGGATATGGATTTGCGTTCAGAGTGCTGTATGATCTCCGCCGAATCCAATCCCCTCGCCTTGTTATACATCCACAAGCCATTTTTACCAAATACGGTCTGCAAAAAGCGCAGTACGCACCGTTGCAGGTCACCTATTTTTTCGATGCCGTATTCGTATACCTTTTTGGCGGTACTTTCTCCTAAGCCCGGTATGGCGGATATAGGCATTGGCGCCAGGAACTGCATTTCGCAGCCGTGCGGTATAAATAGCTGACCATTGGGCTTGGCTTTATTGGTAGCCATTTTTGCGATGACTTTGCTGGATCCCAACCCAAAGGATACGGGCAGCTCTGTTTCGCGGATAATGCGTTGGCGAACCTCTGATGCCAGTTTATAGGGATTAAAAAAGCGGTCGGTGCCGGTCAGGTCGATATAAAACTCGTCGACTGAAGCCTTTTGATACAGCGGTACCATGTCGTCGATGATCTTCGTTACTTCTGCCGACGCCTCTGAATACAAATGATGATTGCCACGGACCGATATCGCATGCGGGCAAAGCATAAACGCATCGCGCGATGACATACCCGAGTGCACCCCATATTTACGCGCCTCGTAACTGCACGATGCCACCACGCCTCGCTGTGCATTGCCGCCAATAATAATAGGCTTGCCAATCAGTTCTGGATTGAACTTACGCTCCACCGACACGAAGAACGAATCGAGGTCGATATGCATGATATAGCGTTTAGCTTCCACGCAACAAAATTGAAAAATAATTTGATATAATGCTAAATATTTTAGTATTTTTATTTCCCCGATCAAAATTGAATAAAGGATATGAAAGGCTATGCAGATTATTTGATCATCCTCTCTCCTCCTGAGGATATTTGTATACAGATCGAAAATTACAAACAGCAAGCGGCTGATATTATTGGTCGTTATGATAGTATGCATTCAAAAACGCATATCAGCATAAAACCTATGCCCCGCCGTAAGCCTTATATGGCAGAACCAGAGCTGGCAGCATTAAAAGCCAATGTAAAGCTGCTGCCTCCGGTTACGCTTGTTATAGATGGGTTTGATTTCTTTAATCATGGCGAGGAATACCGCACGGTGTATGCCAAAATACAATCGTCGGCATTTACAACGCAATGGTTCAAGGCGCTAAAAAAGAGCCTCAACATAAAAGATTACCTGGTGCCGCATATCACCGTTGCCCGCAATATTCATAAAGATGATTTTGATGCGCTGTGGCCACATTTGCGAAAAATAAAATGGGTTCAGGATTTTGAGGTAAACAAACTGACCATTCTTCAGCGCGAGGCTTTAAACACCTTTGCCCATTGGGAAATACTGATGGAAATACCTTTCGAGGCCCGCCATTTGGTAAATGAGACGCCGTCAAAAACCACTCCCGCCAAGTCAGTAACGGGGAATTATAGCGCGAGTCAGCAGATCAAATTGTTTTAGGATCTTTATAAGCTAAAAACTGAAGGTTTCCCGCAGTTACGGACGGATAAAACGCGCCAGGGATAGTTGATCAGCGGGATTCTGGTCATTCTTTAAATTCTGATGATCGTGTTTTATTTATGAAAATTTCATATTTTACGTAAATATTTCACCTTATCCATGGAAGACACCGAAAGCCTTTCCCCTGCCCGCAGACGCCCTTTTATTGCGCTTGTGGCTACCATTATTTTGCTGGTCGTTATTTATTTTGTTTTTCACCGCAAGCACAGCACGGCGGTGGATCCGGCTTTTAGCAAGTATATCGAGTCGTACACCTCGGGCATTATTTCCAAAGAGGGCACCATCCGTATCCGTTTGGCGGGCGATGTGCCTACCACGCATGTGCAGAATGATAAACTGCCCGATGGCGTATTTGATTTTTCGCCCTCAATTGCCGGCAAGGCCTATTGGATAGATGAGCGCACCATCGAGTTCAGGCCCGAGAAGAAGCTGGTGGCCGACCAAAGCTACACCGCCGAATTCGAGCTGAAAAAGATAGTGGATGTGCCCGACCGCTTTAAGGAGTTTAAGTTTACCTTCCAAACGGTTAAGCCAGATTTTACCGTGTCGTTTACCGGCTTGCAGCACGCAACCCGCCCCTCGCGGGATAAGATTAAGCTGTAGGGCGACAGGAA
>JACXTT010001467.1_pt1 | contig 39187 bp, 38 predicted proteins | sample 9270951 | NCBI WGS metagenome assembly JACXTT01 (sample SAMN15532306, study PRJNA645909) | rock metagenome | isolation source: weathered quartz diorite | place: Puerto Rico | collected 2017-06-21
CGCGCGGCGGGCACCGGCGCCGCGGACTCGACGGGCGGCGCGCCCGGGGTGCCGGGAGTCGCGCCCGGGGTTTCGGGCGTCTGCCCTGAAGCGGTACGCGAGGCGAGCGCAAGTGCGACGCAGAGGATTCGAGCAGCGATTGCCGGGGTTTTTCTCATGAGTCTCGGGAGATTTCGCCGCGCCGCCAGTCAGCGCATATCGTAGTACAGCGTCTCGCTGCGGCCCTGGCGCTGCACGTCCACGAGCACGCGCTGGGCGGTGCCGAACTGCTGGTAGAGGCGCATCACGTCGTCCATGCTGGTGAGCGGCTGCCCGTTGACGTTGCGGATCACGTCACCCGGGCGCAGGCCGAGCTTCTCGTACAGGCTTCCCGCCTGGACCTGGCGCACCAGAAATCCTCCGTCGGGGTTGGGCACGATCAAGGCCTGGTTGAGGAATTCTGGCCTGCCGAGCTGTTGCTGCAGCTGCCGTCGGTCGACGAGCTGCCGGTCGGTGCCGATCGGCTGGACGATCGGGGGCGCCGGGAGGGCGACCCCTGTGGCGCCACCCTCGGCGTCCTTCATGAACACCGCTTCGCGCACGCCGTTGCGGACGATCACGATGCGATCGCGCTCGACCTTGTCCAGCCGCACGCCGGGAGAAACCTCTTCGCCCGAACAGAAAGCCGCCTCGGGCTGTCCCTGCACGATGACGAGGGCGCAACCGCCGGTTGCGCGCGCTGCGACCCCGGTGAGCGTCATGTTCAGGTTGCTGGGCGCGACGCTCGCTTCGGCCGCGGGACCTCTGGCGGCAGCGCGCCCGAAAAGCTGCACGCCGCCGAGCCCGCGCAGATCGGTGAGATCGGCGCCCCCGGCGCGCGCCACCGCGGGCGAGGCCGGCTGAAGCACGCGCCAAGTCCCCTGCGCCAGAGTCCAGCACAGCAGCAGCAGGGCCGCGACCGTCGCCGCGGCGGGCATCGCAGGGTGCGAGAGCGCGGCCGGGACCCATCCGGCGGAACGAACAAGGCGCTGCGCGACAGAAAGCAAAGATACCGTCATGGGTCGGGACTCCTAGACACTTGATGAAAGCTTGCAGTTCCCGATATAAACCGTTCATCTTACACGAGAAGAAGCCTCCTTCGTCGCCTTCGGATCGAAGGGGCGGCGCACAGGAAGCCGGGGGCCGCCGGTGTCATAATCCGCGAGGAAGCTCCGAACGAGGCAAACCATGATCAGTCCGCAAGCCGCGCGCATGCTCACGCGCTACAACAGCTGGGCCAACAGGCTCATCTTCGACGCCGTCGCCGGGCTGCCCGGGGACGAAGCGACGAAGGAGCGGCAGAGCCTGTTCAAGAACATGGTCCATACGCTCAACCACAACTACGTGATCGACCTCATCTGGCAGGCCCACCTCGAAGGGCGCGAGCACGGCTTCGCCGCGCGCAACACCCCGGGGCACCCGCCGCTGGCCGAGCTGTGGCGCAAGCAGCAGGTCGTTGACGACTGGTACATCGCCTGGAGCGAGCGTTTGTCCGAGGCCGCCCTCGGCGAGAGCGTGCCCTTCACCCTGATCGGCGGGAACAAGGGGGTCATGACACGCGCGGAGATCCTGCTCCACATCGTCAACCATACGAGCTACCACCGCGGCTTCGTCGCCGATCTCTTCTACCAGGTGCCGGGCGCCCGCCCGCCGACTACCGATCTGCCGGTGTTCCTCAGGGAAGGCGCCGCGGCGCTCGCCTAGGAGCAGGCGGCCGCGATTTGGAAAGGGCCTCCTCACGCGCCTCCCCTGCGCGCCCGAAGTCCTCACGTCCTGCCACCCGGGGCCTTCGAGAATTTTCGCGCGAGCTCGAGAAATTCTCGCCGCTCGCCGTCGGAGCGAAACGCCCGGTTTCGCACCACGATGATTCCCGCGCCCCGGGCGACGAAGTCGATCGCGTCCGGGCCGTCCCTCACCTCGACGATGCCCGACCAGGCATGCTCGGTGCGCGTGCCGGCCTGGGTCGTGACGAGAGCCGCCGGAGTGAGCTCGATTTCGAAGGGATAAGGCCCCTCTCCGCCGAAGCGCTCCTGAAAGAGCTTGCGCAGCCGCCCTTTGCGCGAACGCGTCGCGGCAAGCGAGTAGATCGCAGCCGCGATGAGCGCGCCGATGATCGCCGAAACGACCTTGGTATCGTGCGACCCCGACTTGAGCACATACGCGATCACGCCGCCCAAGGCGGCCGCGACGATCGTTTCCCGCCAGCGCCACCCGCGCACCAGCTTCGAGTTCGCCGTACCGCGCTCGGCGGCGTCGACGAGATCGTCAAGAGTGAAGTCGAATCGGACTTTCACTTGATCACTCCTCAACCGAACTGGATCGAAATCCGCGCGGGTTTCGCCAGAGTCCGATACACCACGCAAGCGCAGCGCCCGGCTGCTCCCGGTACTTCTGCTTCAGGGGCTCCTGGAGCGCCCTCAACTGGTCTGCATCCATCGCCGACCTTTCGTATCGACCCGGAATTCCTACGCTCGAGCGTTCGGCGACTTGGTGTGATCCACCGCCGGCCAGCGCTGCGAGACCGCAGGCAAGGGCGTCTCCTTGCCGCTCATGCGCTCGACCGTGATCGCGTACAGGGTGATCTGGTCGATGCGCGGATAAAAGCCTTTCGGGCGCTCCCAGTCTTTTTTGGCGTACTTCGCCATCAGCGCGTCGAAGAAGCGCTGACGCGTGGCCAGGTCCTCCACCACGCGGATCCTGCCGAAGACGATCACGCTGCGGTATTCGACGGTGGAGTCGCATTCGAAGCGGCCGTAGGCGAACACCTCGCCGGCTTCGTCGATCTCGAAGCAGACCCGCGGCTCGTGATCCACGTTCGCACGCAGGTGGCCCTTCGCTCGCGTGTTGTGCACGAAGACTTCGCCGTCCATGCAGACGTAGAGCAGCGGCACGCAGTAAGGCCAGCCGTCCTCGCCGATGGTCGCAAGGCGCCCGCAGAACCCGCGCGCGAGCGTCTCGCGCGCGCGGTCCTCCGTCATCAGCTTGTCCGCGCGCCGCACCTGGGGCGAGCCGCTCATCGTCAGCCTCCGCTATCGTCGATCGAGGGACAATTAGAGCACAGGAGGCCCCGAGCTCGCGAGGCGCGGCGACGGGCGCGTCACGATTTTTCGGGCTTGCGGGACTTCGCGGCGCGCTGATCGGAAGAAGTCAGGGCATCCGGCAGGTCATGACCGGACCATCGGTACTTGTTCATGGTCTCCGCGTCGGCGATCTTCGCGAGCATCCTTCGATGCTTCCAGTTTTCATAGACCTTCGCGATCCTGCCCAAGATCCACCACGCGACGATCACGACGACGAGCGCGGCGGCTCCCAGCGCCCACCACATGAAGTCTTCGCAGATCGGCTTGCTTACGTTCCGGCCCGCGCAGTACTGCGTCACGAACGAAAGCCACTCCCAGTCTTTCGATAGCTGGCCGATGAACTTGTCGAAATTCACGGCGCGATTGTCTCAGGTCGAGCGTCGTACCGCCACCGGGGACCGTCGGGAATTCCAACCGCCGGGAATCAGCGGACTTCGGCTGTGCGCGTGATCTCGCCCATGCGACCGCTCTGGTAGTCGCGCACGGCCTGCGCGATCTCCTGCTGCGTGTTCATCACGAACGGACCGTAGCGCGCGACCGGCTCCGCGATCGGGACGCCGGCGAGAAGCAGCAGCCGGCCCGCGCCCGGCGCGCCGCGAAAGCGCACTGCGTCGCCCGGGCCGAGAAGCGCGAGCTGGCCGTCGCGAATCTCCCTGCCTTCGTTTCCGACGAGCACCGCGCCCTGGAACACGTACGCCATCGCCTGTTGCTCGCGCGAAAGCGCGACGGTGACATCGGCTCCCGATTCGATCGTCCAGTCCTGATAGACGATAGGGATGTGCGTGTCGATCACGGCGCGCGCGCTCAGGGCCTCGCCCGCGATCACGCGCACGCGCGCGCGCCCGTCCGCGCTCCTCGCCTCGGGAATCTTGTCCGCCGAAACCTCCTGGTAACGCGGCCGGGTCATTTTCAGTTTCGCGGGCAGATTCACCCAGATCTGGAAGCCGTGCACGCGGCCGCCCTTCTCGCGAATCCTGTCCGAAGGCATCTCCGAATGCACGATGCCCGCGCCTGCGGTCATCCACTGCACGTCGCCGGGGCGAAGCACGCCGCGGTGGCCCGCCGAGTCCTCGTGCTCGAACTCGCCTTCGAGCATGTAAGTGATGGTCTCGAAGCCGCGATGCGGATGATCGGGCGCGCCCACCGCCTCTCCGGGACCGTAGTCGACCGGCCCCATCTCGTCGAGCAGGAGGAAAGGATCGACCACGTCCAGCCCCGGGGTCGGCACGGGCCGGCGCACGATGAAGCCTGCGCCCTCGCGCTGCCGGTGCGCGGTGACGATGCGGGTGGGTTCGCGGACGATGGCGGATGTCATGGTTTTTGCGCTCCTGTAGCGTCGCATATGGGGACGGAGGATGCGCAAACAAGGCCGCCGGGTCACCGCCCGAGCGGCGCTCGCCGCACAATCCGTGGAGGCTCAGTCACATAGCGGCCTTGCCGAAGGTACGTATCCCACGTATACTGTATGTAATCACAGTAAAACCCGCGCGCTCAACCGACCGGGCCGAAGCTTCCAACCCCGTATATAGTTATAGGCAACATGAACGAAGCGCTTTCCGCCGTCGCCGCGGCCATTCCCGAACAGACGATCTGCCGCGAGGCGCTGCTCGAGAAATACGCCAAGGATAAGGAGCAGACCATGGCCGACGTGAGGGCCCGCGTGGCGCGCGCCCTGGCGGCGGCCGAACGCGAGGACAGGCGCGCACACTGGGAGCGGAGCTTCTACGAGGCGATGGAAGCCGGTTTCATCCCCGCCGGCCGCATCAATTCCGCCGCCGGCATCCCGATGCAGGCCACGCTCATCAACTGCTTCGTGCAGCCGGTGGGGGACTCGATCTCGGAGGTCGTGGACGGCAAGCCCGGCATCTATACCGCGCTGCAGGAAGCCGCGGAGACCATGCGCCGCGGGGGCGGAGTCGGCTACGACTTCTCCGCCATCCGCCCTAAGGGCGCGGAGGTGAGGGGTACGCGTTCACGCGCGAGCGGCCCGGTGTCCTACATGCGCGTGTTCGACCGCTCCTGCGAGACGGTGGAATCGGCCGGGGCGCGCCGCGGTGCGCAGATGGGCGTGCTGCGGTGCGACCATCCCGACGTCGAGGAATTCGTCCACGCCAAGGACCAGGGGGACCTCGCCAACTTTAACATCTCGGTCGGCGTGACCGACGCCTTCATGCGGGCGGTCGAGGACGACGCCAGGGTCGAGCTGGTGCACAAGGCCCGGCCGCACGCGGATGCGATCGCAGCCGGCGCTCAAAGCGGAAAACAAGGCCCCTTCCCCGCGTACCAGAGAGAAGACGGCCTGTGGGTGTACGCCAAGCCGCGCGCCCGCGAGCTCTGGGACCAGATCATGAAGTCCACTTACGACCACGCCGAGCCGGGGATCCTGTTCATCGACCGCGCGAACCAGGACAACAATCTCAACTACTGCGAGGCGATCGAGGCGACGAACCCGTGCGCGGAGCAGCCCTTGCCGGCTTACGGCTGCTGCTGCCTGGGTTCGATCAACCTCACCCGCTTCGTGAGCCACGCGTTCTCGGAGAAGGCCGCGTTCGACTACGAGCGTTTCGGCGAGGTGGTCGAAGTCTCCGTGCGCATGTTGGACAACGTGCTCGACGTCACGGCCTGGCCGCTCAAGGCGCAGCACGCGGAGGCGATGGCGAAGCGCCGCGTGGGCCTGGGCTTCACGGGGCTCGGCGACACGCTGATCATGCTGCGCCAGCGCTACGACACGGAGGCCGCGCGCGGTACTGCCGCGAGGATCTCGGAATTCATGCGCGATAGGGCCTACCGCGCCTCCTCCGATCTCGCCCAGGAGCGCGGCGCGTTTCCCCTTTTCAACGCCGACATGTACCTCTCCTCGGGCCTCGCCGCGCGCCTGCCGCAGGAGATCAAGAATCTCATCCGCAATCAGGGCATCCGCAACTCGCACCTCCTCTCGATCGCGCCCACCGGCACCATCAGCCTCGCCTTTGCCGACAACGCCTCGAACGGCATCGAGCCGCCCTTCTCCTGGACTTACACGAGGAAGAAGCGCATGGCCGACGGGACGCTGAAGGAATTCCCGGTCGAGGACTACGCCTGGCGCCTGTACAAGCACGGCGGCGGGGACGTGAGCGCCCTGCCCCCGTACTTCGTCACCGCGCTCGAGCTCTCGGCCTCCGCGCACGAGCGGATGGTCGCCGCGGTCGCGCCCTATGTCGATTCGAGCATCTCCAAGACTGTGAACGTGCCTGAGACCTACCCTTACGAAGATTTCCAGGGCCTCTACTTCGAGGCGTGGAAGTCGGGGCTGAAGGGGCTCGCGACTTATCGGCCGAACAACATCATCGGGTCGGTGCTTTCGGCAGGGCGGGAGTCCCGGCCGCAGGACTTCGTCAGCAGCGATCGCAACCGCCGCATCGAGATCAAGGCGGTGCCCGAGCCGGTGCTCGCGTCCTTGCGCTGGCCGGGCCGGCCCAAGCTCGCAGGAGGAAACCCGGCCTGGACTTACATGATCGAGCACCCGCACGGGCAATTCGCGCTCTTCGTCGGACACGTGGAGACAGAGACGCGCGCGCATCCGTTCGAAGCGTGGGTGAACGGGGCCGAGCAGCCGCGCGGCCTCGGGGCCGTCGCAAAGACGCTCTCGATGGACATGCGCGCGAACGACCCGGGGTGGCTGCGTCTTAAGCTCGAAACGCTCGCCAAGACCTCGGGCGACGACGCCTTCGACATGCCCTTCCCGCCGCACGGCGAAAAGAGGCGCATGCCGAGCCTGTGCTCGGCGGTCGCGCAGCTGGTGCGCTGGCAGTGCGAGCAGCTGAGCGCGCTACCCGAGGAAAAGCACGGCCCGGTGCTCGACGCGATGTTCAGCCTGAAGGAGCCGAAGACCGGCGCCGACGGCACGATGTCGTGGACGGTGGACGTGCTCAATCCCGCCGGCCGCGACGACTTCGTGCTCGGCTTGAAGGAGATCACTCTCCCCGACGGCGTCACGCGCCCCTACTCGATGTGGCTTTCGGGCGAATACCCGCGCTCGCTCGACGGCCTTTGCAAGATCCTGTCGCTCGACATGCGCGTCGTCGATCCGGCGTGGATCGGGATGAAATTGCGCAAGTTGTTGAACTACCCCGAACCGCTCGGCGACTTCATGGCATTCACCCCGGGCTCGCGCAAGCAGCAGAACTGGCCCTCGACGGTGTCGTACGTCGCGCGCCTCATCATCCACCGCTACGCCATGCTCGGCATCCTCGACGAACAAGGCTACCCGGTGCAGGCGATGGGCGTGCTGGAGCCCCCTGCGCCCGGGGCCGCGCCGAAGATGAAGGGCATGCGCTGCCCCGAATGCGGCAATTACGCGCTGATCAGGAAGGACGGCTGCGATTTCTGCAGCGCCTGCGGCTGGGTGGGAGTGTGCGGGTAGCGGGGCAGAGTCGATTTTCGGAATGCCCGCGTCCCTCAAGGTCCTGAACTCTCTCGAAAACTCCGCGGGCGATCACTGCGTCGATATTTTTGTGCGTATCGACGGCACATTCGGTTTCGAGGAATATCGCAGGGATCCGGAAGACGGGAGAGGTTGGTTCTCGCTGCACCGCTACTCGCACCGGGTGTTCGCTACGGCGGAAGACGCGCTGGCGGAGGCGAATTCAAGGGTGGCATGGATGACGTTGGATCGTGGATAGCAGTTCTCTCGGCTTCGCAAGGCCCCGACGGATAGGCATAAGATAGTCGCGCTTCCACCCCAGAGGAGGAATTCCGATGACGAACCCCGAACAGGCAGCGGTTGCGGCCTTGCTCCTGCGCCTCGCGCTGGGCGCGATGTTTCTTGCCCACGCCTGGGTAAAGGTCAAGGTATTTACGCCTTCAGGCACCGCCCAGTATTTCAAATCGCTCGGCCTTCCGGGCGAGCTCGCGTATCTCACGATGGCTGCGGAAATCGGTGGCGGCATCCTGCTCATCCTCGGCATCGAAACTCGCTGGGTGGCGTTGGCGCTGGTGCCGCTCATGCTCGGCACAATCGTGCTGGTTCACGGCAAGGCCGGCTGGCTCTTCACCAACAAGGACGGCGGGTGGGAATACCCCGCTTTCTGGATCGTCGGCCTGCTCGCGTTGGCCTTGCTCGGGGATGGAGCGGCGGCGCTCGGTCCGATGCTCGGTCTTTCGTAGACTACGAGAAACGATCCTCAGCGCAGTCTGGCTAGAGTCCCTTCCTCGCCTTGACGAACGATTGCCTCAGCACTTCGTAGCTTTTCACGAAGCCGGCCTTGACCTCCTCCCACGATTCTGCGGAGCCGTGCTTGAGGCCGCCGTACCATTCGGCGAGCTCGCCGCGTTCCCTGCGCAGCGCGTTCAGCGCCGCGCGGGACTTCCTCCGGGCGACCTGATCCATCTTGTCCCATTCGTTGTCCAGCTTCCTTTCCATGCGGCGGATGCGCGCGTCCACGTCATCCAGCGCGGCCTTGGCCTGCTTGAGGGCTTCGTCCCGCTGAGCCACCGTGTAGTCCTTGATCGCGCGGCCCGTCTCGCCGGCTTTCCGCGAGACATCCTTTGCCGTGGTTTTTCCGCCCGAGGGCTCGGCGGAGAAGGACAAGGGCGCCGCGAGCAGAGCGCCAAGCGCGAGCACCTGGACCCACAAGGCGAACGTTCGAGTCTCCATTCTTCTCACTCCCGTTTGTTCCCGAATCACCTGGGGTCCAGAGGCAGCCCCGGATGAGGCGCCTCGAACACCGAGAGCTTCGAGTTGATTCCGCCGTCCTGCGCCGACATGTTGGTGATGTAGAGATCGTCGCCCTTGAAGACCAGGCTCGCCGGAAAATCCAGGACATCGGCGCCCGAGCCGGCGTAACGGGCGATCAGCCCGCCGGCCGGAGAGAGCACCTGGATCTCTTCGGCCTGGTTGGCGAGAACGTAGAGGTTTCCCCGCACGTCGAACTGGATGCCGTCCGCGCCGAAGAGCGCCTGCGTGATGCCCAGCTGGCTATCGATGGTCGCGCCGTCGGCAAAGATCTCGATAGGGCCCGCGCCGCCGTCCCGCCGCACCGGAATTCGGAGAATCCGGCGGTCCCCCGTGTTGGCTACGTACAAGAAGCGATGATCCCGGTCGAAGGCGAGGCCGTTCGCTCCGACGGGCTGGTCTGGGTTGTTCGTCCTGAGCAGCGGACTGTCGATCCACACCGTGTTGCTCGAGCCATCCGGGGCGACTCGCGCGATCTGACCGGTGAGCGAGTCCGACACGTACAGGTTGCGGTGCCGGTCCTGCGCGATGGCGTTGGGGAACGAAAAGCCCGCGGCGAGGACGGCCACGGCATGCGTGCGCGGGTTGATTTTGAGCAGTCGCCCGTTCGGCGCGACGTTGTCGGCCTGATCGACGACGTACAGGCCGTCATCCTCGTCGAACAACTCACCGAGCAGCCCGATCACCGGAGAAGTTCCGGTCGGAACCTCGATGATATCGACGAGCGTTCCATGACGGTTGAAGACGCACACGTGACCGATCGTCGCCGTATCCGAATTCGAAGAGGCGTACACATTGCCCCGCGGGTCCACGGCGATGCCCTCGGGTTGCCGGCACACCGTTTGCTGCAGGTTGGGGCCGAAGTTCCGGATGGTTCCGACGGGCTGATCGCCCCATGCGCTTGCGGAGCAGGCGGCAAGCGCGAGCACCAGGCCCGATGAGCGAAGCGTAGATTGTCGTTTCATTTGTATTCCCCCTGCGCTGAGATTATTATGTCGAGCCAAACGCAGAACGCGTTTGCCGCGACAGCATATGCTGCGGGTTTGGAGCTTTCAGCAAGCTGACCGGCTGAGAGCCGTTCGCGGGCTCACCGAGAAACGGCGGGCCGCCTAGCGCCGCCGGTACTGCGGCCGGCGCGGGGGCAGCCGCACCGCCGGGGTCTCGTCCTTGTGCCGGAAGTTGATGCGTCCCTTTGTCAGATCGTAGGGTGTCAGCTCGAGGCTGACCCTGTCTCCCGCGAGGATGGTGATTCGATGCTTCCTCATCTTGCCCGCGACGTAGGCGATCACCATGTGGCCGTTCTCCAGGGTCACGCGGTAGCGCGTATCGGGAAGCACCTCGTCGACGGTGCCTTCCATTTCGATCAACGCTTCTTTGGTCATGCCAATACTCCTTCCGGCTCAGGATCTTGCGGCGAGCGGAGCCCGCAAAGCGTGAAACCCCATAGATGGGTCGCCGCGCACGGATGCGTGCGAGGCATCAAATTATCCGTGGGAGAAACCAGAAGCGGCGACTGGGGGACGCCGCCGACTGACCCAAATCGAATTCGACGTTGCTAATATGAGGGTTACGGGCGTCGTTGACAAGGGGATAGCGAAAATACTTCTGTCCATCCAAGCCCCGACTCTCCGGAATGCCCGGATCAGCTCACCCAAGATCCACTCGCAAGATTCATGAAAATCTCCGTCCTCGACGACTATCACGACACTCTTCGCACGCTGAATGCCTTCAGCAGGCTCGCCGGCCACGAGGTCACGATCTGGAACGATCACGTCCAGGACACCGATACGCTCGCCGGACGCCTGAAGGACGCCGAGGCGCTGGTGCTGATACGCGAGCGCACCAAGATCCGCGCACCGTTGCTCGAGCGCCTGCCCAGGCTCAAGCTCATCAGCCAGCGCAGCGTCTATCCCCACATCGACGTCGCCGCCTGCACGCGACTCGGCATCGTCCTGTCATCGAACCAGCATTTCGGCATGCCGTCCTACGCGACCGCGGAGCTGACGTGGGGGCTCATCATTTCCGCCATGCGCGAGATTCCCAGGCAAGCGGCTTCCCTCAAGGCCGGAAACTGGCAGACCGGCGTCGGCAACACGATGCGCGGAAAGACGCTGGGAGTCTTCGGCTACGGCAGGATCGGCGCCGTCGTGGCGGGGTACGGAAAGGCTTTTGGCATGAAAGTGCTCGTCTGGGCGCGCGAGGCGTCGCGGCTGCGCGCGCGCGAGGACGGTCACGTCGCCGCGCCCGGCAAAGAGGCGTTCTTCGAGGAGAGTGACGTCGTCTCGCTGCACCTGCGCTTGATCGAGGCCACGCGGGGGATCGTGACTGCTCGCGACCTCGCCCGGATGAAACCGACGGCCCTGATCGTCAACACCAGCCGCGCGCCGCTGATCGAGCCCGGCGCGCTCGTCGCCGCCCTCCAGGCGGGGCGCCCGGGCAAGGCGGCGGTCGATGTCTACGAGGAAGAGCCGCTGCGCGACACCGGCCATCCGCTGCTCAACATGGACAATGCGATATGCACGCCCCACCTCGGCTACGTGACGCGTGAGGATCACGAGATCGCGTTCGCCGAGATCTTCGACCAGATCAACGCGTACGTCGCCGGCAAGGCGATCAACGTCGTGAATCCGGAAGTGCTGGGGAGCGCACGAAAATAGTCCTCGTCAACGTCATCTACATCCGCACCACTCCGCGGGCGCTTTGGAACGCGCTGACGCTGCCCCAATTCACGCGTCAGTACTACGTGGGCCTCGAGCTCAGGGCCGAGCTCAGGCGGGGCGGCCGGTTTGACTACATGCACCGGGCCGAGCTCCACGGACGGCCCGGCGCCGGCGTGGAAGGCGTGGTGATCGAGGTGAATCCGCGGAAGAAACTGGTGCACAGCTTCGAGCCGAAATTCATCGAAGACAAGCCCTCGCGCGTGACCTACGAGATCGAGCCGATGGGATTGGTGTGCAAGCTCACCGTAACTCACGACCAATTCCCCAGGGGCGGCCTTACCTTTGAGGCCGTCAAGGAAGGCTGGCCCGAGATCCTGAGCAGCCTCAAGTCCCTCCTCGAGACCGGCGAGGCGCTCGCCATCCCGCGAAATCCGTAGCCAAGGCGCCAGCGTCCCGTCCCTCCGCGGCGATATACTGGGTGCCTGGTGATTTCGATTCGAGGGGTTGGTCATGGAAGCGGTGAAGGATGCGAGCCATCTCTACGAGGTCGAGCGGCGGGCGACGCATGCCGAACGCCCCGGATTCCGGATTAACGAGATTCAGATCTCGCCGAGCCAGAAGGTACCCTGGCACTATCACAACAATATCCAGGACGCGTTCTACGTCCTCCATGGAAGGATCCGCATCTTCCTCCGCGATCCCAAGGAGGAAGTCCGCCTCGGACCCGGGGAAACGTTCTCGGTGCGGCCGAAACGCCCGCACCTGGTGATAAACGGCGGCGACGGCTCGGCGACGTTCCTGGTTCTGCAGGGCATCGGCGAATATGATTTTGTTCCGCTGACCTGAGGGACCCCGCGATGCTTTCGACATCCCACTAGCAGACGCCCGTCATGGACACGATCGATCGCAGCTTATCCGAAGAGCAGCGCATGATGCGCGCGAGCTGCCGCGCTTTCGTCAACGATTTCGTCACGCCGTTCATCCGCCAGAACTGGCAGCGCGAGTGGCTGATGGACCCCGACGCCCGCCTGCCGCGTTCCATCCTCGAGCAGGCGGACAGAATCGGCATCCGCACGCTAGGCGTCCCGGAGGAGTTCGGCGGCGTGCCGCTCGATCCCGCTCACGAGGTGCAGACTTTCGCCCTCATCTCCGAGGAGATCGCGCGCGGCGACTCGGGGCTCTCCGACAAGCTGGTTCAGATATGGAAGGTCTCGGTGCTGCTCCGCAACGTCGCGCCGCGCCATCTGCAGGAGATCTGGTTTCCGCGAATCGTGAAGGACCCGGGGTTTCTTCTCGCGCACTGCCTCACCGAGCCGCGCGGCGCCTCCGACCGCTGGCTGCCGTACAACGCGCCGGAGGCGGCGATGCAGACGCGCGCGGTGCTCAAGGGCGACGAGTGGGTGCTCAACGGGCGCAAGCAGTTCATCAGCAACGGCTACGACGCGAGCCTGTACGTCGTCTATGCGAACACCAATCCGAAGGTCGGCATGCTCCAGGGCACCTCCAGCTTCCTCGTGCCGCGCGGCACGCCCGGCCTCACCATTGCGCGCTGCAACGAGACGCTCGGCGGGCGTTTCATGAACAACGGCGAGCTCGTGTTCGAGGACATGTGCCTGCCAAAGGACCACCTGCTCGTCGAGAACGACGCGCTCGCCAAGACCGGGGTCTATTTCCGTCCCGGCAAGATCATCCAGGCATCGAAAAATCTCGGTGTTGGCGTGGCTGCATTCGAGCGCACCGCCGAGTACGTGCAGAACTACGTGCAGGGCGGGCGCATCCTGATCAAGCACCAGGCGGTCGCGCTGCGCCTGGCGGAGATGGCGACGAAGCTGCGCGCGGTGCGCGCCCTCCTTCACGAGGCCGCGCGGGCAGTGGACGAGCGCGCGCCCGACGCCGAAGAGCTGTGCAACATGGTGAAGCTGTTCGCCTCCGAGGAAGTCTTCAAGGTGGCGCAGCACGCGGTCGAGCTGCACGGCGGCAACGGCATCATGCTCGACTTCGGCGTCGAGAAGCTGTTGCGCGACGCGGCCGTGTTCCTGCACATGGACGCGACGGTGGACATCTCGAAGTTCAAGATCGTCAAGCTGATGTTTCCGCACACGGCCGGCGCCTACGCCGGCCCCGAGGCTTGAGAACCGGACAGGGAGGCTTCATGGCGTTACGGCAACTACGTCTTCTGACTCTGGGGACGACGCTCCTCGCGCTCGCCTCGCAGGTCTTCGCGCAAGAGCCCTTCCCGTCCCGCACGATCAGGATCATCGTGCCCTTCACCCCGGGCAGCGTCACCGACGTCATGGGACGCAGCGTCAGCGACAAGCTTGCCGGGAGTTTCGGGCAGCCGGTGGTCGTCGAGAACCGCCCGGGCGCGGGCGGCACCATCGGGATCGCCCAGGTCGCGAAGTCCGCTCCCGACGGCTACACGCTTGTCGTGGTCTCGGCGGGGTACGCCGTCAATCCGGTGATCTACGAAAATCTCCCCTACGACTCGGCAAAGGACCTCGCCGGGGTGATCCCGCTCGGAAATCTTCCCAGCGTGCTCTTCGTTTCGCCCGCGCTCGGGGTGAAGTCGGTGCAGGAGCTGATCGCGCTCGCCAAAGCGAAACCCGGAACGCTCAACTATCCGTCGGCCGGAATCGGCAGCGCGTCTCACGTGAACGCCGAGAAGCTCCTCGCGGTCACGGGCATCAAGGCGGTGCACGTGCCGCTCAAGGGTGCTCCGGAAATGATCACGGAGACCATGGCGGGTCGCACCCAGTTCGGCACCGTGGGAATCTCGGCCGCCCAGTCCGCGATCCGCGACGGCCGGCTGATCGCGCTCGCCGTCAGCGGCAAGAAGCGCGCCCCCAACCTGCCCGACGTGCCGACCGTGGCCGAGGCCGGAGTGCCGGGCGCGGAGTTCAACTTCTGGATCGGGGTGCTCGCGCCGGGAGCGACGCCGCGGACCATCATCCACAAGCTGCACGCCGAATTCGATCGCGCCCTGCAGTCGCCCGACGTGCGCGACCGCCACGCCAAGCTCGGCGCCGAACCCATGCCGATGAGCCCGGAGCAGTTCGACGCCCAGATGCGCGAGGATCTCGCCACCCTGGGCGGGCTGCTTCGCGCCGCGGGCGTGAAGGCGAATTAGAACCTAGTCGGCTGCCAGCCGGTACCCGACTCCCGTTTCGGTGAGCAGGAACCGCGGCCGGGCGGGGTCGGTCTCGAGCTTGTGCCGCAGCCCCGCCATGTAGATCCGCAGGTAGTGGCTGCGCTCGACGTGGCCGGGTCCCCAGACTTCCTTCAGCAGCTGCCGGTGAGTGAGCACCTTGCCCGCGTGCTTCACCAGGGTCGTGAGCAGCCGGTATTCGATCGGCGTCAGGTGCACCTCGCTCCCGTCGCGGTAGACGCACCGGTGCGGCAGGTCCACCCTGAGGCCGGCGACGGCGAAGCTCCCCTCCCTGTCGAGCGACGCGTTCGCCTGCGCGTGGCGCAGCGCGACGCGGATGCGCGCGAGCAGCTCGCCCAGGCCGAAAGGCTTGGTGAGGTAGTCGTCGGCTCCCGCGTCGAGCGCCGCGACCTTGTCGGTTTCGGTCGCGCGTGCGGAGAGCACGATCACGGGCAGCGCGCTCCATTCGCGAAGTCTTTTCACGACCTCGACGCCGTCCATGTCGGGCAGGCCGAGGTCGAGGATCACGAGGTCGGCCTTGCGGTTGGCGGCCTCGATCAGGCCGAGCTTGCCGGTGTCGGCTTCGTGGATCTGGAATCCGTGCGACTCCAGCCCGGTCCGCAGGAAGCGGCGGATCTGCGGATCGTCCTCGATGGCAACGATCACGCTCTTCGGCGCGCTCACGACGCTCTCACCAGTGGCGCTTCCTCCCTCTCGATCGCAGGCGGCGCTTCGTCGAGCGGCAGCGTGAAGCTGAACGCGGCGCCGCGCGGGGAGCGATTCTCCGCGCGTATCGTTCCCCCGTGCGCCTCGACGATTGCGCGGCAGATGGTGAGTCCCAGGCCCACGCCGCTCTGTGCGCGCTCGGGCGACGCCCTGTAGAACTTGTCGAATAGCTTCTCCTCGAGCCCCGGCGGGATGCCCGGCCCCTCGTCCGCGACCTTGACGGTCGCGGCTTCGGACGCGAACTCGGCGGAGATCTCGATTCCGGTTCCGGCCGGCGTGTACTTGAGCGCGTTCTCGATCAGGTTCGTCAGCACCTGTTCGATCAGCACCGCATCCAGTTTTACGAGCGGCGCGTCCTTGGGCAGGGCGATCCTTACCGGCCGCCCTTCCAGGCGCGCACGCATTCGCGTGAGTACTCCGCCGACGATTTCCTCGAGCGGATACCAGTCGCGGTTGAGCGTCACTGCGCCGGCATCCAGGCGCGCCATGTCGAGGATGTTGTTGGCGAGCGTGGCCATGCGCTGGCCTTCGTCGTAGATGGTGCGCGCGAGCTCGCGCCGCGCCTCCGGGCTGAGCCGCTCGGGCTCCTCTGCGAGGCTGCTCGCCGCGCCTACGATCGCCGCGAGCGGCGTGCGCAGGTCGTGCGAGATCCCGGCAAGGAGCGAATTGCGCAGGCTCTCCGTCTCGACCTTGATCTGGGCGTTCTGCGCGGCTTGCGCGAGCCGCACGCGCTCGATCGCGAGCGCCGTCTGGTTGAGGAAGGTCTCGAGCAGCCGCTGCTGCTCGGGCAGGAACACGCGGCGCAGGCTGGAAGGCAGCAGGGCGAGGACGCCGATCGGACCGGAAGCGCCCTGAAGCGGAAAATAGACGGCGTCCGCCCCAGGCAAGGTGTCGGTGCCGCGGCCCGCGATGCGCCCGTGATCGAATACCCACTGCGCGACGCCGAGATCGGCGCCGTGCAGCGAATGCGGCTGGCTCTCGCCCTTGGGATAGACGATGCGGCGGGACTCGTCCGGGAAGAGGATTACGCACTGCGCGCCGAACTCGGCGCCGAGCTGGCCCGTGGCGGCGCGCACGATCTCGTCCTCTCGGTGCGCGGCGGCGAGCTCGCGGCTGATGGCGTAGAGACTCGCGGCGCGCTTCTCGCGGTAGCCGGCCACCCTCGCCTGCGTGCGCAGGTTCGCGGCGAGATTGCTGATGACGATGCCGACGAGGAACATTACCGCGAAGGTGACGACGTAGCGGATATCGGACACGGCGAAGGTGAATTCGGGAGGCACGAAGAAGAAATCGAACGCACCGACGGAGAGCGCCGAGGCGAGGACCGACGGACCGCGGCCGGAACGGGTCGCGACCAGCATCACGCCGAGCAGGTACACCATCACCAGGTTGATGAGCTCGTTGGGGCCCGAGACGACGAAGCCGATGCCCGTGCACAAGGCCGGGACCGCGACTGCGACGGCGTATCCGGGCCAGCGGGATTTCGCGCTCGCGCGCTCCGCCTCCGGCAGGCCGAGGTAGGCGCGGCTGCGCTCGAGATAAGGCGCGGGCGCGCGCGCCTCGGGACCCTCGGCACCCATGAGGTAGATGTCGATGTTTCCGGCTTCGCGCACCACCGTGTCCACCACCGAGCCGAACAGCCAGCGCCGCCAGCCGCTGCGCGTGGGTTTGCCGAGCACGATCTTGGTGACATTCTTGTCGCGGGCGTATTCTAGGATCGCGCCCGACATCTGCTGTGCGTTGAGCGTCACCGTCGTCGCCCCCAGGGATTCGGCGAGGCGCAGATTCTCCATGACGGCGTCGCGCTCGGAGGCCGGGAGGCGCTGCAGCGGCGGGGTCTCGATGTAGGCGACGATCCAGTCGGCATGAAGCGCGGCGGCGAAGCGGCGTCCGGCGCGCACCAGGCGTTCGGCGAGCTCGCCCGGGCCGATGCACACGAGAATCAGTTCGCCCGCCTGCCACACCTCGCTGATGCCCTGGTCCTCGCGGTAGACGCGCATCTGCTCGTCCACGCGCTCCGCGGTGCGGCGCAGGGACAGCTCGCGCAGCGCGATCAAGTTGCCCTTGCGGAAGAAATTCTCGACCGCTGCTTTCGCCTGCGCCGGAAGGTAGACCTTGCCTTCCTTCAGGCGCTCGAGCAGCTCATCGGGCGGGAGGTCCACCAGCTCGACCTCGTCGGCGCGGTCGAACACGGTATCGGGCACGGTCTCCTGCACGCGCACGCTGGTGATGCCGCCGACGACATCGTTCAGGCTCTCCAGGTGCTGGACGTTGAGGGCCGTATACACGTCGATCCCCGCATCGAGCAGCTCCTCGACGTCGTTCCAGCGCTTGGGGTGGCGCGAGCCGGGGGCGTTGGTGTGGGCGAACTCGTCGACGATGATGAGACTCGGGCGGCGCTTGAGCGCGGCGTCGAGGTCGAACTCGCGCAGCTGCGCGCCGCGGTACTCGACCGTGCGTGCGGGGAGGATCTCGAGGCCTTCGAGAAGCGCAGCGGTATCGGCGCGCTCGTGCGTCTCGACGATGCCGATGACGACGTCCAGCCCGTCGGCGCGCTTCTCGCGCGCGGCGAGCAGCATGCCGTAGGTCTTGCCGACGCCGGCCGCCGCACCGAAGAAGATCTTCAGCCGGCCGCGTCTGCGCTTCGCTTCGTCGCGCTGGACCCTCGCGAGCAGGGTGTCCGGATCGGGGCGTTGTTCGGCCATTATGGCCGCAAGTATAGGATGCCCGTCGCGCTACCGGAGCGCGTCCAGCGCGAGGTTGAGCTTGAGAACGTTGACACGCGGCTCGCCGAGGAATCCGAGCTGCCGGCCTTCGGTCGAGCCGGCGACGAGCGCCCTCACCCTGTCCGGCGTATTACCCCGCGCCCTGGCGACGCGCACGACCTGATACTCCGCCGCCGCCGCGCTGATATGGGGATCCAGGCCGCTTCCCGAAGCGGTGACGAGATCCGCCGGGACGGGAGCCGTGTTTCCCGGATCGGCCTCGCGCAGCGCCTTGACGCGCGCGGCGACTGCATCCGCGAGGGCCGGATTGAGCGGCCCCTGGTTCGAGCCGCTCGAGGAGGCGGCGTTGTACGGATACGGCGAAGTCGCCGAAGGCCGGCTCCAGAAATATTTCGGCGCGCCGAACGGCTGGCCGATCAGCTCCGAGCCCGCGGCCTTTCCCTCGCGCTCGATCAGGCTCCCGTTCGCCTGCCGCGGGAACACAGCTTGCGCAATCCCGGTGACGATCAGCGGATACGCCGCGCCGGTCAGCACCGTCATCACGAGGAGCAGCAACACGGCAGGTTTCAGATCTTTCAGCATGACCGTTCCTTTCAGGCGAGCCCGGTTGCGGCGAGAAGCATGTCGATCAGCTTGATCCCGATGAAAGGCAGGATGACGCCGCCGATGCCGTAGATCAGGGTGTTGTCGCGCAGCACCGCGGCGGCGCCGATCGGCCGGTAGCGCACGCCTTTCAGGGCGAGCGGGATCAGCGCAATGATGATGACGGCGTTGAAGATCACTGCCGACAGGATCGCGCTCTGCGGCGTCGCCAGATGCATGACGTTGAGCGCGTTCAACTGCGGGTAGGTGGTCGCAAAGGCGGCAGGGATGATCGCGAAGTACTTGGCGACGTCGTTCGCGATCGAGAAGGTGGTGAGCGCGCCGCGCGTCATGAGGAGCTGCTTGCCGATCTCGACGATTTCGATCAGCTTCGTCGGATTGGAGTCGAGATCGACCATGTTGCCGGCTTCCTTTGCGGCCTGCGTGCCGGTGTTCATCGCCACCGCGACGTCGGCCTGCGCGAGCGCCGGCGCATCGTTGGTGCCGTCGCCCGTCATCGCCACGAGCCGGCCCTGCCCTTGCGTCTCGCGAATGAGCCTGAGCTTCGCCTCGGGCGTGGCCTCGGCGAGGAAGTCGTCGACGCCCGCTTCCGCTGCGATGGCCGCGGCCGTCAAGCGGTTGTCGCCGGTGATCATCACGGTGCGGATGCCCATGCGGCGCAGCGCGGCGAAGCGCTCCTTGATGCCGCCCTTGACGATGTCCTTCAGCTCGATAACGCCGAGCACCTTGATTCCGTCGGCCACGACGAGGGGCGTCGAGCCGCGGCGCGCGACGTTGTCCACGATCATCAGCACCTCGGGCGGAAACCTCCCGCCCTTGGACTCGACCCAGCCGCGGATCGCGTCCGCGGCGCCTTTGCGGACCTCGCGGCCTTCGAGATTGACGCCGCTCATGCGCGAGTGCGCCGAGAACGGCACGAAGGTCGCTCCGAGGGACTTGATGTCGCGCTCGCGCAGGTTGAATTTCTGCTTGGCGAGCACCACGACCGAGCGGCCTTCCGGAGTTTCGTCGGCAAGCGAGGCGAGCTGCGCCGCGTCGGCGAGCTCGCGCTCGGTCACTCCCGGGGCGTGCAGGAAATTGGACGCCTGGCGGTTGCCGAGTGTTATGGTGCCGGTCTTGTCGAGGAGCAGCATGTCGACGTCGCCCGAGGCCTCGACCGCACGGCCGGAGGTGGCAATCACGTTCGCGCGCAGCATCCGGCCGATCCCGGCGAGGCCGATCGCGGAGAGCAGCCCGCCGATCGTGGTGGGGATGAGGCACACGAGCAGCGCGACCAGCACCGTGATCGTGACCGGGCTGCCGCTCTTCGCGAGCTCGACGGCGTAGATCGAAAACGGCAGCAGCGTCACCGTGGCGAGCATGAAGACGAGCGTCATCTTCACGAGCAGGATGGTGAGCGCGATCTCGTTCGGCGTCTTCTGCCGGCGCGCGCTTTCCACCATCGCGATCATGCGGTCGAGGAAAGCCTCGCCCTGGTTGACCGTCACGCGCACGACCATCCAGTCGGAGAGCACGCGCGTGCCGCCGGTGACCGAGGAGAAATCCCCGCCCGACTCGCGGATCACGGGCGCGGACTCGCCGGTGATCGCCGACTCGTCCACCGAGGCGACGCCTTCGATCACCTCGCCGTCCGCGGGGATGAAATCTCCTGCCTCGACGAGGAACACGTCGCCTTTGCGCAGCGCAGTCGAGGGGACGAAGGACAGGCCTGCGCCCTTCCTCGGCTTGTCCAGCTTCTTCGCCTGGGTGTCGCGCTTGGCGCTGCGGAGCGCCGCCGCCTGCGCCTTGCTGCGGCCCTCCGCGACGCCTTCCGCGAAATTGGCGAAGAGCACCGTGAACCACAGCCACAGGGTTATCGCGAGGATGAATCCCGCGGGGGCTTCGCCCCTTCCGCCGAGTGCCTGCAGCCACAGCACCGTGGTGAGGATGCTGCCGACGTAAACGACGAACATCACGGGGTTCTTCCACTGCTGCTGCGGCAGCAGCTTGGCGAACGATTCGACAAAGGCGTCCTGCAGGATGCCGCGGGTGATCAGCGAGCGCGGCGGCAGAGGAAGCGTCGAAAGGGCTTGCGTGCTCATGTGCTCTCCTACTTCGCGCCGTAGAGCGCGAGATGCTCGACGACGGGCCCGAGCGCGAGCGCCGGGATGAAGGTAAGCGCGCCGACGATGACGACCACTCCGATCAGGAAGAAGATGAAGAGCGGCGTATGCGTGGGCAGGGTGCCGACACCGGCCGGGACTTTCTTCTTTGCCGCGAGAGCGCCCGCCAACGCGAGCACCGGCACCATCAGCCAGAAGCGCGCGAAGAGCATCGCGATGCCCAGCGCGGTGTTGTAGAAGGGCGTGTTCGCCGAAAGGCCGGCAAAGGCGCTGCCGTTGTTGTTGCCCGCCGAGGAGAAGGCGTAGAGGATTTCCGAGAACCCATGCGCGCCGGGATTGGCGACGCCCGCCCTGCCCGCCTCCGCCATGACGCCGAGGGCCGTGCCGCCCAGCACCATCACCAGGGGCATCAGGACCACGATCGCCGACATCTTGATCTCGAAGGCCTCGATCTTCTTGCCGAGGTACTCCGGTGTCCGTCCGATCATGAGACCCGCGACGAACACAGCGACGATGGCGAACACCAGCATGCCGTAGAGCCCGGAGCCGACGCCGCCGTAGATCACCTCGCCGAGCTGGATCAGCCACAGCGGCACCAGGCCTCCGAGAGGCGTGAACGAGTCGTGCATCGAGTTCACCGAGCCGTTCGAAGCGGCGGTGGTCGCCGTCGCCCAGAGCGCGGAGTTGACGACGCCGAAGCGCGTTTCCTTTCCTTCCATGTTGCCGCCCGCTTGCGCGCTCGATGCGGTCTGGTCGACGCCGAGCTTCGCGAGCACGGGATTGCCCGATTGCTCCGCGCCCGCGCAAACCGCGAGCAGCGCGACGAAGACCACAGTCATCGCGGCGAGGATCGCCCAGCCCTGGCGGGTGTCGCCGATCATGCGGCCGAAGGTGTAGCAGAGCGCCGCCGAGATCTGCAGGATGGCGAGCAGCTCGAGGAAATTGGCGAGCGGCGTCGGGTTCTCGAACGGGTGCGCCGAATTGACGTTGAAGAACCCGCCGCCGTTGGTGCCGAGCTGCTTGATGGCGATCTGCGAGGCCGCGGGCCCCACCGCGATCACCTGCTCCTTCTGCGTCGCCTTCTCGGTGACCGGGTTGCCCTTGTCGTCCTTGACGGGCTGGCCGGCGGCGTCGAGCTTCGGATTGTCGTACTCGACCGATTCGACGAGCGGCACCGTGTGATACGCGGAGAAGGTCTGCACCACGCCCTGCGACACGAGAACGAGCGCGAAGACCAGGGAGAGCGGCAGCAGGACATAGAGCGTGCCGCGCGTCAGGTCGACCCAGAAGTTGCCGATCGTCTGCGCGCTCTGGCGCGCGAAGCCGCGGATGAGCGCGACCAGCACCGCCATGCCCGACGCCGCCGACACGAAGTTCTGCACCGTGAGCGCGAGCATCTGCGTGAGATAGCTCAGGGTCGACTCGCCGCCGTAGCTTTGCCAATTCGTGTTGGTGGCGAAGCTCGTCGCCGTGTTGAACGAGGAATCGGGCGACACCGCTCCCATGTTCGCGGGATTGAGCGGCAGCACGGCTTGCAGGCGCTGCAGCGCGTACACGGCCAGCGTGCCGAGCAGGCTGAACCAGAGGACTGCAAGCGCATAGCGCGTCCAGTGCATCTCGCCTGCAGGATCGACGCCGCACAGGCGGTAGATCAGACGCTCCAGGGGCGCGCCCCAGCGGTTCAGCAGCGCGGGCTTGCCCTCGTAGATGTCCGCCATGTACGCGCCGAGCGGCTTCGCCAGCGCGATCAGGACGGCGATGTAGAGGGCGAGCTGAAAGTATCCGTTGGCAGTCATCAGAATTTCTCCGGCCACAGCAGCGCGACGACGAGATAGACGAAGAGCGCGGCCGCGACGGCGCCGCTGACCACATAGACCCAGCTCACGGGCGCCCCCGCAGCTTTTCGCAGCCGTAGACGAGCGCCGCGGCAAGCGCAAAGAACCCGATGGTCAATCCGAGAAAGACGAGATCCACGGCGGCCTCCGTTCGCTTCGCAGCGGGTAGGCTGCGAAGTATGGGAATGCCGCCGTCAAAACGGCGTAAAGACTGTCGCGATTCGCGTAAAGAGGCGGTAAAGACTCAAACAGGCGGGGTACCGCGCCACCGGGACTAGGGGAGTAGTATTGGACTCAGGCGACTCGGGTAAAGGAGCTCACATGGCAACGAAGCGCGAGGAGTACATCGCGAAGCTGAAAACACAGCTCGATCAATGGAACGCCGAAATGGCGAAGTGGGAAAGCCAGGCCGCACAGGCCCAGGCGAGCATGCGCGCGGAGTACGAGAAGCAGCTCGTCGCGATCCGCCGGCATCAGGACCAGGCGAGGGAACAGCTGCGCAAGGTGCAGGCGGCGTCGGGCGACGCCTGGATGGAGCTTTCTCGCGGCGCGGACGAGGCCTGGGCGGCGATGCGCAAGGCCTTCGAGAAGGCCAGCGCGCAATTCACGCAGGGCAAGAAGTGACGCGATGCCGGGACGCCCCGGCCGCTAGCCCTGAAGCATCCTGTCGAGGTGCTCGATGTCGTTGATGAGGAGCCACTCGGAGGCCCCGGCCTTCTCGATGCGCTTCTGCCAGGCTTCGAGCCGCCCCAGGTAGCGCCGCGGATCGATGTTGTCGGCCTTGAGCTTGACCACGTTGAGCGCCACGACGCGGATGTCCTTCAGGTTGATCGGAAAATCGCGGATCGTGACCTTGTCGAGCTCCTCCTGCATGTCGGAGAAGATCAGGATGGTCTTCTTGCCCGCCCCGGTCTCGTTCAGGAACATCCCGCCCTGGATCAGGCCGCCGGTGATGTCCGTATAGGCGCTGCCGCTGACGCTCTTGACGAATGCGTCGATCTTCTCCTTGAAGGCGCGCTTCTGCGCGTTGGCCTGCGAGGGACGGCTGTCGAAGGTGACCTTCGCGATGATGTCCTTCTCGCTGAAGCTGCGCGTCTTCACCCGCGCCACCGCGAGCGAGTCCCCCGATTGCAGGGTGCCGAGCAGGTAGTTGATGATGCGCTGAGCCTTGCCGACCTCCTGCGCGTAAGTTCCCGAGGTGTCGATCAGCATGTACACGGCCTGGCTGTGGCTGCGTTGGTCGGTGCAGGTCGATGCCGAAAATCCGAGCAGCGACGCGAGAAGCAAGCGTTTCACCATGGTCGCCCTCATTATGCGGCGCGCTTGGCCGGGCGCGATTCCGACGCGTCGCCCTCCGAGCGGGCCGCTTTCACCAGGCGCTCGATGAGCAGCGGAAGCACGATCGTGACGTCGTACACGCCGATCAGCACCCTGAACAGCTGCCGCACCAGGTTGCCGAGAACGCGCAGCACGAACGCGGTCGCGCGGATCAGCATCACCACGAACGCCCCGCCGACCGTCCGCAGCGAGTAGACGAAGGACTCGAGCGGGATGGCCACGAAAGCCAGAGCGAACGGCAGGAAGAAACCGAGAACCATCTGCGCCGTGGTCGGGATGAGCCTGAGCAGAGGATCGGGCGGAGCCACCTGCGCGCTCGCGAGCGACTGGACCAGGGCCTGCTTGTCGGAGGCCAGCATATCGCGCATCAGGGCGAGCGCCGCCTCGATTCCCGCGAAGACGAAGAGAAAGACGACCGCGGTCCAGAGCATGCGGCGCCGCATGCGCTCGCTCATGTTGGCTATGATGGGGAACAGATGCGTGATGCGCAGCGACTCCATCACGAACAAGCCCATCGTCGCCTCGAGGAAGATGATCACGAGCGCCGCCACGTCGGACATGCGCATGGTCGAGGTCAGGTAGTCGCCCGCGCCCACCATCTCGGAGAACGGCAGGGCAATCAGCTTGAAGTTGACCAGCGCGCCGCCCACCGCGATCAGCAGCACGAGCACCGAAATCGCAAACTGCGTGAACGCGGACACGGTCAGCGCGTGCTCGGCCTTGTCGGTCTTCTTGTTGATCTGCTCGTATTTCTCCATCTGCGCGTCGATCTTCGAGGAGGTGTCCTGCAGGCCCGTCAGCTTCTTGTCGACCTGCCCGAAGGTCTTGTCGAGCGAGCGCCAGAACGGCATGAAGCCGTTCAGTATCTTGTGCCGCGACTCGAACGCGCGCCGGTATTCCGCGAGCGCCTTGTCGTGGATGGCGTGCACCGAGCGCTTGATCTCCTCGAGGATCCTCTGCACCATCTCGTTGCCGCCGTCTGACTTGACCTTCGCGATCGCGGTGACCGCCTCGACCCATTCGGGCGGCGGCGGCGGCACTTCCCCGCATTTCTTGTAGTCCTCCTCGACGCGGGTGATCTCCCCGAGCAGCTTGCGCTGCAGCGCCGGGTAGCCTTCCAGATCGCGCGTGACGAGTGTGCCGATGCGCTCGAACTCGCGCTCGATGTGCTGGCCCACCTCCTCGCGCCCGTGCGCGAGCAGGACCGCCTTGTTGCGTTCCTTCATGTCCCGCGCCGCGGCGAAGAGCCAGCGCGCGCCCAGCCTCAACGGCCCCCCCAGCATGCGGCCGATCGAGTGGAGCAGATCGTGGACGAGCCTGCGCGCGGCGTACAGGAACGGCATCGCGATGGCGAACAAAATCAACGCGGAAGCCACAGCGTTGCCGGGCCAGATCATCCAGAACTGGTTGCTCATGTGACCTCCCCATCCGGCTTGCCGGCCGGTTGCCAGGACAACGGAATAAGATAGAACAGCCTGGCACGGCGCGCCAGCACAATTGCGGGACTATTCCTCGAATTCCACCGGAACCGGTCGAACTGTTTTGATCCGATTGACTATTTTTTAACGCCCCGGATGTCGCCGCGGGGCGACAGGCCGACGCGTGACGTTCCGGATTTCAGCGCTTCGCGCCTTTCGCGCCGAAGCGCGGGTACACCTTCTTCACGTTGCCGTGGAAGATCTTCTCCTTGTCGGCCTTGCTCACCCACTCGATCTTGTCGATGTAGCGCCGGGTGTCGTCGTAGTTGAATCCGGTCTCCGGGTCGATGCCCTTCACCGCACCGACCATCTCGGAGGCGAAGAGGATGTTGTCGGCGGGGATCACCTTCAGGAGCAGGTCGATTCCGGGCTGGTGATAGACGCAGGTATCGAAGAAGACGTTGTTCATGAGCAGCTCCGCGAGCGGAGGGCGTTTCATGTCCTGCGCGAGGCCCCGGTAGCGGCCCCAGTGATAAGGCACTGCGCCGCCGCCGTGCGGGATGATGAATTTCAGCGTGGGGAAATCGCGGAACAGATCCGCGGTGATGAACTGCATGAACGCGGTGGTGTCGCCGTTGATGTAGTGCGCGCCGGTCCCGTGGAAATTCGGATTGCAGGAGGCGCTGACGTGCACCATCGCCGGTACCTCCAGCTCGACCATCTTCTCGTACAACGGATACCACCATTTGTCGGTGAGCGGCGGCTCCTTCCAATAGCCCCCCGAAGGATCGGGATTGAGATTGCAGCCGATAAAGGCGAACTCCTTCACGCAGCGCTCCAGCTCCGGAATGCAGTTCTTCGGCGAAACGCCGGGGCTTTGCGGAAGCTGGCACGCGCCGACGAACTTCTCCGGGTAGAGCGTGCAGACGCGGTGGATCATCTCGTTGCAGTGCTCCGACCAGTGCCGGCTGGTGGTCTCGTTGCCGATGTGATGGCTCATGCCCATCGCGCGCGGCGAGAAGATGGTGATGTCGGTGCCGCGCTCGCGCTGCAGCTTCAGCTGCGCGCCCTCGAGGCTCGCGCGGATCTCCTCGTCGCTGATTCCGAGGTTTCCCTTGACGGGAGCGCGCTTCGCATCCTCGAGAGCGGCGATCTGGCGCTTGCGCCATTCCTCGAGCTGCTTGGGTGCGGTGGTGTAGTGGCCGTGGCAATCGATGATCATGCATTCAGCCTCATGCGTGGCGTGCGCTGCGCGCGCGACGCTCCTTTCTCTTTAGCCCAGCTTGCGCGTCACGTCGTCGAACAGCTCGTCTACTGCAAAGCGCCGCGGAATCATACGCTGCTGGTAGACCGTGTCGATGACGACCTCGAGGCTGCGCCGGTTCGCCTCGAGGCCGAACGGGTGCGTGTCGAATTCGCCCGGTTTGGGCAGCTTCGCCGCCTTCTTGCTCTCGGCGAGCAGCCGGTAGATTTCGCGCACGGCGTCCGGCTCGGATCTCGACAGGGATTCCTTCACCGCCACCATGTGATTGATCTGCAGCGCCCGGTACTTCTTGTGCCAGGCCTCGGCCGCCGCGGCCGGATTGTGGATGAGCGGTTTCAGGCGCGGGTCGGTCGGCACTGCGGGCAGGATCGCCGCGTCGATCTCCCCGGCGAGGAGCATCGCCGTCAGCTCCTTGCCCTCGGGCGCGCGCTCCACGGACGGCGGATCGCGGAACTCGGCAACGTGGGCTTCCTCGAAAGTGATCCATTTCACGCGGTCGATGTCCACGCCGTGCTCGTTCGCGAGGATTCCGCGCAGCCAGGTCGAGGTCGTCACGGTGTAGGAGCGCGTGCCCACGCGGCGACCCGCGAGATCGCCCGGCGCGAGCGGCCCGCGCTCGATGTTGTAGACGATGTGGGGGTGCTGAAAGCGCGCGAGCACGACCGCGGGCAGGAGCACCAGCGGCTTGCCGTGCGCTCTTGCCATGAGGAAGGTCACGATGGCGAGCTCGGCGCAATCGAACTCGAGGTTCCGCACCACCCGCTTGAACGCCGTGCTCGGCGTCTTCACGTCGGCGAACTCCAGGCTCACCGAAGGCGATTTCACCTCGCCTTTCTTCAGCGCGAGGGTGACCGGGTAGTCCCCGAGCAGCGTGCGCACTGCGACCGGCTTAGTCATGACGGCGTACCTTCATATTCTCCCGCGATGGCGGACCGCTGCAATGCCGGTGATTGTATAATCAGCCGGTACTTTTCACTTACCGGCCCGATCGCTCCGCATGGACTTCAAGAAGGAAGAAAGCCTGCTCGCCAACGTGAAGATGGCGCCCCGTGACGCGATCCTGGGGCTCACCGAGCTCTACGTCGCCGATCCCAACCCCAAGAAGGTCAACCTCGGCGTCGGCGTGTACTACGACGACCAGGGGAAGGTGCCGCTGCTCGAGTGCGTGCGCCGCGCCGACGAGGCCCTCACCGCCGCGGGCATCGCCAGGCCCTACCTCGCGATGGACGGCTTTCCGGATTACGTCCGCCAGGTGCAGGCGCTGCTCTTCGGGAAGGACCACCCCGCGGTCGCTGCGGGCCGCGTTACCACCGTCCAGGCGGTCGGCGGCACCGGGGGCTTGAAGGTCGGCGCAGACTTCATCAAGCGCTTTGCCCCGAAGGCCCCGATCTACGTGTCCGACCCGACCTACGACAACCACCGGCCGCTGTTCGAGGAGGCCGGCTTCCGGATCGAGAGCTACCCCTATTACGACCCGCGCACCCGCGGTATCCGTTACGCGGAAATGCTTTCCGCCATGCGCGCGATCCCGAAAGGCTCCGTGCTGCTGCTGCACGCCTGCTGCCACAACCCGACCGGCGTGGACATCCGCGGTGAGCAATGGAAGGACGTGATCAAGGTCGTCGCCGAGCGGCGGCTGATCCCCTTCCTCGATTTCGCCTACCAGGGCTTCGGCGACGGCGTCGAGGAGGACGCCGAGGTGGCGCGCCGCTTCGCCGGGGAGCTGCCGCTGGTGCTGGTGGCGATGTCGTTCTCCAAGTCCTTCTCGCTCTACGGCGAGCGCGTCGGCGCGCTTTCCGTCGTCACCGCGGATTCGGGCGAGGCCGCCCGAGTGCTCTCCAACCTGAAGCGCATGATCCGCACCAACTACTCGAACCCGCCTTCGCACGGCGCGCGCATCGTCGCCTCGGTCCTCGCCTCCCCCGAGCTGAGCGTCCTGTGGAGGAAGGAGGTTCTCGTCATGCGCGACCGCGTGCGCTCGATGAGGCGCGAGCTGGTCGAGCGCCTGAAGAAGCGCATTGCGGACGACTTCGGCTTCATCCTGCAGCAGCGCGGCATCTTCTCGTACTCGGGCCTGTCGCGCGAGCAGATGGTCGCAATGCGCGAGCGCTGGTCGGTGTACGGCATCGAGTCGGGCCGCATCTGTGTCGCCGCCCTCAATCCGCGCAACCTCGACTACGTCGCCGACGCAATCGCCGCGACGCTCGCCTTGAGCGCGGCCGAGCTCCCCAAGCCGCGCGCCGCGGCCTGAGGTCCCCGGGCGGGCGCAGCCGTCGTATCATGCTTCCGTCCATCGGGGAGCATTCGGCATGGCTGCCAAGCTGAAAGGCGTCGACGTCGTCACCGTCGGCGTAGGCCTGACCGGCACCATTCTCGCCAAGGAGCTTGCCGACTCGGGCCTCAAGGTCGTGGGCCTGGAGCGCGGCGGCTGGCGCGACACGCAGACCGACTTCGCCATGCCTCACGCGCACGACGAGCTGCGCTACGCCCGCCGCCACGAGCTGATGCAGGACCTGTCGCGCGATACCCTCACCTTCCGCAACGCGACCGGCGACACCGCGCTGCCGATGCGCTACATGGGGTCCTTCCTGCCGGGCGAAGGCGTGGGCGGCGCGGCGGTGCACTGGAACGGCGTCACCTGGCGGTTCCTGCCGTGGGACTTCGAGACGAAGAGCCGCACGCTCGCGCGCTACGGCGCCTCGGCCCTCGCCTCCGACTGCACCAGCCAGGACTGGGGCGTGAGCTACGACGAGCTCGAGCCCTACTTCGACCGCTTCGAGTATCTCTACGGCATCTGCGGCAAGGCCGGGAACCTGAAGGGGCAAATCCAGCCGGGAGGCAATCCCTTCGAGGGTCCGCGCGCGCGAGTATCCGAATCCGCCGATGAAGACCTCGCACGTGGGCGCGATCTACGGAAGAGCGGCGAAGGAGCTCGGCTACCACCCCTTCCCGGCTCCTTCCGCGAACATGACGCGGCCCTACACCAATCCCTACGGCGTGACGCTGGGCGCCTGCGTGTACTGCGGCTACTGCGAGCGCTTCGGCTGCGAGATGGGCGCGAAGGCGAGCCCGCAGACCACGGTGCTGCCGGTGCTGATGCAGAACAAAAACTACGAGCTGCGCACGCTGGCGCGCGTGACCAAGGTGAACCTCGACTCCGACAGGAAGCGCGCGGTCTCCGTGACCTACGTCGACTCGCGCGGCCGCGAGTTCGAGCAGCCGGCGGACCTCGTTCTCCTCGCCTCCTACGTGTTCTCCAACGTGAAGCTGATGCTGCTCTCCGGGATCGGCAAGCCCTACGACCCGCAGGCGAACGCGGGCGTGGTCGGCCGCAACTACGCCTACCAGACGAACGGCAACGTCACCGCCTTCTTCGAGGACAAGCAGTTCAACCAGTTCATGGGCGCGGGTGCGCTGTCGATGATGATCGACGATTTCGACGGCGACAATTTCGACCACGCGGGCCTGGGCTTCATCGGCGGCGGCTGGATCGGCGCGGCGAGCTCGGGCGCCCGCCCGATCGACTTCCATCCGGCGCCGCCGGGGACGCCGCGCTGGGGATCGGAGTGGAAAAAGGCGACCGCGCGCTATTACAACCGCGCCTTCGGCATCACCACCCACGGCGCCTGCCAGAGCTACCGCGGCAACTATCTCGACCTCGACCCGACCTACCGCGACGCCTACGGGCTGCCGCTGCTGCGCATGACCTTCGACTTCCGCCCGAACGAATACAAGATGTCGGAGTACATGACGAAGAAGGCGGCGGAGATCGCCAAGGCCGCGGGCGCCGCGAAGATGAGCGTCACCCCGCGCACCGGCAAGTACAGCATCGTGCCGTACCAGAGCACGCACAACACCGGCGGCGCCATCATGGGCGCCGACCCGAAGACGAGCGCGGTAAACCGTTTTCTCCAGAGCTGGGACGTGCACAACGTGTTCGTGATCGGCGCGAGCGCCTTCCCGCAGAACGGCGGCTACAACCCGACCGGCACGGTGGGCGCCCTCACCTTCCACGCGCTGGAGGCGATCAAGTCGAGATACCTGAGACAACCCGGGCCGCTGGCCTGAACGAATTCGAAAAGGGGAATGCCATGAGTGAATCCCGCCGCAACTTCCTGAAGTCCGCCGCGGCCCTCGGCGCCGCGATTCCCGCCGGTGCCGCAACGGCGCAGGCGAAATCCGACCACGACAAGCAGCACGCGCAGCACATGCGCGAGGCGGCCAAGGCGCAGCCGCGCCCGTACATGTTCCTCTCCCAGGCCGAGGTCGCGTTCATCGACGCGGCGGTGTCGCACTTGATCCCCAAGGACGAGCTGGGGCCGGGCGCGAAGGAGGCCGGCGTCACCTACTTCATCGACCAGCAGCTCTTCGGCGGCTACGGCTCGATGGCGAGGAAGTACACGCAGGGGCCCTGGCCCGAGGGCACGCCGCAGCAGGGCTACCAGTCGCCGCTCACGCCCGCGGCGGTGTACCGCGCCGGGATCCGCGACACGAACGAGCACTGCAAGAAGACTTACGGCAAGACCTTCGACGCGCTCAGCCGCGCGCAGCAGGACGAGGTGCTGAAGGGCCTCGACGGCGGCAAGATCGAGCTCGAGCAGGTGCGCTCGCAGTTCTTCTTCAACATGCTCCTGAACAACACGATCGAGGGCTTCTTCGCCGACCCGGTGTACGGCGGCAACCGCGACAAGGCGGGCTGGAAGCTGGTGGGCTTCCCCGGGGTGGCCGCTGTATACACTACGTTCATCGAGAAGCACAACGTGCCCTACAAGGCGCAGCCGGTGTCGATCGCCGACATCACGGGCAGGCTCGCGCAGGTGGACGAGCACGGCCACCCGATCCACGTGATGCTCGACGACGACAAGGCGGGGGTCTAGCCATGGCGACCAAACTGAAACCCGTCGACGTCGTCACCATCGGCGTCGGCCTCACCGGCACGATCCTCGCGCAGGAGCTCGCCGCCTCCGGCTTGAAGGTGGTGGGCATCGAGCGCGGCCGCTGGCGCGACACCGAGCACGATTTCGCGATGCCGGGCGTGCACGACGAGCTGAAGTACGTGCGCCACAAGGAGCTGATGCAGGATCTCTCCAAGGAAACGATCACCTTCCGCAACAACGCGTCGGAGACGGCGCTGCCGATGCGCCAGCTCGGCTCCTTCCTCCCGGGCGAAGGCGTGGGCGGCGCCGCGGTGCACTGGGGCGGCCTCACCTGGCGCTTCCTGCCGTGGGACTTCGAGACGAAATCGCGGACGCTCGCGCGCTACGGCGCGAAGCAGGTGTCCGAGGAATGCACGATGCAGGACTGGGGCGTCACCTACGCGGAGCTCGAGCCGCACTTCAACCGCTTCGAGCACCTGTACGGCGTCTCGGGCAAGGCGGGCAACCTGAACGGCAAGATCATCCCCGGCGGCAATCCCTTCGAGGGCGCGCGCTCGCAGGAGTATCCGAACCCGCCGCTCAAGGTCGGCTATTCGAGCCTGCTCTTCAAGCAGGCGGCCGAGAAGCTGGGGTTCAAGCCCTTCCCGGTGCCGACCTCGGCGAACTCGACGGTCTACAAGAACGAGTACGGCGCGACCATCCAGCCTTGCGTGTACTGCGGCTACTGCCAGTTCTTCGCCTGCGAGATGGGCGCGAAGGCGAGCCCGCAGACGGCCGTGCTGCCGGTGCTGATGAAGAATCCGAACTACGAGCTGCGCACGCTGTGCAACGTCACGAGGATCAACCTCGACTCGGAGAAGAAGCGCGCGGTCAGCGTGACCTACGTCGACTCGCGCGGACGGGAGTTCGAGCAGCCGGCGGACCTCGTCCTCCTCACCTCGTACGTGCTCAACAACACGCGCCTGATGCTGCTCTCCGGCATCGGCAAGCCCTACGACCCGGTCGCGAACACCGGCGTGGTCGGCCGCAACTACGCCTACCAGACGCCCTCCTCCGTCACGCTCTTCTTCGAGGACAAGAACTTCAACTCCTTCATGGGCGCGGGCGGGATGGGCCTCGCGGTCGACGAGTTCAACGGCGACAACTTCGACCACTCGGGGCTGAGCTTCATCGGCGGCGGATTCATGCAGGCGGGGTCGAACGGCGCGCGCCCGATCGAGTACCACCCGGTGCCTTCGGGCACGCCGCGCTGGGGCGGCGAGTTCAAGAAGGCCGTAGCGAAGTACTACAACCGCTCCCTTCTCCATCACGATACAAGGCGCCTGCCAGAGCTACCGCGGGAACTGGCTCGATCTCGACCCGACCTACCGCGACGCCTACGGCCTGCCGCTGCTGCGCATGACCTTCGACCGGCGCGACAACGAGACCAAGATGAGCGAGTGGCTCACCAACAAGGCGGCGGAAATCGCGAAAGCCATCGGCCCGTCGAAAATGAACGTCAACCCGCGCCGCGGCCGATACACCATCGTGCCCTATCAATCGACGCACAACACCGGCGGCACCGTCATGGGCGCGGACCCCGGGACCAGCGTCGTCAACAAATACCTGCAGAGTTGGGACGTCCATAACGTCTTCGCCATCAGCGCGGGCGCGTTCCCGCAGAACGGCGGCTACAACCCGACCGGCACCGTCGGCGCGCTGACCTACCAGGCGTTGGACGCGATCAAGACGAAGTATTTGAAGAAGCCGGGGGCGTTAGTTTAGAGGGTAGGCGACGTATGCGAATCGGGGCACTCCCAAAGCTGCTCCTCCGCATAGTCGCCTGGGGTGCAGGAAGCGTTGCCGCGCTTATTCTGATTTGGTTCGCGGCGAATCGCCTGTTCGACGAGCGCCCGGACCCTCGCCGGGACGCGTTCCTGACCTCCGCGGAGGCAGTGATCCCTGACGCAGAGAACCTCGCCGTCGCGATCGCTGGATTGGACGCTCCGGCTGGTTCCGATTTCCTCAAACACGGAGCAGCGCTAAAGGGACTCTATGACGCCCACGCGCCGTGGCCCGATATCCAGAGAGAAAAGCAGCGCCCCGATACCTTAAAGGTCACCGCTGATAGCCGTCAGTTGGATTGCTGGATGGATCCCGACTGGCCGGTCTGGAAAGACTGCCTGCCGTTCAACGGAGCTGCTCAGGCTCTGACTGAGAACCGCGAGATCCTGGCGCGCTACAAAGCCCTGTACAAGATTGACCGTTATGCAAGCTTCGGCGAGTGGCACCAGCAGCTGATTCCACTCACCAAGTTGGCGGTAGTCGAAATGCGCCAGGACATGAGCAGCGGCAACTATGAGGCTGCTTATCGCAAGTGGCGCGAGAATTTCCGGTTCACAAGAAACCAACTACGTCGGCAGACCGATTGGGTGGGGAAGTCCATAGCCTTGGTCGATTTCGGAGTGAGTTTCCCAATCATCGAAGATCTACTGGTGAAACAGCCATCTTTGGCGCGCATTCACTTCGACGAGCTGGAGGATTTGCTGCGTCCTCAGGGAATCGAGATCATCGATCCCGCCGGAGTGGCGCGGGCCGAATATCTGCACTTGGAGCGGTTCTTCAACACGCCGTACGTCGCTAGCCCGGAATTCGACGATCGTTTGGAATGGCTGGGCTGGAAACTTGCACAGAGGAATCGTACTCAGAATCGATACTTGTCCTACTCGATAGATCTTGTAGCGGTCTTGCGCCAGCCGTGGTCTAGCCTGGCCGACGATTTGGCAAAGACAATTGACCGTCACGAATCGATCGGCCTGGACTTAGTGATTGACCCCTTCGGTTCCTTGCTGTTCTTCAGGAACATCTATTGGCAGAACAAACTGACCTCATTGCTTCGACAGGTCTATATATCAGACGGGAGGCTTCGCCTTGCGACTTTGGTTGTGCGTGCAGCTCAAGAGCAGGTCAAGGACGCGGACCTACTGGTGTTCCTCGCAAATGCCGCACCGGAGCTATATGACCCGTTCTCGAACAAACCAATGCTGTGGGATCCGGAACACGGGCGGATCTATTTCTTGAGCGGCGACGACAAGTGCTCGATTACGCCCTTTCGCGTTCCTGTCTGGGATGCAAAGAGCGGCAGACAGTCGCCCAAACAAGCGGACTGGGCGATTTGTTGAGGCGACGTGATGTCGCCGAGCAGTTGCGCGTGCATCTCGCCCGCGCACGCGACACCATCCGGGGCCGCGCGGGATTCTCGTGAACGCGATCAGTCCTGGCTGGTGTCGCACGGACATGGGGGGAGCCGGAGCGCCGCGCTCGGTCGAGCAGGGTGCGGCCAGCGTCCTCTGGGGCGTGCGGTTCTGTAGGCTTTTGGTTTGCAATAGAAGCCGAACCGGAAGGACATGAACGATATTTTCACTATTCGCCCCTTATTGTTCTGATACCGCAGCAAGAAACGGAGTGTCCAGCACTGAGTCGCGGACTACCTTCTGCCCGTGAATCCGAACTGGGTGAGGTGTCCGCGTGAGCAAAGAGTTCGATAACAAGGCGATCGTGGGCCGCTGGTTTACCGATTTCTGGGGTAAGACCTGCAATCTCAACATCGTGGATCAGCTTGCCGCTCCTGACATGCTCCTGAAGTATTCATTGCATGAGCCGCGCCGTGGCCGTGACGATATCAAGGCCTTCCAGCGCGACTTCCGCAAGGCGTTCCCGGACCTCAATTTCTGGGGCACAGCCGACCTGATTGCCGAAGGCGAGTATGTCGTCGGTCAATGGGAAGGCGGCGGCACGCATACCGGCCTGGCATTCAGCGATTTTTTGATGGGATCGCTTCCTGCGAATACGGGCCGCAAAATGCACTTCACCGGCACGACGGTGCTCCGCTTGCAAAACGGCAAGATCGTCCAGGAAATCGGCCTCGACGACGGCGTGACTGCCCTCACGCAACTTGGCCTTCTCAAGAAAGCCTAAGCAACGGCGCCTCCGTCCCGCGCTGGCGGAATGAATCCGCGACGCGGTCATCGTTGGCCTGCGCGTCCGTATCTGGGCATTCGCTGGAAGAAGCAAAATGCGCCTCTACTATCATCCAGTTTCCTCGAACTCCCGACGCGTCCTTCTCACCGCGATTCTGTTGAACGTGAAGCTCGATCTCGCGATCGTGGATCTCATGAACGGACAACACAGGACCGAGGCCTACCTTCAGATCAACCCGAACGGTAAGGTTCCGCTGCTAGATGATGATGGTTTCCATCTTTGGGAATCGCACGCCATCATGCAGTACCTCGCAGACAGGTACGGAGGGCACGCCCTCTATCCGGAGGGCGTTCAGGCCCGTGCTGACGTTAATCGATGGCTGTTCTGGTCTGCGTACCACTTCACTCCAGCGGTGGGCATCATCAGTAGAGAACGTGTCTCCAAGAAGCTTGTCGGAGGAACGGGTGGGCCCGATCCGACCGAAGTCGCTCGCGGCGAAGCGTTGCTCAAGGCTTCCGCGCAGGTGCTCGATAAGCATCTCGCTGGCAGGCAATGGATTGCGCAGGACAGACTTACGCTGGCCGACCTCGCGATTGCGTCTCCTCTTATGCATACAGAGACGGCGCAGCTCCCGGTCACCGGATACAAATATTTGCAAAGATGGTTTGGGCAGATTCGAGGATTGGACGCCTGGAAGGCATCGGAAACCGCTCGATCCGAAGAGTTGCGCAAGTACCTCGCCTGAGTGCGCTACGCGCCGCGTCTGGTGGTACGCATGCACGATGCAAGGCGAGTCAAGGACGCTCTGATGAACGCCCCCGACCTTGCGCTAGTCCCATTTTGGGACTATACTGTGCCGTGCGCATCATCGCGCTGTCCACCTTGCGGCAGTTCTGGACCGGGAAGTCGGCTTACGCCGACGCGCGTGAGCCGACGCTGGCATGGTATCGGCACGCGCTCAAGGCGGACTGGCGCTCGCCTGCCGATGTGAAGCGGGAATTCGGCAGCGCGAGCATCCTGCGCGATGGGCGAGCCGTGTTCAACATCGCCGGCAACAAGTACCGCATCGTGGTCTGGATCAACTATCCGTACCGCGTCGTGTACATCCGGTTCATCGGCACGCACGCGCAATACGACAAGATCGACGCGCAGACGATTTGAAAGGCGAGACATGGAGATCAAACCGATCAAGAGCAAAGCGGATTACCGGGACGTACTGAAGGAAATCGAGACGCTGATGACGGCAGAACGCGATACGCCCAAAGGCGAGCGTCTGGACGTGCTGGTCACGCTCGTCGAAGCGTATGAGAGCAGGCACTATCCGCTCGATTTGCCCGATCCCGTCGAAGCGATCAAGTTCCGCATGGAGCAGAAGGGACTGACTCCCAAGGATCTGGTGCCCATGATCGGGCGGATCAACCGCGTATACGAAGTCCTGAGCCGCAAGCGCCCGCTTACGCTCGCCATGGTCCAGCGGCTGCACAGCGGGCTCGGCATCCCGGCCGAAGCCTTGATCAAGCAGCCCGAGCGACGAAAAGCCGCTTGAGATTGCCCTTCATCGGCATCCACAACTTGAAGTCGCAATTTGCGATCTCAAGTTGGGGAGGCAGGTGCTCATTTTCGACTTGGCCGTTCTACCTGACGTAGCGGGGGCCCCCGCCATTTATTCCCATCATTTCGCGGAATCCGGAACGAGCGCGCGGATTGTGCCGTCCTGCCGGGACGTGATGAGCAGCTCGCCGTCGCGGGTCTGGCTGATGAAGAGGTCGGCGCGGGCGATCTTGGCGCCCATTTTCCGCGCGATCAGTTCCGGCAGCGAAACATTCACGCGGCTGCCGCCGGCGTCGCGCTCGTAGAGCTGCACTTCCTCGATCGGCGCCACGGTACGGGGCACACCGTCGTCGGCCTTCTTCATCGCGGCGATGTCGGCCGCGAATAGGCGGCCGTTGTTGATGTCGCCGAAGACGTACTTGCCGCGGAGCGCGGCGATGCGGCCGTGATAGGCGAACCCGGCGCTGATCGCCCGCCCTTCGTCGTGGTCGTACATCGCGACCGGGTAGGTAAAGCCGTCCTTCCGGTTGCCGTCCAGGATTTCATCGGGCAGCGGATAGAGCTCGTTCAGCTCACCGCCGCGATAGCGGCCGTGTTCCCAGGTTCCTTCGCGCCTCATCCAGCCGTAGTTCCCGCCGTTCCTGACGATATTGATCTCCTCGACGTTGTTCATGCCGATGTCGTTGGCGAACATCGTCCCGTCCCTGTCCCACGATATGCGGTGGGCGTTGCGGAATCCGTAGGCGTAGATTTCGCCCAGGGTGTTCGGATCGCCGTCCGCGGCGAACTTGTTGGCCATCGGAATCGTGTAGTCGCCGAGGCCTTTCACGCCGCGCGTCACCGGCGGGCTGCGCGGATCGATGCGCAGCATGGCGGTGATGATCGAGTCGAGACGTTGCGTCTGAGTCGGATTGCTCTGGTTCGGCCCGCCGCCATTGCTGAATCCATGATCGCTGCCGCTGATGTAGAGCAGGCCGTAGTCTGCGTCTCCGGGCTTGGCCGTCGGGTTGAACTCGACCTGGCTCAGCGGATGGATCATGTTGGCGACGACATGGGCGGAGCGCAGGAGCTCGCGCCGCGTCCCCGCGAACACATCGGCAGCCGGATTCGTCGCCCGCCACTCGGTGACGGCAGTGTGGTAGGTCACGTCCTTCACCCCGTACCCGGGCGGGATGAAGTCGGGCTTCGCCGGATTTCCCGGCCCGCGCTCCGTATGGATGGTGTAGAAGAGGCCGTTTTTCGCGAACTCCGGGTGAAAGCCGAACGCGACGAATCCGGCCGAGAGCCGGTTGTAGATCGTCAGCGGAAAGGTCTCCGCCAGGTTCAGGTAGACGTGCGCCTGATTGCTCGAGTCGATCCGGTACAGGAACCCGCGCTGGTCGTTGGCGAAACGGCGGCCGTCCGGAAGGTCCTTCACCGAATTTATCCGGGCCCAGCCGGCCGGTTTCGTGTCTTCCTCGGCAGGGCGAACCCCACGGGTGTCCGGCAGGCGCGCAACTTCCACGATTTCAACAGCCAGGCCGCGTTTCTCGATAGGGGCCGGAATCGGGTTGCTGGTGATCTGGGCCTCTACGGGCCCTGCGGCCAGGAGCGCGAGGAGCAGCACGAAGATATGCGGCTTTGGTCTACGCATGGAACCTCCCTGATGTTCGAATGAAGAATACTCCGAATTATCCAATCGGAACGGATGACGCCCGCGTGGCCAACCGCGGGGGGAAAAAGACTCACCCGCGCGACACGATCCATTGACAGGCGCGAGCGAAACGTTTGGAATCGCACGTGGCAGTGAGAGGGGTGGACGTCCTCCCGAGAGCGGCTAGACGGTCATGACCGAAGACTTCTTGCGGTTGCGCATTCTGCGATACGCGCTGGTCCATCCGATCGAAGAGGCACGCGATATCCTGCGGCGGTTGCAGAACAACGAGGCGTTTCAGCATTATCTGCGGAAACGCACGTTGCGCGCGCTGCCGCTCGTCGTGGGGATCTTGCTTACGAGTCTCGCGTGTTCCGCGGCGGCGGCGTTCTTCTTCTTGCGCGCCGGTGCCTTCCTCGGGTTGGCGGCGACGATAGTAGTTGCGCCGATCGTGCTGATTGCGAGTTTTGCGGTACAGGCGTACGTGCTCCTCTCCTGGCTCGAGGGGCGTGCGCTCGCGAAGCTTCAGGAGCACCGC
>JACXTT010001468.1_pt1 | contig 39184 bp, 59 predicted proteins | sample 9270951 | NCBI WGS metagenome assembly JACXTT01 (sample SAMN15532306, study PRJNA645909) | rock metagenome | isolation source: weathered quartz diorite | place: Puerto Rico | collected 2017-06-21
AATGCAAAAACCAGGCTCAGGATGGACAGACGAATATTCACGCGGGCGAACTCATGAAGGTTGGAAATGCCGTTTTTTGTAACGGACTGTGTCGTAAAACGACGCATTCTAGGAGTATGTGCTAGGAAAGCTAGAGGTGCCCGTAAACAAAGGGCGAAATATGAAATAAATTTAAGCCTGTACCATTTTTGTACCAATCTGGTTTTCAAGCTTCCCAACTTCGGACCAGTCGGTGGTGGAGTTCAGCCATCGTGCATAGGTTGACAATAGCACCTGCACACTGTGCCCGAGCTGCCCGGCGATGAACGCAGGATTCATACCCGCCATAAGGCACATTGTGGCGTAAGTGTGGCGGCAGTTGTATTGGCTGCGGGGCTTTATTTTCAGAGCTTCCAGCGCCTTGGCGAAATGCCCGCCAGGCGTAGTGGCGCCAAGAATGTATTCCGAACTTCCGGAGGGTGGGAAGACATACGGCGACGACTGGCGCTTGCGTCGCACCTGGCTCAGTCGTGCGTCTGCAATCTGTTTGGCCTTCTCCAACGCGTGCATGGCACGACTGTTCAGCATCACCGTTCGGGCGTGCTTCGTCTTTGTCCGCTCCTCGACCTTCCCATCTACCACTATTCGGCAGACGTGCGCTGTGCGCTTGTCAAAGTCGATCTCATCCCAGCGAAGAGCCCTTAGCTCTCCCGTCCTCATGCCGCAGTAAAACGCGAACTCAAAGTAAGCCGCGTATATCTGTGCCGCCCTCGAAGTGAAATTGGCGTACATCCAATTGATGATCTGATCCGCCTCTTCAACGCTGAACGGATCAATCAGTTTCTTCGCTCGCCCTGGCAGTTTGATTGCCGTTGCCGGGTTCCTTTCGATAACTTCGTCCCTCACCGCTGCTTTGAACAACGCGCTTACCCGTGAAATTGCGGTGCGCTTGATCGTGGTGCTTTCCCATGTCGTTTCGGCGATGACGCGTCGCAGCAGCAGCGGAGTGATTGTTGCCATCGGCACTATTGCCAGATCGGCCATCCAGTAATTGTTGATTGTGCCTTTGTAGTTCCGGCGCGTGCCCGGCACGATTTCGAGGCCGTCGATCCAAGTCTGGGCATATTCACCGAAGGTCAGGCCGGTGGCCTGCACTGCGTAACTGGAGTTCGGGAACAGTTCGGCATATCGCTTTTCGTCCAGAACCCCATGCTTGGCCAGGCTGATTACTTGATCGCGAAGATCTGAGGCCGCTTTGATACCCTTTGGCGTTTGGGGATGGGCAAGTGTCTCGCACCGTCGTTCGCCGTTCCAAGTGAACCGGATGCGGACAGACTGGCCAGCAAATTCAACTCCTCGGGGCAGGCCCACTGGCTTTCTTGCCATGCTTCATATCTCCTGATGCTATAAAAAACCCGGCCATCTATCTTATTCCAGACGCCGGCGGGGATGATTCCGCGCGCTCGTTTTCCTTCAAGTGCGCGCTTGGTGGTGCCGATCAGGGCGGCCATGCGCTCCTCGGGAACCTTGTCGAACGGGTACGTTTCGACTGTTTCATCTTTTTCGGACATTGCGATCTCCTCGCCGGCCTGCGGCGGCAGAAGGTTTTAATGAAGGGTCACGCTGTCCTGCCCTGGGGCGATGGCGCGAGCCTGTTGTTCCGTGCGGAAGGACATGTGCTGTTTGGTGCCGTTGCAGTCAGCGATGACCCACCAGAAGCCGCCGAAGCGGTGCGGGCCCTTGATGATCTTCGTGATGGTCATGGCGCACTTCCTTGCCCGGGTGGGCGGAGGTTACTGAGTGGCTTTCGCGATGGCTGCTCGGACGACTTTCAGATACTGGCCATCAACCCCGACGTAGCCCATTCCTTCGCAGCGCTTCTGAACTCCATTCAGTACCTCGACGAGTTCGCCGTGCTGCTCTTTCAGCTTGATAAGCTCTTGGCGGAGTTGGTCGGCGTCCTCCATCCATTCCTCAGCCATGATTTCGAAGTGTTCCGCTGGCTCCCAGGGTGAGGGGATTACGTTCGTTACCCAGTCGTGCCAATGTTCGACACTCTCACCTCGCGCAATGCGGTCCTGTTTCATTCGCTCGCCAAGGTCGCGCAACTCTTGGGCTCGCCGTTCGGCGTCCTCCTTGTTGAAGCATGGATACTCTTCACCCGGTCCAACGCTGTGGATAGCCCAGAGCTGCAGCGCTGGCTCGGCAAGGATGCCGCGCAGCTCTAGAATGTCGCTGGCGCTCGCGCCCGTTTGTTCAAGGGCTTTCAGCCCTTGCTCAGCCAAGGCGCGGGGCAAGGTAACAACCTCGATCGCAGGTGCGGACGGAGCGGTGAGGATCGCGATTTGTTGTTCAATCGTGAGCACGGGAATTCCTCGCCCGCCGTACACCGGCAGGCTGTTGAGTAGGGGGAGGGGTTACGCGGTGCCGAACAGATCGAGTTGATCTGATTCGGCTTGCTGGTCTTGCTGGCGGGAAATTTCGTGTTCGATCCGGGCCCGGGCGATCGCCGCGTACTGCTCGTCGATCTCGCATCCGATGAACCGGAAGCCTTCGCGCATCGCGGCTTTGCCGGTGCTGCCGGAGCCCATGAACGGATCGAGCGCCAGGCCGCGGGGTGGAGTGACCAGGCGAAGGAGGTAGGCCATCAGGTCGGTGGGCTTGACCGTGGGGTGGTTGTTTCCCGTGGTCTCCGTGGTTTCCACCTTGCGCAGCGTGGTGCCTTGCTGGAACTGGGGGCCTGGGTTTAGCAGCCCTTCGTGGCGGTCCGTGCGACTGGTCTTCGCACAGTAGAAGAAGCGAGCTGCGCTCTTGTCAGCCTCGATCCGAGCTGAATGGTCCATCGCAGGCCCCATGCCGCCGAAAATCCCGTTCGGGGATTGTCTGCACTTGGCATGGGATTTCAGGTCACCTTGTTGGCCTGCTGCGTCAGGAAAGGAGGCACGGACTAAATCGCTACCGTCGTGCACCAGGTTGGCTGGCCAGCGCCCCAAAGGGTCGCCGCCGCGCACTCCAGGCTTCATCGCAAAGTTGGTGGATCCTGAGTTGGCGTAGCGCTTGTCCTGACTGTCCTCATCCGACCGTTTCCGGCTTTCGTCAGTTGGAGTGACGCGGCAGGCATCAATGTTGAGCGCGCCTGTGCCGTGGGCCTGGACGTTTGCAGCGACGGTCCCGGCGAACGGCTTCCGCGCCACGGTGATTGGCTCCAGTGCCGGCTTCAGTGCCGTGCCCCAGCCTTCGTGCTCGCCTTCAAGATTGTGCGACTTGGGGAATCCGGAGCCGTACACCCAGGCGATCATGTCGCGGATCTCGAACCCGGCATCCTCAATGCGGACAGCCATGCGGTGTTGGGTTCTGGTTCCAGCGAAGGCCAGCAGGTGGCCACCCGGCTTGAGTACTCGCAGGCATTCCGCCCAGACTTCAGTCGCCGGCACGTCGTAGTCCCACTTCTTGCCCATGAACGAAAGGCCGTATGGTGGATCGGTGACCACGCTGTCGACGCTGCAATTGGGCATCCGCCGCAGCAGCTCGAGACAGTCGCCAATCAGGATCTGGTAACTGTTCATCGCCACGGCCCCTTGTAGATGAGGTAGGCCATGTAGAGCGGGGCGCCTCCCGCGAGAACGGGAATCAGAACGGGGATCAGGAAGATCATGGCGTCACCTCCAGGTTGCCGAATCGCTCCAGGAGCTCAGCCTCGAGCTGTTCGACTTTCTCTCCGAATCCATCGACTTGAACGGTACGCATGCACTTGCGCTCTTCATCGAAGCCCTCAGGAACTCCCTGGTCGCGCCACCACTGACGTGCGAACTCGAACACATCCTTCGCGCGCTGGTCATCGATCCATATGGTCGAGCCGTTGAAATCTGAGCGCCAAGGAAGCGAGCTATCTTTGATCAGCGCAATCGTGCGGCGCCGCAACTGCGCATAGCTCAGCGGAACGCCCCACGCTCGACGACTGATCATGTGCAGACCCTGAGCGTATCGTTGGCTGTCGCCACTGCTCAGCGCTTTGCCGCCTCCGACGTAGTTGGTGATGAGGCCGCTTGCGGTTTTCTTCACCTGCGCGCGCCAGATAGCCCGCAGGATTTCCGAATCAGGAACTTTCATCCGATCACCGCCTTTATGGTCAGGGCCAATGGAAGCCAGAAGAAGAGGGTGCAGCCGGCCATGCATTTGAGGATCATGGCTGCACCCGTTTGAATTCAACGACCCAGACCCAGGGGTTGGCGTCCCAGCTGTGTGGTGATGCCTGGTACGCAGCGGCTCCTTTGGGGAACGATCCGCCGGCGACATGGCACCAGAGCGACTCGAACGAATCCTTGGGAGTGCGCACACAGAGCGTGCCGTCGCCGCTCAGGTGGTAGTCGCGCCAGAATTGGTGCGCGTGCTCGTGGGTTTTCGGTACCGGGTGTATACCCTCCGCGATGCATTGGGCATCACTGATGTCCTGCAACCGCTCGACGCGAATGTCGGTGATCTCCAGCAGGATGCGGCTGGCCCAGCGCGGCATGTGGATGCTGGGGCGGGATCGGCGCGGATAATCCCAGTGAGCGACCGTCCCGTCGTACTCCGGATTATCGCTGCCTGAGTACAGGACCGGCTCTCCGTCGGCGCTGTACTTGGAAAGCACGACGCCATCGCTCGTTTGCTCATTGATCTCGGTTGTTTCGCGCACCCACAGCCGGTCGCCCGGTTTTCCGTAAGGGCTGAAGCTTCCAAGGCGTGTGGCGCACTCAGCCTCGGTTTCACCGAATACACAGAAACCCCAACGCGGGTGCCGCTGGGCAATCGCGCTCCAGCGATGCCCGATTTCCAAATCCGGGTTTTCAGTTGGGATCTGCCCACCTTTCACCGGCCGCCGCGTCACCGTCTTCCTGCCATCCAGAATGGCGCGCACCATCGGCGCCGAGAACAGGATCGGCCGTTCCTTGACAGCGATCATGGCGTCACCTCGCGGCGTGCCCACTGCACATAGGGGCCGTCGTCCGTGTCGAAAATTCCGAGCAGGAACCAGCCATCACCGGACGGCGTTTCAGGCTCCCAACCCAGGCAATGACACGCACCGTCATCCCAGTAGGGATGAACTCCCAGATCGGAATCCATATGCCAACCGATGACCTTTAGGCCTTGGGCATCGAGCCACGCTTTCCATGCTTCGGCGTCTTCGTCGAAGTCCGGAATGTTCGGGTGATACCAGTACCCGTCTTCATCGCGCACTACTTCGACGGGGCCAATCAATTTTTCTTCAGGCATGACTTCGTCCTTGCCGCTATAGCGGCTGACTTTGAAGGGGGAGGGAGTTACTGCTGTGCGGAGTCGATCATCTTCGCAGCGTCACGCAATTGATCGGGCATCTTGCCGAGGTGGTCTTCGATGAACTGCTCGGTGAAGGGCTGGGCGACCTTTTCATTGACGACAGGATGCGACGCGTTCCACTGCTCGAAGGCTGCCTGTGTGGTTGCGGCCACGATCTTCTCGCCGCACTCATTGCACTCCGCCGTACCGCCCGAGGCGCCGACATCACGGTGCCCTTGCTTGCATGGGTTCATGTGCCAATCATCTTTTCGCGTGCTGGCGGAAAGCTGGGCGTCGATATCAGCCATAAGTTCCGCAGGAAGATCGTAATCCGCTTCGTCCGGATCACAATGCTGCTCGAGGACTGCGCTCACGCAGCGCCGCAGCAAGCCTGCCTGCTCATCAATCCGCTGGTCCGCTGCATTCAGGCGCTGCTGGAGGGCGTCACGCTCGGCGGTGATCCGGTCGAGCTCGGTGGCCAGCACATACCGCACTGATCCATGCCCACATTGGCAAGCATCCCATATGTCGTCTTGGCACCATTCGCGGCCGGCGGAACTGCTTTGGTCTTGGCAGGTCGGCCCGAGGTAAATCACTTTTGGCTCGCTCACTTTAAACCCCTTCAATTGTCGGTACCGGTGTAGGTGCGCCAAGGCACCTTCACGCCGTTTACGAGGAATCCCCAAGTCCCTTTGTAGGGGCTGGTGATGAAGAGGGTGAATGCGCCGCCGTCGGCAACGCTGTCGATCCGGTGATATTCGCCGTAGCTGAGCTGGGCGGTTTCGCCTGGGCGCCGGTCGATGTACTCGGTCGCTTGAGCATTGGCCGGAACGTTCAGGCCTGACAGCGCAGGATCTTCACGGTCCAGCAAGCGTTGTTCCGTGTAGCCGCCGCGCAGGATGATCGTGCGCGCATTCCATGGGTGGTCATGAAGATCGCGGTCGTTGTCCTCGCGCTTGATGTGGTGGATGCGTATCGACCACGGAATCAGGCTGATGCGGCGCGCACCGGTAATCGGGTCGTACGGGTTGAACAGCCACCAGCGGCCCATGTACATCTCGGTGCCGTCGGCGGACATGATGTGCTGGTACGGGGTGAGCTTGGCGCGGGCGATGAGCCAGTCGGCGATGGCCGGGCGGGCCAGGAGCTTGGCGACCAAGAGCCAGAAGTAATTGATCATGCTGCCTCCTTGGAGGGCCGAAAGACGCACTCGCAGTTGTCAAAATGGGCGATAAGCTTGCCGTCCGTGTCGAAGTACTTCACGTTCCAGGTCGGATGGCAGTTGTGCACGTGCTTCCCGAGACGAAGCTGGTTTGCAAACTTGACGTCGAGGTTGGCGGAGCTGTTCATTCCTACGATCGTCCCAAGGTCGCCATCCACCTCGACCATCATGCCCAGCTTGGCGAACTCAATTCCTCGGTGCTTGATCATCCCTTCGACGAACTGCTGGGCTTTTGTTTTCTTGGGGATCCGGTTTTCTGTGGGCATGGGGCGTCCTATGCCGGGGCATGCCCGGGCGGTGGAGGGTGGGTTATGCGGCTTTAGCTTGGCGTTCGGCGGCGCGCCACGGATCGTTGGCCCTTGCCAGCGCGGCCATCGGCGGCGGGCTGACGCTGTTGCCGCACATGTGCACCTGCTGGGTCTTGGTGAACGGCTTGCCGTCGGCGCCGTGGCTGATGATGTAGTCGGCCGGGAAGCCCTGGGCTTTGTACAGCTCAGCCGGTTGCAGCATGCGCAGGCAGATGTCGACGATCACGTAGGGCGTGCCCTTGATGGTGACGGTGACCAGGCCCAGCCGATCTTTGGTGGTGATGGTTGGCGCTGGCGCGTCGGCGGCGCTCATGTTCTCGGTCCCGTAGTAGCTGATCAGGAATGCGGCGACCCGCAGCGCACCGGCTTCAACCTCTGGCGAGAGTTGCAACTCGACCAGCGAGCTCTTGCCGCCACCGCCCGCCGTGATGGTCGGCGCCGGTTCGTCCACACCCTGGCCGACGCTGGCACCGAACTGACGCTCCATGAAGGCGGTGACCAGTCCGTGGTGAGTGCCGCCTGCGCTGATGGTGTGCAGTGGGTCGTCGGCGTCCCGCGCATCGCAGTTGCCGCGCAGGTGCACCAGGTTCGCAGTCACCAGCTGCTGCTGGCTGCCGGTGTTGGTCACCGTGGTCATTGGGTCTTCGACGCTCTTGGCGTCCGTGGTGTTGAACCCGCCATTCATCTGGGCCATGAACACCGTCGAAACACCCATGGCGTGCGCGGCACCGGCCGGGCGCTGGTAGTTGCCGCCGCTGGTGATGGTCGGCAGCGGCTCGTCGATCGCCTTGCCTGCATCGTCAAACCGGAATTTCACCAGGTGCGCGACCGCCAGAGTCAGCTCGCCACGGTTGGCGCAGGTAATCGTCGGCAGCGGGGCCGCTGGGTCGTTGATGCGATCACTGCCCTGGTGCGTAGCCGGCGAGATGATCGGGCTGGCCATGGCGAACGATCCGCCGCGTGGCCAAGACGTCACGGTGCGCAGCGGCTCATTCGCGGACTGAACGCTTTCGCCGGACCAGTTCGCGATCGGCACAATGAACGGGTCGGCGACGTCGATGACGAACTTTTTCATGCCCTTGGCGATTCGGCGAAGGGTGGCGGGTGCCAGCGGTTTTGCCCGGTCGAAAATGCTTTTGCTCGGGATGGTCCAGTCGATGCACTCGGCGGCGGTGCGCCACTTCTTTTGGCCCTTGGCCGGGTTCTTCGCGTGGGTTGGCTCTGGCCACACGATCGGCTGGCCGTCGCAACGGGCGATCATGAACAGCCGCTCACGGCTGGTTGGTGCGCCGAAGTCGCAGGCCTTGATGACCCGCCATTCAACGGCGTAGCCCAGACGCTGCAGCTCGGCGACGAACACGGCCCAAGTCCGCCCGCGCCGCGCCGGATCCGGTACCAGAAACTGCTGGCTGACCGGTACGACCTCGCCAGGCTCAGCAACACCGCCGCCCAGCTTTACGACGCGCCCGGTGACCTTGCAGCGCTTGGCGATCAGCGGCCCCCACTGGAGAATCTGCTTCACGTTTTCCAGGCTGATGACGCGGGGCTTCTTCTTGCCGGCCCACTTCAAACCAATCCATGACAGGTTGCGGATCTCTCGTTTACGGGGCTGGCCGCCCGCCGCCTGGGAGTGGTGCGTGCAGTCGGGCGACATGTGGAACCAGCCCACGGCCTTGCCGCCGCACTCGGTGTCCGGTTCGCCGTCGAACACGTCGGTGGTGTAGTGCACGGCGCCCGGGTGATTCACAGTGTGCATGCTGATCGCCGCCGCGCTGTGGTTCTTCGCCACGTTCACCGCGCGGCCCAGGCCCATTTCCAACCCGGTACCGGCGCCGCCGCCACCGCAGAAGAAGTCGACAACGATCTCATCGTCCTGAGTGCTGAAGCCGAGTCCGTATTGAGTTTTGAAATCGAAGGGGTGTTTCTTCTGTTGTGCGGACATAGGGGATCCTCGCAACCTTTAGCAACGTTATGCATAATCGGTCGATAAAATTATGAGTTGGAAATTATGAAAAACAGAGGATTGGAGTTTTTTGTTGCCGCTCTTTTGATGGGGGTTGGAGTTTTGTTTGGTAGTCTCACACCATCTAGAGTTTTTTTTGAATTCAAGCTTACCGATGTTTTTGGAATGATTTCGTCACTCGCGACTATAGTTGGTGTGGCTATTGCTTTTGACGCGTTAGGAAGTTGGAAGAGGCAGATCCATTACAGTAAGAAATATGCGCACGCAGAGGAGTTAGAGGCCGTCGATAGCTGCTTTAAAAGCTTGCAGCGTATCGGAGTTGCCTGCCGGGGAATAGGAATCGCTCACCTACGCCGCGACGGCATGCAAGAGGCTGAAATAGAACTCGACAAAAAGCGAATCGATTACTTTGTGCAGCACGGCGCGTATCAGTCAATTTGGTGGCGGGCCTCTCGATATCTCGATAAAGTTGAGTTGGCGGAGTATCGATGGACGCCAGATGCCGTGGATAAGTTGTATTTTGAAAGCGTGACCAAGTTCCATTTAGAAATGACTAAATTGGCAGGGGTAGACCAAATGGAAGCTCATATGTCAATCGAGAAGAATCATAGTCAATTTAGAGCATTGATATCTGAGGCCGCAAACGAAGCGCGTTTAGGTGTAGATGATTTATTTCAGAAGTTGCTGAAATAGAATGCCAGGGGGCCTCACGTTACAAGGATACGCAATGTGGATAGAACTCATTGGGGTTCGACGATTTCGTCTTCAGACTCTGGCGGATCGTCGGCGAGCGACTTCATGCCGGCGGCCTGAATGATGCGCGACACCTTTTCCGTGACAACAAAAGGTGTCGTGACACACTTCAGCATCTGGGCCTGCGTTTCGAAGTCGGCCGCGATCAGGTTCCGAAGCAGGTTCTGATATACCTCCTGCTGGTTGTTGAAGCCGTGGGCGGCCATGACTCGCTTGAGGTCTGACTTGAACACGCCGGCGACCTCAACCGTAAACTTCTCGACGCCCAAAGCAGCGTCCTTTGCTGCGGCCTTCTCGCGCTTTTTCTTCTGCTTGATGGCTTCCTTCGTCGGCTCCTGTACTTCGGCCATGGCCTACCTCTTCAATTCCGCTGGCCGGCAAGTCCAGCCAGGTCTGTCGTTTGCGTTGTTGGGGTCTGGAACGTCTCACGCTGCAACCTTCACCTGATTCCAGGCGCCGGCGGCGAGGAACAGCTTTGCGGCCTCGGCCTCTTCCAGCGAAACCTCGGCCGGGATCGCGATCCATCCAGACGCGAGGATGTGGTTCGGGTTGCAGCCGTTGCGCAGCTCCAGGTAGTAATGCTCAATCGCGTCAGTCAGGCGCTCGACCTTGTACATGCCCTGCGGCGAGATCTCCGTGGACTTCAGGTATTCGGTGCCCAGCTCGTCGCGGCACATGGCGGCGATGTAGATCGTCCAGTGATAGGAGAAGTCGAACAGGGCGTTGGCGATCGCCAAACTCCGGATCTGCCGGCAGTTCTTCCAGTTCACCATGATCTGGCTGCCGCTCGGGTCGATGTTCACCACCGCGACGTGGTTGGTGCTGAGCAGCGCCCGGCAACTGCGTTCGGCCCGGGCGAAACCGTTGTTGGGTTTGCGTTTCGATTTCATAGCGAGTCCGCCATTTTACGCAGCGTCTTGCGGTCGGCGGCCGATATCGGCTTCGGGCGCCGCTTGAGGACTGTTTCAGGGTCTATTTTGTTGGAGCGCTTGGCGGGCTCTGGATTGATTGGCGGGCTTTCAAGCTGATCAATCTTCCCATTGGCGGCCAAGTACTGGGCGATCTGGTCGGAAAGGGCGGCAGCGGCGTCGCGCCGCTGCTCCACCAGGCTGAGGTGGTTGCTGATCATGATTCACCATCAGCGCGAAAGCGCTTTGCGAACGAATGGGTCGAGGTCTGGCTGATTCAACAGCCAGCGCCGGTAGTCGCTCGGCAAGTCAGCAAAGGCGGTGCCTTTGTGCTTGCCAAAGCCGATGACAGTGGGGATGCGCGCATCCTCGGAAATCTGCCACAGCTCTTCCCAGTCATTGACCGGCCGGCCGAGCTCAGCCGCGAGCTGATCGAGAATCTTCACCAGCAGCAGGCGGCAGTTCTTTACGTCATCGAGCGCCGCGTGGGCGTTGCGGAGCAGGCCGGTCGCCTCGGCGCGGTAGTGCAGATAGATCATTGCAGACTGGGTGTGACTGCCCGCGTCCGGCCACAGCTTCGAGCTCAGGGCCTGGGTGCAGATGCGTTTCACATCTGGCTCGCCGATCACGCGCCAGTCGTAATCGACGTTGTGCCCGATCAGGTAGACGACGTCCTCAGGCAAAGCAAAATCCGTATGAGGGGGGCAATCAGCCAGTTCCTCATCGAGAATGTGGCTGGTGGCGAGCGCGCTCAGCTCAATCGGCTTGCCCGGCTTGTAGCGGTGCAAGAAAGAGTCAGTCACAGCGAGGCTGCTGACTCCGCTCAGTTTCAGCCAGGCCGCCTCGACCAGATGCGGATCGTTCAAGCCGGTTGTTTCGCTGTCGAAGATGTATGCGGTCATGCTGATTGCCTTTGTGGGGAGAGTTCGTTTTTGCGTTTGTCTTTGGCTGTCACAACCTGTTGAACGAGGTCGTCGAAGCCAAAAGCAATCGCTTTCGCAGCGTTGAACGCGGATTGAAGTGAGGCCATATCCTTGGCCGACGCGATATCAGCCAGTGCGTCCACCAGCAGCTCCTTGGCGCGCTCTTCAGGACTGACACCCGAATTCAGCCAGGCCAGCAACCGCCGGCCAGTTTCTTCAGTGATCAGCTCAGGCTGTTCGAAAAGCTTCGTCCGGTCCTTGCTCGCCATGGCTGTGTGGCCGTCATGGGTCAGGTCCAGCACCACGGTGAACTCGTAATCGGTGCCGTCGCGCTGTTCGGACTTCATACCCAGCTTGAGGATCTTTTTCCCTTCACCTTGGACCGTTTCCGTTTTGCTCCGCATCGTGCAGATGATGTGCAGCGAGCTGGTGAGGATCTTGTCGGTCAGTCGGCGGTGGCGCGGCGTGGTTTCGTTCCACGCCGCCCAGGTGTTGCCCTTGAATTTCTGGTGCGCAAGCTTCTCGTTCGCCTCCAGGCATCCACCGGAACCGGTCCACTCATGCGAGTAGCTATCGATGATGAGGACGCTGTAACCGGCTTGCTCGGCAGCGGTGATGGCTTCGACGTAGCGCTCAGGCGAGTAGGGTGCATGAAGCTCCAGTGTGTCGAAGTCCGCGATATCCGCGTACAGCGATGCGCTGCCGTGCTCGGTGTCGATCACCGCGATCCGGCCGCCCAGGCCCTGGGCTAGCAGCAAGGCGGAAAATGTTTTGCCAGATCCAGATGGCCCAGCAAGTGCCAGCCGTAGCTTGGCCTGCTTGCGTTCGGCTTTCTTGAACATCGGAGTGTCCTCAGATTGGTTGGTTGTCCCACTGCTGTTCTATGCGGCGGGCTTCTTCTTCGTACTCTTTGCGCTGCTCGCCGGTGAAACGCTCGGGCGAGAAGGCGCCAACCGTCATCCAGTCGTACTGGGCGGCAAACTTCGGGGAGGTGTGCATGGAGGGCCTACTGTGTGATGCGGTCGGCGAGGGCGCTGAGCAGCATCAGGAAGGTGAAAACGCCGATGGCGGAGTACGAACCACGCCGGATCAGAATGCGGCGGGCCAATTGCCGGGAGGTCACCGGAACACCCGGTAGGTGGTCGATTGCGGCGGCTGGCAGGTGCTGGAAGAGTCACGCGCCACGTTGTAGCCGGCCATGATCAGCAGCAGGCCGCTGGCGGGAACCCAGAACATGATCTTCATGACCGAGCCCTCACCACAATTCGGCCATCCTGCAGGGATGACTCCAAGAGTTTTGGCAGCCTGGCCACAGGAAACTCCCGAGGAGCCAGCTCTTCCGGAACAGCAACGAAGCCAAGCACCTGAAGTTTTCGGTCAATGTCCTCGACTAATTCATCGATCAGGCTTTTTACCGGTGGTGTGGTCATGCTGCAGCTCCTTGCGTGACTGAAGCGTTGTAGGAGGCGTAAATCTGATCAATGCGAGCGCGGTAGTGGCGATGCTCTGCGTCGTCGATGGCTCGAAGCATGTAGGCCAAGGTGATGCAGGACGTCGCGGCCGCGCTTGCGTTGGGCTTCCCGAGGTCGCGGATCATGTTGTCGATCTCGCCCTCGATCCAGGTGATCGCTGTCTGGTGGTCACGCTGCTGGACGTTCATTTCAGCCCCCAGAACTCACCGTATGCGACGACAGCGGCTGCAACACGCTTGGCTCTGGCCTTTCGGTCGACAACCTCCTGAGCGGCAGCCTGAGCCTGCAATTGCGTGCGCTTTAGCGCCTCGGCCTCGTAATCGTGGAAGTCCTCAGCCTTCGGCGCCCGTGGTCGCCCCCAATCGTCGTAGCGCCTGTCCCACTCTCGGGCCTGCGCACTATCTGCATAGCTGGTTGCCATGGTCGCCTCCAGAGTGGTGTTATTCAGCGGGCGGGGCGGGCGCTTTTTCAATCAGGTTTTTTGTTTCGCGCAGAAGCTCGGCCTTCTCGCTCTCGTAGCGATCGGGGTGCCACTGCGCATCCAGCGCTGCCCAGCGGCGCGCAATGCTCAGAAGCTCGTCGCGCTGCTGGGTAAGCACCATTCGGTCAAGTTGCAGTTGGAAGAGATCAAGCGAGCCCGACTCAAGGGCATCCGTCGTAATGTTTTGGCAGGCATTCCAGCAGGCCGCGAGACGACGAGCATTGGACTCGGAAGGCGCTCCCGTTTCAGGGTCGATGACATCAGCCGCAACAGCGACGTCATCTTCTGAACGTCGGATGAAATACTCATCGACAGTTATTCCGCCCTTGCTGCCGTGGCCCGCTCTTGAAAACTCAAGAGGGCCGCTTGTGTGCTCACTCATGACGTGCTCCTGGTTGATCCAACAAAACTCGCAATGCACTCATCCGCTCCGCTGGTTGCCGTTGGGCGCGGAGGGGAGTGCATTCGGGTGGTGTCGGGAAAGGAAAGCCCCGTTGGACGTTCGGGGCTTTCTCAGATGCAGCTTGAGGTACTTCTCAATGATTTAGGTTTTTGGCGGGATCGGTCAGCGCCAGAACACTGCGACCCCGCCGGTACATCGCCAGCGCTCACGGTGGTAGCACAGGGGATCGGTTGGCAGGCCGTCATCAGGTGGCGGTTCTGGCCGCGCATGGCTGAGCGCTGCGCCGATCAGGAACAGTAGGAGCATGGGATTCTCCGGTTGATTGTGGTGCAGAAGGCCGGACGCTACCCCGGCTCTGGAACGTTCATGCTCTGTGTAATGGCCGCAGCGCGTTCGGTATCGCCCGATTGCTCGGCAAGGCTGCAGTACGTCCGAATCCAGGGGCCTGTTTCCACCAGTACAAGAAGGTGTGCACTTACCCACCTTGGTTCCAATCCCCAAGGAGCGATCCTCATCGAGTCATGCCGCTTGTAGCGTGTCTGCGAGGCTCAGCATCGAACCCGTCTTTCCACGCCGCTTCTGCTGTATTGCGGTGATGCAGATGCCCGGTGCTGATCTCCGGGTTGAGAGTCATGCCGCGGTCAGCGCCTTTCGGCTACCGCAATGCCAGTTATTACGAGCCGGTACCGCGCGGGCATAAAATAGTACTTAGCCGGTCAGCGTTCACTCTCGGAACTGTTAGTTTTCAAACCTGCCCATCAGCCTGGGCGTGCATCCGCATCGGGGTGTGATTTACCGTCCGGGTTAGCCTGTCCGGATTACCGGTCGAAACCTGCTAGATCACCTGCCTACCCTTGATAGGCATATGTCTTTAGGTGCAGATAAATCACACTCCGATACGGCCTTGCCAGGGGTACGAGATCCGGGCCGGCAAGGAAGATCGGGCAGTTTTCGTCAGGCTGACGTGGCGCTGGTTGTTCGGTTGATCATTCGGTGCCGGTCAGCCAGCCTGGGGCCGTAGCTTCCGACAGCCACTGGCGAAGCGTTCCAAGGGCTTCGCCATCCTCATCGGTCCAATGCTTGTCGAGGATGTCGCCGACTGCCTCTTCGCAATCGTTTTCATCGACATCGTCGAGGTCGCGTTCGCCCATTTCGGCATGCAGTGCCCGGGCCTCTTCGGCAGAACTGGCCGCGTAGTAGTCGTGATCTTCCACGATGAACACGCGGAGTTGTTTGACGACCGGCTGGCCGTCCAGTGTCATTTGCTGGGTCATTGCGGTTTCCTCGGTTGTCATCCCAAAGCCCGCTCAGTGAACGGGCTTCAGTGATGCTTTCCGCCGTGACCCGCTACTGGCGGCCGTCATCGGCTTGAATCGAATGTCTGGTCACTCGCCACGCCGCCGGTAACCGGTGGGCGAAGCTCGATTCCTCCCAATTACCGCCGGGGAAGGCGGGGCGCATTGCTTGCCGGGTTACTCACACGGTTAAGGCGTTTCACCATCGATCAGCCGTACAGGTTTTTCCTGTCGTGGGCAGGCTTTCGGGCCTGTCTGATCGCCGGTCGCCGGTAGAGGCAATGCGGTCTGTTGTTTGGTTGTTGCGCTGATTGTTAAAGAGTGACGCGGCTTTCGCTGCTGGGCCGTTGTTGCTTGGCTTGAGGTAAATTTACCATTTGGAAATTACCTGTCAATGCATAATGGTAAATAAATTGGTAAACAAAATATTGTTTTTGGTAAATGACTGATCGCGCTCATTTTTCTCAAGACGAAAAAAAGCCCGCACTGAGCGGGCTGTAATGGAGCGGTATTCTATTTGGTGGCGTCTACGACCTTTCTCAGTCCCGCCATGTCTTGCTCGGAAACCTTTCCCTCTGTGCCACAGATCTTGAATTCAATAAGCTTGGATGAGGCCAGGCGCTCAATGTTTGCGCGATCTACTCGTTTGCTAAAACTCTCTAGGGTAGAAGGTCCTGCCGCGGAGTTTTCGTATTTCATCTCAAGATACGGATCACGCTTACCGTCGACCAGCCAGTCTGTGTGGTGGCAATCTAGGTACTGCCACCTATCGGACCGTGTCAAAAGCTGGATGCGATACGAGTAGGGACTCGTGTAGCCCTTTGGGTAAAACGCAAAGACAGAAAAAGAAAATTCTTCGGGCTGAGATGGCATGGCCATCCAAGAAACAGATCGGTTATCAGTGAACCGATCAACTTCATCCTTGAATACCCCTGCGCCTGAAGCGCTCGAAAAAAGCAGAGCCCCTGCAAAAAAGATAGTTCTCTTGCTCATCGGTTCCCTCCATCAAGTGAGCCGAAATTTTACCATTCGTGATGGGCTGCCTCCATCGATACACCAGTGATGAAAGGGGGGATCAATCAATTCATGGTTACGCCGCTTTGCGTAGGTGATGGTGAAGCGCGTGGTAAATGTAGGGATGGGCGGATAAAAAAGCCCAGCAAGGCGCTGGGCTTCGAAGGTTTTAATGATGGTGCCGCCAGGATCCAGGCATCGCTACTCTAATGACACTCATATAGGTTGCCGATGGATTAGGCAAAGCCCTGACATGGTTGATCAGCAGCCCTACGAAGAAAGCGAGTAGCCAGCCAATACAAAATCCAGTCAAGCAGATCGTTCCTGTAATAGGATGCCTTGTGAGATACATCTTCATCACTGCGTCAGTAATGGCAGTCCGATCTTTCGAAGGCTTATTATCTGGCCGCTTCGACAGGGCCCGGTACAACAGGACCGGAAATACAAAAACTGTCAAAAGTGGCAAGAAGAACCATGACCTTGCCATCATGTAAAACCGCTCTGCATCGTCCTTGTCTTCTTCGGATACAGAGTTTTTATCGAAATACACTGTCAGCAGCTCTGATGCTTTCTCGCGATAATCTAGAGATCTCACGCGGCAGACATACCAATATGCGGCGATAACTGCAGCGCCTGCAATTGGCATCATAAAATCGCTCATTGGTTCCTCCTTTTGGGCTTTCCATTCCCAGGCTTAGCGTTAGCCTTTCTTGACTCTTTGACCTTCTTGTCAGCTTTTTTCTCCCGATTTTTTGGACCAAAAAACCAGATCAAGCCGAAATAAAAGGGCAGAAGAGCGAACAACACTACGACAGTATCAGCTACAACTGGTGATTTAGCAGCTACCACCTGATAGAGATTTGTAACTGAGTCAATTATGGGAGCAATCCCATCAACCCAAGTCCCTGACGTGCTCTTGACGGAATTTGCCATGCTACTCCCTTAGGCGGCCAAATGGTTTTATGCGCAGACGCACGGTTATCAAATTGTTCTTCAGGGCTACCGTGAGTACATCGCCCACCAGAACACATGCCCAAGGATCGATATCTGCTGCTCTTGGATCTGTTGGAACGTGTAGTCCTCATCCGGATGCTCGTCACGGTTGAAGCTGCGAAGGCGGATTCCGATCGGGATCCGGTAGACCTGCTTCACGCGTAGCTGACCGTTGTGGTTGATGGCGTACATCTCGCCGTCGACGATGTCGCTCAGTGAGTTTTTCCCCACGTTCACGCCAACCGTGGCGCCGTCGCGCAGCACGGGCATCATGCTGTTCCCGCCGACCTTCACGCACTTCGCGTTGCTGAACTGAACACCGTTGTGGCGCAGATCTTTCTTGTTGAAGCGCAAGCGTGAATTGGTGCTTTCCTCGATTGCGAACCTGCCGGATCCAGCCGCCAGCTCTACTTCGTGAAGGAAGGGGACGTAGACCTCGTCGTCATCGAGCGGGGTGTCGTCGTCCCAGGTCTCGATTGAGGACAGTGGAATCTCGACTTGAATTCTCGGCTTGGCGGCACCGGACACCGAAGCTGCGGACAGCTCCCCCTCACTCAATGGGCGATCAAGTGATCCAGGTGCGAGCCCGCACTTCATTTCAAAGTCGCGCGCCATTTTCTCCCCGATGTTTCGGAGATGTTCGGCCTTGTCTGTGAAAAGCCGGGAGATATAAGACGGTTGCTTATCCACGCGAGCGGCGAAGTCAGCGTCTTTTCCGCCGAAGTCGCGATCGATGATCTGGCGAACTCTGGCTCTGCGTATGTCTTTGATTTCCATCTCTCCATTAGAACCTTTATTTCCCTTTGGGGAAATTACCTTTACTTGGTAAACATTTATGGTAAATTCGTGCATAAATGAACCAGAAGGTAAATCCATATGGACTTCCCCACGTACGCAAAGCAGCTTCCGCGCGGCGGAAGAAAACGCCTCGCCCTCAGCCTCGGTATTCCGGCGAGCTACCTCTCTCGTTTGATCTCTGGTGACCGCTCCATCACTGCGGAGCGCGCCATTGAAATTGAACACGCAACAGGCGGAAAGGTGACTCGGCAAGAGTGCCTTCCAGATATCCAGTGGAAGAACGCTTCGTAAGCTCGACCCGCCACGCCAATCCGTTGAAGCCAGATTAGAAGAGAGCAGTCCCCATGGAAACGTCCAGTCCAAGACACACCGCACAAACCCGTGATCAGGTTCTGGTCGCGCATGCTCAAAACCAGATCGCACGCACCAGCCTGAGTCAGGACGATTTCGCCCAAGCGTTGAGCCGGGAGATCTGCCTGAGAGTCCCAACAGCGAAGATCATCCTGGCAAAGGTCCCGGACTTTGATGAGCTGGCGCGGCTGAACGACGTTGGCGAATTCGTGAAGGCTACAGGCCGCTGGCTGAAGCGTGTGCAGCGCTGGCTGTCCGGTGATCAGGAAATGCCGTCGTGGCTGGAAGAGTCCTGGGTGAATGCTCTGGAGCCCGAGTATCGCGACCACTGCATCAACGAACTGGCGGGTCGCCTCGGCCTGACCGGTGCCCGCCAGATGCAGAGCGATCAGTGCGCCAACAAAAGCTTCGGTGCACTGATCCGCGCATTGGGCGATGTGATCGACACCGGCAGCGAAGTTTTTGACGATCAGGTGATGTGCGAAGAAGACCTGCCGCATCTGCCAGCGTTCGCCGAGCAGTGCCGTCAGGTTGAAGCGCGGGCAGGGGAGCTTGGCCGGAAGGCTGAAGATCTGATCAAAAAACACCAACCGAAATTGAAGCTTGCCTGAATCCCGGGCACAAAAAAGCCGGGATTGCGCCCCGGCTAATTCATACAACTTGATGAGGCCGATTATGCATAGCCAATCCACTTCAAGCAACACCTCCAACAGTGTCGCGACACGTTTTTCGAATTCTGAAAATGTGTCGCGTACCACCATGTCGTCCCGTGAGATTGCCAAGCTCACCGGCAAAGCGCACAAGCATGTCCTTTCGGACATTCGATCAATGTTGAAGGAGCTGGAAATTGACTGGGCCGATTGTTCGGCTCAGTACCAGGACAGCACCGGACGCTCACTTCCATGCTTCAACCTCAACCGCGAACTCACCGAAACTCTGCTCACTGGTTACAGCGCAAAAATGCGCCTCGCCGTAATCCGCCGGTGGCATGAACTGGAGAAGCAGCAGGGCGCCCGAGAGCAGGTCATGCTCAACGGGACCAAGGTTGTCGGCGAGCTCGCCATCCTCGAATGCTTCACGCGCCTGCTGAAACCTGCACCATCCAGCCAGGTGATGATGCTGAACCAGATCGCCGCCAACAACGGGTTAGATGCCAAGTTCTTGCCGGGCTATGCCGTGGACGCAGCGCCAGATGCTGTGGGCGGCTCATCCATGCCAACCAAGGCCGTCACCGCACTGATCAAAGACAACGCCATCAGCAGCACCGCGCCAGGCTTCAACCGAGCATTGGCGGCGCATGGCTTCCTCAAGACCATGCAGCGCAAAAACTCCAAGCAGGAGACGGTCGAATTCTGGTCGGTTACCGAGAAAGGGCTGGCCTACGGCAAGAATCTCACCAGTCCTCAATGCCCCCGCGAAACCCAGCCTCACTGGTATGTCGATCGTTTCCCTGAGCTCGCCAAACTGGTCGGGAAGGCCTGATATGCAATTCACTGTCACGATCAATCAGGTGAAGGCGCTGGAGTGGGGGCTGAATTCTCAGCAGGCCCTGCTGTTCGCTTTCGTCTACGGCTGTCCGAGCTGGACCAAGCCTATCAAGACTGACGACGGGATCTACTTCGCGCTAAGCAAGGCCAAGATCACTGAGGAGCTGCCGCTGCTCACTGACAAGCCGGACACTGCCTATCGCATGCTGAGGGCCCTGGAAGAAGCCGGTTTGATTGAGCTTTCCAGTACATCGAACATCACCCTGTTTCGCCTCACCGGGAAGGCGATCGAGTGGAACCAGAAGCTGGATGGGTCGGAAAAATATCCGACCCCACCGAAGAACGAAGGTCGGAAAAAAATCCGATCTACCTCGGAAAAAAATCCGAGCAAGGTCGGAGAAAAATCCGAGCCAGGGTCGGAAAAATCTCCGACAAATCAGGATACCAATCATCAGGGTACCAATCAGGATACCAGTCAGGACTTGCAAGGCAGCCCGGACAAGCCGGCCCGCAATCTGGTTCTGGTGGTTGATCGAACCGATGCGCCACGGGTCGAGATCCCTGCCGACATGCCAGGCCCAAAAGACCAGTCCTGCAAAACCTTCAAGGTCTGGGCGAACTACGCCATGGCCTACCGAAAGCGCTACCAGGGTGCTTGGCCGGTGTGGAACGCCAAGGTCGGCGGCCAGCTCGGCCAACTGGTCGACCGCCTCGGCGCCGATGTTGCTCACCACGTCGCTGCGCACTACCTGAAAACCAGCGATGCCGCCGTCCTGCGCAAGTGCCACAGCCTCAACGAACTGCTGGCCAACGCCGAGAGCTACCACACGCAGTGGGTGACCGGTCAGCGCATCAACGGGACTACCGCACGCCAAATGGAACGCACCGAGGCGAACGTATCCGCCGCCGAACAGGCCGCGCAAATGGTTCTGGCGAAGCGCCAAGCAGGGGAGCGCAATGAGTACCTTTGAAATGAACGACCAGCAGGTTGCTGGCCTCGCCGCCGCGATCTGCGCCACCGCTGAGGCCATGGGGCAGGAAATGAACCCAGGCACTGCGGCGATCATGGCCGAAGACCTCTGCGCTTACCCGGTGCCGGTCGTGAAAGCAGCGCTGAAGGCCTGCCGCTTTGAAGTGAGAGGCAAGTTGGCAATGGCCGACATTCTCCAGCGAGTTCAAATCGCCGACGGGCGCCCAGGCAAGGACGAAGCCTGGGCGATCGCCATGACCACCAACGATGAATTTGAAACCGTGGTGCTGACCGACGAAATCCAGCTCGCACTGGCTGCGGCGAAACCTGTCCTCGACGCCGGCGACAAGGTCGGTGCGCGCATGGCTTTCAACAGCGCTTACGAGCGTCTGGTGGGGCAAGCCCGGGAGGACGGCAAGGAGGTGAACTGGCATGTGTCTGTCGGTTTCGACGCTAACCGCCGCACACAGGCGATCACCAAAGCCGTGCAAATGCAGCGAATCCCACAGGAGCGTGCTCAGCAGTACCTGGCCGACTTGAGTGTCGCGCCGGTCACTGAAGACGGCCGGGCCGTTGTTGCGCTGCTCACCGGCGAGGTAGCACGGCCTTCCCCAAAACTGCGGGAGAAGCTCGCAGCGGTGAAGGATTCGATGCTGGCCATGCGCAAAGCCTCGGACGAGGAAAAAACAGAACTGCGAATTTTGGCAGCCAACGATCTGGCCGATCGCCGGGCGCTGCTGATTCGGCAGGCCGAACAATTGGAAGCAGGGAGCGCTGCTCAATGAACATCGATAAACAAAAACTCCAGAAATTGCTCTGGGCTGAGGCAGCTTCATACCGCGCAGATTGCGCGAACTGGAAACGTAACACTGAAGCTCTTCAGGACTTCCTCGGCGAGAAGACTGTGGAGGAGGTGGCGCTGGAGCTGTTGGCTGAGAACGAACGACTGACGCAGCAACTCGGTGAGTTGATCGACGGATTACCCGACAAGGTGGCCGCCCATGGCTGACAAAATCTCCGTGAACTGTCAGGCCAAGCTCTCCGAGGCTATCACCGCTATCAGTGCCATGTACCGCGACAAGAAGTTCGTGGTGGTCTCGCTACGCCCCGGCAAGGACCGGACGCTGGACCAGAATCGGCTGTGGTTCGCGATGTACAAGCGCATTGCTGAAATGACGCAGATTGGCGACGAGGCGGACGCTCGCCGGTACTGCAAGTTGCACATCGGCGTGCAGATCCTACTGAACGAGGATGCCGGGTTCCAGGCGGAGTGGTACCGGGTGATGCGCCATCTTCCGTACGCAACAAAGTTGGAAATGATGGGGGGCTGCCATTTGTTCGGCCCGGACGGTTTCCCGGTGACTAGTCTTTTCAATCGAGCCCAGGGCGTGGCGTACACCGACCGCATTGTCGCGCGCTTCGCACCGCAGGGCGTGTACTTCGATGATCTTCTGAGCCAGGAGGCTGCATGACGATTGAAAGGAAGCAGCCAAAACCGAAGAAATGCCGCGTCCCAACCTGCAGGGCCTCATTCGTCCCTCAGCGTTTGGGTCAGGCAGTATGCAGTCCAGCCTGCGCGCTGAAGGACGCGCCCCGGAATGAGCAGAAGGCAAAGAAGGCGATCGCCCAGCGCGATCGCCGCGAGATCAGGGTCCGCAAAGAGAAGCTGAAGACGAGGGCTGATCACCTGCGCGAAGCCCAGGCTGCCGTGAACGAGTACGTCCGCCTGCGGGATGCGCACCTGCCGTGCATCAGCTGCGACTCGATGCCGAACGACAACGACCTCATGACCGGCAGCCGCTGGGACGCCGGCCACTATCGTTCCGTTGGCGCCTGCCCGGAGCTGCGATTCGAACCCCTGAACATCCACCGCCAGTGCGTGAAGTGCAACCGCAATCTGTCCGGTAACGCAGTCGAGTACCGCATCCGGCTGGTGCTGCGAATCGGCGCCGAAGCTGTGGCTTGGCTCGAAGGGCCTCATGAGCCCCGCAAATACACCGTGGAAGACATCAAGGCCATCAAGGCCGAATACCGGGCAAAGATCAAAGAGCTGAAGGGGAGAGCAGCAGCATGAAAATCAATTCAGCACGGCAGGCGTGGCACGACTGCAAATACAACCCGGCCCCTGGCCAATCCTCCGACGTCGTCCAGCTCGGGGTGGTGGTGCAGGGCACCGAGCGCGGGCCCACGGCGAACCATGCAGTTCACAGCGCGCTCGCCGGACATATTCAGTCCGCAATCGCACGCCTGCATCCGCAGGTCCGGGTTTTCGGCGACTTCATGTACGCAGCCGAGCAGAGCGACGATATCCGCGAGGCGGCGGAAGAGGTTGTTTTCCTGCTGGTGCAAAGCCGGTCACCGCGCATGACGGCGGCGAAGCGGGAAAAGCTGGAGTTCGTGGTGAAGGGGGTCATGCGCCGGTACCGATACATGCACCAAGGCGGCCAATCGTCAAACGAAGACCCATTGGCCAATGCCGAGAAGTTCCGGGCGTGGATGTGGCAGGTGTACGAGGTGAGGCTCGAGTCGTGTAACTGGGAGCGCGATTGGGGCGGCGTCATCCAGCTGGTATTTGAGAGCTGTGAGGATCTCGATCGACGCGCGCTCAGTCCGGTCGCTGCCGTAATTTACGAAATGCGCGAGGCCGCTTGAGGGCCTATTGCGTTCCCGTGCGGCTCATGGCATGATTTCGCCACTGTTAGAGTTTTGCCTCCGGCAACTTACTCATGATTCAAGAAAACCCGGCCACTGCGCCGGGTTTTTTATTGCCTGAAATTGCGTGGTAGAGCAGCGGTCAGCTCGCCGGGCTCATAACCCGGAGGTCGATGGTTCGAATCCATCCCTCGCATCCAGTTATGCCTGTAGCCAGGACAGCCTTCGGGAGGCCTGGACGCCGTTGGCCGGTAGTGCGGCGCATCTGAAAAACACCGGCAGCCCGCGCACCCTGACCTCAAACTTGCTTTCGGGGTGGCACGAGACTGGATCAGCGAGATCGATGCAAAGGGGCGTCGACGTTGAGAAGGCCTTTGGCGGACAGCTCGGAAAGACGTGCGCACCTATTCAGGGCCTCTGCATTCGCAGGGGCCTTTTCGTTTCTTCATGCCAACGGAGTCGAGCGCATGGATTCTTTGCACCGCCTGCTCGACAGATTGGATCTGCTGATCGCCGGCCTGTTCGGTGTCATTGTTGCCAGTTGGTGGCACAAGGACGATCTGACCGATTGGCGCGCGTGGCTGATCTTCCTCACCACGGGCTTGGCCTGTTCCGTGTACCTGACGGGTATGGTCAGCGCCTATCTCGGCGTGACCGAACCGAACATCGCCACCGGTGTCGGCTTCCTGCTCGGCACCTTCGGCGGGTCGCTGCTCGCAGCGATCAACCGAGCCATCAAAGCCGCTGACCTCTGGGCGCTCATTCGCCAGCGGTTCGGGGGAGGCAATCCACCATGAGTCTTGAACTGATCAACTCCATTGCCTGCGGCTTGATTGCCTTGTGGGCGACCTGGTGTGTTCTGAGCGGTCGAGTGCGGGACGGCGTCATCGGCAAGCTGATTTATTCGGCGATCGCCATCAGCGGGTTTGTGGTAATGAGCCGGGAGCAGACCATTTTCATGATGGGGCCGACCACGGCCGGGATCACGCTGCATGTCTCGCTGGCCCTGGCCGGTATGCGACATATCTTCATGGTCATTTGGTGGCAGCGGGTGAAGGCCTGGCTTTGCCGGACATTGAACTGCGAGCACTGCCTGCGGTGTGACAAGGCGCCGGGCGGGATCGAGCGTAGATCCAAGTAAGTCGCGACACGTTTCGCGAATCAGCAAATTGTGTCGCGACCCGCGACGAGGAGAGCAGCATGGATAACCAGCACAAGAAGATCACCGGCTACCGCGACCTGACCCAGTCCGAAATCGACGGCATGAACTCGATCAAGGCTCTGGAAGCTGACGCTGGCGAACTGTTCAAGCAGATCGGCCAGATTGAAGGCGTTGATCCACGATTGCTGGCGTTGGCCAAGACCAATCTCCAGCAGGGCTTCATGTGGTTCGTTCGCTCGATCGCCAAGCCCGCCGACCCTTTCAGCTGATGGGCGACGTAACCCGCCTGCACCACGCGCTCCCGCTGAGCCAGGACATCAACAAAGCGCTGACCGAGTTGGATAGCGCAATCGCCAAGGCCATCGATGCCGCCAAGGCTGCCGGATTGCCTCAGGGCCTGATCGTTGCCGAGCTGCACGGGCACGCCCACGCACAAACCCACAACATGGTGAAGGCATGACTGCAAAGCTCGTTGAGTTCAAGCGTGAGGGCTGGCGCGACGCCGCAAAGACGCTGCGCAAGATCGCAGATGACCTCGATGCCGGTGTGCATCCGGAATGCACTGTAGGCGCGCTGACCCTCATGGGGCCGAAAGGCGAAGTGACGGTGTTCGGGCTGGGGCCCAAGTGCGATGACCTGCAGTGCCTGGGTGCAATGCGCCTGGGTGAGCAGAAGCTGATTGATGTGCTGCTGGAGAGCGACTGAACGGTATGCTATTGAAATGATATTGCGCGGCGCATATGTTTGGATCTCATTCATGCATGGAGCTGTGAGATGTCTGATTTCAAGAAAGGCGATGTGGTTCAGCTGAAAAGCGGCGGTCCAAAAATGACTGTTGAGAATGTTGCTGATTACAGTGGCTGGGGTGCGGGGCCAGAAAACGGCGCGAAGTGTGTGTGGTTTGAAAAAAACGAAGCCAAGGAAAAGGTATTTGATGTAGCAGTCCTTACCCTGGCGTAAAGAAGAAGCGGTCATTGGGCCTCGCTATATGCGGGGCCTTCTTGTATCTGGAATTTCCAAATGACAACCAAGCAACCCGACTGGGAGGCCATCGAACGAGCCTACCGGGCCGGTTCGCTTTCCCTGCGTGCCATCGCTGGCAAGTACGACACCAACGAAGGCACGATACGCAGCAGAGCAAAGAAACACGGATGGTTGCGTGACCTCACTGAGCAGGTACGCACCGCAACGAAAGAAAAGCTTTCACGCGAAGTTTCACGCACTGACGTCACGCAGCCGGATGTGCGTGAAGATGCGCAAATTGTTGAGGAGGCAGCCACGGAAGCTGCTTCTGTAGTGCTGGCGCATCGATCGGATCTCGCCCAATGGCGCGGCATCACGAAGAAGCTCGGCGCATTCCTCTGTGGCGTAGATATCACCGCTGAGAACCATGGTGACTTTGCCCGTTCGCTCAACGCTGGTGTCGATGCCCAGCTCAAACTCATCAAAGGCGAGCGACAGGCTTATAACTTGGATGCGGAAGGTGGTCCGACTGATGCTGACGAGTTCACCAAGCTTCTGGATGAGCTAGAAAAGGAAGGCTGACATGAATCCCGAGCACTTGAACCTGCTCCGGGATAAGCGTTGGCGGTTGAACAATCTCTACTTCATCACCGACAAGCAGGGCAAGAAAGTCCGCTTCCGGATGACGGACGAGCAGATTGAATACTTCGACGGGATGCACACCCGCAACATCATCCTGAAAGCTCGCCAGCTCGGCTTCACCACTGAGTGCTGCATCATCCAGCTGGACGCCGCTCTGTTCGAGTCGGCCAAGTGCGCACTGATCGCCCACACCCTGAACGACGCCAAGCGCTTGTTTCGGGAAAAGGTGAAGTACGCCTACGACAATCTTCCGGCGTTCATCCGCAGAAAGAACCCAGCAAAGAATGACGCAGCGGGCGAGCTTGTATTCAGCCGTGGCGGCTCGGTCTACGTGTCCACCTCATTCCGGGGCGGTACGCTGCGTTACCTGCACGTCTCCGAGTTCGGGAAGATCTGCGCCAAGTTTCCGCACAAGGCGCGCGAGATCGTCACCGGCGCCTTCGAAGCTGTGGCCGCCGACTGCTTTGTCACGATTGAATCGACTGCTGAAGGCAGGGCCGGCTACTTCTTCGACTACTCACAGAGCGCCGAGAAGCAACTGCTATCCGGCACGCCGCTGGGCAAGCTGGATTGGAAGTTCTTTTTCTTCAGCTGGTGGAAGAATCAGGCCTACTGGCTCGACCCGGCCGAGGCGGTCATCCCGCAGCGCCTGACCGACTACTTCAACGAGTTGGCTGTAAAGCACGGCATTGTCACGAACCCAGGCCAGCGCGCCTGGTACGCCGCCAAGGAGAAGACCCTCGGCGACGACATGAAGCGGGAATATCCGTCGATACCGGCCGAAGCCTTCCAGCAGTCAATCGAGGGCGCCTACTACGCCCAGCAGTTCACCAAGCTATATGCCGCTCAGCGTATCGGCACGCTGCCAGACAATAGTCACCTGCCGGTGATGACCTTCTGGGACATCGGCGTCGGCGACTCCACGGCCATCTGGTTCGTACGTCAGGTTGGTGAAGAGTTCCATGTCATCGACTACTACGAGAACTCCGGCGAAGGCCTGCGGCACTACATGAAGGTGCTCAAGGACAAGGGTTACACCTACTCCGAGCACTGGGGGCCGCACGACATCGACAACCGCGAGTTCGGCAGCGATGCCAAGACCCGTCGAGAGCTGGCCCGCGAGGGTTATGAGATCGACGGGGAAAAATACAGCATGACTTTCGAGATAGTCCCCAAGATCGGCGTCAACGACGGTATCGAGCAGGTTCGCGAGATCCTGCCGAAATGCGTGTTCGACGAGGCCAAGTGCGAAGAAGGGATCAGCTGTCTCGAAAACTACAAAAAAGAATGGGACGACAAACGCGGATGCTGGAAAAACAACCCGCTTCATGACTGGACCTCTCACGGCTCCGACGGATTCCGGTACTTCGCTGTCGCGAAGAGCGCCAGGAAGCCGGCCACCAAAATCAGAATGGGATTTGCACGCTGATGAGCGACGTCACTTTCACTCGCCCCGAGTACGACGCGGCGAAAAACCGCTGGCGCTTGGTGCGCGACGTCTGCAAAGGCTCGGAGACCATCAAGGCTGCTGGAGACCGTTATCTGCCAAGACCGAATGCAGCCGACACCAGCGAGGACAACAAGGAACGCTACGAGGCGTACAAGAAGCGGGCGGTGTTCTACAACGCCACGGGCCGAACGAAGCACAGCCTCGTCGGCGCGGTATTTCGCACCTGGCCGACGTTGACTGTCCCCGGCGCGCTCGATTACGTGGCGAAGGACATCGACGGTCAGGGCGTGAGCGTCTACCAGCAGTCTCAGTCGGTCATCGGGCACCTGCTTGAAGTGGGCCGTCACGGGTTGTTGGTGGATTACGCCGCAGTAGAGGCGGGTACGGTCAGCAAGGCTGACGAATTATCCGGCCGCGCTCGCGCGAACATCGCCAGCTACACCGCCGAATCGATCATCAACTGGAAGACTCGCCAGATCGGCGGTCAGCACCTGCTGAGCCTTGTTGTGCTGCGCGAGACGGTTGATGTCGATACTGACGACGGCTTCGGCAGTGAGCAGGTTGTTCAGTACCGCGTATTGCGCCTGGATTCTGCCGGGATGTACACGCAGGAAGTCTGGAAGGAAGGGGCAAGCGAGGCTGCTCAGGTGGTTGCGCCATTCACGCCGCTCAATGGTCTGGGTCGGCCTTGGAAGATGATCCCGTTCCAGTTCGTCGGTTCCGAGAACAACGACACCAGCATCGACGACTCACCGCTGTACGACATGGCTGAGATCAACGTCGGCCATTACCGGAACAGTGCGGACTATGAAGAGGCTGCCTACCTGGTAGGGCAACCTCAGCCATGGATGTCTGGCTTGAGCGATCAGTGGCGCGACCATTTGGAGGAAGAAGGCATCTACCTTGGCTCTCGAGCGCCTTGGCTGCTCCCGCAAGGCGGTGCGTGCGGAATGATGCAGGCACAGCCGAACGCCGTCGCCAAGGAAGCCATGGACGCGAAGAAGCAGGATATGGTTTCGCTCGGCGCCCGGTTGATCGAGCGTGGTAGTGCGGTGAAAACCGCCACCCAGGCCGATAACGACAGCGCCGCCGAACACAGCGTCTTGTCGCTGGTGGTCAGCAACGTCAGCGAAGCCTACAGCCAGTGCCTCGAATGGATGGCTGAGTTCGTGAATGCCCCCGGCGAGGTGGTCTACAAGCTCAATCAGGACTTCAGTCAGATCACTCTGGACGCGACGATCCTGGCTGCGCTGTTCAAAGCGGTGCAGGGCGGCAAGTTGCCTGAAGGCGACTTCTGGCAGTACCTGCGCGATCGCGGCGTGATCAACCCGGAGAAGACGGACGACGAAATCCGGGACGAACTGGAGGCGCAAAGCACCGGGCCAGCCCTGGACGATACTGAGGTAATCGCGAATGGCGGCAAACCAAGCAATCCTTGATGCCACGATCCGACACGCCGTCTTCCTCGAGCAATTGAAGTCGGGGGAGGTGGCGAAGTTCGCGCCATTCCTCAAGGATATCGATCGCTCGATCCGTGAGCGACTGACCAGGGCCGACCTGACGGATTACACCGTCGCTCGGCTTGAGCGGCTGCTGAGCGAGGTCGACAGCCTGCTGCTGGGTATCTTCGATCGGTACAGCGAGAAGCTGAACCTCGACCTGGTGGATATCGCCAACTACGAGGCCGAGTTTGAAGCGACCAGCCTGACCCGGGCGGCACCGGTTGGCGTTTCGTTCGATGCTGCGGTGCCAGGTGCTGCGGCAATCAGGGCGGCAATCCTCACCAACCCGCTCAGCGTGCGCGGCGCGGACGGTGGCAAGCTGCTCAAGTCGTTCATTGATGGCTTCACCACCACCGAGCGGCAGCGCCTCACTGGCGCGATCCGGCAGGGCTTCTTCGAAGGCCAAACCAACTTCCAGATCATCAAGAATATTCGTGGCACCAAGGCGCTGAAGTACAACGACGGCATCCTGGCCACTACCAACCGCAACGCCGGTTCGATTGTGCGGACGGCGGTGCAGCACGTCGCCACTCAGGCGCGCATGGAGACGCTGAAGGCGAACTCCGATGTCGTGCCGTCGGTGGAGTGGGTCAGCACCCTTGATTCGAAGACGACCAGCCAGTGCCGGACGCTCGACAAGCAACGCTTCAAGCTGACTGAAGGGCCGAGGCCGCCGATCCACATTAACTGCCGCTCGACGGTGGTGGCGGTGACACGCTTCAGCGCACTGTTCGCCGAGGGAGCCACCCGCGCATCCGTCGGCGACGTCGGGCCGCAGCAGGTGAGGGCAGATCTCAGCTATTACGACTGGCTCAAGCAGCAGCCAGCGGAATTTCAGGACAAGGCCATAGGTCCGGTTCGGGCAAAGTTGTTTCGCGAAGGCGGCCTGAGCGTCGAGCGTTTCGCCGAACTGCAGCTTGATCGCAATTTTGCTCCACTTACTCTTGTTGAAATGCGGAAGCTTGAGCCGTTGGCATTCGAGCGGGCTGGCTTGGGCAAATAGCTACTTTGAACAGGTGATCCGGCTTTCCTCAAAGTTCTTCAAGACCAACGAGAATTGATGCGGCCATTGTTCGATGTTTTTTCTTCCCTTGGTCGCAATTTCATCCATGTGATCAATCTCGTTTAGCTCATTATTTACAGCTGCTTCCAGTGACTCTGCGAAGCCACGAGTTGGTTCGCCAAGATCACCAGGTGCATATGCGACAAGCTCATAAGCTGCCGAGACGGTCGCGCTCACTAATGGTCGAGTGTCATCGATGCTCAATCGCTCATCTCCTGATTCGCTGTTGAGTCGCCCGTTAGCGCTGAGGAATTTTGCCGCTTTTTCTCGGACTATCGCTTCCTGCTTGTCGATCCGATCAATACAACTGAGCGTCATTGCTTGCTTTGTAGATTGATAACTGGAAAACCAAGTCAACGATGATCCAACTACCGCCACAGCAACAGCACCCCAGGCAACCAAGCCCCCGCTAGATGTTGAGCTATTCGACTTTTTTGATGCCATGAGTCGGTGCTACTCCAAGTGCTCGTTCGCAAACCTCGAATCCTATCGTAAATGTCGCTAAACGCGGCTGATTCTCACGCAGGCAGGGCCTGCACCTACGTCTCTGGGAGACAACCAATGCTGAAATTTCAACTGGATACCCTGGATGGGGTAGATGAAGCCGTGCGCGCTCTTTACACCGAGAAGGACGGCAAGTTCGTACTCGGCATTGAAGGTCTGCCGCAGCAAGAAGATGTATCCGGCCTGAAGGCCAAGGTTGATGAGCTGCTCGGCGAGAAAAAGCTGGCCGAGAAGAAGGCGCGCGAGGCTGAAGAGGCTGCGCGCCTTGAGCGTGAAGAAGCCGCTCGCAAGTCCGGCAACGTCGAAGAACTCGAACGTTCCTGGTCTGAGAAATATAACCGCCGTGAAGTTGAGCTGAACGGCACGCTGGAGCAGGAGCGGTCAACGCTGAGCGGGCAGATTCGGGATCTGACTGTTGGCCGTACCGCTACTGACATCGCCTCTGCACTTGCAGTGCAAGGCAGCGCCAAAGCCCTGTTGCCGCACATCGAACGCCGTCTGAGCGTCGAGCAGCGCGACGGGAAGCCTGTTGTGGTCGTCCTCGACGCGCAGGGCAAGCTCTCAGCGGCAACGCTGGACGAGCTGAAAGCAGAAATCGCAAATGACGCGGCTTTCGCGCCGCTGATCGCGGGCAGTAAGGCATCGGGCGGCGGGGCTGCGGGTGCTGGAGGTGGCGGCGGGGCCGCGAAAGGAAACATCGGCGGCACCAAAACTGAACGTACTGCGGCAATCGCCAGCAAGTACCCAGATCTCCCACAATCGTAAGGAAATAGTCCATGTCCCTGTCTCAAATGCAGGTTTTCAACCAGTACATCATGCCGGCGACTCTCGAAACGCTGGATCAGATGACTGCTGCCTTCAACGCTGCCAGCAATGGCGCAATCATCATCTCGTCGGAAGGCTTCACTGGCGACTTCCTCCAAGAGTCGTTCTTTCAAACTCTGGGCGCCGCACAGCGCCGCGTTGATCGCTACGCTGCGAACGGTACTGCTCCGATTACCGACCTGACCGAGCTGAAGAACTCGTCGGTCAAGATCGCCGGCGGCTTCGGTCCGATCCGCTACGAGCCGTCTCAAATGAGCTGGCTGCAGCGCCCGACTGTGCAGGGCGTCGAAGTCGCATCCCGTGCGTTCGCCGAAATCCTGCTGAAGGATGAGCTGAATACCGCGATCGCAGCGCTGGTCGCCGCTATCACCGCTCAGCCGGCAGCAGTGAATGATGTATCTGCCACTGCGGGCATCACCCAGGCAGGCCTGAACAATGCCCACGCGAAATTCGGTGACGCGAGCCAATCGCTGATCGCCCAGGTCATGCAGGGCACCACCTGGCACAAACTGGTCGGCCAGGCCATTGCCAACTCGACCAACCTGTTCGTCGCCGGCAACGTCCGCGTCGTCGACATCCTGGGCAAGGTAACCGTGGTCACCGACGCACCGGCGCTGATGCAGACCGGCACCCCGAACAAGGAAATCATCCTGTCTCTGGTGTCCGGCGCAGCGCTGGTTCACGACAACCGCGATCAGATCTCGAACATCGAGACCTCCAACGGAAGGGAGCGCATCGAGACCACTATCCAGTCCGACTACACCTTCGGCCTGGGCCTGAAGGGTTACACCTGGGATCAAACCAACGGCGGCAAGTCGCCGACCGATGCCGAGATCGCCACCGGCACCAACTGGGACAAAACCGCTACCAGCATCAAGCACACCGCAGGTGTTGCATTGATCGGTGACGCCTCCAAGTAACCCCGTGATGTCCAAGCCGGGACGTGTGCCCGGCTTGGCGGAGATGCAATCATGAACAACAAAATTTGGTATCTGCCCGGCCCCTTTCACCAGTATCTGGAGGACGTGAAGGCGCTGGCGAAGGAACACGGCCTCCGAATCATCGACGCGAACGTCACCGAAAACCGCGAAGGTGAGGCGCATGATGTGCCGGAAGTGACGTTGCGACAGACCGAGTCGGCGCCGGTGCTGCTGGTCGCCGGCAGCGGTGGCGTTGATAGCGTTGCGCTGCAAGAGTTCATCGACAAGTTGAACGCAGAGCGTGACGGCATTGTTCAACTCGTTGAAGCCGCTGAAGGCCTGTCGGACTTGGAGCACCCTGGCGCCGGCGAACTGCCGATCCGCTTGTTCGGTGCGCTGAAATCCATTCATGAAGGCTTTGAAGCACTGACTGGTGAGCGTGACAACTTGGCGGGCGAGGTTGAATCCTTACGCGCCGAAGTCCAACGCCTCAAGGTCGCGGATGATCCGGTCGACAATGTCGAGAAGATCGCCGGACTCAAAGCGCAACTCGACGCGGCCAATGTGCCGTACCGGGCGAATGCTTCGGTTGAGTCGCTGGAAAAGGCGGTCGCTGAGCTTCCGAAGGCGTAATAACCCGGGTGCCCATTCACTGGCGCCCGGCCCAACCCACACAGCGAGCTATTCATGACTCTCATCATCGAGGACGGCACCGGTAAGCCTGACGCCGAAAGCTATGCATCCGCAGAAGACCTGGCCATGTACGCCGTGAAGTTCGGCGTGGTCATCCCGGCGGAAGTACCAGCACAGGAAGCGCTACTGCGTCGTGCGGCACTGGCGATGGACGGCATGACGTGGAAAGGGCGGAAGACCAACAGCGAGCAGACCCTGTCCTGGCCGCGCCGGGGCGTTGAACTGGACTGCGAGATCAAGCCTGACAATTACCTGCCTGCGCGGATCCAGTACGGGCAGATGGCTTTGGCCGCCGAGATCCACACCGACGACGTTGACCCGATCGACCAACGCAAGGGCGCAGTAATCCGTGAGCGTGTCGAAGGCGCGGTCGATGTCGAATACGCGCCCATCAGCAACACAAGCGGCAGGCTTTTACCGGCCGCTCCAGATCGACCCAGCCGAACTCAATTCGCCGATTACCTGGCCAAGCGAGGCCTTTTTGCTGTGAGGGCCTGACAATGAACGCGTTCTACGACCGCACGGCTGCGACTGCTCTGCGGTTGATTACGCAGTTCGGCCAGCCCGTGCTCATCCGTTCAACGACTGTCGGCGAGTACGACCCAGAGACTGGATCGGCGGGCCCGGGTACCGTCACGGAGCAAACAGCCCAAGGCATCCTGCTCGACTTCACTGGTCAGGAGTTCCAGAGCAACAGCCTGATCAAGCAGGGCGACAAGAAGCTGAAGATCGCCGCGCAGGGGCTGAAGTGGGTGCCGGACCTGCTGAACAAAGTGATCATTCAGGGCCGCGCCTGGTCCATCGTGCCGCCGCTGAAAGAGGTCAACCCGGCCGGCACCCCAATCCTGTATGAGCTACAGGTGCGGTCATGAGCAAATACTCAGGTCTAAACGGCAGTTTCGCCGAGAACATCCGCCAGTTTGCCGAGCAGGCCCAGGCCGGGCTCGACGCTACCTTCCGCGAAATCGTGATCGAGATTGGCAGTAGCGTTATACGGATGTCCCCGGTGGGTAACCCTGAGATTTGGGCCGCGAACGTGGCGCATCGAGCTGCCAATTCCCGTGCTGCCGATCAATACGATTTCAAGGTCGCCGTGCGCAACACGATCATCAATCTCGATGAGAGCAACTTCACCAAGGCCGGGAAGCTTAAGCGCGGCGTGAAGTACGCCAAACCGCTGACCAAGACCGAGCGCGATCAGAACTTCAACGTGAATGGACTCGTCGCCGGAAAGGATTACGTCGGTGGTCGATTCCGTGGGAACTGGCAGTTCTCGATCGGGACCCCGGCGGATGGAGTGCTTGACCAGGTCGACCCGGGCGGCAATGTCACTCTGGCGAAGCTGAAACTTCAGGTTGAGCAACTGACTATCGGGCAAACGGCGTACATCGTGAACAACCTGCCATATGCGGTACCGCTCGAGTACGGCCATTCCAAGCAGGCACCGGGCGGCATGGTGCGCACCACGCTCGCGCGGTTCCAGCAGATCGTCGACGAAGCCATCAGGAACAACCAGGTATGAGCCACAACACTATTGCCTCGATCTATGAGGCCAAGTTGATCGCCTGGGCGAAGGCCTTGCCGACACCGCTCAAGGTTGTGGTGGAGAACGAGGCATACACGCCCGTGGAGGGCGCCACCTACCTGAAGGCGTTCACGCTGCCGGGCGATACCACGAGCAACACGCTTGCCGGCGATCACAGGCTGTTCACTGGCGTGTTTCAGGTCAGCATCGTGACGCCGTCCGGCAAATATCGCGGCGCTGCCGGTGCGCTGGCTGACCAGATCGCCGCACTGTTCCCGCTGTACGAGCGAAATACGAAGGGCGCACTGACCGTGGTGACCATGACACCGGTTGACCAAGGGCCAGGTATTCCAGACGACACAACCTACACCGTTCCGGTTTCGTTCGCGTACCGGGCCGATACCAACTAATCCGCCCATTGGGCAAAACCAGAACCCGCCGTTGAGCGGGTTTTGTCATTTCTGCAAAGAGGAAAACCCATGAGCGTCAAAATTCCCAACGGCACTACCTTCGAGATTGCGGCGACGTTGAGCCTTGCGAAGCCGTTCACCGCTATCAGCAACGCCAAGCCGGCAGTGTTAACCGCAGCCGCGCACGGTCTGACAGATGGCGACGTGATCGTCATCGAATCCGCCTGGGCGAAGCTGAATGGTCGCCCGGCGCGCGTCATCGACTCCGACACCGGCGAGTTCGCGGCGGAAGGAATCGATACCACCAGCGTGAAAAATTACCCGGCCGGTTCCGGCGCCGGCAAGGTTCGCGAGGCTTCGGGCTGGACGCAGATCTCGCAAATCACTGAGCCGGCGGCGAACGGTGGCGAGCAACAGTTCCTCACCTACGGTTTCCTCGAAGACGACGATGACCGTCAGCTGCCGACCACGAAATCGGCCAGCAGCATGACCCTGCCGGTGGCGGATGATCCAGCCCAGGCATACGTCGCACTCGTTGAAGCGGCTGACGAAGACAAAGAGCCGCGCCTAATCCGCGCAAATCTGCCAGGCGGTGCAACGATCTACTACTACGCCTATGTGTCGATCACCGCGACCCCGACGTTGAGCCGCAACAACATCATGACGCGGACCATCACTCTTTCGTTCGCCTCCCGCCCAACCCGATACAACACCTAAGGGGTTCACATGCCGAAGTTTTCCATCGCGCCAAAGCCGACGTTCACTGTCGATGTGGCGATCCCCCAGGTCGGCGGTAAGCCGGCGATGGTGCCGTTCACGTTCAAATACCGTGACCGCACTGCGCTGGCTGAATTATTCGACACCTGGAAAGAAAGGGCAGAGGCCATCGGCGAGCGTTTCAAGGGGACTGAGCCGACGCTTTCTGAAATTACCGCCGCAGAGGTTGAGCAGGGCGTCGACCAGATCAAGGAACTGGTCGTGTCCTGGGGCTTCACCGACAAGCTCAGCGATGAATCCATCACAGCACTGGTGAAGAGCTGCGTCGGCGTATCGGATGCCGTTGTGAAGGCCTACAGCGAAGCTTTCGGTAAGGCCCGTTTGGGAAACTGACCGCCGCCGCCCGTGCGCTCTATGAGCCAGAAGGATCGGCGGAGCAGATGGCCTTGTTCGGCTTCTCGCCGGAGGACTACGACGAAACCATCGAAGTCTGGCCAGACAACTGGCCCTCCTTTCTTGTCATGGATGCAATGGGCACCCAGTGGCGCACTGGCGCATGCGGCGCAACCGGGCTCGATTATGGCGTGCTACCCAACGTGATGAAGCTTGTCGGCATCCCGGCGAAGGAGCGTCCGAGTGTTTTCCAGGATATCCGCGTCATGGAATCGGAAGCCATCGCGGTTATGGCGGAAGGCCGCGACAACAGCCCGTAAGCACGGGCACTTATTCAAGGTGAGTCGATGAACATTTCCGAACTCGGCATCAAGATCGACTCGGCCGATGCAATACAGGCAAAAACCAGCCTGGATGATATGGCGAAAGCTGGTGGCCGGGCCGAGCAGTCCGCCGTTTCGCTGATGAACGAAATGCAGGCGCTGGAGAAATCGCTCTCGACCAGCGCCAAGACCACGCAGGACCTTGCGAAGCAGCGCGATGCGCTGGCAAAGCTGACGAAAACCGGTGCTTATGGCGAGGCTGAGGCTGCGAAGATCTCGGCACAGCTCGACAAGCAGCAGGTTGCTCTGGCCAAGTCGGCCATGGACGAGCAAAAGGCGCTGAACAGCCTTCTGGGCGCCATTGACCCGGCCCGCGCCGCGCTGGCGAAGCTGGACACCCAGGTTGAGCAACTGGGTAAGCACCTGGACGAGGGGCGAATCAGCCAGGAAGACTTCAACGCCGCTCTGAGCAAAATCGACAAGGACTACGACAAACTCAACAAGACCACCTCCGGCTTCGACAAACTGCGCCTCGGCACCCGTCAAGCACAGGAAAACGTCGTACAACTGGGAAATGCTTTGTCCTCGGGCGACTGGGGCAGTGGCGTTCGTGCCGTCGCGCAGCTGGGCGCCGGTGCAGGCGCGGGCGCGGCGGGGCTGTTGGCTATCCTCGGGCCCATCGCTCTGGCCACTGCGGCTGTTGGTGGGCTGGCATACGCCTTCTACAAGGGCAGCGAGGAGCAGGACAGCTACAACAAATCACTGATCCTGACAGGCAATTATGCCGGTGTGAGCGCCGGGCAACTGGGCGACATGGCCCGCCAGGTCAGTGCAACCGTCGGCACCACCGGCCAAGCCGCAGCCGTGCTTGCACTGCTCGCCGACAACGGCAAGATCGCCGGTGAGAGCTTCACCGGTATCACCCAGGCTGCCGTGTCGATGCAGGAAGCAACGGGCAAGGCCGTCAGTGAGACGGTGGCCGAGTTCGCTAAGCTCGCAGACGACCCGGTCAAGGCGTCCGCCGCGCTGAACGAGCAGTACCACTACCTGACCGCGTCGGTTTACTCGCAGATCGCCGCACTGGAGAAGCAAGGCGACCATGCCGGCGCCGTGAAACTGGCTACAGAGCAGTACGCTGATGCGATCAACGAGCGCACTCCACGCATTCTGGCAAACCTGAGTTTCTGGGAGAAAGGCTACAACGCCGTTGCGCGTGCCGCTGACGGGCTAAAGAACATCGGCCGGCCGGATATCAAAGCCGATATCGAGCAGGCCCGGCGCAATCTGGAGTCTGCCCAATCGGGCAACGTCGGCTTGTTCCAGAACAAGCAGGAGATGATCGATCTCTACCAGAATCGTCTCAACATGCTGGAGGATCAGAAGGCAGCGGAAGCCGATATCGCCAAGTGGCAGGGGGAGCAGGCAAAAGCCCAAGGCGACGCCGTATCGTCGATGGCGAAAATCGACGCCCTGACCAAGTCGGCATGGTCGAACGAGCAGAAGCGAACGGAGGCGATCAAGGACTACAAGCGGCAGCTCGAAGACATTCGCAAGGTGGCGCCAAACGATCCGCGCTTGAATCAGGCGGCGATCGACAAGAACCTGGCGAACATCAACGACCAGTTCAAGGATCCGAAAACCGCTGGCACTCAGGTCGATCTGACCGGCTTCAACAACGCCAAAAACAATCTGGCGGCGATCAGCGAGGAGTACAAAAACGCCCAGAAGGAACTGGACGCGGCGCAAAAGGCCGGGCTCGTTTCTCAGGCTGACTATGCTCTGAAACGCGAAGCGCTGATCGGCAACGAGCGCGATGAAGTGACCGCGGCCTACGAGGCTGAAATCACTGCGCTGGAGGCCGCCAAGGCAAAGAAAACCACTTCTGCTGCGCAAAGCATTCAGCTCGACCAGAAGATCGCCGATGCGCGAGCCGGGATGGTCAAGGCGCAAAAGGAGGCTGATAGCCAGCTCGAAATTCTGGCCACGAACGAGACCGGCCGCCTTGCTCGACAAGAGCGGTCGATCACGACCTACGTCCAAGCCTTGGCCCAGCAGCAGAGGGCTCTGGAATTGGCGGGACAGCGTGCCGTTCTCGGCGTCGGCCAGGGTGATCGCCAGAACGCGCTCAACAACGAGCTGAACAGCCAGCAAGACCGGTTCGCTCAGCAGTCGCTTGAGCTCGCCAATCAGAAGTCCGATCCGTCGCGAAACATGTCGGAGGAGGAGTTCATCCGTAAGTCGCAGGCGCTCGCCGACGCGAACAAGGCGGCCACCGACCAGATCCGGCAGAACTACGCGGATGTGGAAAAAGCACAGGGCGACTGGACCAAGGGCGCCACGTCGGCCTGGGCCAACTATCTGGACTCGGCGAGCAATATTGCCGGCCAGACGAAAACACTGTTCGGCAACGCCTTCAGCTCGATGGAAGACGCGATCGTCAACTTCGCCATGACCGGGAAGCTGTCGTTTGCTGACTTCACCAAGTCGATTCTGGCGGACATGGCGCGGATCGCGACTCGGCAGGCCAGTTCGGCGTTGCTGACCAGCCTGGTAGGTGCCGCAACCAGCTACTTCACTGGCGGTGGCGGCGGGAATGGGCTGGCGGCTGGATCCGCTGGCGCAACGTCGTCGAATCTCGGCGCGTCTTCGGCTGGCTACTCCGGTAGCTACTTCCCTCAGGCCCTGGGTGGTGCATGGTCATCCGGCGTGCAGATGTTCGCCAACGGGGGCGCCTTCACCAACAGCATCGTCAGCACGCCGACCGCCTTCGGGATGGCCGGCGGCCGGTCTGGTGTCATGGGCGAGGCCGGGCCGGAGGCAAT
>JACXTT010001469.1_pt1 | contig 39165 bp, 35 predicted proteins | sample 9270951 | NCBI WGS metagenome assembly JACXTT01 (sample SAMN15532306, study PRJNA645909) | rock metagenome | isolation source: weathered quartz diorite | place: Puerto Rico | collected 2017-06-21
CACCGTGATGTAGTTGCCCAGACCGACGCCTACCTGGATGGTGTGGCCGTTGTCGATCACATTGAAACCGGAGGCGCGGTAATCGAAGGCGATCTGTTCCAGGTCGACCTTCATGCCGTCGCGCAGGTCGATGGGCGACTGGCGGGTGCCGCTGCCGCACTTGGCCCAGGCGGGATTGATGCGGCCCCAGTTGGCCGGGCCCGTGTCGCCATCGTAGGACCAGTGGGCGCTGGTCAGCATGGGGGCGGCATTGGGCACGCTGGGATTGAGCATGGCCGTGTTGACCAGCTCGCCGTTGGCGGGGTGGACAGTGGCCATGGCGGAGGCCATGGCCGCCTGATCGCGCTGGCGCTGCAGGTCGGCAATTTTGCGGGCCTTGGCGGCGGCAGCGGCGCGGGCGGCCTGGTTGGCGCGCATGGCGGCCAGGCGGGTGGCGATCTTGGCCGACAATTCCGCTTCGGCCTCTTCTTCCTTGAGGCGCTGGGCAGCCTGCTGAGCGGCGGCGGTCTGCTTGATGAGGACGGGATTGGGGTCCACTTTGGACTCCGCCTTGGCTTCGGGCTTGGCTTCGCTCTTGGGCGCGGCTTTGGCGGCCGCGTCGGCCTTGGCCAGCTCGCCCTTGGGCGGCTCGGCCTTGGCGGCGGCAGGGGGATCGTTCGCTTGCGCGGCGCCTGCAGCCAGGCAGCAAACAAACAGGGTAATCAGGGTACGCATGGCAATCCAGAGAGTCACTTTACTTACTGGATATCGGCGCGCCCCCGCTAAAACTTGAGCCGTACGGAAACATTTGGGTGGAAACAGCGCCACCCAGGCGAGCTAGTCCTGTCTAGGAGCGGCCGCGCATCTTGCCGATCACTTTCCACAAGCCGCCCAGGGCGACCGGCACGACGGCCACGGCCACGCCCAGCAGCACGATGGTGGTCAAGTGGTCGCGCACGGCAGGGATATTGCCAAAGAAATAGCCGGCGGTCACCAGCGAGATCACCCAGGCCACGGCGCCGGTGATGTTGTAGAGCTGAAAGCGGGTGTGGGTCATGTCGGACACGCCCGCCACGAAAGGTGCGAAGGTGCGCACCACGGGCACGAAGCGCGCCAAAATGATGGTCTTGCCGCCATGCTTTTCAAAGAAATCGTGGGTGCGGCGCAGGGCGTCCTTGTTGATCCACCGGTAATCGTGGGTGAACACGCGCTGCCCGATCGCTTCGCCGATATAGTAATTGAGGGTGTTGCCGGTGACGGCGGCCGTGACCAGCAGCGCCAGCAGCAAGGGATAACTCATCTGCCCGGTGGCGCAGAAGGCGCCGGCAATGAACAGCAGGGTGTCGCCCGGGAAAAAGAACAGCACGACCAGGCCCGTTTCGCAAAACACGATGGCGAACAGCACCGCATAGACATACACCCCGTACAGGGCCAGCAAATTGCCCAGGGTTTTATCGACATGCAAAATCATGTCGAAAAATTGCGTCAGATCCATAGTCATCCTAAAAGGTAGCGGCGCATCATACCATTCCCATTGCTCAGTGTATTGACCGCTTGGCAAGCATTTTCAGCTTTTTTTGCAGACCCCGGTTTCCGTTTTGACCATGCCCGGACTTACAATGGTTCCCCTTGCGCCTGAATCGATGGAGACCCCGATGCCCCTGCCCGGCCGTTTGCTGACCGCCCTGCTCACCGCTGCCCTCGCCTGCTCCGCCGTCGCGGTCGCCGCCGCCGAGCTGCCACCGAAGCCCTCCCTGGCCGACGTCATCAAGGCCTCCAAGCCCTCCGACTGGCGTCCCCTCGATCCCGCCAACACCCTGTACATGCAGCTGCCCGGCGGGCGGGTGGTGATCGAACTGGCGCCCACCTTCGCGCCGCGCCACGTGGCCAACATCCGCACTCTCGTCAAGGAACATTATTTCGACGGCCTGGCCGTGATCCGCTCCCAGGACAACTGGGTCAGCCAGTGGGGCGACGCCGACGAAAAGAACCCGAAGCCGCTGGGCACGGCCGCCCCCACCCTGCCCGGCGAATTCACGATTGATCTGCGCAACGACCGCCAGTTCACCCGCCTCAAGGACCGCGACGGCTACGCCCCCGTGGTCGGCCACTCCAACGGCATGCCTTCCGCGCGCGACCCCAAAACCGGCCGCGCCTGGCTGGCCCACTGCTACGGCATGGTCGGCGTCGGACGCGACAACGGCGCCGACAGCGGCAGCGGCAGCTCGCTCTACGTCGTGATCGGCCAGGCGCCCCGCCAGCTCGACCGCAACATCACCGTGGTCGGCCGCGTCGTCGACGGCATGCCCCTGCTGTCGACCATCCCGCGCGGCCCCGGCCCGATGGGCTTTTTCGACCAGCCCTCTGCCATGGTGCCCATCAGCTCCGTCACATTCGCCGCCGACGTGCCGGAGACCGAGCGCAGCAAACTCGAAGTGATGCGTACCGACAGCGCCGCCTTCCAGCAAGCCGTCGAAGCGCAACGCAACCGCGGCGGACCGTGGACCAAGGTCGCGGCGGGGCATATCGATCTGTGCAATGCGCCGATTCCGGTGCGAAGTATCAGCCAAAAGTGAACCCCTACTTTTGGCTGGTTTGGTCAGATAAAAAATCACTGGCAGAGCCAGATGATTTTTCGTGAACGCAAACTCCCGTCAGATCGACGGCGCCTCGTAGAATTAGCGCGCGAGTTCGCTGAGGCAGCTTGAGGGCAAGTTATAATTTGCCCATGAACGCCCCCCTGCCATCCGCACCCCGCCCCATCCAGCCCCTGCCCGACCAGCTGATCTCCCAAATCGCCGCCGGGGAAGTGGTGGAGCGCCCGTCCGCTGTCGTCAAGGAGCTGCTGGAAAACGCGCTCGATGCGGGCGCCACGGCGATCACGGTGCGGCTGGAAGAAGGGGGTGTCAAGCGCATCGCCATCACCGACAACGGCCGCGGCATCGCGCCGGAGCAGCTGCCGCTGGCGCTGGCCCGCCACGCCACCTCGAAGATCGCCTCGCTGCACGACCTGGAAAACGTGGCGACCCTGGGCTTCCGTGGCGAGGCGCTGGCGTCGATTGCGGCGGTGGCCGCCGTCACCGTGACCTCGCGCACCCTCGACGCGCCCCACGCCTGGGAACTGGTGGGCTCGCACCTGGGCACGGTGGCGCCCTCGTCCGGCCCGCACGGCACCACCATCGACGTGCAGGACCTGTACTTCAACACGCCCGCCCGCCGCAAATTTCTGAAATCCGAGCAGACCGAATATGGCCACTGCGCCGAGGTGGTGCGCCGCATCGCGCTGGCGCGCCCGGACGTCGCCTTCAGCCTCTCGCACAACGGCCGCACCATCGACCACTGGAAGGTCGGCCCCATCGACAAGCGCAGCGCCCACATTCTCGGCAGCGAGTTTGCGGAGGCGCGCCTGCCGCTCGACGAAACGGCCGGCCCCCTGCGCCTGCACGGCTACGCCGGTTTGCCGACGGCGTCGAAAGCGCGCGCGGACGGCCAGTTCTTTTATGTGAACGGACGCTTCGTGCGCGACAAGCTGCTGATGCACGCGGTGCGCGCCGCCTACCAGGACGTGCTGCACGGCGACCGCTTTCCATCGTATGTGCTGGCGCTCGACCTCGACCCGGCGCTGGTCGATGTCAATGTCCACCCTTCGAAAATCGAAGTGCGCTTTCGCGACAGCCGCGCCGTCCACCAGTTCGTATTCCACGCCGTGCAGCGCGCCTTGGCACAGACCTCGGCGACCGCGCACGGCAGCGTGCCCGCGCCCCTGCCCGCAGCCGACGTCGCCGGCGCGGCAGGCGGGTTTGGCTCCAACTTGCGGCGCGAGCACGAACAGACTTCGTTCGGCGCGGCCCTGGCGTCAAGCACCTTCTCGCCATCGCCCTTCACGGGCCAGCGCTACCAGCCTGGCGTGACGCAGTCGACCGATGCCTACGGCGCCCTGTTCAGCGATGGCGGGCCGTTGCGCGTGGCGGAGAGCACAGTGACTTACGGCGCCGCCAGCGCCCCGGTGATTCCTTACACGGCGCCGGCGTCCACCATGTCGAACGAGGACTACCCGCTCGGCTTCGCCCTGGCCCAACTGCACGGCATCTACGTGCTGGCGCAAAACGCCAAGGGCATGGTGCTGGTCGACATGCACGCCGCCCACGAGCGCATCCTCTACGAACAACTGAAGTCGGCGCTGGACGCCCAGGTCGACGGCCAGGACATGCAGGTGCAGTCCCTGCTCATCCCCGTCACCTTTTATGCGGACGCCATCGAAGTGGGCACCGCCCAGGAACATGCCGACACCTTGAAAGCGCTGGGTTTCGATATCGCCGCCCTGTCGCCCACCACCCTGGCCGTGCGCTCGGTGCCCGTGCTGCTCAAGGGCGCGGACGCCCAGACTCTGGCGCGCGACGTGCTGCGCGACGTGCGCGAATACGGCGGCTCGCGCGTGCTGATCGAACGGCGGAATGAATTGCTGGGGACCCTGGCCTGCCACACGGCGGTGCGCGCCAACCGCATCCTGTCGGTGCCGGAAATGAACGCCCTGCTGCGCCAGATGGAAGCGACCGAACGGGCCGACCAGTGCAACCACGGCCGGCCCACCTGGGTGCAGCTGGAGATCTCTGCGCTCGACAAGCTGTTCTTGCGCGGCCAGTGATGGCAGCGCCAAACAAACCGCTGGCGGTCGCCATCATGGGCCCGACGGCGTCGGGCAAGACCGCCGCCGCGCTGGCCATCGCCAAGGAACGCCCCGTCGAAATCATCTCGGTCGATTCCGCCCTGGTCTATCGCGGCATGGATATCGGCACGGCCAAGCCGACGCCCGAGGAACTGGCCGCCGTGCCCCATCACCTGATCGACATCATCGATCCCCTCGACGCCTACTCGGTCGCCCAGTTTCGCACCGACACCCTGCGCCTGGTCGACGCCATCAGCGCGCGCGGCGCCCTGCCCCTGCTGGTGGGCGGCACCATGATGTACTTTAAAGGTCTGACCGAGGGACTGGACGACCTGCCCACAGCCGATGCAACCGTGCGCGCCCGTCTGGAAGAAGACGCGGCACGATTGGGCTGGCCCGCCCTGCACGCGCGCCTGCGCGAAGTCGACCCCATCACCGCCGAGCGTCTCGCCCCCAACGACGCCCAGCGCATCAACCGCGCCCTCGAGATCCACGAGTTAAGCGGCCAGCCCATGTCGGCCCTGCTGTCCGGCCGCGGCAAGCTGGAGCTGCCCTTCGACCTTTTGTCGTTCGCGTTGGAACCGGCCGACCGCGCCGTCCTGCACCACCGCATCGCCACCCGTTTCGATGCGATGCTGGGCCCGCGCGACGACACCGGCCTGGTCGCCGAAGTGGCAGCGCTGCGCGCGCGCGGCGATCTGCACCCGAACCTGCCTTCGATGCGCTGCGTCGGCTACCGCCAGGCCTGGGACTACCTCGACGGCGCCATCGACCGGCCCGCCCTGCGCGAAACCGGCATCATCGCCACCCGCCAGCTGGCCAAGCGCCAGCTCACCTGGCTGCGCGCCATGCCCGATCGGATCGTACTCGACTGCCTCGGCCCCGATCCCGCGCCCACGATGCTCGCGCAGATCGCCGCCCACCCCGAATCGCCTGTGTGACTGGCGCGCCGCGGATAGTTTTCGGCGTATCCTTGACACACCCACGCAAAATCTGGATAATGCTCGGCTGTCGGGTGATATAGCTCAGTTGGTTAGAGCACAGCATTCATAATGCTGGGGTCGGTGGTTCAAGTCCACCTATCACCACCAAGATTCAAGAAAAAGCCCCTGAGAATGCGAGTTCTCGGGGGCTTTTTCCGTTGGGCTGTGCCTGACAGGAACGAAGCCCCAAGCTACCGCTGCGCGTAAGCCGCGCCCATGTAAATGCCTTACTTCGGCACCGCCGCCTTCAACCCCGACGTCGGCCGCGCCAGCGCATACATCTCCCAGCTGATCTGCTTGAGCAGCGCCAGCCGGTCGTCGCCCTTGGCGTACAAGTCAAAATGGGTCTTGTCCTGCAAATAGGTGAACGAAGACTTGGCGTGGAGCCCGTCCAGCACGGCCTGCAGTTTGCGGGCGGCGCCGTCGAGATAAAAAGTGTCGGCGGTGCCGACGATCACGTGGATCTTGCCGTCCAGATTGGGGCGCAGGGCCGGCCAGTTGCTATGCACGAGGTGGGCGATGTCGTAGTGGTCGCGCCAGTATTGCACCACTGCGGGGTCGACGGCGCCGGTGTCGCGGTCGAACAGGGGCTGGGGGCGGCCGTCGGGGCCGCGCGGCGAGAACACCCATTCGAGCGACGCCAGTTGACCGCCATAGTCGCCCAGCACCCGTTCGAGCCCGGCGAACTGCTCCACCGTGCCCTTCACCACGCCCTTGTCGCGCACCAGCGGATAGGGTGAGCCGTCGGCCTTGCGGTACATATTGGCGCCGGGGGCGTAAAGGTCGACGCCGGTGAAATCATGGAAGTCCGACGGGTCGGGCGAGGTGGACCAGGTGCCGCCGAAGAGGGCCGGGTAGCGCGTCTGCAACCACAGGGTCGACCAGCCGCCTGATGAATGTCCCGTCAAGAAGCGGCCACCGGCGCGGCCATCCATGCGATAGGATTTCTCCAGCTGGGGGATCAGTTCGCGCGTCAGTGCCTCGCCCCAGGGGCCGTTGTTGACCGAGTCGGCGAACTCGTGTGTACCGGTCGCGCTGGCGTGGTCGAGGAACACCCAGATCATGGGCGGCGTCTCGCCCCTGGCCATCATGCCGTAGGTGGCGACCAGCGGGCGTACCAGGCCGTCGAGACTGGAGCCGAAGCCGCTCGTCACGTACACGGTGGGGTAGCGCTCGCCGCTGTATTTTTCGTAGCCGGGCGGCGTCAGCACCCAGCCGCGCAGAAAAGTCGGGCGGCCCCAAAACGCGCTCATCAAGGCGCTGCGGGTGTCGATCGGATGCGCATGCGCGCGCGCCGCCTTCGATGCGGCGAGTGCATCGGCGCTGGCCGATGGAGGCTGGGCCCACGGGTCGCTGGCTGGCAAGGTGGTGGCGAGCTGGAGCAAGGGCGCGTCCGCCGACGGCAGATGCACCTTGACGACCTCGCTCACGATATCGCCCGTATGGCGGCCGGTATAGGCGTAGCTGTGGTCGGCATCGAGCACGGCTTGCACGTAATAATCGCCAGGAGGCAGCTGGGAAAACGGCGCCGGGAACACCACGCTATCGCCATCGACCGAGATCGTCTGCCCCGGCTTGAGCAGGCCCACTTCGCGGGCCGCGACCGTCGTTTGGGTGGCGGCGAAGGGGTTGGCGTCCACTTGCGTCACGTCCTTGGACTTGCCTTTCGATTGCTCCAGGGCCGCCGTTTCTGCGGCTGTCGCCTCGCTGGCAAAGATCAGCACGCGGCCCTTGCGCGCTTGCACCGATGCAGGATCCAGTTGCACGTTGAAGCGCTGGTGGGGGGACGCAGGGGTTTGTGCGGCGGCAGGGTTGGCAATGGCCAGCAGGAGCAGGACAGAAAGCAGGCGGGTGCGCTTGATCATCGGGACGTCTCCAGGCGTATGATTCGCCACGCAATGGCCTGACGAAAAGGCATTATTGCATGGAGACACCGGCGTAAATGGTCGAGTATGCATTTTTTCGTCCATTTGGCGAGCGCAACGGAATAAGCAACGCCGACGGAATTTGCGGTCCCCTTAAAAGGCAACATTGTAATTTCAACAGCCCGGATGTAGCATCCTCGAATGACCCGATCATTGCTCCTGTTCGCCTTCGTCCTGGCCGCCCTTGTCCTGCGGACCTTCGTCCTCCGTTACCGCCGGCTGCGCCGGCAGTTGGCGCAGGCGCAGCGCGAACTGGTGCATCTGGAACGCCTGAATGATCGTCTCGAACTCGTCCTGCGGGAAACTGAACCCGTCCTGTATGCGCAGGTCAAAGCCCGGTCGGATATGGAGTGGCAGCAAGCCACCAAGCACCTCGACGAGGATGAAGTGCCGGTGCTGTTCCCGCTCGAACCCACCTTCTCGCCCATCAATCCATTTGCCGGAAGCCGCGCGACGCCAGGCCGGCAAAGCGGCTGAAGCCTGTATCACTGCGTTGGCGATGCGGTACAGCCAGCCTGCCTCACGCGCCATCGCCAGCGCCGCACCAAGGAGCACACCATGGGCCTTTTGACCTTCAGCATCAACCTTACCCTCGACGGCTGCCTCGACCACCGGGAAGGCATCGCCGATGAAGAAACCCACGCCTTCTTCACCAGTCTCATGGACGAGTATGGCGCAATGCTGTGGGGCCGCACCACCTACGAGATGATGGAAAGCTACTGGCCGGCGGTAGCCCGTGGCGACGTCGAGGCGGAGCCGGCGACGCATGAATGGGCGGTCAAGCTGGAGAGCAAGCCGAAGTACGTGGTGTCGTCGACCCGCACCGATTATTCATGGACCAACAGCCACCACATCCGGGGCGACCTGCGCGCGGGCATCGAGCAACTCAAGGCGGCCACACCCAAGGGCGTGCTGCTCGGCAGCGGCAAGCTGGCGCTCGCACTGGACCGGCTCGACTTGATCGATGATTACCGGTTCCTGATCCATCCCCGGATTGCAGGCCACGGCCCCGCCTTGTTTGACGGCGGCCTGCCCGCCACGCGGCGGCTGGAATTGCAGTCGTCGACGGCGCTGCGCAACGGCGCGCTCGCCGTGCATTACCGGCGCGCGCACTGAGCGACCCACCTCAAGGCGCATGCGACCAGCGGCAGGCGCAGCTGTTTGCCAGGGACATGGGGTGGACGGCGCCCTGAACGGTACCGAAAGCCAACAAAGATTCCCTGTCGGAAAATCTTACATCTCGCGCGCCAAAATATTGCCCAAATTTATAAGTCATTGTTTTACATAAACAAATATTCCCTGGCATCATACTTGCTTATAGTGGAGCATCCATCACTCGGAGTTCCTAAAAAATGAACAAGTCAATCATCCGCAACAATCTGGCAGCAACCCTGATCTGCGTCCTGGCCCTGGGCGCCTGCGCACAAGCCTCCGCTGGCATCGCCAACGGCAACCTCGAGGGCAACCTGAGCCAGTGGACTACCTCGGGCACGGTGGCACTGAGCAACGCCTCGTCGACCAAGGGCCAGAACAGCGCCCTGATTACGGCCGCTGACGGCGGCCCGAGCAACGCCAGCAGCATTGCCAGCTTCGCCGGTACCAATATTGCGTCATTGCAGGCAATCAAGTCCGGCTACACCAACTTCACGACCGGCTCGGCGCTTTCCCAGACCTTCACCGCCAGCGCCGGCTCGACCCTGAGTTTCGACTTCCGTACCTTGACGAACGAGGCCATCACTTCGCCGTGGGACTTCACGTTCTTCGTGCTCGACGGCGTCGCCATCTCGCTGGGCGACACCAACATCAACTCGGGCTTTTCCACGGGCGTGGCTGGTTTTTCGCACGCCACCGCATGGGACACCTTCACGGCGACGATCGCTTCCTCGGGCAGCCACCAGCTGACGTTTGGCGCCCTGCAAGCCGGCGACAACGGCGTGGCAACGGCACTGATGGTCGACAACGTCACGCTGTCCGCCAAGGTCCCCGAGCCAGGCAGCTTCGCCCTGCTGGGCCTGGCCGCCTTCGGCCTGTTTGCCGCACGCCGCAAAACTGCAAAGTAACTGCCGCGCTGCCGGCCGCGTGGTCGGCCGGCACCATAAAAAAAACGGATTCCCTTGACGGCGAATCCGTTTTTTTTCGCTTCTGCGCCAGCACCGCCTGGCGGCGTTTATTTCGCGAACACCTGCCCCAGATCCTTGAACGATTTGAATTCCAGCGCATTGCCGGACGGGTCCATGAAAAACATGGTGGCCTGCTCGCCGGGCAGGCCGGCAAAGCGGATATAGGGTTCGATGATGAATTGCACGCCGGCGGTGCGCAGGCGGTCGGCCAGGGCTTGCCAGGCATCGCGGTCGATGATGGCGCCGAAGTGGCGGGCGGGCACGGCGTGGCCGTCGACGCTGCTGGTGGCGACCGTGCCGCACTCTTCCGGCGCAAGGTGGGCGACCAGCTGGTGGCCGAAGAAATCGAAGTCGATCCAGTTGGCCGAACTGCGCCCTTCCGGGCAACCGATCAGGCCGCCGTAAAAGCGGCGCGCCGCTTCCAGGTCGTGGACGGGAAAGGCAAGATGAAACAGGGTGGCTTGGCTCATGGCTGTGTTCCTCGGTTTTCTGGAATCGTATAAAGGCCGCGCTCGCTGGTAAACAGGCGCGTCAGGCCCAGCAAGGCGTCGATGTTCGGCGTGGCCAGGCCCAGCCGGCCGGCCATTTCGTGCACCACGGTAACGATGGCGTCGAGCTCGATGGGCCGGCCCGCGTCCACATCCTGCTGCATGGACGTCTTGAAGCGGCCCAGCTTGGCCGTGATCTGGTGGCGCTGTTCCGGGCTTTGCCCGATGGCGCAGCCGATCAGCGCGCCCAGCCGGGCCGCCTCTTCCATTGCGGCGGAACAAAAGGCGCGAACCAGGGGATCGGCCAGCACCTTGTCGACGGTGGCGCCCGTCATGGCCGAGACGGGATTCATCGTCATATTGCCCCACAATTTGTACCAGATGTCCTTGCGGATGTCGGCCGACTGGCTCACCTCGAACCCTGCGCCCGCCAGCAAGGCCGCGACCGCCCGCACCCGGGCCGATTCCCCGCCCACCGCTTCGCCGACGATCAAACCCTGGCCCATGCGATGCTGCACCAGGCCCGGCTCGGGCGCGGCCACGCTGGCGTGCACCACGCAGCCGATCACGTGCCGCAAAGGGATGGCGGCGGCGATGCTGCCGTCCGGGTCCACGCTGCGCAGGGGTGCGCCGGCCAGCGCGGGCACGGCGGCGCCGAACCACCAGGGCACGCCGTTCATGGCGGGCAAGACCATCGTGTCCGGTCCCAGCAGGGGAGCAATCGATGCGGCCACGGCGGGCATGGCTGGGGCCTTGACGGCCACGATCACCAGGTCCTGCACGCCGAGTCCGGCAGGATCGGCGCTGGCACGGGCGGGGTGGCTGATGAATTCATCGTGCTGGCGCAGGCGCCAGCCGTGGGTGGTGAGGGCGTCCAGGGTGGCGCCGCGCGCGACGGCGGACAGCGCGCACTGCCCGGCGGCGGCAAGGCGGCTGCCGATGAAACCGCCGATGGCGCCGGCGCCGAGAATACAGACTTTCATGGTCGATCACAGAGCCGCGGCTCGAGCTTGGGGAGCAGCGATTGTACCGTGGCCCTGCCCCGCCACGCGCCCAGCGCCCCCTTCATACCCTGGCGGCATGTACTTATAGCCACTCGGTCCTTCTCATCCTTTCCCGCGGGATTTATATTGTCGGGCTGACCAATCGATACTGGAGTTGCCATGACCGTTCGCCCTGCCCTGTTGCCCACGACCGCCGCCATCGCCCTGTGCATGCCCCTGCTGGCGCTGGGCGCGCCGGACGTGGAGGTGGTCAAGATCGGCCATGTGGCAGCCACCTCCGGCGCCGTGGCGTATTTCGGCAAGGACAATGAAAACGGCGCCCGCATGGCTGTCGAAGCCCTCAACGCGCGCGGGGTCAAGGTGGCAGGCAAGAAAGTGCGATTTGAACTGGTGGCCGAAGACGATGCGGGCGACCCCAAGCAGGCCACCGCCGCGGCCCAGAAGCTGGTCGATGCCAAGGTGCAGGCCGTGATCGGCCACCAGACTTCCGGCACCACCATTCCCGCCTCCAAAATTTATTTCGACAACGGCATCCCGCAAATCTCGCCCTCCGCCACCAGCCCCCTGTACACGGCGCAAGGATTTAATACGGCATTCCGGGTGGTCAGCAACGACCAGCAGCTGGGCAGGCTGCTGGGCCGCTACGCCGCCGGCCAGCTGGGCGCGAAACGGGTGGCCGTGATCGACGACCGCACCGCCTACGGCCAGGGCGTGGCCACGGAATTCGTCAAGGGTTTGAAGGAGGCGGGTGCTACCGTCGTCGGCAAGGAATTCACCACCGATAAGGCGAGCGAATTTTCCGCCATCCTGACGCGCATCCGCGCCACCAAGCCGGACCTGGTGTTTTTTGGGGGCATGAGCGCGGTAGCCGGCCCCATGTTGCACCAGATGCGCCAGCTGGGCTTTGCCAACACGAAATTTGTCGGCGGCGACGGCATCTGCTCGGACGAGATCGTCAAGCTGGCCCAGGGCGCCGTGGCCGACGGCCAGGTGGTGTGCGCCGAAGCGGGCGGCGTGGACGCCAAGGGCAAGCCTGCCATGGACCAGTTCTATGCCGATTACAAAAAGCGCTTCGGCATTCCCGTGCAGATCTACTCGCCCTACACCTACGACGCCGTGATGACCGTTGCCGCCGCCATGGTCAAGGCGGGTTCGACGGCGCCCGCGCGCTACCTGCCCGCCCTCGCCGCCATCCACTACCAGGGCGTGACGGGCACGATCGCCTTCGACAAGGCGGGCGACATCCGCGATGGCGCCCTGACGCTCTACACCTTCAAGGACGGCCACCGCAGCCTGCTGGCAGTCACCCGCTGATGCGCTGAGGCGCTGAGGAGGCCGCTGCGGCTGTCGACGTTTTGCGACAGCCGGCGTTTCTCGCCGCCGATTCGCCCGATCCTCTGCGATTTCGCAAACGCCGTGCACTTTATGCGGCGAGCATGGTCAGTAAGCGATGCCACACCGGGTCCCGGCCCGTGGCAAGCATTTACTGACCAGGAGGATGTATGCACAAGCGAATTTTCGCCGCGGCCGTCATGGCCCTGGGCGCGGGGGCGGCCAGCGCCCAGAGCAACGTCAGCATCTACGGCATCGTCGATGCCGGCTACGTGCGTGAAAGCGGCGGCGCCATCGGCACCGTCAATAAAATCACCAGCGGCGTCGCCTCGGCGTCGCGTATCGGCTTCAAGGGCACGGAAGACCTGGGCAGCGGCATCACCGCCCTGTTCACCCTGGAAACGGGCTTCCGCGTGGACACGGGCGAAGTGGACGTGTCCGGCACCATCTTCAATCGCCAGGCCTTTGTCGGCCTGAAGAGCAATACGGCCGGCATGCTCACCATCGGCCGCCAGTACACCGCCTGGCACAACGCCCTGGCCCAGGTGGGCGATCCTTTCGCCACCGGCATGGCCGGCACGGCGCGCAATCTGTTCCCCGATTACGGCGCCAATATCCGCGCCAGCAACACGGTGCTGTACACGGCGCCCGTCTACCAGGGCTTCACGGGCGAAATCGCCTGGAGTCCCGGCGAACAGGGCGGCAGCAATTCGGCCGGCCGGCAGTTTGGCGGCGGCATCGGCTACGCCGCCGGGCCCCTCGCCGTGCGTCTGGCCTACAACAACCGCAACCAGGACGTGGCGCCGGGGCCGGGCATCACCGCCGTCGACCGGGGCGTGGCCACCAATACCCTGCTGGTGGCAAGCTACGACTTCGATGTCGTCAAGGCCCACTTCGCCTTCGGCCGCGAACGCGGGTTCAACAGCTCACCGATGGGCAACACCGGCAATCCTTTCGGCGGCGTGAGGCCCACGCCCTCGACGGACAGCAACGACTGGCTGATCGGCATCACGGCACCGGCGGGACCGGGCACGTTCCTGGCCTCCTACCAGCGCAAGAACGACCGCAGCAGTTTCAACCAGGACGCCAATGCCTGGGGCATCGGCTACGTTTATCCCGTATCGAAGCGCACCAATTTCTACGCGGCCTACGGCTCCATCGACAACAAGAACGGCGCCGGCTACACGGTGGCCAACAACACGGAAGTCGGCTCCGGCGACAAGGGTTTCAACCTGGGGGTGCGCCATAGTTTTTAAGCGATTGCAGAGAACCGTTCGGGGGTGCATGCAAAGTCAGGCAAAATGCAGGCGAGAGGCGGTCTTCCCGCCGCCTCACCCTGCACTGAATGCTTGCACTTTGGAGAAGGCATGAGCGATCCCCGTAGCTTGTTGCGCCAGATGTTCGATGCGGCCGTGGCGGCCGCCCAGCCCAGCCACTGCCTGCCGCCCCATTTGCCGCCAGCGCCGCAAGCGCCTGGGGGCCGCACCATCGTCATCGGGGCCGGCAAGGCCTCGGCGGAAATGGCGCGGGTGCTCGAGCAGCATTGGCCGGGGCCGCTCACGGGCCTGGTCGTCACGCGCTACGGCTACGCGGTGCCGTGCGCGCGCATCGAAATTGTCGAGGCGGCCCACCCCGTGCCCGATGAAGCGGGCATGGCGGCGGCGCGCCGCATGCTCGATCTGGTGGGCGGCTTGCGTGCCGACGACCTCGTCATCTGCCTGATTTCCGGCGGCGGTTCAGCCCTGCTGGCGCTGCCCCTGCCCGGCATCAGCCTGGCAGACAAGCAGGCGCTCAACCGCGCCCTGCTGGCCAGTGGCGCCACCATCGGCGAAATGAATTGCGTGCGGCGACACCTGTCGGCCGTCAAGGGCGGGCGCCTGGCCGCGGCCTGCCATCCCGCCAAGGTCGTCAGCCTCTTGATTTCCGACGTGCCCGGCGACGACCCGGCCGACATCGCCAGCGGCCCCACCAGCGCCGACGCCAGCACCTGCGCCGACGCCCTCGCCATCCTGGCCCGCTATGCCATCGACGTGCCGCCCCATGTGCGCGATGTGCTCACCAGCGGCCGCGGCGAGTCCGTCAAACCGGGCGATCCCCGCCTGGCGGGGAACGAGCTGCGGATGATCACCACGCCACAGCTGGCGCTCGAAGCGGCCGCCGCGGTGGCGCGCGCCGCCGGCGTGCCCGTCCACATTCTCGGCGACAGCATCGAGGGCGAGGCACGCGACGTCGGCATCGTCATGGCCGGCATCGCCCGCCAGGTCGCCACCCGTGCGCAACCGTTCACCCCACCTTGCATCCTGCTGTCCGGCGGCGAAACCACCGTCACTGTGCGCGGCACCGGCCGTGGCGGGCGCAACGTCGAATTCCTGCTCTCCCTCGCCATCGCCCTCAACGGTCTGCCGGGCGTGCACGCCATCGCCTGCGACACCGACGGCGTCGACGGCCAGGAAGACATCGCCGGCGCCCTGCTCGCCCCCGACACCCTCGCCCGCGCCTGGCAGCAAGGCATCAAACCCCGCGACAGCCTCGCCAACAACGACGGCCACGGCTTTTTCGGCGCCCTCGGCGACGCCGTCATCAGCGGTCCGACGCTCACCAATGTGAACGACTTTCGGGCGATTTATATCGGTGGCGCTTGAAGCACGGCGGCGTATGAAGAAGGGGGGACTGGCTCCATTGTCAGGACAGACGCAAAGCCGACATGTGACGTGCTCGCATGGTCGTCTTTCTCTAAGATCGGAATGGGGACAGGCCCGCAGGGCCAGTCCCCGGCTCCGTTTGGCGTCGCAGGCGCCAAACCACCGCCGTTCCCCCCCCCCACCAAAATATTTCGCCACCGTGACAATTGGAGAGCGTCCAGCCTTAAAAGCCGCGCTAGACTACGCGATCCCCACACCGGTCACGCCCATGCCCTCTCTCCTGCGCCGCCTCATCCAACTCCCCGCAATGCTCGCTGTGTGCCTGACCGCTACCGCCCTGCCCGCCGCAGCGCAGGACAGCGTGCTCGCCACCTCGCCCGCGCTGGCCTGCCTCACGCGCCTGCCGGGCGCCCCCGCGACACTGGACTATCCGCCCGCGGCGCTAGCGCGCAAGGAAGGCGGGGTGATGCGGGTGGCGCTGGAATTCACGGGGCCGGACCAGCCGCCGCATGTGGTCATCCTCAGCCGTCCGCCCCTGGGCAATTTCGACAGCGCCATGGAAGCGCACCTGGCCGCATTCCGCGTGCCATGCATGCGCGCGGGCGACGCACTCGTGCGCCTGAGCCAGGAATACCATTTCGATCCGGACCAGCAGTACCGCGTGGTGGCCTCGCAGCCGCGCGATGACGCCGACCCGGAACGCACCCGCCAGCTGGCCTGCATGGTCCACCGGGATGGCAAGGCCCGTCCGGATTTCCCCCGCGAGGCGCGCCAGCGCGAGGAACAGGGCACCATCATCATGCGCCTGCGCTTTACCCGGCCCGATGCGCCGCCCGAGGTCGAGACGGTGCAGTCGCAGCCTTCCCATTCCCTGCGCCAGGCCGTGCTGCGGCACCTGGCCGGCTTTCGCGTGCCCTGCCTGGGCGCCCAGCCGCTGGAAACCATCATCGCCTTCAAATATGTGTATGACGGCGGCGCGCGCACCCTGCTGCGCGACAGCACCCTGATCGAAGTGCTGGCGGCGGCGCGCGACCTGCAAAAGCCCGTGCACTTCGATTTCAAGACGATGGACTGTCCCTTCGAGCTGCGCATGGCCTACCGCCAGCCCTTTGCAGCCAACCGGGTCGACCAGCTCGACTCCGCCGTGGCGGAACGCGCGCCGCTCCTGCAATGGCTGGAAGGCCTGCATCTGGACATGGACAATCGCGCCAGCGCCAACATCTTCAACAACAAATTTGTCATCGCCGTGCCCTGCGGCCAGCTCGACCTTTGAACGATCACGCGAGCATCACCGCCCTGCTGCAACAGGCCGTCGCCCTGCATCAGCAAGGCCAATTCGATGCCGCGCTGGCCTTGTACCGGCAGGTGCTGCAGCGCGAGCCGCGCCAGTTCGATGCGCTGCACCTGTCCGGCGTGATCGCGCGCCAGCAGGGCGATGCGCAGCAGGCGGTCGACCTGATCGGCCAGGCGCTGGCGATTGCGCCGGAGCGGGCCAACGCCCACTGCAACCTGGGCGCGGCGTTGCAGGATCTGGGCCGCAGCGAAGCGGCCCTGGCCAGCTACGAGCGCGCGCTGGCGCTCGATCCGGCTTATGCCCTGGCCCACGCCAACCGGGGCAACAGCCTGCGCAAGCTGGGCCGCCTTCCAGAAGCGCTTGCCAGTTACGACACCGCGCTGCGGCTGCGGCCCGGCTATCCCGAGGCTGCCTGCCACCGCGCCATTGCCCTGCACGACCTGGGACGCGATGCAGATGCGCTGGCCAGCGCCGCACTGGCCCTGCGCACCCGTCCCGCCTATCCGGAGGCGCTGGCCGCGCGCGGCAACGCCCTGCACGGCCTGGGCCACTTCAGCGCCGCGGCGGCCGACTTCGAAGCGGCCCTGCAGCTGACCCAAGGCGCGCGCCGCGCCGAGCTGCTTTGCTGGCTGGGCGGCGCGCAGATCAAACTGCAGCACTTTGAAATTGCGCTGAACAGTTTCGACGCGGCCCTCGCGCTCCGCCCGCAACATGCGCACACGCTGCAGCTGCGCGCCAACGCCTTGCGCCTGCTGGGCCGCGGCGCCGATGCAGTGGCGGCCTACCGCGAGGCGCTCGCGCTGGGTGGCGATTCCATTCAAATCGGCTTTGCCCTGGCCGCGCTGGGCGCGGCGCCCGTGCCCGCGCAGGCGCCCACCGATTACGTCAAGGCCCTGTTCGACCAGTACGCCGATCACTTCGACGCCCACCTGGTGCAGGACCTGCATTACCGCACCCCGGCGCTGATCGGCCAGATGCTGGCAGGCGCCGTTTTAAAGGCCGGCGCCGACACGGCCGATCTGGGCTGCGGCACCGGCTTGTGCGGCCCCGTGCTGCGGCCCCTGTCGCGGCGCCTGTCCGGCGTCGACCTGTCGCCGAAGATGCTGGCGCGTGCCGCCGAGCGGCAGCTGTACGATGCGCTCGACTGCGCCGACATCGCGGCCTGGCTGGCGGCGCGTCCCGGCAGTCTCGATCTGCTGGTGGCGGCGGACGTATTGGTGTACATCGGCGCGCTGGACGAGCTGTTCGCGCACGCGCGGACGGCGGCGCGGGCGGGCGCGGCGTTCTGCTTTTCAGTGGAGCGCGACGACGGCGCGGCGCAGGGTTATGCGCTGGCCGCAGCCGGGCGCTATGTCCACAGCCGCATCTACATCGAGACGGTGGCGCAGCAGACGGGATGGCGCATCGAACAGGCGGCCGACGTCACCCTGCGCGAAGATGGCGGACGGCCCGTGGCCGGCATGCTGCTGCTGTTACGGGCTGACTAAAAATCTAGCGTTCGGCCAGGTGCTCGTAGACGAAGGATTTCAAGGTGAGCAGCACCGCCTCGTCGACCTGCTCGTCGAACTCGATCCCGTAGCGCATCTGCTGCGACAGTTTGCCCTTGATACTGCGGATCACGCAGGGCACGCTGACCACGCGCGCCTTGTCCGACATCTTGAGGCGAAAGGACACCTTCAAACGGGTGCCCGGCTGGCCCAAAATAAAACCGGTGGCGACGGCGCAGCCGCTGCCGGACAAATTCGTGATCAGGGCCGGCACCGTGTAATTGTCCTGCATCGTGATCGAGGCGGGGATTTGCGCGTCGACCCGCAGCGCCTGGCGGAACGATTTCGTCACCGCGTCGACGGGATAACGCAGGAACAGGTGGCCGCTGGGCAGGGGCGCGTAGCGCATCACCGTGGTCTTGAACATGCACAGGCTGCGCCCGAATATCACCTGCACGGTCACGGCGATGCCCTCGAAAGTCTGCCAGGTCTGGGCCGTGCCCAGGCCCAGCGCGGGCGCCGACACGATCACGGATTGCAGGGGAATGCGGCCATAGAACTCGACCGGCACATTACGGGGTTCGAAGTCGCTGGGCAGCTTGAAGGTGAGGATCACCCCTTCCGCATTGTGCTTCAGGTACTTGAGGGGGTCGTGGGTGTGGCCCGGCCCTTTGTCGTCTGCGGCCGGCGCTTCCGCATCGATGACGGCCTTGCCGGCGTCGCGCGAGGTCGCCGCGCGCACCGGCATGGCGGCCATCAGGCGTTCGTGGACGATGGCGTCGGTGACCATGAAGCCGGCCGGCGCGAGCAATTCGCCCGAGCGCAGATAGATCGACCACGGCAGGGGCGCGCCGACGGGTAAATCCTGGCCTGACAGTGGAACAAATTGTTGCTTGGTCATCGTAATGCTGGGAAGGTGAAACCTGAGGCACGGTGCAGGACACATAATCTGTCCGTACGCCAACTAATTACAATATAACGATTTCTTATCGATAAATATACGGGAAAAGCACAAAGAATTTCCGTGCAGCCACGAAAGGTAGACCAAGTACCTAGGACAAGTTGGCTGTCATGGGCGAAATGACAAGACCCACCATGCAGTTAAGTTGCTTAAAAGATACAAAGCGATTCCAATCATGCCACCTACCAAAGTCCCGTTGATGCGGATGAATTGCAGATCCTTGCCTATATTCATTTCGATCTGGGCCGACATCTCTTCGCTGTCCCACCGTTTCACCGTGTCGGCGATGTGGCGGGTGAGGAATTGGGCGAATTCCGGCGCCGCGCTGCGCACTGCCGTTTCCAGATGCGCGTTGAGGGAATCGCGCAGACGGGGATCGTCGGCCAGGGTGCGGCCCACCCAGGCGCCGGCCGCCACGACCCGCCGGTGCAGCACGGAGTCGGCGCTGGCCAGGTCGCGTTTCAACCAGCCCTTCAAATCGTCCCACAGGGTTTTCAGGTAGCCGTTCAGGGCGGGATCGTCCAGCAGGTACTGCTTGATCTCCTCTCCCTTGGCATGGAAGGCGGGATCGGATTTGAGGCGGGCGATGAAGTCGGCCGTGTAGCTGTCGAATTCGTGGCGCAGGGGATGACTGGGATCTTCGTGCACCCGCGCCAGCAGGCTGGCCGCCATGCGCACGGCCACGTCCGCGCCCTTCCTGCCGATGGTCTCGGTGGGCAGCACTTTTTCAAAGACGGCATATTCCTCCTTGAGCCAGTCGACGATGCCCTGGGCGATAAAAGCCTGGGTCTCCTCGCTGTGCAGCATGGTTGCCAGCTGGCCGATGCCAGCGTCGAGCAGCTGCTGGTGGCGCCCGTTCTGCGTCATGGCATCGACGATGGCGCCGGCCGACTGCGACAGGTCGATGCTGCCGACCATGGTGTGCACGGCGCGGCTGATGAAGCTCTGGATGGGCGCGTCATCGATGAAGTCGAGGGCACCGGCGCCCAGCTTGACGAGGTAGTCGCCCAGCAGGCGCGCATTGGCGTCCTGGCGCAGCCAGTTGGCCACCTTGTCGGCCGGGTCGTGGCGGCGGATCAGGGCCACCACCGACTCCGTGTCGAGGAATTTTTCACGCACGAACAAAGCCAGGTTGTCGGCGATTTTTTCCTGGTTGCGGGGGATGATGGCCGTGTGCCGTACCACGAAGGGAATCGGCACTTTTTTAAACAGGGCGACGACGGCGAACCAGTCGGCCAGCGCGCCCACCATCGCCGCCTCCGCGAACGCTTTGAGGAGCTGCTGCCACCAGCTGGCCGGCAGCAGCAGGGACACGACGAACAAAAAAGCGGCGGCGCCGAAGAAGCCCAGCGCCAGGCGCTTGGATGCGCGCAGTTCGGCCGCCTTGCCGCCCTGGACCGCCACGCTCACCGGGGCTCGCCCACGTCCGCGTCGTCGCCGATGGCGTAATCGCCCCGCTCATAGGCAGCGATGATGGCGGCGGCCTGCTGCAGATAAGCGGCGGGCGCCAGCACCCGCACGCCGCCCAGCGCAGGTGCGATCAACAGGTCTGCCTGCACGTGGTGGGCGTCCGCCACCACGGCCGGTACGCCGCCCGCCGCCAGGCAGCCTTGCAGCAGCCAGGCGTCGGTGGGCACCATGCACTTGGCGACCACGAACAGGTCGCGCCCCTCCAGCTGCACGCCCTGGCCCAGCGCAGCATCGCCTTGCAGTCCAATTGCATTTTCCGGCATCGCGTTCATCGCCCTCTCCTGTCCCTCAGACCGTTCGCCGCCATCTTACTACCGGGGCCGTCAGGGCGTAGCCGGTATGACCCCAGCCGTGCGCAGGGCGGCAATCGCCGCTGAATCGAATCCCCAGTCGGCCAGCACGGCGGCGCTGTCGGCGCCGGGCTGGCTCGGTGCCGATTGCACGGCGCCGGGGGTGCGTGAAAACCGGGGTGCCGGCGCCGGCTGCTGCACGCCGCCCACGTCGATGAAGGTCGCGCGCGCCGCGTTGTGCGGGTGGCTGGGCGCTTCGGCCATGTCCAGCACGGGCGCGAAACAGACGTCGGTCGATTCCAGCAGCGCGCACCAGTGTTCCCGCGAGCGGCTGGCGAACAAGGTGGCGAAACGCTCGCGCATAGCGGGCCAGGTGGTGCTGTCGGCCTGGCTGAACGCGGCATCCTGCATCCCCGTCAAGTCCAGCAGCAGGGCGTAGAACTGGGGCTCGAGCGAGGCGATGGTGATGAATTTGCCGTCGGCGCAGGCGTAGCTGTCGTAGTAGGGTGTGCCGCCATCGAGCATGTTGGCGGCGCGCCCGTCGCTCCAGTTGCCGAAGGCGCGCATCCCGTACATCATGGCGCCCAGCAGGGCGGCGCCGTCCGTCATGGCGGCATCGATCACCTGGCCCTGGCCCGAGCGCTGCGCGGCCAGCACGGCGCAGACGACGCCAAACGCGAGCAGCATGCCGCCGCCGCCGAAGTCGCCCACCAGGTTAAGGGGCGGCGCCGGCGGCGAATCGGCGCGGCCCATCGCGGCCAGCATGCCGGACAGGGCGATGTAATTGAGGTCGTGTCCCGCCGCCTGCGCCAGCGGTCCATGCTGGCCCCAGCCCGTCACCCGGCCGTACACCAGCTTGGGATTTCTGGCCAGGCATACCTCCGGACCAAACCCCAGGCGCTCCATCACGCCCGGCCGAAAACCTTCGATCAGCACGTCGGCCTGGTCGACCAGGGCCAGCAAGGTGGGCTTGGCCTCAAGGTGCTTCAGATCCAGCGCCAGCGAACGCCGGCCCCGCGCCAGCACGTCGCAGGCGGTGCCCAGCATGGGGTAGGGATTGGTGCCCGTGCTCTTGCGGTCGATGCGGATCACTTCCGCGCCCATGTCGGCGAGCAGCATGGCGGCAAAGGGGCACGGCCCCAGTCCCACCATCTCGACGACCTTGATGCCTGCCAGCGGTCCGGCCATGTGCGACTCCTTTACATGAGGCTTACAGCGAGCGGGCGATGATCTCTTTCATGATCTCGTTGGCGCCGCCGTAGATGCGCTGCACGCGGGCGTCCACGTACATCTGCGCGATAGGGTATTCGAGCATGTAGCCGTAGCCGCCGAACAGCTGCACGCACTGGTCGACCACCTTGCACTGCAGGTCGGAGATCCAGTATTTGGCCATCGAGGCGCGCACCGTGTCCATGCGCCCGGCCAGCATGTCTTCGATGCAGCGGTCGATGAAGATGCGGGCGATGGTCGCTTCGGTCTTGATCTCGGCCAGCACGAAGCGGGTGTTTTGCATCTCGATCAGGGCCTGCCCGAAAGCGCGCCGCTCGCGCGTGTGTGCCACCGTCAGGGCCAGCGCCCGTTCGATCGCGGCCACGCCGGCCACGCCGAGGATGGTGCGTTCATACGGCAGCTCCGTCATCAGCTGCGTAAATCCCTGACCTTCGACGCCACCGAGCACGCCGTCTTCGGCCACGTGGGCGCCGTCGAAAAACAGCTCGCAGGTGTCCTGGCCCTTCTGCCCCACCTTGTCGAGAACGCGCCCGACCTTGAAGCCGGGGTTGTCGCGCGTTTCCAGCAGGAGCAAAGAGACGCCCTTGCTGCCGGCCGCGGGATCGGTCTTGGCGACCACCAGGATCAGGTCGGCCAGGTAGCCGTTTGAAATGAAGGTCTTGGCGCCGTCCAGCCGATACCCCTGGGCCGTGCGCGTGGCCGTGCTGCGGATGGCTTTGAGGTCCGATCCCGCGCCCGGTTCGGACATGGCAATTGCCGCGATCATCTCACCGCTGGCCAGCTGCGGCAGGTATTTCAGCTTCTGCGCTTCGGTGCCCTGGTTGAGGATGTAGTGGGCGACGATGGCGTGGACGTGGACCCCGAAGGCCATGTCGCCGATGTAGCCCAGCTCTTCGAACACGATGGCCATGTGGGCGAAGCTGCCGCCGGCGCCGCCGTACTGTTCGGGGATATCGGCCAGCAGCATGCCCATCTCGCCGCCTTTCGTCCACAGGGCGCGGTCGACGTGCTGCTGCTGGCGAAAGCGCTCCGCATGGGGCGCCACTTCGCTGCCCACAAAACGGCGCACTGCATCGCGAAAGCCTTCCAGCTCCGCCGTCATCCAGGCGGAAGGGACGATGGCTTCCATCACGCCGCCCGGTACATGGTGACCACGCAGGCGCCGCCCAGGCCCAGGTTGTGCTGCAGGGCGATACGGGCGCCCTCGACCTGGCGCGCGCCCGCGCTGGCGCGCAGCTGGTGGGTCAGTTCATAACACTGGGCCAGGCCGGTGGCGCCCAGCGGGTGCCCTTTCGACAGCAGGCCGCCGGAAGGGTTGGTGACGATCTTGCCGCCGTAGGTGTTGTCGCCCTCGGTGATGAACCGGTCGGCGCCCCCTTCCGGGCACAGGCCCAGCGCCTCGTAGGTGATCAACTCGTTGTGGGCAAAGCAGTCGTGCAGCTCAACGACGTCGAGGTCCTCGGGACCGATGCCGCTCTCCGCATAGACTTTAGCGGCGGCCGCGCGGCTCATGTCGTAGCCCACCACCCGCATCATGTCGTTCGACCCGAAGGTGGAGGGACGGTCGGTGGTCATGGCCTGGGCGGCGATATAGACGTCGGCCTTGAGGCCGCGCCGCCTGGCGAAATCCTCCGACACCAGCACGGCGGCCGCCGCGCCGCAGGTGGGCGCGCAGGCCATCAGGCGCGTCATCACGCCCGGCCAGATGGCGGGGGCGTCCAGCACGTCCTGCACGCTCACTTCTTTTTTGAACAGGGCCAGGGGATTGTTGACGGCGTGGCGGCTGGCCTTGGCGCGGATGGCGGCAAACGCGGACAAGGGCGTGCCGTATTTTTCCATGTGGGCGAGGCCGGCGCCGCCAAAGTAGCGCAGCGCCAGCGGCAAATCATCTTTGCCGACCAAGGCGGCGGTGGCGGCGTCGAAGGGTTCGAAAGGACTGGGGCGGTCTTCGAACACGTTACCGAGGGCGCCCGGGGGCATCTGTTCGAAACCCAGTACCAGTACGCATTCGGCCGCGCCGCTGGCGATCGCCTGGCGGGCCAGGAACAGGGCAGTCGACCCGGTCGAGCAGTTGTTGTTGACGTTGAAGATGGGGATGCCGCTCATGCCGACCGCATACAGGGCTTTCTGGCCGCTGGTGGAGTCGCCGTAGACGTAGCCCGCGTAGGCTTGTTCGATGTCGGCGTAGGCCAGGCCGGCGTCGTCGAGCGCCTGGCGCGCCGCCTGGGCGCCCATCTGGTCATACGGCGCGCTGGCGCCCGGCTTGGCGAAGGGGATCATGCCTACGCCGGTGACGAAAACGGGACGGGACATTGCGGCTCCTTGGGTCGGTGGAGCGGCAATTATATGCGCCTTGGGGTCTGGCACCGCGGTGCCTGACACCGGGTTTTGCGAACGTCAAAGAAAAACCGGGGACAGGCCGGGCCACGAATGGCAGCGAGTGCCAGTCCCCTGTTTGCTTTAAGCCGCGATCTTCTGTTCGAACGGCGCCATCAGCATTGCACTTCTCTCTTCCAGCAACGCAAACACGGCGTCCTTGGACAGCACATACTGGTCGAGCAGGGTGTCCTTGATGGACTCGATGACTTCCTTGTAGTCGCGGATCGCGCCCAGGGTGTAGCTGTAGAGTTCATCGGACTTTTCTTCGACCTGGCGGATCGAGTGCTCGCCCGTGTGCTCCTGGCCCAGCTGGGTGTAGTCGATCTTCGAGCGCGAGTACATCGACAGGCGGTTGACCATCAGATTGAGCATCTTGGTGGCTTTTTCGATGTCGTTCTGGCTGCCCACCGAGATACCGCGGGCGCCATAAAACAGCTCTTCGGCCGCGACGCCGCCGTACAGCTGGATGACGTCCTGCTCCAGCTCTTCCAGGGTGCGCAGCGAGACGTCGTCGCCGGATTGCAGCACGTAGCCGAGGGCGCCGATCTTCGAGACCGATTCCGTGGAAATTTTCAGCAGGTGCGATTTCGCTTTCACTTCCTCAAGTGAAAGCCCCTGGCGCAGAAAGGGGTCGATCTGCATGAAGAAGTGGCCCAGCTCGTGCAGGGCGACGCGCTCGCGCTGCTTGTGTTTCTCGGCCGTGGTGGCGCGGTCGGTCAGACCGATGGTGGCCCGTTCGAAGGCGCGGAACATCAGGTCCGTGTTGATGATGGTTTTTTCCTGAATCGAGATCATGGAGGCGCGCTCGACCACGGTTTCCAGCAAGGCCGGGCTGAGGTTGGCCGTCATTTCGGCGACCTGGCCCAGGTCGAGATCGTTCCAGTCGACCAGGCCGTCTTTTTTGCGGGACAGGAAATTTTTCAGCAGCTCGCCGCGCTCGTTTTTATTAGGCAGGCGGAAATTGATCTTGACGGAGAAGCGGCGCAGCATGGCTTCGTCCATTTCCGACGAGGCATCGTCGAAGTTGGAGGCGACCACCCAGATGACGCCGGCGCCCTTGTCGCTTTTGACGCCGTCGAGCAGGCCCAGCAGTGTGTTGGCGGTGTCGTCTTCCCATTTCTTTTCGCCACGGCCGCGGGGCATGAACAGGGTCTGGGCTTCGTCCAGGAAGATCATGCAATTGCCGTGCGCACAAGCCTTGCGGTAGAGGGCGTTCAAGGCTTTGGAGCCGCCGCCCACGAAACCCGATTCCAGCGCCGAGCCGGAGGCCTGGATCAGGGGCACGCCCAGCTTCTTGGCCAGGTAACCCACCAGCTTGGTCTTACCGGTGCCGGCCGGGCCCGTCAGCATCACATTGAAGGGCTTGTCGATATTGTGCGATTTGTATTCGGCGCGGTTGCGGATCATGTCTTCCAGGTGCAGCACTTCCTGCTTGATGTCTTCCATGCCGATCAGGTCGTCCATGCTGCCCTTGAGCTTGTCGGGCGAGATGACGGAGGCGTTCATGCCCATGCCGGGAATGCCGAATTTCAAGGCGTAGATGATCAGGCCGATCAGCAGGATGTCGAGCGCGTGGCGCTTCAGGAAGCCCGTCACTTCGGCCGCGGTGCCGTTTTCGCCTTCGTCGAGCAAGACTGCCTTGTGCGAGGCGAGGAAATCTTCCTTGGCGATCGAATAGGGAATTGCATTTTTCAACAGCACTTCGCGCTCCAGCGCAAAGTGGGAGGTGCTGGGCACTTTGACGACGTGCAGGGACGACTCGTTCTTGAACTTGAACACGTAGCGGGGCGATTCCGACAAGGGCCGGGCCACCAGCAGGTAGTCGAGCTGGTCCTTCTTGGCGGCCAGGCTGGTGATCTCGGCAATGTTCTGCGAGTGGATCAGGGGACTCGTGTCCTGGGCGACGTCGGCGCGGAACATGAACAGCCAGACCAAGGCGGCGACAAGGACGCCCGTTCCGATGCGGACGTAGATGTTCTTGAAGGCAATCTGAAGTTTGGCAAGATTAGGCATATAAAACTCTTTGATGAATGGGCGCGGTGCGTGCAGCAAACAATCGTGGAGCCGGCGAAGTCGGGGCGCGGCGCAGGGAGGGCAGATGGGGCGTGGCCACCCTGTTCGTGACCGTTTGCCATCAAATTAGTGCTTGAAGGCAATAACGATATGGAGACTATACCGGCAAAAAAAACCTCGGTGCAAATAAATTTGTGTAAAACATCGTGTATCGCAACAATTAGTGCAATACCGCAGGATCAGTGTGACAACACTGCCACCATTGATGGTGGATTTGATAAAACTCGACAATTCCGCCGCCGCCTTCTTATCGAATAACACATTATCGAAATTGAAAAATGTGTTTAAAATCATAAGCTTCCGGCATTGCATAAAATGCATGGCAATGTCCGCAAAGTGCTGGCGGCGTGGAATGGATCGCTGAGATTGTAAATCGTTTCCGCAAACAAGATCAGCCGGCTCGTCAAAAACCGGCCGGTGATAATAAATAGAAACGACTAATTGCAGAGTTAATAAGTGAGCCGGCGCAATGCCGGCATCGGGCGGGAGGGTGGCCGGGCGCCGGGTGGCCGGTTCGCCTTCCGGCGAAGGCGAACTTGCTGCTGGTTTACTTCAACAAGCCTTCGTCGCGCAGGGCTTGCTGCACGGCCGGGCGGGCGCCGACCCGCTCCTTGAAGGATTTGAGGGCGGGCCACCGGTTCAAGTCAAAACCCATGTGTTCGGCCCAGTTGAGGATGACGAACAAATAGCCGTCCGCCACGCTGAATTGGTTGCCGACCAGGTAATCGCGGCCGCCCATCATGTCGACCACGTGCGTCAAGCGCTTTTCCAGCAGGGCGCGGGCGGCGTCTTTGGTCTCCGCGGGCGCAGCCGGGTTGAACAGGGGACCGAAATTCTTGTGCAGCTCGGTGCCGATGAAATTGAGGCGTTCGAGCATCTGGTAGTGCTCGATCGAATGGGGCGCCGGGGCCAGCTTGCCGGGGGCGCGGTCGGCGATGTACTGGACGATGGCCGGTCCCTCCGTCAACACCACGCCGTCATCGAGTTCCAGGGCCGGCACGTAGCCGCGCGGGTTGATGGCTGTGTAGTCGGCGCCGCTGGCAGTTTTCTTGGTGCGTAAATCAACTTGTACCGTACTAAAATCCAGGCCCGCTTCCAGCAGGGCGATGTGGGGGGAGAGTGAGCAGGCACCGGGGGAGAAGTACAGTTTCATGAAATCCTCATAGGCTCAGTAAAAGTGAAAGAACGCGACCGGGCGGGGCGCCCGGCGACGGAGATGGCGAGAATATAATAAAACAGCGATGGCCATTTATGCGCGCGCAAGCCGCGCCCTCAGTGCAGCGCGGCACCTTTTTCTTCGCTGGCGACCGCGCCGCCCGTACCCGCCTGCGGGGTCACGCGGGGGATGCGCAAGCGAAACTGGGTGCCCTGCCCCAGGGTGCTGCGCGCGCTAATGCTGCCATTGAATTGTTTGACGACCAGGTTGTAGACGATGTTCAAGCCCAGGCCCGTGCCGCCCTGCCCCCGCCGGGTGGTAAAGAAAGGATCGAAGATGCGGTCGATGACTTCGGGGGCGATGCCGGCGCCATTGTCGGCCACTTCCATTTCCACCATCTCGCCGCGCAGACGGGCGCGCACTTCAATGCGCCCGCCCTGGTCGGGGCCGAAGGCGTGCTCGACGCAATTGAGCAGCAGGTTGGTCAAGACCTGGGCAAAGGCGCCGGGGTAGGAATCGAGGGTGATATCGTGGCCGGCGCCGTCCTCGCTGTCCGGCTCCTGGACCAGCACGATCTGCGTACCTTTGAGTTTCGGCCGCAGGCTGGTGACGATTTCGTCCACATAGGCCATCAGGGCAAACGGACGGCGCGCTTCGCTGGTCTGGTCGACTGCAATCTGCTTGAAGCTGTGGATCAGCTGGGCGGCGCGGTGCGCGTTGTTCATGATGAGGCGGGCGCTTTCGGTGGCCGTTTCCAGAAAGCGCAACACGGTCGATTTTTTCAATCCTTCCGCCTGCACGGCGGCCTGCATGCTGTCGGTGGCGTCTTTTAGTACGGACGCGCTGGTCAGGACGATGCCGACCGGGGTGTTGATTTCGTGGGCGACGCCCGCCACCAGGCCGCCCAGCGACGCCAGCCGCTCGGCCTGCAGCAGCGATTCCTGGGTCAGGCGCAAATCAGCCATGGCGGCGGCCGTCTGGCGGGCAGACTGGCGCGCCGCTTCTTCCGCCTGGCGGGTGCGCTCGATAGTCGATTTGAGGCGCCGCTGGATCTGGTTGAAGCCGCGGATGACGTCGCCCAGCTCGTCTTTTCTCTGCTCCGGCAACTCTTCCACCTCGCCCGTGCTGCGGGTGGCCAGCTCGAACAGGCCGTCACGCAGCTGGCCCAGGGGGCGGAACACCACGCGCAGGGAAAACGACAGGGCCAGCACCAGGATCACGTCCAGCAGCAGCACTTCGATCACCTTGCGCGCCAGTTCGGAAGCGAGCGCGGCATTGATCTGGGCGCGACTGAAATACACCATCACCTTGCCGACGGAAACGGGGCGCATGGTGGCGCCATTGGTGCTCGCCTCACGGAACACCAGCTCGGCTTCGACCGGCACCCCGGCCGGCTTCGGTCCCTGGGCGGTGGGCAGCAGGCGCCCGTCGGCGGTGCGCACCTTGCCGGCAAACAGGCCGACCGCGCTGTCGTAGACGGTGATGGCGGCCACTTCAGGGGGCAACATTTCCGCCTGCAAGATGGTTTCGACCTTGTTCTTGTCCAGGTCCCACAAGGCAGCCGGCAGGCTGATCTGCAGGCGCGTCAGCACGCCTTCGCACAGGCGCTTGTAGCTCATCTCCAGTTCCTTGCCCAGGGAATGCTGGGCATAGGTGCCGGAAATGGTCAGCACCGTCGTGACGATCACGACGAACAGGAGCTTGAGCCGGCTTTGAATACTGAACATCGCCATCCGGTGCGCTTTCCAGTGCGTTTGATTGTTGCTTGCCAGCCTCAAATTGAAGGCGCCATCACCCAGGCTGTATAGGCGCGGGCATACGAGCCAATGTACGGGATGAACTGTTGCTTTGCAAGCCGGTAGAATCTTTCACTGAGGACTGAAGCAATGGTAAGCTTGCAATAAAACGACAAGGGATACCAGGGGCCGCCATGAATTCACCGTTCCACCATCTTGACCTGGCCGACGTGCGGCCCGGCATGGTGCTCTCCGACATGCTGCTGGACCGCCAGGGCCAGGTCTTATTGCCCAAGGGCGCAATTTTGACGGCCAACATCATCGCCCTGCTGCCCCGCCACGGCATCGACCGCTTGCCGGTGCTGCGCAGCATCAGCGAAGGCGAAGCGCCCGACCCTGTCGACGAAACCGCCGTCAACGCCCGATTGGCCAGACTGTTCCGCCGCATCGACCTGGGCCTGGAAACCGGCAGCGCCGCTCTGGCCCTGCAAAGCTATGTGGCCGATTACCGCCTCGAGCGCGAGATCGCCCCATGAGCATTCACTCCCTGAAGATCGACGATGTAGTGCGCCAGCTGGACGATCTGCCCTCCCTGCCTGCTGTCGTGATGGAATTGTTGACCTGCATCGACCAGGACGATGTCGACATCTCCGTGCTGGCGAAAAAAGTGTCGCACGACCAGGCCTTGACGGCCAAGACCCTGCGCCTGGCCAATTCCTCGACCTACGGCTTGCAAGTGAAGGTGACCACCATCCAGCAAGCGATCACTTTTCTCGGCTTTCAAACCACCCGCAACCTGATCACCGCCGCGGCCGTGACTGGTTGCTTTGCCCAGGGTTTATGCAAGGGCTTTGACGACAAGGCCTTCTGGCGCCACTCGATCGCCACCGCAGTGTGCGCGCGGGTGCTGGCACGGCGCCTGCGTTTCAACCAGGATTACGCATTCACGGGCGGACTGTTGCACGACATTGGCCGCCTGGTGCTGGTGACGATTTATCCGGACCAGTACGCCGAAGCGATTGCCAGATCGGCGCAGGAAGACATCGATTTACTCGATGCCGAGCGGGCCGTGCTGGGGATCGACCACGTGGCCGCGGGTTTGAAGCTGGCCGAGCACTGGAAATTTTCCGACACCATCATGATGGCGATCGCCCACCACCATGATCCGGACACGGTGGGCGCAGGCGTGCTGGCGCACATCATCCACGTGGCCAATGCCATCGTGCATGCACTCGATATGGTGGGGGATCCCGACGAGGCCGTGCCGCCGCTGTCGCCGGTGGCGTGGAAGGCAATGGGATTGAGCGAAGAAGCCTACGTGCACGTGTTCCGCGAAACGGAAGTGCAGTTCGACGAAATTGCCGCCGCCCTGATCAACTGATCGTCATCAAAACAGACGCCAGCTGCCAGGACGGCGCGGCATCAGCACGCGCTTGACGGGGCGAGCGCCGCCGCGTCAAGCGCGCCGGATTGCTCCGGCCCGCGCAAGCGCTGCCCGCGCCCAGCCGACGATCAATGCGCGTAGTTGCCGCTGGTACCAGTCGACTGCTCGGCCGGTGCTGCCGCTTTTTCGTCAGCCTTGGGGCGGCCCTGGGCGTCCGACAGGCGATACTTGGTGCGGCGGTCGCCCATCAAGTCGCGCAAGTCGCGGATGCTCATGCCGGTCACTTCGTGCATGCGGATCAACAAAGAAGCGCCGACCGGTAGGCGGTGGTGGCGGATCTTGCTGATGACCGGCGGGGCCACTTCGAGCATGCGCGACAGGGCTGCATCGTTTTTCAGCTGCATCTTACCCAGCAGAATATCGAGCAGGTGGTTGGGGTTGTAGCTTTCTTGGGATGCCAGAGCATGGTGTGCCATGATTGTCCTCGTCTGAGTGAAATAAATAGTTCGGTAAAGAACTTTATGAAAGACTATCTTTCGACTGTGTAGTTCCCGGAAAATTGCCGCCGTCGTCATGGATGTTGTTCCAGTCGTGGTGGGCGGCCTCTCCGGCGCCATTGCGCAAAGCGCTACGTACTGTGCCGTACGCTTGCCAATCAAACAAATTATCGGTCTTGAACGCCATTAGTACATCCGACCTTCGCAGTGTTGCCCTTGTTTGAAATCAAGCTAACGCTAGGAAAGCTTGTCACATCGTCATTTCAACACATGAATGCAATATGTGGCGCACGCAAGAGTTTTCTTATTTTCATCTGCCGGATCAGATGTCCCCTGGAACTCATTGATTTACATGGGGAAATATAATCGTCACGATCGAGCGCCGTGTAATCTTTACAATAGGAATCAGTAATTTCCTTATTGGGCAATTAATACCGAAATTAAATTTTGCCTCAATTCATTTTGGCTTTTTATAAAGACGCTGTAAGTATTGTTTCAAAACGTTACATTCTGGTCATCTAGCAGAACCGCCAGGGTGGCGCGGTCAGGCCCGGCGTTTTACGGTAAACTGACAGGTTCCACCCGCAGCGGCGGCAGTGCGTCCGCGGCACCCTCACTTAAGCGATTTCATGCAGAAAAAAGTCTTCATCAAAACCTTCGGCTGCCAGATGAACGAGTACGACTCGGACAAGATGGCCGACGTCCTGGGCGCTTCAGACGGCCTGGTGCGCACCGACACGCCGGAAGACGCCGACGTGATCCTGCTCAACACCTGCTCCGTGCGCGAAAAAGCCCAGGAAAAAGTGTTTTCCGACTTGGGCCGGCTGAAAGAACTCAAGCGCGGCAATCCGAATCTCCTGATCGGCGTGGGCGGCTGCGTCGCCTCCCAGGAAGGCGAAGCCATCGTCAAGCGTGCGCCCTATGTCGACCTGGTGTTCGGCCCGCAAACCCTGCACCGCCTGCCCCAGATGGTGGCCGAGCGCCGCAGCAGCGGCAATGCCCAGGTTGACATCAGCTTCCCCGAAATCGAGAAATTCGACCACCTGCCGCCCGCCAAGGTCGACGGTGCCTGCGCCTTTGTCTCCATCATGGAAGGCTGCAGCAAGTATTGCAGCTACTGCGTGGTGCCCTACACCCGGGGCGAAGAAGTCTCGCGCCGTTTTGACGACGTGCTGGCCGAAGTGGCGGGCCTGGCCGCGCAAGGGGTCAAGGAAATCACCCTGCTGGGCCAGAACGTCAACGCCTTCCGCGGCGAGATGGAAGGGGGAGAGATTGCCGACTTCGCCCTGCTGCTCGAATACGTGGCCGATATTCCCGGCGTGGAGCGGATCCGTTTCGTCACCAGCCACCCCAAGGAATTCAACCAGCGCCTGATCGACGCCTACGCCCGCATCCCCCAGCTGGTCGACCATTTGTATCTGCCCGTGCAGCATGGCGCCGACAAGGTGCTGGGTGCCATGAAGCGGGGCTACACGGCGCTCGAATACAAGTCCATCATCCGCCGCATCAAGGCGGTGCGCCCGAACATGTCGATCTCCTCGGATTTTATTGTCGGCTTTCCCGGCGAGACGGAGGCCGATTTCGAGGCCATGATGAAATTGATCGACGACGTGGGATTTGACACCAGCTACAGTTTTATTTTCAGCAAACGGCCCGGCACCCCGGCCGCTGCGCTCGCCGACGACACCCCCCACGAGATCAAGCTGGCGCGCTTGCAGCGCCTGCAGGCGGTCATCGACGCCAACACCCGCAAATTCAGCGCCGCCATGGTCGGCACGGTGCAACGCATCCTGGTCGAAGGACCGTCGAAGAAGGACGCGGGCGAACTGCAGGGCCGCACCGAGAACAATCGGGTAGTCAATTTTGCGATTGAAGCCGGCATCGATCCGGCATCGATGCCGGGCCAGCTGGTCGACGTGCGCATCACCGAGAGTTTCAATTACACCCTGCGTGGCGAACTGGTGACGAGCGCCGCCATGATGGCGCACGCCAGTTGAAAGCGAAAATGCCCACGCAGCCCTCGTACTTCGTCCCCGAGCCGCTCGACAACACGCGCCTGGCCCACCTGTGCGGCCCCCTCGATGAAAACCTGCGCCAGATCTCGGCCGCGCTGGATGTCACCATCTTCCGGCGCGGTGAAAAATTCATCGTCAATGGCAGCAATGCCGCCCAGGCCGTCGCCATCCTCGAGCGTTTCTATGCCGTCGCCAACAAGGTGGTGCCGCTGGAAGAAGTGCAGCTGGCCCTGGTCGAGCAGCGCGCCGGCCTGACCGCTGCCGCCGAACACGCCAGCGCGCACGCCAATGAGCCGCAGGACGCCCAGGCCGCGCCCCTGCCCGACATCGATATCGCCACGCCCGTGCTGAAAACGCGGCGCCACGATCTGCGCGGCCGCACGCCGCACCAGATCGCCTACCTGCGCGCCATCCTGGAACATGACATCGCCTTCGGGGTCGGCCCGGCCGGCACTGGCAAGACCTATCTGGCCGTCGCCTGCGCCGTCGATGCTCTCGAGCGCGACGCGGTCAAGCGCATCGTCCTGACCCGTCCCGCCGTGGAAGCGGGCGAAAGGCTGGGCTTTTTGCCGGGCGACATGGCTTCGAAGGTGGACCCGTATTTGCGGCCCCTGTACGACGCCCTGTACGACCTGCTCGGCTTCGATCGCACCCAGAAAATGTTCGAGAAACAAGTCATCGAGATCGCGCCCCTGGCTTATATGCGGGGCCGCACCCTCAATCATGCTTTTGTGATCCTGGACGAGGCGCAAAACACCACCGTCGAACAGATGAAAATGTTTTTGACGAGGATAGGTTTCGGCAGCAAGGCCGTAGTGACGGGCGATGTCACCCAGGTCGACTTGCACAAGACGCAGAAAAGCGGTCTGGTCGACGCCATCCACGTGTTGAAGGACGTGCGCGGGATTGCCTTCACGCAGTTTTCCAGCGCCGACGTGGTGCGCCACCCCCTGGTGGGCCGCATTGTTGATGCCTACGAGCACGCCGCTTCCCTGGAAGCCTTGATTCCCATTACCAAACCGGCGACCAAGAATGTCCGCAAAAAATAAATTATCGCTGTCGGTCCAGTACCCCGATCCCCGTCTGCAGACCAGCATTGCCCGGCCCGCCGTGCGCAAATGGGTGCAGGCCGCCCTGCTGGGCCCGGCCGAATTGACGGTGCGCTTTGTCGACGCCGAGGAGGGCCAGGCCCTCAACCGCGCGTACCGCGACAAAGATTACGCCACCAATGTGCTCACCTTCGCCTACAACGAAGGCGACGAGCTGGCGCCGGACGAGCCGGTGCGGGCCGACATCATCCTGTGCACGGACGTACTGCAGCGGGAGGCGAGCGAACAGGGCAAGACGGTGGAAGAACATGCCGCCCACCTGATCGTGCACGGCGTGCTGCACGCCCAGGGCTACGATCACCTGGAAGAGGTGGAGGCGGTTGAAATGGAACAGCTTGAAACGGACATCCTGGAAATGCTGGGTTTTCCCGATCCCTACGCCGACAACAAGGCTTAGAACGCCTAACAAACTCCCATTGCTGCGTTGCTGCGGCTCGCCGTACAGTCGTACTGTCTTCGCCGTCGCGCCTTGCCCTGGAGGTTTTGTGAGGCGTTCTTAAATCGCACCTTTCCGCGCCTTCGTTACAATTGCAACAGGCCATTAATAGGTCCTCACAGTTGTTGCAATTGCTTACCTGGCCTATGTTAGCCATCTCACGATAGCGTTCGTCCCGGTCCGGTTTAATGGAATCTTCCATCGAGACCAAGACAGGAGCGTGTTCGGATGACTACCAATAACAACATCATTGCGGCCAGCTTGCTGGCCGACGCGGCACTGCCCGAGTTTCTGCATCCGGCCGCCGCCCTTGAATCGCACATCGCCGACAGCAGCTTTCCCAGCCACGCCATGCCGCCGCTCGACGGCGACACGGGCGCTGACGTGTGCATCATCGGCGCCTCCTTTGTCGGCCTGCGCACCGCCTATGACTTGCTCAACAAGGGTAAAACCGTGGTGGTGATCGATTGCGCCGCCACCCTGCCGGAACAGGCCGAACGCGAAGAAGATGCCCGCTACGCCCGCCTCAACGATTTATTGACGGGTGCAGGGATGGAAGAACAGCCGGAGCACGATCACGCCGCGCCCGCCACCTCGGCCGAACTGGCGCGCGACATCGTGCGCCTGGGGGGACGCATCCATGGCGCGACGCGGGCGCTGGACGTCAGCGCCGAACACAATATGCAGGTGGTGACGACCTACCAGGGCGCCATCGTGGCCCGGGTGGTGGTGGTGGCGACCGATGAACGGCGCCTCGGCTCGGGCACGCGGGGCGGCCGGGCGCAAGCCAGCAAGCCGGGGGAAACCCCGGCTTTGCGCGTTCTGGCGACACCGGCGCCGGACATCGCGGCGCTGGTGCAGCCCATCGTCGGACCGGTCGACCTGTAGTTCAGGCCTTCTTCAGCATCGCCGGGTCCAACGGCAGCTTGCGCAGGCGCTTGCCGGTGGCCGCGTACACGGCGTTGGCCAGCGCCGGCGCCACCGCCGCCGTTCCGGGTTCGCCGATCCCGCCCGGTTCATCCGTACTGGCCACCATGTGCACTTCCACCACCGGCGCCTCGTTCATGCGCATCAGGCGATAGTCGCCGAAGTTGGACTGCATCACCCGGCCCTTGTCAAACGTCACCTGGTCGTACAGGGCCGCCGTCAGGCCGAACACGATGCCCCCTTCCATCTGCGCCACCACCGTGTCCGGGTTGATCACCTGGCCGCAATCGAGGGCGCAGACGACGCGGTGTACCTTGACGTCGCCCTCGGCGCCCACCGACACTTCCGCCACCTGCGCCATGTAGCTGCCGAAGGCGAACTGCATCGACACCCCGCGTCCCACCCGCCGTCCCTCCACCGGTTTCAAGGGCTGCTTCCAGCCAGATTTGTCGGCCACCAGGTCCAGCACCCGCAGCATGCGGGGCGATTTGGCAAGCAGGGCGCGGCGGTAGCCCATCGGATCGAGCCTGGCGGCGGCCGCCAGTTCATCCATGAAGCTCTCCACCACGAACACATTGTGGGTGGGACCGACGCCGCGCCAGAACGCCGTGGGCACGGGCGGTTCGTGGCGCACGTACTCGACCCGCATGTCTGGAATGGTGTACTGCAGCTCGCGCGCCCCTTCCACCGCATCCGGATCGACGCCATCCTTCACCGCGCCGGGTGCGAAGCGGGCCATGATGGACGATCCCGTCACGCGGTGGAACCAGGCCGCCGGCATGCCCTTCGCATCGAGCCGCGCCGACAGGCGGTCCACATAATAAGGGCGGAACATATCGTGCTGGATGTCTTCCTCGCGGGTCCAGATGAACTTGACGGGTCCCTTCATCTGCTTGGCGAAGGCCACCGCCTGCGTCACGTAATCGACTTCCAGGCGCCGTCCGAAACCGCCGCCCAGATAAAAATTGTGGACCTTGACCTTTTCGATGGGCAGGCCTGTCAGCTTGGCCGCCGCGCCCTGGGCGAGGCTGGGCACCTGGGTGCCGACCCATAGATCGCAGCCGTCGGCGCGCAGGTCGACCGTGCAGTTCATCGGCTCCATGGTGGCGTGGGCCAGGAAGGGCACTTCGTAGATGGCGTCGATGCGGCGGCCCTTCTCGCCCAGCGCCTTGGGCGCGTCGCCCACGCTTTGCGCCACGGCGCCCGGCTGGTCCGACGCCTTCATCATGTCGGCGCGGATCGTCGCGCTTGAGACGGCGGCGTTGGGGCCATCGTCCCAGGTGGGCGCCAGCGCGGCCAGGCCCTGCTTGGCGGCCCACATGTGATCGGCCACCACCGCCACCGCGTTGTCGAGTTTCAGAACTTGCCGCACACCCTTGACGGCCATGGCCTTCTGCTCGTCGGCGCTTTTCAGTTTGCCGCCAAAGACGGGCGACGCCGCCACCGTGGCAATCGCCATGTTGGGCAGGCGGGCGTCGATGCCGAACAAAGCCTTGCCATTGGTCTTGTCGGCGCTGTCCAGGCGGGCGTGGGTCTTGCCGATCACCTGGTAGCTGCCGGCCGGCTTCAAGGTGATGGTTTTGGGGACGGGCAGCTTGGCCGCATCGTCCACCAGCGCGCCAAAACTGAGGCTGCGCTTGCCGGCCGGGTCGAGCACGCTGCCGTCGGCGACCTGCAGGGTGGCGGCATCGACGCCCCACTTCTGCGCCGCCGCCGACACCAGCACGCTGCGCGCCGTGGCGCCGGCTTCGCGCAGGGGCTTCCATGCCGCCCGCACGGAGGTCGAGCCGCCCGTCACCTGGCCGCCCAACATGGGATCGCTGTACAGATTGTTGTCGGCGGGGGCGTGCTCCAGCTTGACCTTGTTGATGTCCACGCCCAGCTCCTCTGCCATCAGCATGGGCATCGAGGTGTAGGTGCCCTGCCCCATTTCCACCTTGTGCATGATGAGGGTGACGATGCCGTCGCGGTCGATGCGGATGAAGGCGTTGGGGGCCAGCCCGGCCGTGCCGCCGCTGGCCGCGGTGGCGGCGGCGCCCACGGCTTTTTCAGGAGGCGGGTCCTTGCGGTCGGACTTTTTCGCGTCGCAGCCGGTGAGATCGAAGCCGATCAGCAGGCCCCCGCTCACGGCGGCGCCCACTTGCAGGGCGCGGCGGCGCGCCAGGTTCACGGTGACCGGGGCGCTCACGATGCGGCTCCCGGCGTGGCGGCGGCGGGTGCGGCGGCAGGTGCGGCAGCAGGTGCCGCAGCCGGGGCAGAGGCGGCGATCTTGATGGCGGCCTTGATGCGTCCGTAAGTGCCGCAGCGGCAGATATTGCCCGACATGGCGTTGTCGATGTCCGCATCGGACGGCTTTGCATTCGCGCTCAAGAGGGCCGTGGCCGACATGATCTGGCCGGACTGGCAGTAGCCGCACTGGACCACGTCGATCTGGCGCCAGGCGTTTTGCACGCGGGCGCCCACGCTGTCGTTGCCCACGGCCTCGATGGTGACGATCTTCTTGCCTGCGGCAGCCGATACGGGGGTCACGCAGGAGCGCACCGCCTGGCCGTCGAGGTGGATGGTGCAGGCGCCGCACAGGGCGACGCCGCAGCCGAACTTGGTGCCGGTCAGGCCGGCGACGTCACGCAGCACCCACAACAGGGGCATATCGTCGGGCACATCGAAATCGGTCGGCGTGCCGTTGATGTTCAGCGAAGGCATGGAGAACTCCTGGAATGGAAAACAATGAATATACGACAATTGGTCTGGCGCCGCCGGAGCCACGCCGATCTGCCTAAAAATCAGGCAAATGCCATTTTGATGTATGCTACGGCCATTGCAACAACGGCTCACGCCAACTATGCCAGAGCACCCTACGGACGTCCGCATGGACGCCAAACCCCAGCGGTCGCTGTTCGAGCGCCTTACCGCCCTGATCTCCCCCGAGCCAGAAAACCGCGCCGAGCTGCTCGAAGTGCTGCACGATGCGCAAAGCCGCAACCTGATCGATGCCGACGCGCTGTCGATGATCGAAGGCGTGTTCCAGGTCTCCGACCTGTCGGCCCGCGACATCATGGTGCCCCGCTCGCAAATGGATGTCATCGACATCAGCAAACCCATTGAAGAGTGGATGCCCAGCGTGCTGTCGACGGCCCACTCGCGCTTTCCCGCCATCGAGGGCGAGCGCGACAAGGTGATCGGCATCCTGCTGGCCAAGGATTTATTGCGCTACTACGCCGAGGAGTCCTTCGACGTGCGCGACATGCTGCGCCCGGCCATCTTCATCCCCGAATCGAAACGCCTGAACGTGCTGCTGCGCGACTTCCGCGCCAACCACAACCACATGGCCATCGTCGTCGACGAGTACAGCGGCGTGGCCGGCCTGATCACCATCGAAGACGTGCTCGAACAGATCGTCGGCGACATCGAGGACGAATACGACTTCGACGAAGAAGAAGATAACGTCCTGTCCATCAAGGAAGGCCACCACGGCCCGCGCTGGCGCGTCAAAGCGCTGACGGAGCTGGAGCAGTTCAACGAAGAAGTGGGCGCCAGCCTGCAGGACGAAGACGTCGACACCATCGGCGGGCTGGTGGCCAA